>Ga0207671_10000843_pt1 | contig 38908 bp, 40 predicted proteins | sample KBSC24metaG_FD_184352 | JGI IMG/M metagenome (GOLD analysis project Ga0207671, IMG submission 184352) | Corn rhizosphere microbial communities from Kellogg Biological Station, Michigan, USA - KBS C2-4 metaG (SPAdes) (version 2) | ecosystem: Host-associated > Plants > Roots > Rhizosphere > Soil...
AGGACGGCATCGCCCCGCTCGGCTACGGCCGCGACTTCGCCGCGGCGCTCGGCAACGGGCACTTCGCACCGATCGCCGACGCGGGCCACTTCCCGCACATCGAGCAGATCGGCGCGACACTCGGCGCCATCGGGACCTTCGTCGACACCGTCGTCAAGCCCGACGAGGCCTGACAGCGCCGGCCACGGCCTGACGGGGCGGGGAGCATCACGCTTCCCGCCCCGCGTCTTCCTTCCGGCAAGGGCCAGTTTCCTGCGTCAAGGGCCAGGCCGCAGCCGTCGCGCAGGTCAGTCGGCCCAGTTGCGCTTGATGAAAGCTGCGGCGGCGTTCAGGGCGCGGTCGGCGTCGTCGAGGATCGCGGCGAATCCTTGGAAGACGTGCGGGACCTCGGGCCAGACCTGCAGTTCGACGGGAACGTCGTGCTGCGCGGCGCGGGCGGTGAGGCGGATGGCGTCATCGAGCAGGATCTCGTGCGAGCCGAACGCCCCGGTCCAGCAGCGCGCGGTAGGCGGCGACGGCGTCCTCGACGGCGGCGGGGAACGGGTGCTCGGGGGCGAGGCGGTAGTCGACGGATATGGCCGGTGTCCCCGTGCGCCGGGCGACGTCCGCGGCCAGGCCGACCGAGTCGGCAGCCGATCCCAGGGCGTACGCGCCGCCGAACTTCGACGCACCGAGCCGGCACAGGTCACCGTCCTGCATAACGTCGCAGCCCACTGGTACGCCGCGAACGGGTATCCGATCGACGCGATCCGGCACGCTCAGGCGGCGGACGACTGGGACCTGGCCGTACGCGTCCTGTCGGATCACTGGGTGGACCTGTACCTCGGCGGACGTCTCGGCGCCGTCCAGGAGCTGTTCGCGGCCTTCCCGCGAGTATCGTCGCCGCGGATGCCGAACTGGCCGTCCTGATGGCCGCCGGAGACCTGGAGTACGGGTTGCTCCGCAAGGCCGAGCGGCGGCTCGCCCTGGCCACCGCCGAATCGGGCGCGGTGCCCGCCGACCGGCGCGGTCACTTCGAGGTCATGTGCACCGTCGTCCGCTTGCGACTCGCCCGGAGACAGGGAGACCTCCCGGCGGTGACGCGTGAGGCGCAACGGTTGCTGACAGCGGTCCAGACCGCGGACGCGCAAAGCGGCGCAGCCGGGGAGCCACCGAACACAGTTCTCTGATTCGTAGGATCCTCGACGGACTCGAGCCCGACAACCACTCGGCGGCGGCGAAAACCGGGTCCGCGCCGTCGCCACACTTGCGCGAGCCGCTCAGCCGTGGCGAGATGCGCGTACTGCGATACCTGCCGACCAACCTGTCCGCGCCGGAGATCGCCGCAGAGCTGTCGCTGTCTGTCAACACGATCCGCACGCACCTGCGGCACGTCTATGAGAAGCTCGGCGCGCACAGCCGCTTCGAAGCCGTCGAACTGGCCCGCTCCCACGGGCTGGTGGCGCCCGCCGCCGGGCCGAACTGAAGCGGCTTGGATCGGCAGGACAGAGCGCCAGATCCTGCGCGTGGTCTACAGGCGGATGACGACCAGAGCGGTGTCGTCAGTGGCGCCGGCGACGGGGAGCAAGTCGCGGAGGAGCGCGTCGGCCAGGTGCTCGGGGGTGAGGGTGCGGTGTAGGGCCAGCGAGGCGGCCAGGTGGGCCAGGCGGGCGTCGATGTCCTCGCGGCGGCGTTCGACCAGGCCGTCGGTGTACAGCACCAGGGTGTCGCCTTCGGTGAACCCCAAGGTCGTCTGGGGGCGAGACTGGTGTTCGGGGTGAGCCCCGAGCGGGGGATCGGTGGCCTGGTCCAGGAACACCACCGTGCCGTCGGTGCGCAGCAGCGCCGGCGGCAGGTGACCCGCACTGCTGTAGGCCAGGCGGTGGTCGGTCCAGTCGATGTGGACGCAGACCGCGGTGGTGGACTCGGCGCCCTCGACGCTGCGGGCGTACAGACCCAGTACTTCCAGGGCCTGTGCCGGTCCCGCCGAGACGAGGTTGGCGGCGCTGAGGGCGCTGCGCAGCTGTCCCATGACCCCGGCGGCTGACAGACCATGCCCGACGACGTCGCCGACGGCCGCGGCCATGCGCCCGTCGGGCAGTTCGACCAGGTCATACCAGTCCCCACAGACATTCAGCGCGCCGATGGCGGGCCGATATCGCACGGCCGCCCGGTGGTGTTTCAGCTGCGGGGCGGGCAGCATGGCGTCTTGCAGTGCGAGGGCCACCTCGCGTTCGCGGGCGTGGGCTCGGCGCAGCCGTTCGTTCAGCTCCTGCAACTCGCGGCCCCGGGTGTACAGCTCTGCTTCCAGCACCGTCGAGCGCCCGGCTTCGCGTCCAGCCCTGGCCCGGATCAGCTCGGTGACCTCCTCCACCCGGTGGACCAGCAGCACCACTTGGCCTTGCGCGTCCAGGATGGGGGCGTTGATCGGGCTCCAGTAGCGTTCCTCCCACTGGCCGGGGCGCTCAGTGGATTGCACGTCGTAGCGCTGCAATGCCATCGTGTCCCGCTGCCCGGTGGCCAGCACCCGGCGCAGCGACGCCTCCAGGTTGCGTGCTCCGCTGGCGGCCGGGTCGTTCGGGTTGTCGGGGAACACCTCGAACAGGTAGCGGCCGATCAGCTCCTGCCGTGTGCGGCCGGAGTTGCGAACGAAGTCCTCGTTGGCGTCCGCGTACATCAGCTCAGGGGTCAGGAGTGCCACCATCCCGGGCAGCGCCTGGAACACCGCCTGGTAGTTGATGTCCGCCTCGCTCACCGCGCACCCCTGTCCACGCATCCTGGGCTCCCAAAGCCGCGTTCACCGATTCGGCCCCGGGCACGGTTACCGGTGGTCGGGTGCCAGTGGTGGAGGGATATCGGCGCGATTCTGCTTGGGGGACCGTCGGGCTGCAGGCTCCCTTCTTCGGGCTTGTCCCACGCCCTCACTGTGATTCATCGTCGAACAGCCGGCGCACCTTCGCCATGCGGCCGAACGGTTGAATGCGCCGGAAGGGTGCGAACCCGGGCATCCCGGGTGTCGCCGATGACCGATCCTGCGGGCGGTCACCGGCGCGGAACAGCATGGCTATCGGCGGTTTGACCGCTATCAAGAGGTCAAGACGAAGAACAAGTGGGCGATTTCCGGAACGTTGCCCGGCGCAGCGGTCTGCCGGACCGCCAATGATCCGAGACTGTCCAGCACCGCGGCGCTGTGGCTCACCATCTCTCTGCGCGGTGTCGTGTGCGGGTGGCGAAGTAAATGGCTTGGATCAGGCGTTGCTGCGCGGCAATGAGGCCGCACAGTTCGACGATGCCGGTGGGGTTGCCGAGTTTGCTGCCGCAGATGCCGAGGATGCCGAGCCACTGGTCGTAGGCCGGTCCGCCGAGTGCCGCGATCATGGTGGGTGCCAGGTTGTTGGGCGGAGCCACTGGGTGGTCGATCGAAGTGATGCACCCGTGCAGTCCGGGGCCGCCTGTGGACGGGCAGACGATAGTGAACTCGCGCGGTCGTGTGGCCCCGAAGGAGACGTTCTTGATCATCTGCTGGGGGCTGTCTTCGCAGAACATCAGTTTCCCGGTGGGACTGACGAGTGCGTACGCCGCGCGATCATTGAGTTCGGCCATGGCACGCTGCCCGGTACAGTCCCGTTTTATCGGCGGCCCACCAGTTCATCTGTATCGGGCGAATTTCCCAGAGGGCGGCCTTTTCCTCGATTCCTTTATACCTCGGTCCCGGCCCAGTTGGCATGCCTGTGTCGGCTGTTCTGGGCAGTACTCCTTGTGGTCCCCATGACGCGCCCAACGCAGGCCGACCGCAGATGCTGGAAGAGTCTGGGTGCCCCGGCCTATCCGGAGACGATTCTATGAAGCGATTCGATGGCAAGACGGCGATCATTACCGGCGCGGCCCGAGGTATCGGCGCTGCGACCGCCCGGGCGTTCGCCGCCGAAGGCGCAGTCGTGGTCGTGGCGGATGTCCTGGAGATAGAAACCGGGCAGCCCATAGCCCGCTTCGGAACATCGGAGGAAGTGGCGCAGCTGGCCCTGTTCATCGCCGCCGACGCCACCTACTCCACGGGATCGGAGTTCATCGTCGACGGCGGGGCGACCACCGGCAGCATGATCGTCGCCGATGCCGGCGACTGATACCCGCCCTCGGCGTTCAGAAAAGCCAAGAAGACGTCTCCTGCAGCCGGTCTTTCGGGGCGTTTGATCAATAGGCTGACGCGACTGGGCTGATCGGTGCGCGACGCGGACGATGCGGGCCGGAGGCTCCGCCGACAAGCGGCGGAGCCTCTGCGGGCCTGCGTCAGCTGATCGCTTGCAGAGCCTTGCCATAGGTGGCCATGAACGCGTCGGCGGCCGCGCCGGTGCGGTAGACGGCCATGGCGAATTCCTGCAACAGCAGATCCCCCTTCATCAGGAGCAACTGGGTCGCGTCGTTGTCCAACTCGGCCATGAGGGTGGCCCGGTCAGCCTTGACCATCCACAGGCCGACCCCGTTGTCGGACAGGAACATCTCCGGTTCGGTGCACTTGCCTTCCTGCGCCAGCCGGCTCCAGTGCGCCATCACTTCGGCGCCGTACTCCAGGGCCTTCTGCTCCCGGCCTGCGACCGGCTGGCCCCACGTGACCACCATTGCGGCGTCCATGTCCGCCTCCCGTCACTCGTTCGGGGCTGGGTGGTCGTTCGGCCACCTCAGCCATCGGCACCAGGCCACCATGACCCCGCACGATCGGCAACGCGGACGGCCGGCTGTGTGTGACCAGGCCTAGGCGGCACCGGTCGCGGGGCGAACGCCCACCAGATGCCGGGTGAACCAGCGCGTGGCCAGTTCTGCCACCTTCTCCAAGGTGCCGGGTTCGGAGAACAGGTGGGTGGCGCCGGTGACGATGTCCAGCTGCTTCTCGCCGCCCAGCCGCTCCGCCGCGCGGCGGTTGAGGTTGAGCACCGCGGTGTCGTCGCCACCGACGATGAGCAGGGTGGGCACGGTGACCGCCGGCAGCCGCTGACCGGCGAGATCCGGCCGGCCGCCCCGGGAGACCACCGCGGCGACCGGCGTGCCCGGTTGCGCCGCCGCCCACAGCGCGGCTGCGGCGCCGGTGCTCGCACCGAAGTAACCAATGGGCAGATCCCGTGTCTCGGGCAGGCTCCGGAGCCAGTCGGTGGCGGCCGTCAGGCGTTCGGCCAGCAAGGCGACGTCGAAGACGTTGCCTCGATCGGACTCCTCGTCCTCGGTGAGCAGGTCGAACAGCAGCGTGGCCAGCCCGGCGTGGTTGAGGTGGTCGGCCACATACCGGTTGCGCGGGCTGTGCCGGCTGCTGCCGCTGCCGTGTACGAAGACCACGATCGCGGCGGCGGCGTCCGGCATGGACAGCTGGCCGTGGAGCCGGACGGTGCCCGCGGGGATGACGACCTCCGGATCGCCGGCCGAATCCTCTGTCGACGGCACATCTGTGGCGCTCGACGACTCAGCGCCGCCGATCCTGCTCGCGGCCCCGGCCAGGCACGCTACGACCTCCCCGTCGGTGGTCTGTGTGAAGTCGCGGTAAAACTCCCCGATCCCGTAGAAGTCGGACGGCGTGAGGACGCACACCGACTCGTCGGCGACATCGGAGAATCGTCCGCTCCATCCACTCGGCGCGACCGGCATGGCCAGCACGATGCGCGCGGCTCCGCGAGTCCGCGCCACCTGGCAGGCGGCCCTGGCGGTCGAGCCGGTGGCGATCCCGTCATCGACGATCACCACGGTTCGGCCGCGGATGTCGATCGGGGGACGGTCCACGCGATAGACGCTGACGCGCCGGTTCAGCTCGATACGCTCCTTGGCTTCCACCTGAGCGAGATCGGCTGCGGTCAGGTCGGCTTCCCGCATCACGTCATGGTTGACGACCCGAACGTCGCCCTCGCCGATCGCGCCCATGCCGAGCTCCGGCTGGAAGGGCACGCCGAGTTTGCGAACCAGGATGACGTCCAACGGTGCGCCGAGGAACCGGGCGACCTCCGCGGCGACCGGGACACCGCCCCGAGGCAGCCCGAGAACGATCACGTCCTGGTCCTTCAGGTGGTCCAGACGCTGGGCCAGACGGCGTCCGGCATCGTGGCGATCGGTGAAGTTCATCGCATCTCCCAACCGACGCGCCCCCCGGGGCCCGCGGTGAAGGCTTTCGGGCCGCACAGCGTCTTCTTCTGTCAGTCGACCTCGGTTTCCGCCATCTGAACCAGACGGTTGCCGAGGCCGATCAGCGCGCGGCCGGCGGCCAGTTCGTCGCCGATCGCCGGAACGTCGGGATCGGCCGGGTTGCAGTGGGCGGTCACGTGGCTCATGGTGAGGCCTGCTTCGCCTCGTGGTGTTCTATGCGGGCGTCGGCGCCGGGGAAGAACACGGCTGTGTGCTCTTCGTCGTACCACCTGACGACGTATGGGGGTTCGCCATCGGCGCCGTGCACTTCGATGATCACGCCTTCGCGGACGTGTTCGCCCAGATGCTGGGACATGATGATGATCTTGTCTCCCACTTCGGCTTTCATCGAGCGTCCTACCTCCTGGAGATCCCTTTGCGATGGCGCCGGGTCCGGCAGGCTCCCGGTGCTTCGATCACATCGCAAACCATGCTGAATCGGACAGGGGCCAGTGGCGTGGATCAGAGGGGTCTTTAGGCCCATGTCATTGTGTGATCGCTAATACCCCACATCGCCGAGGATGGCGTGTCCGTCGGTGCCGCCGCGGTGACGTATTTCTTAGTCGGCCCCACGGCAGGCCGGGAGCCGGTAGACCCTACTCTTTGCGGCCTGCGTAGGTGTGGCGGTAGGCGGTAGCGGAGCGGGGCCACGCAGCGGACGTCCTGGTCAAAGTCAGCCGCGACGCTGATCTGTTGGTGGTCGGCAGCCGAGGGCGCGGGGCCTTCGCCGACATGCTGCTGGGTTCGGTGAGCCTGCACTGCGCGCAGCACGCCGGCTGCCCCGTGGTGATCATCCGCCATCAGGATCGGTGAGCGGCTTTACGGGCCCGAACCAGGGGCCTGATCCCTCACTCCTGGCAGGCGTGGTCAGCCGTAAGCCCCGGTCCGGTGGTCACGCGGCGCAGATCCGCTCGACGAACTCGGCGACCTGCTCGTCCGGGAGATGGCGGGCGATGTCTGCCTCGCTGATCATCCCGACCAGCTGCTTGTCCTTGATCACCGGCAGCCGGCGGATCCGGTGGTTCTCCATCGTCGCCAGCACGTCGCTGATGTCGTCGTCCGCCGCGACCCAGTGCGGGGTGCCCTCGCACAGCGAGCCCGCGCTCACCTTCGACGGGTCGTGACCCAGCGCCACGCACTTGATGACGATGTCGCGGTCGGTGATGATCCCGCACATGCGGTCGTTGACATCGGCCACCGGCAGTGCGCCGATGTCCGACTGGCGCATCATCTGTGCGGCCCGGTCCAGTGTCTCGGTCGACGGGATCCAGCGGGCGTCCTTGTGCATGATCTGCTCTGCGGTGGTCATGTTCCACTCATCTCGATCTTGGACCGGTGTCCGATCTGCCCCACCAGGCGTAGAGCCGGGCCCGAAGGGCTTTCCCTCGATCGTCCTGGCGCCGCACCCCGACAGCGCGGCTGGACGCGCCCAATCAGGCGATCAGGGGAGCTCGGGCAGCGTTCCACCACCCGTGTGTACGTGCCCCAGCCCAGCCAGCGCCCTGCCCGCCGTCTGTGAAATCCTGGCGGCGTATGCCCACCCTCGTCGGGACCTCGGGCTGGCAGTACAAGGACTGGTCCGGGATCCTCTATCCGCGGGACGTCCCGCACAGACTGTGGCTGGAGACCTACGCGGCGGCCTTCGCCACGGTCGAGGTCAACGCGGCCTTCTACCGGCTTCCCAAGCGCGAGACCTTCGCCGACTGGCGTGCCCGCACTCCCGAGGACTTCACGATGGCGGTCAAGGCCAGCCGCTATCTCACCCACATCCGGCGGCTCCGGGATCCGGCGGAGCCGGTGCGCCGCCTCATGGCTGCCGCCTCGGCGCTCGGCCCGCGCCTCGGCCCGGTCCTGCTCCAGCTGCCGCCGACGCTCGTGGCCGATCCTTCAGATCTGGACGCCTGCCTGCGCTGCTTCCCCGTCGGCCAGCGTGTCGCCGTCGAGCCGCGCCACGAGTCATGGTGGGTGCCGCAGGTGCGGCAGATACTGGAGCGCAACGGCGCGGCGCTGTGTTGGGCAGATCGGGGGTCGCACCCGGTGTCCCCGCTGTGGCGTACTGCGGACTGGGGGTACGTGCGGCTGCACCAGGGACGTGGGGCTGGGTTCCACTATGGGAGTCGGGCGCTGGAGCATTGGGTGGAGCGCATCCAGGACACGTGGGCTCCCGAGGCGACCATTCACGTCTACTTCAACAACGACATGGGCGGCGCGGCCGTGGACGACGCCATCGCGTTCGCCCGCACGGCTCGGCACGTCGGGCTTGAAGCCGGCCGGGTGTCGGAGACGCTCGAATCCACGACGCGTGGTGGCCTGTCCCGATGACCACCCTTTTCCTCGCCGGCGACGTCATGACTGGGCGCGGCATCGACAGGATCCTGCCTCACCCCGGCGACCCGGAGCTGCGCGAGCCCTTCCTCCGCGACGCCGGCGGCTATGTCCGCCTCGCCGAGGCGGCCAACGGCCCGATCCCGCAGCCGGTGCCCTTCGACTGGCCCTGGGGCGAGGCCCTGGGCCTGCTCGAGAGCCGTTCGCCGGCGGTCCGCGTGGTCAACCTCGAGACGGCGATCACCCGCGGCGACCAGTTCGCCCCGGCCAAGACCGTCTGTTATCGGATGAGCCCGGCGAACGTCCCGTGTCTGCTCGCCGCCCGCCCCGATGTCTGCGTTCTGGCGAACAACCACGTCCTCGACTTCGGCCGGGCGGGTCTGCTCGACACCGTCACCGCCCTGACTGCCGCCGGGATCGCGGTGATCGGCGCCGGAGCCGACATCGACCAGGCGCGCAGCCCGGCCATCGTCGGCCTGCCGGCCGGCGGCCGAGCCGTGGTCCTGGCCGCCGCCTCCCCGTCCTCTGGCGTGCCGACGGCGTGGGCCGCCACCGCAGACCGCCCCGGCGTGAATCTGATCGCCGAGCACGACGACACCGCGGCGGACGACCTCACCGCCCGCGCCGCCGCTACCCGCCGCCCAGGTGACATCGCCGTCGTATCAGTGCACTGGGGCTCGAACTGGGGCCACCACATCCCCGACGAGCAGATCAGCTTCGCGCACCGCCTCGTGGACGGGGGCATCGACATCGTGCACGGCCACTCCTCGCACCACCCCCGCGCCGTCGAGGTCTACCGGGACCGCCTGATCCTCTACGGCTGCGGCGACCTGATCAACGACTACGAAGGCATCGCGGGCGATCCGTTCGAGGACGTCTTCCGTGACGATCTGCACCTGCTGTACTTCGCCGACGTCGACCCGGCCACCGGACGCCTCGTTTCGCTGACCGCGGATGCCGTTCGCAGCCGCAGAATGCGCCTGGAGCGCGCCTCGGACGAAGACGTCGAATGGCTCGGCGAGCGACTGAACGCGGCCGGCCGCCGTTTCGGCACCCGGTTGCTGACCGGGCCCGGCTGCAGGTTGGTGCTGGAGTGGCGTGCCTGAGCTTCGCCGGCCTCGGCCTGTCCGAGGACGCGCGGGCCCGGCTCTGGGCCCAAGTCAGCGCCGCGCACTGGGAGGCACCCGGCGCTTCAGTCTTGAGCGACCACCCTCGGTCCGAATCCCAGCCCGATGGCACTTACGGGCAGGGTCATGAGCCGACGGACAGGGGATGCCCTCCCTGGTTAGGCCTTCGGAGATTGCCTACACACCGGACCGTCCAGATACTCCTCGAAGATGCTTCCTATAACGGGAGCGGTAACAGGGTCCGGCGCGAGACGGTTCAACCGCTCGCCGTCCGCCGTTTTCGCCGGCTTCGGATGCGGCCCGGCATCGGCCAGCTCGTAGCCGTTGGGGGTCACATCGGCGGGGTGAGTCCGAGTGAGCGGATCAGGTCGCAGATCTCGCTTCGGTAGACCTTGCCCGGCTCGACGGTCTGGTTGCGCAGGTGGCCGTAGATCTCCAGGGATACGAGCCCGTGCAGCCGGCCCCATACGCGCAACGCGAGGGCGACGGCGGCTGGTGGCAGATCGGGGAACTGATCGCGGATGGTGGCGACCAGGCCGGGATCGAAGTCAGACCACTGGTATTCCTCGTGGGCCTGCGTCCTCTCGGCGCTGGGCCAGGCTCCGGCGACCAGGCCGGTCAGGCCCATGCAGGCCCGCTGTTCGGCCTCGGCCGCGGCTCCTTCGGGCGGGGCCTGGTAGCCGGGGACGGGGTCGCCGTAGACAAGGCGGAAGCCGGCCGGGTTGGCCAGCGCCCACTGCCTGAAGGCCTCGGCCCACGCCAGGATCCGGCCCGCCGCATCCTTTGCCGGCCGGGTGTCGCGGGCGGCTTCGGCGCCGTCCACGAACGAGGTGTACAGGTCCGCGATCAGCGTGGTGACCAGCTCGTCGCGGGTGGCGTAGTACCCGTAGATCGCGTTGGCGGTCATGCCCATCTCGCGGGCGATGGCGCGCAACGTGATCGCGTCCGGACCGCCTTTGGCCATGAGGTCCAGCGCGGTCGTCTTGATCTCCTGCGCGGTCTGGACCCGGAGACGGGCCCGCCGGCTCTGCGTCGAGGCTTCCACGCACCACACTCTACAGCGTTGCGTCAGTGCTTGCCGTGATGTAACTATACGGCGTGTAGTAACTGAACGCCGTCCAGAAAGGCTGAGACCGTGTCTCCTCCTGCCCTCGCCACGCCGACCGCGCCCCGGTCCGGGCTCAGGCTCGCTTTGCTGGTGTCGACCCAGTTCGTCGTCGCACTCGACTACAACATCGTTTACGTCGCATTGCCTGATATCGGTGCCGGACTGGGCTTCAACGCACAGTCGCTGCAGTGGGTCGTCAGCTCCTACGCCGTGGCCTTCGGCGGCCTGCTCATGCTCGGCGGCAGGCTCGTCGACCGGGTCGGCCGAAGGCTCATGTTCGTCGTCGGCCTGGCGCTGTTCGCGGCCTCGTGTCTGGCCGGAGGCCTCGCGACCGGCCCGGCGATGCTGCTCGCGGCCCGCGCCGCGCAGGGCATCGGCGCCGCGATGCTCACCCCGGCGACGCTTTCCCTGGTCAACACCAGCTTCGCCGAAGGTCCGGAGCGTACACGGGCCCTGTCGCTGTGGTCCGCGGCGGGAAGCGCGGGCCTGGCGGCCGGGGCGCTGCTCGGTGGCGTACTCACCCAGGCCGGGGGCTGGAGGTGGGTGATGCTCGTGATGGTTCCGCCGGCGCTGGTCATCATGCTCGCCGCGCCCAAGCTGCTCGCGAGGGACGGCATGGATCGAAGAACCCTGACGGGCTTCGATCTGCCTGGGGCGCTTCTCGCCACCTTCGGCTCCGCGTTACTGGTGTTCGGGCTCGCCAGCGGACCGCAGGCGGGCTGGACTTCGGCGCGCAGTATCGGATCGGTCGCGGTGGGGGTGGCCCTGCTCGGGGCGTTCGTGGTGGTGGAGAGGCGGGCCCGGGATCCGCTCATGCCGCCGCGGCTGCTACGTGCCCGAAACCTGGCCGTCGCCATGTCGGTGATTCTGATATTCCAAAGTGCCCTGGGCGGCGCGTACTACGCCTTCACCACCTATCTGCAGAACGGACACGGCTACAGTGCCCTGGCCACCGGCCTGGCGTTTCTGCCGGTGACCATCCTGTCGGTGATCGCGGGCATGAAGATCGGCCCGGCCCTGATCCGGCGACGGGGAATGGCCACGAGCTTGTTCACCGGCATGCTCCTCAACGGCGCGGGGATCACGCTCCTCGCAGCCGACATGGAACCGGACGCCTCGTTCTGGACGCTGGTCCCGGGCATCGCAGTGTGGGGCGTCGGCGGCGGCATGACGTTCACGGCGATGTTCGTGACCGCCGCCAGCGGCGTGCGATCCGGCGAGCAGGGCGTCGCCTCGGCCATGGCCACCACGGCGCAGCAACTCGGCGGGGCCGCGGGATTGGCGGTGTTGGTCGCCGTCGCGACCGCGGGCCTGCACTCCGGCGCAGGCCACGAGTCGTCGGCCCAGGTGGTCGCCGGACTGCGACACGCAGGCGTGGTGGCCGGCGTGACGGCGATGCTCGGTGCCTTCCTGGCCTTCGCGCTCAAGCGACCGCCGCTGGCGGCACCGCAGTCCGAATCCGTTTTCACAGCAGAGGAGATCACGCTATGAGCCAGGTTGTTGAGGAACTGATCCGCACGTACTTCGACGCGTGGAGCACGCATGACGCGGGTCAGCGCGACGCCGTCCTGGAGCGGATCTTCAGTCCGGACGCCGCGATCATCGATCCGGACTGGACGGCCGCAGGCCACGAGGAGATCCTCGCCGCGATTGGCCAGGCGCGGCACAAGCTCGGCGAGCTGGACCTCGCGCTCACCAAGGTTATCAGCGCTCATCATGACATGGCCTTGTTCTCCTGGGAGCTGACTCAGCCTGGCAGCCAGGCCGCTCCGCTGGCCACGGGCTACGGGACGGTGATCGTCACCGACGGGGTCATCAGCCGGGCACACAACTTCTTCAGCTGAGCCGGTTGTCCAGCCTCACCGGAAGGTATCCGAGCCGACCCGCGATGCGGCGGCTCGGGTGCCATCCATGGCTTCCGGTTGTCGGCGGCTTACAAGACTCCGAAGCCGACCCGGACTGCCTCAAGACGAAGTCCGCACCATGCGACCCACTGGTCCACTTCTGGCTCTGCCGAGCTTTAAATGGTCACTGGATCCAGTTCTGTGGCCGGAGGGGTGGCGCCGCCGCAAGACCGATGCGGACTCCGGCCGGAAGCGGGTCGAACCCCACAGGCCAGATCGTCGTATCGTCCGCGACGGAGCCCTGGAGACTGACACCCGCCAGGTCAGTGTCCGTGAAGTCCGCACCCCGGAGATCGGCGAGATCGAGCTTGACAGCATCCAGGCGAGCGCTGGTGAAATCGGCTGCCGTGAGGTCCGTGGCACGGAGGTCCGCTCCTTCCAGGCGCGCCTGCCAGAAGACAGCGCTTCGCAGATCGGCTTGGTACAAGCGCGCGTTGATCAGCACTGCTCGCGCGAACCAGACCCCTGTCAGATCAGCGCGCGTCAGGTCTGCTTCGCCGAGGAACGCGCCAGACAGGTCGGAGTAGTGGAGATCGGCACCCGCCAGGTCGGAGTGCCCGAGGTCGCCCCTGCGAAGGTCGACCCGAGACAGCAACCCGTCGGGACGGTTCTCACCGAACGACGGCAGCCGTCCCAGGACCGTGGCTGCCACCTGGACATGGGCGGCGCGGACCCGCAGCGGCTGATCTCCTTCCGCGTTCTTGGCCGCGTCGCGCTTGGCCTGCAGATCGGCGGGTCGCGGACGCCCGTCGGTACTTGGCAAGAGCGGGGCGTGCAGCCGCACGAATGCTGTCAGCACCTCCACAATGGCGAGCCGGTCTGGCTTGGAGTCCCAGGCGATGCGCTCAAGGGCGAAGATCCCGCCGATCCGTACCTCCGAAGTCGGCTGGCCGAGCTGGCCTACCGCGGCCGTGAACCGATCGGTGATCTGTCCCTGCCGATTGACCTGCAACTGGCGCCAGGCGAAGAACGCTCCCATGAGCACAGCCAGGCCGGCCAGACCCTGGAGCAGTGTCGCCCTTACGGCGTTGACGGCCTGCGCCCGATCCGCCGGGGGTTTTCCACCGGCGATGTCCCAGTCCAGTAGGAAGCGTGGCGCGAGTAGAACCATGCCGACAACGATGACGGCGAGGAGCGCAGCGCCTATCCACGCCGTCCACGCGCCTCGCGGTCTCCGACGCGACGACGCGGCGTGCTCCCGCGCTGGATGGCCGGCAATCACCGGCTGGTCCAACGGCCCTGACACAGGCGGCGCCTCCGTCCGCACGATCCCGAACCTGGCTGCTGCACAACTCAGGGTAATGCGAGACGAGCACGCCAAGTATCGGCCATCCCGACCATCGACGAGAAGAACGACTGAGTCCTCGCTTACGCGTCGGCCACTATCGTCGTGGACCCCTCGACCGACCAATCCGGGCGGCAGCTGCCCCGTTGCCCGGGCCGAACCGCGACGCCGCGATTGCGCCACCAACTCGTGTGCCGGGACACCGGGGCGGTCATATCGGCTGTTCAGACAGCGCCGGGTAGTTTTGAGAAGGCGGCCGTGCGCTCCGGCCAGGACAGGGCCTGAGCCAGTTGGTGAGGTGGTTGACCTGCCCTCCGGTCGTCGGATTGAGAGTCTGATTCGCTGGGATCTGGTGCGCCGTGATCTGCGGCGCACCCGGGGATTGGCGCGGTGCTGGTGCGGTGGGAGCCGATGCGGTCGGCGTGACGTGGAGTATGCGCGCTGGGATCCGCCGCGTCGAACGGCAATGGGTGGTGGGTGGTCGCCGGGCCGCGCGGGCCAGGCGCCTCGGCCGTGAGTTGAGGGCGGGACCGGGCGTTCCTCAGGCCAGCCCGATCCCGCCGGCGCCCTACCCCGCCCCGCGAGTCCCGGTCCGTGCGCCCAGATCGGTGGAGACCTTGTGGCACACCTGGACCAGATGCCTTCCCAGCGCGTCGAGCTTGCCCTCCAGTCGGGCCTTCGGCGCGGCGACGTTGATCGAGGCTACGGCGATGCCGCGGAAATCGTGGAGCGCTGCGCTGGCGCCGACGAGCCCTGATTCGAACTCCTCGTCCGCGACGGCGTAGCCGCGTGAGCGGATGCGGGCGCATTCGGCCAGCAGCTCGGTTCGGGTGTTGATATGGCCCGTGGGTGGCACGTCGGGGAGGTCCTCGGCGGCGTAGCGGCGGCGCAGTTGAGCATCCCCGATCTCCGCCAGGAGGACTCGGCCGGCGGTGAGGGTGTGGGCCGGAGCTGCGATCCCCACCCATGCCAGGCCGCGGAAGCCGTGGTTGGGGACCTCGCTGTGGACGGTCACGCAGTCGGTTCCGCGCAGCACGCACAGGTGCACGGTCTCGCCGAGTGAGGTGACCAGTTCCTGCATCGCCGGGCGCGCCTGCATGATCAGCCTGGCTTCGGCCGTCATCCCCGCGAAATGGAAGAGCTTCCAGCCCAGGACGAACTGGCGGGTCGTGTCGTCGCGCTGGACCAGCCCGGCCGCTTCCAGACGGCTCAGGGCCCGCGACACCTGGCTCTTCTCCCGGCCGGTGGCCTCGGCGATGTCGGTGAGGCGGACGCCGGCGTGGGTGCGGGCGATGGCGGTGGATATCGCTTCGAGGATGTCCAGGTCCCGGGCGAAGCCGGTGTCCCCACCCTGGCTGCTACGTGGCATGTTGCGACTGTAGCAACTTTCGATGCGTTCCATTGAAACTTCTCGCAACGCGACCTTAACGTGATCGGCACATCAGCGAGGGGAGGAGGAGGCATGGAAGGGCCGTCGCTGCCGGACTACCTTCGGCAGCAGTGGGTTTACATACGCCCGATGGTGATCGAGCAGATCCAGCTCGTGATCGTCACCATCGTGATCTCCGCGGTGATCGGGGTCGCGGTCGGTGCGCTGGTCTGGGACCGGCCGCGCGTCTCCGGTGCCGTGCAGGCCGTGGCCGGCGGACTGCTGACGATTCCGTCGCTGGCGTTGTTGACGCTGCTGCAGCCGGCCACCGGACTCGGCTGGACGACCACGATCATCGCCCTGGTGGTCTACGCGCAACTGCCGATCATCCGGAACACAGTGACCGGGCTGCGCGGGGTGGACCCCGGCATCCTGCAGGCGGCCAGCGGCATGGGCATGAACGGCCGCCGGATCCTGGTGCGGATCCAGCTGCCCCTGGCCTGGCCGGTGATCCTCGCCGGGCTGCGGGTGGCCACCATGCTGGTCTTCGGCATCTCCGCGATCGCCGCCTACGTCTCCGGGCCGGGCCTGGGGAACCTGGTCTTCACCGGCCTGTCCCGGCTGGGCTCGGTCAACGCGACCAACCAGGCCGTGGTCGGCGCGTTCGGCATCGCGATCCTGGCCCTGGCCTTCGACGCCGCCTACGTCCTGATCCGTCGCCTCACCGTCTCCAGGGGGATCCGTGGCTGACACCGCCGTCACCATCGAGCTCGAACACCTCACCAAGACCTACGCCGGGGTCGCGGCCCCGGCGGTGGACGACGTCAGCATGACGATCCCGGCCGGCGAGCTGGTGGTCTTCCTCGGCCCGTCGGGCTGCGGCAAGACCACCACGATGAAGATGATCAACCGGCTGATCGAGCCCACCTCCGGCGTCATCCGCATCGGCGGCGAGGACGTCCTGGGCACCGACCCCGTGGAACTGCGCCGCCGCATCGGCTACGTCATCCAGTCCATCGGACTCTTCCCGCACATGACCATCGCCGACAACATCGCCTCGGTCCCGAAGATGCTGGGCTGGCCCAAGGCCCGGATCACCGGCCGGGTCGAGGAGCTGCTGACCCTGGTCGGGCTGGACCCGGCGACCTTCGCCAGGCGCTTCCCGCGCCAGCTGTCCGGCGGCCAGCAGCAGCGCGTCGGCGTGGCCCGGGCCCTGGCCGCCGACCCGCCGGTGCTGCTGATGGACGAGCCGTTCGGCGCCACCGACCCGATCACCCGGCTGCGGCTGCAACGCGAGTTCCGCAGGCTGCAACAGGATCTGGGCAAGACGGTCATCTTCGTCACCCACGACTTCGACGAGGCCCTCGTGCTCGGCGACCGGATCGCGGTCCTGGCCGAACGCTCTCGGATCGCCCAGTACGCGGCGCCCCTGGCGCTGTTGGCGAACCCGGCCGACGACTACGTCCGCTCCTTCACCGGCAACAGCACCCACGTGCGGCTGCTCGGCATCCTCACCGCCGACACCGCGGCCGATCCCGGCGTCATCGGCCACGGGGCCGAGCCGGAGCTGACCACGGCGGCGACACTGCGCGACGTCACCGAGCTCCTGCTCGCCGGGCACGCGACGGTGGCGGTCCTGGACCAGACCGGCACCCGGCTCGGCGGCGCCGACTTCACCACGGTCCGCCGCGCGGTCGCCGCCGCTCAGGCCCAGGCCAGGCCCGCAGAGGAAACAGATGCGGACGCAGATTCGGACGCGGACGCGGACTCGGTTTCAGATACGGAGATCCCGGCATGACGGCCTACGCGGACATGCCGAAGGTTCACCGCGACCGCAAAGGCCGAGTGAACCCCAACCGCCTCGTCCTCACCCCGGTCCTGATCGCCGCGGCCCTGACCGTGCTCTACCTGTGGGTCCACAGCCAGACCCTGGACTCCATCGAGCAGCGCACCCTGAACCGCGCCTACCTGCAGACCGCGGTCCTGCAGCACCTCAAGCTGACCTTCGAGGCCACCGCCCTGATCCTGGCGATCGCGATCCCGCTCGGCATCGCCGTGAGCCGGCCCCGCGCCCGCCACATCGCCCCGGTGGCGCTCGGCGTCGCCAACGTCGGCCAGGCGTTCCCGGCCATCGGGCTGCTGGTCCTGCTCACCACGAAGCTCGACGTCGGGGTGAAGGTGGCGATGATCAGCATCGTCGCCTACGGCGTGCTGCCGGTGCTCCGCAACACGATCGTCGGCCTGCAGCAGATCGACCCGGCGCTCACCGAGGCCGCCCGCGGCATCGGCATGCGGCCCCGCCAGGTGCTGTGGAAGATCGAGCTGCCGCTGGCCGTCCCGGTGCTGCTGGCCGGGGTCCGCACCACCCTGGTGCTCGCCGTCGGCGTCACCACCCTGGCCACCTTCGTCAACGCCGGAGGCCTGGGCGACATCATCGTCAACGGCCTCAAACTCAACCGGCTGCCGGTGCAGATCACCGGCGCGGTCCTGGTCATGTGCATCGCGTACTTCGTGGACTGGCTGGCCCGCATCGCCGAGGACGCGCTGAAACCGCGCGGCCTGTAGGGCTCCTTGTAAGACCTCTCATCCGCCCCCTCGAACCCGTTTCCGCACCACACCCATCCCTTTTTCAGCTCGGAGGAAGTAATGCGCGTTCGCAGTCTCACGGCCGCCGCCACCGGCGCCGCCCTCCTGCTGGGCACCGCCGCGTGCGGTGGCTCCTCCTCGGCGTCGTCCGGATCCTCCGGCTCGATCGACGACAAGCTCAAAGGCGCCTCGTTCACCGTCTCCAGCAAGGACTTCACCGAGTCCATCCTCCTCGGCAAGATCACCGAGGACCTGCTGAAGGCGCACGGCGCGACCATCACCGACAAGACCGACATCAAGGGGTCGGTCAACACGCGCACCGCCCTGGAGAACGGCCAGGTCGACATGTACTGGGAGTACACGGGCACGGCCTGGATCACCTACCAGAAGAACACCAAGCCGATCTCCGACCCCAAGGCGCAGTACGACGCGGTCAAGAAGGCCGACGCGGCCAACGGCATCGCCTGGCTCGACGCCGCGCCGATGAACGACACCTACGCCTTCGCCACCCGGGCCGGGCAGGCCGACAAGCTGAACGTGCACTCGCTGTCCGACCTCGCGACGCTGGCCAAGAGCAACCCCGCCGAGGCCACCTTCTGCATCGAGAGCGAGTTCTCCACCCGCGACGACGGCTTCCCCGGCATGACCAAGGCATACGGCGTCCAGGTGCCGAAGGACGACATCAAGATGCTCGACACCGGCGTCATCTACACCGAGACCAGCAAGGGCGGCACCTGCAACTTCGGCGAGGTCTTCGCCACCGACGGCCGGATCAGCGCCCTGAAGCTCACCGTCCTGAAGGACGACCAGCACTTCTTCCCGAACTACAACGCGGCCCTGACCCTCAAGCAGAGCACGCTCGACAAGTACCCGGCGCTGGCCGCGATCATCGATCCGGTCGCCGCCAAGCTCGACGACGCCACCATGACCGAGCTCAACGCCAAGGTCGACGCCCAGGGCCTGCCGGCCGACCAGGTCGCGTCCGACTGGCTCAAGTCCCAGGGGTTCACCAAGTAATGACCACGCACGAGACGCCACTACCGGCTCTGCCGCAGCTTGCCATCGGGGAATCGTTCATCGGCTCCGGAGCGAACGCCGCACACATCAACACCGTGCTCGGCGCCCGCTCCGGCCCGGCCGGCACCGCCTGGGCCACCGCCCTGGCCACCCCCAGCGCCGGACACGTGCCGTTCATGGCCGTGATCGCCCCCGGCGTCGCGGTCAACCCGCCGACCCTGTTCGTCACCAAAGCCGCCATCGAGAACGCCGAGCACGGCCGCCTCACCTGGGGCGCCGCGCAGGCCGGAGTCGCCGGCGGCGTCGCCGACGCCCTGGCCGACGGGATCATCGACGCCCGGACCGCGGCCGGCCTCGTGCTGATCGTCGCGGTCTGGGTCAACCCCGCCGCCGACGACGAGCAGAGCGTCTACGCCCACAACCGCCTGGCCACACGCACCGCCCTGGCCGCCGGGGCGGCCGGGGAACCGGCCGTCGAGTCGGTCCTGGAACACCGCGACAGCCCGGCCAACCCGTTCTTCTCAGGAGTGGCGGCAGCACAGTGAAGATCGCCGACATCACGCTGATCCGGGCCTCCCAGCCCTTGGACCCGCCCTTCGACGCGGCCTGGGACCCGGTCCCGCGCACCCGCTTCGACGCCACCGTCGTCAAGGTCACCACCGACGAGGGCGTCGTCGGCTACGGCTCCGGCGACACCATGGACGGCTTCGAACCCTTCGCCGAACTGTTCGTCGGCCAGGACGCCTTCGCCATGCAACGCCACGTCAGGGCCCTGGAGACCATCTCATTCCACGCCGGCCGCTACTGGCCGCTGGAGATCGCGCTGTGGGACGTCATGGGCAAGGCCCTGGGCGTCCCGGTGGCGACACTGTTCGGCGGCGCGGCCGACGCCATCCCCGCATACGCCTCCACCGGCAGGCACCTGCCGATCCCCGAACGGGTGGAATCGGTGCTGGCCATGCGCGAGCGGGGCTTCCGGGCGGCCAAGATCCGCCTGGCCGCCGACAAGCTGGAGCACGGCATCGCCACGATGCGCGCCGTCCGGGAAGCCGTCGGCTCCGACCTGGAGCTGATGGTGGACCTCAACCAGTCCTGGCGGATGGCCGGCGACGTCCGCCGCTCCCTGGACCCGGTCCAGGTCCGTAAGTTCGCCGCCGCGCTGGCCGACCTCGGCGTCTTCTGGCTCGAGGAGCCGCTGCCCCTGGACGACCTGGCCGGGCTGCGCTCGGTGCGGCAGGCCACCGGTCTGCGGATCGCCGGCGGCGAGATGGTGCGCACCTTCCCCGAGCTGCTGGACCTGGTCGGCGCCGACGCCCTCGACGTCTACCAGCCGGACGTCGCCCTGTCCGCGGGCATGCTGCGGGCCCGCACCGTCGCAGAGCTCGCCATCTCCCGCAACCGCCTGTTCACCCCGCACACCTGGACCAACGGAGTCGGCCTGATGGCCAACCTGCATGTCACCCTGGGCGTCGGTGGCGGGCCGTACCTGGAGTTCCCTTATGATCCGCCGACCTGGACCCCCGAGCGGCGCGACTTCCTGCTCACCCGGCCGGTCGACATCGACGCCGACGGCATGCTGCGGCTGCCCCAGGCGCCGGGCCTGGGCGTCGAGATCGACGAGGAACGGCTGGCGGCCCTGGCCGTCTGACCGCCACGCCTGCGAACAAGTACGAGGAGTTTCGTCATGCCCAGCCTGACCACCGCCGACTGGATCGCCCGGGCCGCCGCGCTGTCCCCGAGGCGCGACGCCTTCATCGGCGGCCGGTTCGTTCCCGCCGCCTCCGGCGCGCGCTTCGTCACCACCTCCCCGCGCGACGGCTCGGCCCTGGCCGAGATCGCGTCCTGCGACACCGAGGACGTGGACCGCGCAGTCCGCTCCGCGCACACCGCCTTCCTCGCGGGAGACTGGTCCGAGGCCGACCCCGCGCACCGCAAGGCTGTGCTGCTCCGCTTCGCAGACCTCATCGACGAGCACACCGAGGAGCTCGCGCTGCTGGAGACCCTCGACGTCGGCAAGCCGATCGGGGACACGCTCGCCGTCGACGTGCCCAAGACCGCGAGAGCGATCCGCTGGTACGCCGAGGCGATCGACAAGACCTACGACGAGATCGCCCCCGCGCCGCGCTCGGCCCTGGCCTTGGTGACACGCGAACCCCTGGGCGTGATCGGGGCGGTGGTGCCGTGGAACTACCCGCTGATGATCGCCAGCTGGAAGCTCGGACCGGCGCTGGCGACCGGCAACTCCGTGGTGCTCAAGCCGGCTGAGGACTCGACGTTGTCCGCGCTGCTGCTGGCCGAACTGGGCAGCCGGGCCGGGCTCCCGGATGGCGTGTTCAACGTGGTGCCCGGGTTCGGTGCCGTCGCCGGACAGGCCCTCGGCCGGCACGAGCTGGTCGCCAAGATCGCGTTCACCGGCTCCCCGGCCGTGGGCCGCGAGTTCCTGCGCTACGCCGCCGACTCCAACGGCAAGCAGGTGGCGCTGGAACTCGGCGGGAAGTCGCCGCAGGTGGTGCTGGACGACTGCAAGGACGTTGCCGCCGCTTCCAGCGCGGTCACCTGGGGCATCTACTACAACGCCGGCCAGACCTGCAACGCCGGATCACTGCTGGTCACCACGCCGCGCGTCCGCGAGGAGCTGCTGGAGCGGATCGCCAGCGATACCAAGGCCTTCACCGTCGGCGACCCCCTGGACCCGGCCACCCAGGTCGGCCCGCTGGTCAGCGCCAAGCAGCACGAGCGGGTGACCTCTTACTTCCCGATCGCGGAGAGCGAAGGAGGGCGGTATGTCGTCGGCGGCCCGGACCCGGAAGCTTCCGGAACGTACGTCGCGCCGACCGTCATCGACGGGGTCGCGGCCGACGCGCGCGTGGCACAGGAAGAGGTCTTCGGTCCGGTCCTGGTCCACTTGGCGGCCCGCGACACCGAGGAAGCCGTGGCCCTGGCCAACGGCACCCGGTACGGTCTGGCCGCCAGCGTGTGGACCGGCGACGTGAGCACCGCGCACCGTGTGGCCCGCAAGCTCCGTGCCGGAACCGTGTGGGTCAACACCTTCGACGCCTCCGATGTCATCACCCCTTTCGGCGGATTCGGCGACTCCGGCAGCGGCCGCGACAAGTCGCTGCACGCGCTGGACGCCTACACCGCCCTGAAGACCACCTGGATCAACCTTGCCTGAGCGTACGGAGCCTGAGATGCCAGTCGCCTTCATCGGCCTGGGCAACATGGGCGGCTCGATGAGCCGCAACCTCGCCGCCGCCGGCGTCGACCTCACCGTCTACGACACTGATCCGGCGCGCGCCGAGGCCGCGGTGGCCGCCGGTGCGAAGTCCGCCGACACGGCGGCGGCAGCCGTCGCCGGCGCGGACGTGCTGATCACGATGCTGCCGACTCCGGCAATTGTCGAGGACGTCATGCTCGGCGGCGGGGGAGCGCTGGCCGCACTGCCGGACGGCGCGCTGTGGATCGACATGTCCACCTCGGTGCCCGCGGTGGCCAACCGAGTCCGCGAGCGAGGTTCCGCCCGCGGTATCCGGGTGCTGGACGCGCCGGTCAGCGGCATGGCCAAGGGCGCTGACGCCGGGATGCTCCAGATCTTCGTCGGAGGACAGGGCGCCGACTTCGCCGCCGCCCGGCCCCTGTTCGACGTCCTGGGCGACCCCGAGCGGGTCCTGCACGTCGGCGGACACGGAGCCGGCTACACCGTCAAACTGGCCATCAACCAGCTCTGGTTCATGCAGTTGGTCTCCATCGCCGAGGTCCTGACGGTCGGCGTGAAGGCCGGAGTCGACCTGGAAGTGCTCCAGAAGTCGCTGATCGCGAGTCCCGCCAACAGTGTGCTGCTGGAGCGGGATCTGGAAGGACTGCTCACCGCCGGCGACTACGACGAGGGCTTCGCCATCGCGCTGGCCTGCAAGGATGCCGGACTGGCCGTGGACCTCGCGCGCGAGGTCCAGGTGCCGGTCGAGCTGGGGGCCGTCACCGAGCAGATCTTCCGGCGCGCTCGCGCCGCCTACGGCGACCGGGCCGGGGAGATGACGCCGGTCAGGTTGTACGAGGACATCGCAGGGATCGAACTCCGCAAGGGGGCGGCGCAATGACTACCGACATCACCAAGCAGACCATCGGCATCGGGCCGTTCCCGCCGGCGACCTTCGCCGTGGGCGCCGTCGCGGGACTGGCCGACGCGGTACGCCGCACCGGCTCCGAGCGCGTGGCGATCGTGACCGACGCGGGCCTGGGAGCCACCCCGCTGCCGGCCGGCATCGCCGAACGGCTCGCCGGCGCCGGCCTGCCGGCCGAGATCTTCGCCGGGGTGCACCCGAACCCGACCACCGCCGATGTGGACGCCGGCGCCGCGGCGGTGCGGGCGGTCGGCGAGCGCGCGGCCGTCGTCTCCCTCGGCGGCGGCTCCGCGCTGGACGCGGCCAAGGCGATCGCGCTCGCGGCCCCCAACCCGCACCGCCCGGCGGCCGAACTGAGCTGGGGTGACGCCGAACTGGCCGCCGCACTGCCGATCGTGGCCGTGCCCACCACCTCCGGGACCGGCGCCGAGTGCAACGACTTCGGCGTCGTCACCGACACCGCGACGCACCGCAAGTGCTACCTCGGTGGACCGACGTGTCTGGCGCACAGTGTCATCCTCGACCCCGAACTCACCCTGACGCTTCCGCCCGGCGCGACCGCCGCCTCCGGCATCGACTGCCTGACCCACGCGGTCGAGTCGTTCCTGTCCAAACGCGCCAACGCCTGGGCCGACGGCCTGGACCTGCAAGTGGTCCGCCTCGTCGCGGCGAACCTGCGGCGCGCGGTCGCCGACGGTTCGGACCTCCCGGCCCGCTCCCACCTGCTGCTCGCCGCGCACACCGCCGGCCAGGCCATGAGCACCACGGGCCTCGGCATCGTGCACGGCGTCGCACACCCGCTCGGCGGCCGGTTCGACCTGCCGCACGGAGTCGCCCTGGCGCTGGTGCTGGGGGAGTGCCTGCGGTTCAACCGCACGGTACGGCTGGAGCGCCTGGCCGGGCTGGCCGAGCCGCTGGGCGTGCACGCCGCGAATGCCACCGATGAGCGGAACGCCGACGCCGCGATCGCCGCGATCGAGGACCTGGTCGCGGCCGTGAATCTGCGCGGCGCTTTGGGCACCTGGGGAATCACCGAGGCGGACCTGCCGCAGCTGGCCCAGGACACCCTGGACGACGCCGTCATGGCGAACACCCCGCGCGACGCGGACGCCGCCGACGTCATGGGCATCCTGCGGGCGGCGCTGTGATCGCGCCGGGGGAGCGGCTTCCCTTCTACCTGCCGGACAAGCTGTTCGTCGGCGGCCGGTGGGCCGACGGCTCGCGGGCGCCGCTCGACGTGCTGGATCCGGCCACCGGGGAGGTGATCGCCACCGTCGCCAACGCCGGACCGGACGATCTGGACCGGGCCCTGGCCGCGGCGGACGCGGCACAGCCGGGCTGGGCGGCCACCGCGCCGCGGGCCCGCGCCGAGGTGCTGCGCCGGGCCTTCGAGCTGATGACGGCACGCGCCACGGAACTCAGTGCCCTGATGAGTCTGGAGATGGGCAAGACCCTCGCCGACGCCCGTGGCGAGGCCGCCTACGCCGCCGAGTTCTTCCGCTGGTTCGGTGAGGAAGCGGTGCGCGTCGACGGTGAGCTGCGCACCGCGCCCTCCGGGGCGAACCGGATCCTCACGGTGCCCCGGCCGGTCGGCGTCGCGTTGCTGGTGACACCGTGGAACTTCCCGGCGGCGATGGCGACCCGGAAGATCGCCCCGGCGCTGGCGGCCGGCTGCGCCGTGGTCCTCAAGCCGGCCGCGGAGACGCCGCTCACGGCCTTGTTCGTGGCGCAGCTGCTGGCCGAGGCCGGCGTGCCGGACGGCGTGGTCAACGTGCTGCCGACCGACGACCCCGGTCCGCTGGTCTCCAGGGCCCTGGCCGACGACCGGGTCCGCAAGCTCTCGTTCACCGGATCGACCGCGGTGGGGCGGCTGCTGCTGGCCCAGGCCGCCGAGCGGGTCGTGAACTGCTCGATGGAGCTCGGCGGCAACGGCCCGTTCCTGGTGCTGGCGGACGCCGACGTGGACGAGGCCGTGGCCGGCGCCATGGTCGCGAAGATGCGCAACGGCGGGCAGGCCTGCACGGCGGCGAACCGGTTCATCGTCCACGAGGCGGTGGCCGAGGAGTTCACGGCGAAGCTGGTCCAGGCCATGGCCGCGCTGCGGCTCGGGCCGGGTTCGGAGGAGGAGACCGGGCTGGGGCCGATGGTCAGCGAACGCGCCGTGGCGGGCATCGCGGCCAAGGTCGACGAGGCGGTCGCGGCCGGAGCGAAGGCCGTGCTCGGAGGCACGCGTCCGCCCGGCCCGGGCTTCTTCTACCCGGCCACGGTGCTCACCGGTGTCACCGGCGACAACCCCATCGCCGACCAGGAGGTGTTCGGCCCGGTGGCCCCGATCCTCACCGTGTCCGACGACGAGCAGGCCCTCGCCCTGGCCAACGCCACCGAGATGGGCCTGACCGGCTACGTCTACAGCAGGGACCTGGCCCACGGGCTCCGCGTCGCCGAGCGAGTGCAGGTCGGGATGGTCGGACTCAACCGCGGCATGGTCTCGGACCCGGCGGCTCCGTTCGGCGGGATGCGGCAGTCCGGGATCGGGCGCGAGGGCGGGTACGAGGGGATCGCGGAGTACTTGGAGACCACGTACATAGCCGCTGGTTGGTGAGCTCAGCTCCGGACTCAGGCCTCTGCCTCGCACGGGTGCGCGACCCTCCGAGGCGGTCGGCAGATGCTCAAGGCTCGCGGCAAGCTGATCGCCCAGCACCGAAACGGTGCCGGGCGACCAGCCGCTGTGACGTTGTCTGTCAGCAGTTGTTCAGCAGTTGTGAGCATCACTGGTCGACGAGGCGACGACGACGTTCACTGTTCCGTCGGCCAGGAGGACGTGCAGGGCGTTGACCGTCAGTCCGTGGTCCGCGCCCGGTACCGGAAGCTGCTCGTTGAGGATCAGCTTGGCCAGGCCGCCGAGGTTGATGCCGGTGTTCGGCCCGACGTCGGTGTTGACCGCGACGCCGCCGACCGTGAGGTTGGCGATCGTCATCGAGCCGGTGGATCCGGTGCAGGTGCTGGTGGAGACGGTCTTGACGGCCGTCGCCTTGATCACCGGCAGGCCGGGGATGCCGATCGTCACGTCCTGGACGGTGGAGGTGGCCGTCGAGGTCCCGGGTGCGAGGGTGACGGTCACGTTCGGGCACAGGCTGTGCGCCGTGATCAGCAGCGACGTGAGCGAGACGGTGCACGGCGTCGTGGTGCTGAGCGCGGTGGCGGTCCGTACCTCGCCGGTGTCCGGCTGCGGGGGCAGATGCAGCTGGACGAGCAGCAGGTTGACGTCGGCGGACAGGCCGTAGGCCCGGCCGGTCAGGAACTGCAGAAGTGCCGTTGCGGTGGCGCTAGACGGCTGGTAGAACGCGTCACCATTGAAGGTCGCGCTGATCGCCACCGTGCCGCCCGAGTTCAGCGGCTGATTGACGGAGGCGATGGTGCAGGCTGCCACGCCGGAGGCGTCCGTGGTTCCGGTGCACGATTGCTGCGTCGCACCGCTTCCCAGCGTCAGCACCACAGTGCGGCCGCTGATCGGTGAGACGCCGTCCTCGGTCAGGACCGCGGACAGGTGCGCCGGTGTCCCGTTGGCCAGGTGGGTGTCGCCGGTGTAGGCCAGGCTGGTCTCCTCCAAGGTGACGGTGAAGGGCTTGCTGTCGCTGCTGCCGAGGTACTGGTTGTCAGTGCTGAAGGTCGCCGTGACGGTGTACGTTCCGGCGGGTTCGCTCGGCGTGATCTGGCATGCTGCCTGTCCGTTCGTGCCGGTGGTCCCGGTGCAGGACTCCGCGCCCATGGTGAAGGTGACCGGCTTACCGGGCAGGGCATTCGCGCTGTCGTCGGTCAACGTCGCCGAGAGCGTCGCCGGGTCGTGGAAGTCGGCGGTCGTGGCGCCGTCGTAGGTCAGCTTCGTCGGGATCTTGGTCCAGACGACCGTTGCCGGATTCGAGGTCAGCGTGCCTGGCGGCAACGCCGGGTCGGCGGTGGCCACGACGGTGTCGGTTCCGGAACTCGTGCCGGTGTAGGTGAACGTGGCGATGCCGTTCGCATCGGCGGCGGCATGGCCGGTCTGCGGGTTGGCTCCGGTCACGGTGAAGGTGACGTCGGTGCCGGCCGGGTTGACCACGTTGATGAGCTGCGCGGTCAGCGTCACCGTCTGACCTACCCGGCGGGTTGAGGAGGCCGGTGCCAGGGTGAGCTTGGGCTGGGCGGCGGTCACCTCGCCGAAGACGGCCAGGCCACCGAGGTCGACGCCGGGGTTCGTGGCGAAGGTCGTCAGCGTGCTGCCGTTGTTGATGTCGACCTTGAAGACCTTGCCGGTCGGCAGGTCGCCGGTCCAGAACGACGTCAGGTCGGAGTCGAGGTTGAGAGCGAACAGCAGGCTGGTGCCGGGGAAGGTGTAGGTGTGCAGAAGCGTTCCGGTCGGGCTGAAGCGGTAGACCGCGGAGGTTCCCGCGACCATCACTTCCTGGTTCGGGCGGATCCGCAGGGCGTAGCCGGGACTGGAGGGCAGCGTCGCGAAGTCCGGCAGCTGCGTGTTCGTGCACACGTTGAAACGCTTGACCAGATCGCCCTCGGATGTGTAAAAGAGCGTGCACTGATCTGCGGCGAGGTCGATCCAGTCCGTTCCGCGGTCATCCGTGGCCGGGCTGTAGGTCGCCAACAGGGCACCGCCGGCGTCGAACTTGCGCACCTGGTGCGATCCGTCGGCTTCCCCGACGTAGAAGTCCCCGGCGCTGTCGCGCACGATGGACTCCGGGTGGGCGTTGTAGCCGCCGCCGAACGTGCCGACGAGGTTGCCCTGATTGTCGAACTTGACGGCGGTGTTCGCAGCGAATTGCGTGGAGTAGAGGTTGCCCGCGGGATCGAAGGCCATCCCGGTGTCCTCGTTCGATCCGGTGCCGCTGTCGAGGGTGTCCAGCAGCGTCCCGGTGGAGCTGAAGTGCTTGATCTTTCCGTCGCCCACGGCCGCGAAGACGTCGCCGACGGTGTACGGCACGCCGGCGGCCCTCGCGGGCTGTGCGGCGACCACCGGCATCAGCAGCGACGCGATCAGCGCGACCGGAAGCAGCAGCGCCAGCCGGCGGCGCCTGAATTCTGAGAACTCGCTGATCAGGTTCACGATCACCCTCCCCTGAGGAACCTGGACCGCAGGCCCGACGGGCCTGGGCTTCATCGGAGAAGGAGGGTCACCGTGCTGATCGCAAGTGCCGAGACCGTTGTGAACCCCCCAATCCGGTGCCGGACCCACTTCGTGTGCGACCGCGAAGCAGGGCCCTGCAACGCGTAGGCAAGCGCGGGGTGCGGGCCGCGGCTATGACCGGGGCTCCGGGTTCACTCTTGTGGGGTAGGAAACGCTACCCTCGCCAGGCTTATCAGGGTTCTGTGTAACGCCGCTCGTGCTTGTTCCGCTGAGGGCGCCTTCAGCCGGCCGGATCTGGGCAGGCGGTCTCCGCGGAGTTCTGTGCTCGCTGAGCCGACCGATGCCGGCGTGGCTGGCGCGGGGTCAGCCGGTGGGCGGCGGCTCCGTTCGGTCGTCGCGGTCGTCGTCGGCCTCGGCTTGGCGGCGGGCCCTGGCCAGGGCCCGCTGGAAATCCTCGCGGGCCCTGCGCTGGATGTCGTCGCTGCCGTGAAGGAGCGCGGCCACCTCCTCGGAAGTGGCTGGGACCGGGGACGGCCCCCTGTCGGTCAGCTGGTCCAAGAGCCACTGACACGCCTCGTCTTGTCCGGCGAACCGCTCCAACACCTTCGTGCTACCGCGCTCGTGGACACCCACGACCCACACCCCTGCGCGTTCTTCGAGGAAGTAGCGATCGGCGCTGTAGGGGCCGTGAGGAGAGCCGGGGATCTCGTAATACGCGTCCGGGACCCCGGCCGCCCGAAGGGCGTCGCCCAGCTGGAACCGGTCCATGGAGCCAGTCTCCCACCCGCCCGGGCCGCGCCAGACGTAGCCGCTGTCGTGCCGTGATCAGGCCGCTTGTCTCACTCCGCCGACGAGTTCTCCTTCTGTGAGGTGTCCTCCTGTGTCGGTACCTGGAGACGTACCAGACTGCCGTTGGACACCAGGCTGCCCACCGTGACGGTGGTGGGGAGAGTCGGGCAGGCTTTGCTCGAGGTCACGTACTGCACGCCTCCGCCGGGTTGGTCGAACGCCGGGGCGGCAGGGCCCGCGCACACAGTGACATCCTTGGCCACCCGGTACAGGTGGTAGTTGTACGGGTAGCGCGGGTCGTTGGTGTTGAGGTTGGCCGGCGGGATCGCCCGCTGCCCGAACTTCGTGCCCGCCGGAGACAGGAACGTGCCCGACTCGTTGCCGAAGCGGTCGACCATCAGGTTCTGTCCCGCCGGAAGCGTCATCGGTACTGCGATCGGCCGGCCCTGGGAATCGTGCGCGAAGCCGTCGTCCTTCGGGTAGTCCCAGCCGCCCTGGCCTGAATCGGCGGCGGGAAGCCACCACGCGTTCAGGAACTCAACGGCTGTGCGGCCGCCAAGCCGGTCATAGCCCTCAAGAATGTTCCCCAGCACCCCGTGAGTCGGCAGCCACTCGGGGCCGAGCCGCCAGTCGCCACAAAGGAAATACGGCTGGTAGGCCTCGATGATGGGGTACGGCACCAAGCCGGCGCACACCCGGGGCTGATCTGACCCGCCGTACCCGTCTTCCAGGTACGCGGACGACTTGGCCCGCTGCGGCGCCGGCCCGGCCTGCCCGGCCACGGTCGCAGCCGAAGCGACGGAAGCACCCATCACCAGGGAACTTGCCAGGGCTGCGGCAGCTACGAAGCCGGCACACCAACTGGACGATCTCACTGAACCTCCTTAGCGATCTCGTACCGACTGCCGCGCTCGCGTCCGGTAAGCCGGGAAAACGACCGCGGGCCAGTCGGCGGAACGAGATCACTGAAGCCGATGGAAGTGAGAATGGTGCGCAGACATGCCGGAATTGCGTCCGAACGGGTTCAGGAAATCAGCTAGTCAGGGTACAGATGGATAGGCCTCGACCCGGTGGCTACGCGCCCGAGGCTGTTGGTGTAGGCGGTGGTGCGGCAGTTGGCTGCGTACTTGAATCCCTGCGCCAAGGCGAGCCCGATCGCTCGCCGCTCTCCCAGGCTCATTCGGCCTGGGTGCTGCCGTCCGTCGGAGGACTCCACCGTGCATGATCAAGCGGGGCCGGGTAACCAGCCTGGTGTTCCACACGCTGTCGTACTTCGACGGCCGGCACCATGTGGCTCGAGCCTTCTGCCCCGTGCTGTACTCGGTGGCCCGGACCGAACCTGCCCGCCCTCGACCCTCTTCGCCTCTTATAACCCTGGGCCCATTTGGCTAAGGCGATCGAGGTCTACCCGTGGAACGCTCACGAGGGTGGTTAGGCAGTGCACGCGCTAGCTTTGCCTCTCGCTCGTCTTGTGCGCGAACACCCATCGGTTGCCGGCCAGCGCGTCGTTCGGCTCGGGCAGCGGGCCTCGGCCGAGTCGGCGGGTGAAGTCGAAGGGGGTCTCGACTTTGGTGGACCAGCCTCGTTGCGCTAAGTGGCCTGCGGAATCGGGCCGCGCTTCCTTCGCGAACAGGTCGAGAAGGTCGATGCCGATCTGCCGCTTCGTCGCGGTGTAGAGCGGACTGTCCCGGTACTCCATCAAGTCCTTGTCGAGTTTCACCTCGAAGGCCAGTACGCTTCCCGGGGCGGACAGCCGGTCGATCGCGTTGATGAGCTGTGTTTCGGCGGCTGCGGGAAGATAAAATAACAGGCCCTCGGCGAGCCAGACAGTGGGCACCGCCGGATCGAAGTCTGCTTCGGCCAAAGCTGCGACCCAGTCCCCGCGCAGGTCGATCGGGATCGGGACGCGGGTCGCCTTCGGCGTGGCCGCCAAGGCGTCGACCACCTGGTGCTTGAACGACAGCACGGCGTCCCGGTCGATCTCGAAGATCACGCAGCCGGCAGGCCAGTCGAGCCGGTACGCCCGGGAGTCGAGTCCGGCTCCAAGAAGGACGACTTGGCGTGCTCCGGCGCGTACCGCCTGCAGGAGGAAGTCGTCGAAGATCCTGGTTCGCAGGCCGAAGTAGCGCGCGAAGCGGCCCCACAGCGGGTCCGCGTCGCCGTCCGGGACCTGCTGGATGCGGACGGGCCAGTCCGCGGACGCCGGCGCGGTGCGCACGAAATGCTCGGCGTAGGCGTCCTGGGCCAGGCTGTCGTGGCGGTGGGTCTCGATCGCGCGGGCTGCGGCGACCAGCAGAGCGGTGACGCCGACGCCGCCGTCCACGCCCTCCGCGCCGGTGTTCCGCTGCGACACGTCGGCCGTCATGGGGTTCCTCCTAGGTGCGCGGGATGAGGACGGGTTTGACGACGAGGCCTGTCTCGCAGTCGTGCTCGGCCTCGTTGATCTCGTCGAGCGGGTAGGTGCGGATGAGCTGGTCGAAGGGGAAGCGGCCAGCCTGCCAGAGCCCGGTCAGCCGAGGGATGAGCAGGCCGGGAACCGCGTCGCCCTCGCAGATGTGGGACAGCTTCCGGCCCCGGTCGAGGGTCCCGGGCTCCAGCGCCAGCGGCGTGTGCAGCCGTGCGACAAGGCCGAGGTGACCGGTCGGTCGCAGAGCTCTGAGTGCGGTGTTGATCAGCTCGGGCGAGGCCGTGGTGTCCAGCGCGTACTGCACGCCGCCGTCCGTCAGCCGCCTGATGCGTTCGGCGAGGTCGGCCGCCGGATAGAGCGCGACGGCGCCGAAACGCTCGGCCGTCGCCAGCCGATCGGAGTGCTGGTCGACGGCCACGACCACGCTCCCGGCAGCGGCCGCCGCCATGATCGCGGCCAGGCCCACGGCTCCGGCACCCAGAACGGCCACGGTATCGCCTGGGCCGGCGCCGAAGGTGTTCAAGACCGCCCCGGCACCGGTGAGGAAGCCACAGCCGAGTGGGCCGAGCAGTTCAACCGGCAGCGCGGGATCGACCCGGACGGCGTTGCGGGCCAGGACCATCGCGTATTCGGCGAAAGAGGACTGGCCGAACCACCGGGGCGCCAAGGGGGTTCCCGCCGCATCGGCGAACCGCGCGGCGCTCTTCTCACGTCCTCCGAACAGGTTCAGCTCGGCGAAGGAATCGCAGTAGGCAGGTGCGCCGCCTAGGCAGGAGCGGCAGTACCCGCAGGAGTCGAAACTCAGCACGACGTGGTCGCCGACGGCGAGCCGGGTATCCGGGCCGCCGGTCTCCACGACGACCCCAGCACCCTCGTGCCCGAGCACGGCCGGCAGCGGCGAGCGGCCCGCGGAGCGGCGCACGGCCAGATCAGTCCGGCACATCCCGCAGCCCGCGATCCTTACCAGGACCTCGTCCACCGCCGGGCCCGCGTTCACCGTCACCTGCTCGATGGCGAATCGGCCCTCATACGAGCGCAGTACCGCCGCGCCGAACTGCCTGCCCACCTCACGCCTCCTGCGGCCGGTGCACGACGAACGGCCTGAGGTTTCCGTAGAAGCCCCACGGCCCGCCGGCGACCCCGACACCGCTCTCTTTGGCTCCCGCGAACGGCTGCGCGAGGGAGAGCTCGCCGTGGTGGTTGATCCAGGCCGTCCCGCATTCGAGCTGGCCGGCCACCGTCTCGGCTTGGCCCGGATCGCTGCCCCACACCGAGCCGCCGAGACCGAAGCCGGTGCCGTTGGCCGCTTCGACGGCCTCGTCGATACGCCGGTAAGGGAGCACCGGTAGCACCGGCCCGAACTGTTCCTCGGTGACCAACGGGTTCTGGGGCGGGACATCGGCCAGGATCGTCGGTGCGAAGAAGTAGCCCGGCCGGTCGAGCGGGTATCCGCCGGCCGCGGCACGGGCGCCGTCCGCGAGGGCCTGGGCCGCGTAGTGCTCGACGCGGGCGAGTTGAGGAGCGTTGTTGATCGGCCCCAGTTGTGATCCGGCGTCCAGACCCGGCCCTACGACGGTCTTCTTCGCACACTGAGCGAGAGCCTCGACGACCTCGGAGTAGCGCCGCGCCGGTGCGTAGACGCGTTTGACCGCCATGCAGATCTGTCCGCAGTTGCGGAACGCCGCCCAGAACAGCCGGTCGGCGATCTGCTCCACGTCCACGTCGTCGAGCAGGATCGCGGCGTCGTTGCCGCCCAGCTCCAGAGTGACCCGGGCGAGTGAGGACGCCGCGCCGCGAGCCACGGCGCGGCCGGTGGGGACCGAGCCGGTGAAGGTGACGTGGCGGAACCCCGGATGGGACGCGAGGCGCTCGCCGAGGGGTTCGCGGCCGGTGACGACGGTGAGCACGTCCTCGGGCAGCGCGGCGGCGAGGATCGATCCCAGCATCCTGGTGGCCAGTGGTGTGAACGGGGAGGGTTTGAGGACCACCGTGTTGCCCGCGGCGAGCGCGGGGGCGAACTTCGCGGAGGCGAGTTGGAGTGGGAAGTTCCACGGGACGATGGCGGCGACGGGCCCGAGCGGTCGCCAACGGACCTCGCTGTGCATCGACCGGCCGTCCGCGATCGGCTGGGTCTGTGGGCGCAGCGTGGCGAAGTAGCGCAGCCGGGCCGCGGTGCGGGCGACCTCCGCATGCGACTCGGGCAGCGGCTTGCCCTGTTCGCGGGTGAGCAGCGGAGCGAGGTCGGGCGCGGCCCGCTCCACCGCGTCGGCCGCCGCGAGCAGGCCGGCGGCGCGGGCGTCGGGGTCGGCCCGCCACCCGCGCCAGGCCGCGTAAGCCCGGTCGACGATCGCGTCCAGTTCCGCAGGCTGCTGATCGGGCGCCTCGGCGAAGGGTTCGCCGGTCGCCGGATCGAGGACTGCGAAGCTGCCGCCTTCGGCCCGGTGCGGGCCGGGCGGGGGAGTCGTCGGCATGCCGGCGCCTCAGCTCCCGGCGGGGACGGTCGTCTGTTTCTGCTGATGCCGGTCCAGCTCTGCCTGGTGCCGGTCCATCTCCGCTCGGAAGGCGGCGATCAGGTGGGGCTGGATCCGTCCGGTAGTGCGGTTGCCCCGCTCGCAAACCGCCCCGCGCACCCCCACGATGTCGGTGCCGATGGCGGTGAGCGTGCCCAGGTCGTCCGCCTTGACGCTGCCCGCGAGCGCCGCGCGCAGGCCGGCGTCGTGGGCCCGTTGGACGAACTCGGCGCAGAGCTCGGGCGGGACGTGGTCGAACAGCCCGCTCCCGTCCTTGATGGCGGTGTCGAGCATGGCCGCGTCGCAACCGGAGCGGTCGGCGATGTCGGGCAGCGCCAGCGGGTTGACGCAGCCGATCCGGTGGGCGTCGGCGTACCCCGAGGCGACGACGAACGCGTCCGGCCGGTGGTCCTTCACCGCTCGCACGACCGCCTGCATGACGGTGATGGCCTGGTCGGGGGTCGTGCATCCGTAGAGGCCGACCTTGATGTACGTGGCGCCCGACACGGCCGCGCCGAGCGCCGCCTGGGCGACGGTGCCTGGTTTGTACGGGACGTCGCCCACGGTCGCGGACACCGGCTTGTCCGCCGGGACGGCCTCACGGATCTCCCTGATCACCCACGGGAAGTTCGCCCCGAGCGAGCCCTCGTCCGGCTTCTTGACGTCGACGATGTCGAGGTACCGCGCCGCCTTGGCGCAGTCGCGGGCCTCCTCGACGTCGGCCGGGGATATGAGCAGCAGCAACGCACTGTCCTTTCGGTGGCTGCTCAGCGCTGTTGCGCGGGGATCAGGTGGTTGCCGCGGGTCTCGCCGTCGTCCGGGTCGTAGAACTCCACGATCGCGGTCCGCCACACGTCCACCTCGACCCGGTCCTCCTCGGTGGGGCCGAAGGAATCGAACAGCGCGTGCAGGTTGTCGTGCCCGAAGCCGATCGCCTTCATCAGCGCCTCGAACACGGGACGCTCGATGAGCCCGTCACCGTCCGGATCGCCGAGTGCGGACAGCGCCTCGGCGAACTGCTCGACGGCCGGCCCGAAGCGCTCGGGGCTGAGCACGATGAGCCGGAACTCCTCGCGGGAGATCCGGCCGTCGCCGTTCTCGTCGAGCTCGGCGGCCATCGTGGTCCAGTACCGGGCGAAGGCGGCGCGGATCGCGTCCTTCGCGCCTTCATCGGATCCGGTCGCCGCCGCGACCACCCGGTTCGTCATGAGCTCGATGTCGGCGGCCTCGATGAAGCCGTTGCCGTCGGTGTCGAAGAGATCGAAGACGTGTTCGATTCGCTGGACGGCCTGAGGGTGATGGTTCATGGAGATTCCGGCCTCTCGCTCTGAACTGACCTACTTGTCCGATTGTCGGCTCACGGACCGGATCCGTCTCGAATAAGGGCTCGTATTCACTCGAACAGTGGACCCCGCGCCGCGCGGCCACGGCGTGGGTGTCCGCGCGCGCTCCGCTTCGCGACCGCCATCGGCTCAGCGACTACTGCACGCCCGGGCGAGCACCGCAACGGATGGCCGCCAGGATCCTGGGGTGGAGGGAGCGGAGCCCGGCACGCCCCGGCGAATCGCTTCTAGGCTGCGGCATCCCTCGCCGGCTCCGGAGTGCCTTGTTCAAAAACCGGAGTGCCTTGTTCAAAAAGCTGTGTCACTCCCGCCAGATCCAGCACGCGGCTCACTCGTTCTGAGGGATCGATCAGAGTGACCGTGCGATCGGCGTCGGTGAGGTTCTGCCAAAGCCCGACCAGGACGCGCAGTCCCATGGAGTCCATGAAGGTGACGCCGGAGCAGTTCAGCCGCACGTCGCTACCGTTGGCCGCCCAGGTCGCGGCCTCGGCCTCGAAGCGTGTGTAGACCGTCAGATCGACGTCGCCGGTGACCGTGACATCAAGGTGTCGTCCCGACTGCTGTGCGGTGCAGGTGAATTCCATCCATGCCTCCGAACCGTCGAACGCCCGTCGGGCCCGGGTCGCGGGACTCCGACGTCGTATTTCCCACCCTGGCCCGGCCGCCCAGGGCTGTCAACAATTGCATGAAATTTGTTTCGCCTGAAATGGGTATTGGTCGCACCGTGGCACAACGTGGCAGAGAAGGGTCTTGGACGCTGCTCCCGTCCCACGGCCACGTATGGCCGGCTGTCGCGTACCAGAGCGGTACAGCCAGGGCTCCATCTGGCTCAGGCCGAACTGGAAATGCCGGGCTGCACGTGCCCAGGCCTCCCGGTGACGAGCAACGCGGCGTCACCCGGGGGAGTATGCCGGTGGCTGAGCTGATCAGACTGCGGGATCAGGGTCTTCTGCCACATCCGGGAGCGGCTCCACCACGGAGAAGATGCTTGCGACCCCAGCGAGGTCCAGGACCCGCAGTACCGGAGTGGAAGGGCCGGCGAGCACGAACTCGCTACCGTTCTCGGCTGCCTGTTGCCGGGCCTGTACCAGTACCCGCAGACCCATGGAATCCAGGAAGGTGACCTGGGAGAGGTCGATGGCCAGACGCGATGAGCCGTCCCACGCTTTGGCGATTTCGGCCTCGAACGCTGCGTGGACAGCCAGGTCGACGTCGCCGCTGACGACGAGTGCCACCCCGTTCGCGACCTGCCGCACGGTGCATGAGAACCCCATGTCGCCTCCTGGCGCTTAACCCGTCCGACACAGAGCACATCGAATGTGGCGTAGCCAAGCTTTCGGCATCGCGGCCTCCGTGTCAACCTAAACAAGAATAAGTTCTCATGAGATTTCCTTCCCGGGTAAGTATTGTGCAGGTGACCTCAGGAACGCCGCGCAGCAGACGTCCGGTGGTTTCGACGAGACTGAAATACGGCCGGAGAGCAGAAATGCGTCCTGAAGCACAGCTCAAACAGACGTTCCGCGGCCGAGGCCGAAACCATGGTGATCCAGGCGGCCGGCCGGCCCGACACCTCGCCGTCCTGTGCGCGTGCTTCGTGGCGCACGCCGCTGCTAGCCGAATTGAGTACGCGCTGAAGACGAATATCGCTGATGAGGTTCTTCCGCGGCATGTCGCAGACCGAAATCGGTGCCGAGCCGGGAGTCTCTCAGGTGCAGGTCTCTGGGCTACTGTCACAGATTCTCGGGGTCGGCGAGAGCGCCTTGCGATGGGAAGATGATTGTCCGCCGTCCACCGGGGCCGTCTTGACGTGAGCCGTAACGGATAGATGATGGTCTCCGACCCGTATGCCCATCGTGAGGCGAGTGTGAGCGTGAGCAGACTTCCTTTCGCTGCTCACGACCGTGCCCCGGTGAAGTCGTTTCGACACGAGGCGTTTTTGTATTCCGGCATCGAGCACTTCCTGGCCGGTACGACGGCTTTCGTTGGCAATGCGCTCGACGACGGTGAGGCCGTCCTGGCCGCGGTGGCCGAGCCTCACGCCTCGCTGCTCCGCCAAGCCCTGGGTGACGACGCCGAGCGGATCGAGTTCCTGGATGTCGGCCGTGTAGGCCGTAATCCCGCACGCCTCATCCCGGCTTGGCAGGACTGGGTTGACCGGAATGCGTTCGCACGTGGATTCCGCGGGATCGGTGAGCCGATCCGAATGGGCCGGACTTCAAGCGAGACCGCCGAATGCCGACACCACGAGCAACTCGTCAACACCGCTTTCGACGACGGTCCGGCCTGGTGGCTGCTGTGCCCTTACGACGTCGCCGCACTGCCTGCCCCGATGATCGAGCACGCGTATGCCAGCCATCCCGCCGTCGTAGCCGACGACACCACAACATGCAGCCCCGCCTACAGGCGTCCTGAGCCCGGATCTCCAGCCGTAGCCACCGAACCGCTGGAGGAACCGCCGGGCCGGATACACGAGATCGGCTTCGAGATGGGAAGCCTGGGAGACCTCCGCGACTGGGTCGAGAAGTTCGCCGAACCCGTGCTGGGAAGGCAGCGCACAGCCGACGCGGTGCTGGTCGTCAGCGAACTGGCGGCGAACAGCATCAAGTACGGGGGAGGCGCGGGGATCCTGCGTCTGTGGCGCGACGGGCGCGCACTGGTCTGCGAGGTGCGCGACGAAGGAGTGATCACCGACCCGCTGATCGGACGGCGCCGTCCCATCATCACCGTGCGCGGCAAGGCAGGGCTGTGGATCGTCAACCAGGTGTGCGACCTGGTACAGATCCGGTCGGCCCCGGAACGCGGGACCGTCGTCCGCGCACGCCTCGCCGACGCCGACGCGGCGTGAGTCGCGATCTTCGCGTCTTCGACGAACCGATTGGACTGCTCATCGCCGAATCAGGAGGAGGACGAGCACGATGAGCAGAATCACCACGATCGTTCCAACGCCGATATACATGCTTCCTTCTTCCTCGCTGTCGTAGGCCGGACCCTCCGGCTTGGCGAACGCGGCCGACCAGGCGACGCAGGACAAGCTGAACGCCCTCGCGCAAGGCCTGAGCGGGCTGATGACGCACATCGCCGACATGCACGACCGGGACGATCTGCGCGACGAGGTGACCGAGCTGCGCACCGCCGGCTCACCGGCCGCGAACTACATCCACCCTGCCCTTCGCCCGGCGTCTGGCCAACGCGGGGCTCGACGCCGGGAAATACAAGCGTTGGGCATCCCGTTCCCGCCCGCCGATACACCCGCGCCGACCGAGGCTCAGGTGCGAGGCCACGGAGTGGTTCGCCGCGGAAGGCGAGCTTGCAGGCTTCGCGCGGCATGCCCGCCCGCCAACCGCCGAGTGCGAGCGCGCGGCTCAGGCTGCGGCGCGCCGGAACGGCCAGGCCAGCGCCGCGTGGAAGCGTTTCGGATCAGGGTAGGACCCGGGGTCGATGAGACCGATCCGTTCCGGGATGCGGCGGGGTTCGTAGACGAAGGTCCGGAAGAGGATGTCCCAGACGGGGACTACTGATCCGAAGTTGCCGCTCTCCTCGGCGGCGTGGTGGTAGCGGTGGGTTTCGGTTCCGATGAGCAGGTAGTTCAGCCAGCCGGTCCGCAGGTCGCTGTTGACGTGGCTGACCGTCTGCTGTAGTCCGAGCACGGCGATGGCGACGAAGGCCGCATCGGGGCCGATGCCGGTGAACTTGAAGACGACCAGCGAGATGACGAACCGCGACACCAGCAGGTCCAGCGGGTGGAAGACCTGGTGCATCAGGA
>Ga0207671_10000848_pt1 | contig 38774 bp, 63 predicted proteins | sample KBSC24metaG_FD_184352 | JGI IMG/M metagenome (GOLD analysis project Ga0207671, IMG submission 184352) | Corn rhizosphere microbial communities from Kellogg Biological Station, Michigan, USA - KBS C2-4 metaG (SPAdes) (version 2) | ecosystem: Host-associated > Plants > Roots > Rhizosphere > Soil...
TAAGCGGCAAGATCATAGTAAATCGTGCAGGCTGGTATGACATTTATACCGGACTGTGTGGATCTCTGAACCCGATTGCGTCGCCTCTTCCTGTGTGGACATTGTCTCTGTTCAAGAATGGTGCGATTGTTCCCGGATCAACCTTTGCAAACATGACACTGAGTCCAGAACAGAAAGCCAATGAGATCGTGGCAGACGTGTTTGTTCATCTTGACAAAGGTGATTATCTGGAGCTGGCAAATACCAGTAACGCTAATGTTGTGCTACAGGCTCCATCACTTGGAACCAATGCACAGACAAACAGTGCTTATCTCAAGATAATCCTGTTGAAAGCCGACTAGGTTGTATGTGCGGGAACGGGACATTCTTCAAGGAGGGTGTCCCGTTTTTTATCATTTCTTAGCTTGCCGCAACAGAAAACAATACTATTTCAGAATATGGAATATACACTTCTCGAGCACAAAAATTACCCATTTCTTTGTCTCCAGGAATGTGTATCAAGTCTTCAACTTTTTCAGATGAAATCCCTCGCGTATATTGCTCTTCAAGATTGTAGATAAAGTAATCATCAAAAAAAGTCATATATTCTGAACAACCCTGTATTATTGTTCCGTTTCTCAAATGAAACTTGTAGTAATAAACATCTACGCAACGTGATCTTAGATGGTTTATAAATTGTACATTCATTTTTTATCCTGTTTTCGTTCAAGTTCATTGATTGCATCCTCAAGATACCAGCGTGCCTTGCGCAGGTCTTCTATGCCGCCTTTATCCTGCCATCGCCAAAGATACTTCAATGAGTTGCCCAAATTGAAGCTCATGTGTCTTGTGATGTCGATACACTCAATTCTTCGTCCACACTCGCACTTTGCAGGACTACTGTTGTAGTGGGGTGGATGGTCGATCATGTCTGGCTTGTCGGTCATGGTTTGTCCTTTTCAATATCCGATTCTGGATAAAATAAATCCTTCACCATCTGATCCAGTTTGTATATCATTTCGTCACTCCACTCACAGCTTATTTCGTGCATAGCTAATTGTGATTTGAATGTATAATTTAATGCCATTGACATGCCACACATCAATGATAAAATGCTTATTTTTTCTTCAAGCGTCATTTTTTATCCTCTATTGATTCCTGGAATGGGACTTATCAGAAGTCATTTTTTATCTGGTAATGTATTGAGCGGTACAGGTTTGCCTTGATAGACCACGGCGTACATGGCGTCTTTCCACCATTGGAAGAACTTCACCTGTTCTGGTGTCATCTGCCTGTCCATCTCAAAGAGCATAGCGGTTGCCATTCCAAGCAATAGTGTTAAGCTGTTGGACATTCTTAGCAAGCCGACTTCTTCTGTAATATCACGTACTGCCATTTTTAAATCACTCCGAACAAAACATGGGCAATTCCGGGTCTAAAAAGCGCGATAGGTTATTTTTTGTCATAATGTTATCATTGCCAATCTCTTATCCAGTAGCTCTGGATAGCAGACGGCTTGTAATCGGCTGTTCAGCTATAGATGGACAGTCGGTGAACTCCGTTTGTTGAGTGTGTAGCTCAGTCTGGTAGAGCGCCTTTGCGCTGCGAAGGATGTCGTGGGGTTCGATGCCCACCATACTCGGAGATTTTTTAGTCATTGATTCATTTCCATCCATAAAGCAGACTAAAAAAGCGCGATAGGTGTCACTATCAGGCTTTGTTTAAATTGCACTCTAATAGTTTAATATATGCACTATATTCCCTCTTTGCCTGCTTCAGGGCCTTATAAGCATCAGGAATGGCGTGCCACCGATCCAGATGCTCTTTGTCACATTTTTGAAATTTATTTGATATGCCTTTTGCCATATCAATTTTTTTTGCGTCGAAAAAATCTTTCGATAAATCACCAACAGCATCATCCCTGTTTTTCTGAAGTTTTAACCATGATTCAAACGTCATCGTCATTCTCCGCTGCCACTTTTAAATATTAAATCAAAAGAATTTGGCGGAATAAAATTCAATATTGTGTTTTCAGAGTCTTGATCTTTTGATAAACGATACCTTCTCGCAGCGGCCACCATACCCTGCTGAAAATTATAACTTGGAGTTCCGGGCGTTAATTCCAGCTTTTCGAGATCGTCAGTCAACACACACATTTCCTCGACCCAGTCTCTGAGTATTTTAACTTTTTCATTTTCAGGCATCATCATTCTCCAAACATTTCCTCAATATCGTTTTTGATATAATGCAATTCATCCAGCGCGCCAAGATGAATATACAGTCCTGTAGATTTTGGTGGCAATAATTTTATCTGATCTTTCAATGTAGCAATCCTGTCATCGATCAATTCAAGTATCTGCTGAACATGCGTGTGGATCATTATCATTCTCCTACCATATTTCTGCCTTATCTTCTGACATTTCAACTTTATGTTTTTCAAGCCATCGAAGAAAATGACCTTTCCTTAAACTTGGGTGCATTCCCCAAGGCCATTCACGCCTGTCGGATTTTATGTATCTTTCATATTTTTCCATTATGTATTCAGGGCTAAAATCAAATATTTTTTCCATAACATCGTGTTTCTCTCCAAAAAGAATACAAAGAAACGAAAGTATGTTTTTAAGTTTATCAATATCAGACATTATCATTATCCAGTTTTAATTGTAAAATATTTTATATACAAACTTTGCGACTGCTGCACTAATTCCAATTACAAACCCAAATGTAACTGCTATTCCAATACACTGAAAAATGAAATGCACCAATGGATCAAGTGTTATGTGCATCATCATTCTCCCAACTAAAAACCACATTTGTTATTTTGAATTTTTCCTGAAATTCCAATGGATAAAAACTTCTGGATACTGCTCGTCTGCATTTTAGGCAAGTCCAACAGAATTTACCTTCTATTATCTCGTTGTCTGGATGTGGGCATTCAGGAATCCTGTCAGACATCATCATACTCCGGCGTATCCAATTCAAAACCTAGATCATGTATTGTTTTAAGTAACCATTTGCCATTGATTTCTAGAATTATTTCAACTGTATTGTCATTAATTTTTATTTTCATTTTATCCTTGTCTATTCTGGATAACTCAATTAGGTTTCCATTTGATTCAATTATCATCGTGTAACTCCGCATCATAGTGACTTTGGTGAACTTCCAAGTGAACCCTTTGATGATCTGCTTTCTGAAGAACTTCGATCACTTTCAGACATGTATCTCGCACGGTCTTGTATGTAACGTCCAGACTCTCCAGTCGTAATGTCAGAAGGGAAAAACCTGAACATGGACCTCAGCTTTCCTTCACTGTAACTGTCTATCTGCTTTTTGATTTCCTGTGTCAGTTTCATTTTCCAAACGCCATTTGAATAAAACACATTGTTGATATGATTGCGCAGCCACTCATCAATCCCATGAATGCGCAGGTTACTTTCATAAACATGTCGTCCTGATTCATCATCTTCTCCTTTTATTTTTCTTTTTGTTGCTGTGTTTTTTTGTGGAATATTGCCTGAATCCATCACGCACTGACAGATTGACTGGCGCAGATGATTTTTCCGAAGAGAGATCAAGTGTCACGTCATTTTGTGGAGAAACAGGCAATGGCATCCAGAACAAAATATTTTTCAATGGGAACATGGTAGATGCACCATTGATGTTTAAAACACTGTAAAAAATTGGTTTGTTTTCATCATCCTTTCTGTATGCAACCAAAGGAAGATATTTTCCATCAACCTCTTGAGCAACAAGAACAGGCTCTCTTTCCTTTGGAAGCGAAGATGATACTTTTATCCATCCATAATACGGCTCTTCATTGTCAGGACTGGATTTTATCCTTGCATTTTCTATCTGTATTTTTTCAGTAGGAACCTCAACACGTCTTGCTGAATTCATAGGAATAAGGACAAGTGATTTTCCATCCTCGTCCATTTGAAGACCTATTGTTCCAGTACTTTCCACAAGGGAATTTCCAATGGTGTGTCTGATTCCTTTGTTTGAGTTAAGCAATATTCTTGACAAGATACTGAAACATATATTGTGTAGTTGTTTTTCAACTTCAGGGTTTTCCACATCCTCAAAACGTATTTTTTTAGTATCCATGTGTCATGATCGCCTTTTCAAGGTTTATGATTATTTCCCCTTTACTCATATCCTCAAGATCAACCTCTGTCGTACGCATTTCCTTTTCTCGAATAGAATGTGGAAGAGTGAAACTAACCACTCCGACTGTTGATTTTGAATTTGTCCTTAACAGTCTTGAACCATCCTCTTGACTTTTTATTCGTATTTTTTTGTAATCATCAGATATTCCAATATTTATCCTGCAAGGAAAATTAAACTCGTAAAGTTCTGAGATCACTTCACCCATCATTACTGTGTACATAAAATTATGTACATTATTTTTCCTGCAATTTTTCTTGATAGAAACATATACTCCATCTTTAAAAAGAACTGCTCGCCTGTATTGCTGTATATCCACAAACTCATCATGTACTTCAGGTTTTTTTTCTGGATGTGCTTCTTTTGAATTCTCATTCACAATTATCACGAATCCCATCGCCATCATCCTTCCATAGAATAGAAAATATGGGGTAAGGGCACGTGCTGTCCTCGCCAGCTTCACTCCGATTCAAACGGCTGAAACCCCCTGCTGGCCTGATCTACGCTTTCACATACTTTTCACAACGACTGCAATAACATATTGTCACTGCAATTTCAGTGTCATGTCTCAGAACACAGACTGTTCTTTTGCTGCCTGACTGTCTGTTGTGTCCCTTGATGAAACACATGATCCGTTTAATCAATTGATGCATCCTCATCAAGACATCCTTCCTTTACCCATTGAACGGCTCTGGCATGGCCTTCTTCAGCTTCTTTCCAAGTGCAGTATCTTTCCTGATAAATGTCTCCTTTTTGAGACTCGCTACGGTCAAACACCATTGTTTCAAACACAACGGGAGGATGGTCCTTGTTTGGTCCCATGTAATGATCAATACCGAGAAAAATTGTGGAGACGAATTTATCACCAATCTCTTCCTGTCGGACAATTTTTTTGTCCTTGTCTTTTAGAAGAAATTCCACTTCCTCGACGCTACATTCAACCACGTTTTTCATCTTGTCCAGAATGTAATAAAAATGTCTGGGGTGAATCATATGTTACATACCTCAACTTCTTCAACGGGGCCACAGGCTCTTAAAAATTTTTGCAATTCAGTAATAAACTGTGATACGTTTTCCTTTGGTGTTTCATTATCGCACATCTCAGCAACCAGATTCATGCAGTTAAACATCGAGGTAATATGGGCTGATACGATTATGTCTAGCAGTTCGCCGGTATCTTCCTCATTGATGTTGGAAGTTATCATGTCAATAGTAGTGAACTTCAGTGACCTTGACATGTTGTTTGCTAGTTCCTTGTTCTTTGGTTTCATATTTACCCCCAGACTATTCCTTTTCCTTCGCACGAATCACATCTTTTTTTTGTATCTAAACCAGCACGCCACATACCATCAAAATCAATTTTTGCTGCTTCAGTTAGAACAATACAACTTCCATAGCATACTGGACATTTGTGCGGCTTTTTGTCATTGCACCTGAACTTTTCTTTTTCGTCGTAGACTAATTGTTCGACTTGATCAATTCTTTCATGAGTGTTTTTTACATTCATTTCAACAAAATCTTCTACATGTTTATTGATTGCAAAGTGTTCCCCTATTGTGTTTACTAGAGTTTCGAGTTTTGCCAATCTCTCATGAAATTGTTCCATGAAATATTGGTTCCATTTTCCTTCCTTTTTCTCGATGTGCTTGCACCAACATTTATCTTTGCAGTTTGTCATGGCAAATTCCTTTTTCGATGATTCTCACAAGAAGCTCTCCAAGGGCTTCGGCCAGATTTTCTGAATATGATCCGGGCCTAAAAAGAGTGTTTACCATCAAAGGTCTGGCATCATCTTCATAACGTGCGCTGTCGCCAACGTAGTTTGCAATGTACTGGATGTTTTTTGCATGGCGTTTGTCAACGTGCAGATAGAAGTGGTTGAACGGTTCGTTTTCCTTTATGTCAAGACTTGCAGGAAGCATGTCGAACAATTCTGCTGGATTATATGCAGAATAAATTTCTTTAAACTTGTCACGCTCCTGCCAAATTTGCGTTACATAGGGCAAGCCAAATGCATCAATATTGGGATCTGCGGTTTCAGACCTTATCCAGTAAAAAATACTAGCCTGCGAACATTTAAGTTCCTTTAGTCGCTTGGCTAAATTTAGACTTACCACTTGATCTTCAAGTTTCATATTTCACCTATAAGGGTGGGGGAAGTGTGTGAGTCCGTGGCCTGACCCACTCGAAGGGATTACCGAAGTGGACGAGGTTAGCGACCCTCGACATAATCCGGGTTTACCTTCGGAGCTTGCCACCGCGTAGTCCTTCCCCCCTAAAAAGTTGGCAATCGGCAGGAATTGCACCTGCTTTATGGTAGTCGTATCGTCCAAGGGCGCTTGTGGCTACCTACCGGCCCACCCCTCACCTTGTTTCCAAGGCCACCTTATGGCGTTGGGGAATAAGCGTGTCACTGTCCACGCCGCGATTGCCGTAAATGGTGGCCTATTGTCATCCCCCCATTATCTCAACGAATGGGTACAGGATACGCCAAGGATTATCGTCGGCCATAAACTATAAATAGTGGCCTATTTTCCCGCAGTCAATTTCGAGGGGCGGCGCCGCTCAATCTAGTTTCGACTGTTTATCAGTATCGTCGGCCATAAACCTATCTAACCGTAATAGTTCCGTGTCCTTCATTGTCAGTCGCATTGCCGTCCATTTCGACGTGCGTAGAGGCCACTGACGACGAGTCTCCGGGGCGTTCGCCCTTGACCCATATCTCAAGGTATCTTGTCACGCAGTACGCCTGTCCGCCACCCACGGGGACTTTGTCATAGGCGTTCACTTCCTTGCCTGCGACAGTAAACTTTATGAGATACCTGCCCTCAACGGTCGTTCCAAAGGTGTTATAGAAACAGGACTTGTGCTGGCTAGTCAGCGCCGTCCATTCCTTCTTCCGGATCGTTTTCGTCGGGGCTATCGCTGTCGCTGATATACTGCTCATCATCGTCAGAGTATTTTTTTTTTCGTCGTCAGACAGTTTCCATGATTCGGTGACGGTTCTGGATATGCCACCCTTGGTGTCTGGCGATACATTGACGACTGGCTTGGCCATTGAGTTTGTTGTTATTGCTGCCGCACATGACAACAGAATCGCAAGTTTGTATCGTTTCATTCTTCGTCCTTTAATAATCCATTGACTAAATTTTGATTGTGTTTTTTCTCGGCTTCTTCTCTGGATTTAAAATATCCAGAATGTCTTCTTCCAGCAACCTGTGGTGACTTATCAGAAGTGTACCAATACGAAAGCTCCCACCATGTTTCCTTTGTTTCCACATGCTGCGCATCATGTATTGTGTGGCCTAAATACCTGATCATTCCTATCTCACAAAAATATATGCATCCGAATGAGTCTCTTTCTTGCCGGCCATTTGAGTAGTGCCAATGCTGCTGGCTGAGTATCGATAACTGCCGGGGCTAGCAAATGTGACCTGCTTGTATAGCTCCTTGGTCACGCAGGTGCGCTGCTTGTTTGGAATGACGATATGCTCGCTTACCACAGTCTGCTGTCCGCCTATGTCCAGCACGAAGCTGTAGTCTGCCTCGGTGGTGAACATCGTGCTAAAACACACGGTGTGCCAGCTCTTGACGACCACGGGCTGGTTAACTGTGCCGGTGATGTTCGTTGTTGATGCCGTTACCTCGGCGGTTGCCATCATGCGGGTTGACTTTATTTCGTCAGCAGTCAATGGCGTTGACTCGATGCGGCTGTACAGGACGCCACCGTCACCCTGCGAGACCTTGATGCTAGCCTCTGCATGGCAAAGGCTAGCCGCTGCGAAGCACAGGCCAGGTATTATCAGGCGTTTCATAGTGGCGTCACCTCATACTTTGAGAAGCTGACGCCGCCTGGACTGCCTGGAGTGGTGTAGATTTGCGGACCTTTCTTGTACTGCTGTCCGCCAATAACTGCCTGACAGCCTGACAGCATGCAAACAGCAACGAACAATAAAACCTTTTTCATTAACCTTTCCTCTTAAAATATTCTTGAAAGCGTGTCGCCAATACATGTAATCAATGAAGACATTATGTAGAATCCTGTAGCCACAAGCTGTATCTCAAGTCCGTAATATCTGTTTACCAGACCAAAAAGAAGAACCATTATTCCTACTTCATATGCCATCTTTCTCCAGCGTCTGAGCCTTTCACTCTTTGACCTTGGAGCCATGGACTTGTGAAGCATAGCAACTGAACACCCCACACAGTGGAATCTGTCACAGTCAATCACAATCGGTTTGCTGCAACTCTTGCATTGAATCACTACTGGTCCCTCACTTTCTTTCACGGGAAACCGCCTTGTGGTTTGGGATAGACATGTGGATTCCAAGCTCGTCCAGAAAGTCCCGGTATCTCTGGAGACATTCCTTGTGGAGCTTCTCAACGGCATGGGGAGGGGTTATGCCACCAAGGCAATACATGCCATAGGCACTCACTGCAAGACGGAAGGCAACGGCCTGTGGGCTTTCCAGTATAGCCCTGTAATCGAACATCTTTTTTCCCTGATTCTTCATCCTCGAATCCTGCTATTTAAACCAAAAAGCTACGGTTAATCAACGATGGATTTGTAGAACAGTGGAGGGGTAAATAATAGACACCCCTCATACTGTTGTATCATTCAAAACGGTATGTCTATGTCATCTTCAAAGGCCGGATGCCCCTGCATAGAGTTCTGCGTAGCAGCTCCAGCGCTCTTTGGCTTCGGTGCCAGATAGTCTTCAATCGAGTTCTTGTCTGAATATCTGGACCCTGCTGGTTTACCCTTGAGCTTGTCATGGGGTATTTCCTGACCCGGATCGGTCTTCACCAGCACCCGAAAGCTCTTGCCGACTGACAACTGGGGACGCCATGTGCGGTTCTCATAGGCTTCTTTCATGCCACCAGACTCGCAGTGATGTCGCAGCTTCCATGCCATTTTTGGAGTGAAGGCGATGTAATCTGTGACCTCATGTGGACGACCTTCCTTGTCATACACATGAAGGAGGAACTCCACCATGCGATTTCCGGACCTGGACATCTTGCCTTCAAACCTTTCCACTGTCGCATGGTACTCACCATCTGGCAGGAGCGAAAACCTCTGTTGCTGCGCCTGCTCTTCTGACATTGCCTCATAGCTGAAATCTTCCATCATGCTGCGTCTCCGTTTATTTTGCTCTTCATTTTGTCAATACACCGTTGAATGTAATCTGCTGACAGATAGCTGAAATCCTCAACGTCCTCCTTCTTAAGTATTTTCCCTTGTGTCTCTTCATCTATGTGCAGAATCTCGATGAATCGCCTGATCTCAGCCACCTGCTCTGGTGTTGCAAGACTGGCGGCGACGGCTGTTCTCTCAAGCGTCTCTCTTCCATACCGTTCTGCAATCTGGTCATAGCTGAATTCTATTGTTTCGCCATCGGGGAATGCATCAATGCGTGACTTCTTCACAATCCCGACCCGGTTGTCTCCACGCTTCTGCACTTCGATGACGAGATCAAAGAGGTAGTCCAGCTTTTTGTAGCAATCGAATGTCGTGCCAATGACCTTCATCTCATCGCCGTATTCTTTCTTGGCATGACTCGTGATGATGACATTCATGTCCAGTCTGGCAAGAATCTTCATCATCTGTTTCATTCGCTTGTTGGCTTCTGAGTAGTGACGGCCAAAGTCAGTCCCGATCTTGCTGTTCTTGCCGCACTTCTCGACAAGGTCATCGTATACATGCGTGAGCGGATCAATGACAAGTGTCTTGTAGTCATGGTCCTCTGTCATCAGGGTGCGAATTTCCTCCATCACATCGTCATAGTCTGAGGTGCTGAACACGGACGCCCCGCTTTCCTTCAGCTTCTTGATGTAGGAATCATTCTCTGCGCCGCCCTCAGTCTCAATGAGATAGGGTTTTGGAAAACTGATCGCCGCTGTTGTCTTGCCTGCCCCTGCGTTCCCGTAAAAGAATGCCTTCAGACGCTTTTTGATCGCCTCGGGCTTAACGCCTCTTAATGCCATATTGTTTCTCCCGTCATTAACCAAACAATGTAAAAAATACCCACAAACAACATGCTCATCAGTACTGTCGTCCTGAGCCAATCTGCGTGATTTCGCACGCCCTTTCGTTTCCTCGGTCCCACACCATTGTTGTGTAGCACTGGTCATCCTCCTTGATGAAATCAAGCCGCTCGTCCAGCACGTGTTGCATGCTGTCTCTCAGGTATGCGCGAACGCCGCTCATCCAGACATCGTTGAAGTCTTCCTGTTCTGCGGGTGGTCTGCCGGACAGCAGGGCGCGTGTCAGGGCAGGCATCATGGCCTTTTCCCATTCGTCGTTGTCTGGGCCTGTCGCCTGCGAGGCAAGATCGTCATCCTTGGACAGCATCATTCCTGCAAGGTGATTCAGGTCATATTCGGGGATGTCGTATGTATCGATGGACCAGACTCCGGTCATGCTGTCGCGCTTGGCGTACAGCTCTACGAAGCGGTCTGCTATGTCTGTAACCTGTCTGTCATAACTCATGGCCAACCTCCATGTTTGCCTGGCACCATGTGCTGTTCTCATGCCAGAGATCGCACATAGGACACCATACATCCCCATTGTCCATTTGGGGATTCCCGTTGTAGTACGGGCGTTCCTGTTGCACAACAGCGCATACAAGCGCTATGCTTCTATCGTTCATGACAATCTCCAAGTGGTTTTGAACACCGGGTCATGGGGTTGCTGCCCCTTGGCCCAGCGGTTTTACTTCTGTATTACAACTTCCAAAGCAACAGCAAGAAAATCATAAACAGCCAGTATTCGATTCCAAGTATATCTTCGTCACTCATATTTATTTGTCGATATGTAGAATTATACATTTGTCTCCTTGCCTGTCAACTCCTTTTTCTCTCTTTTTTTGATCTGTGCCTCGATGTACTCAATGAGTATGCGCCCCATGGGCTTGCGGGTTTCCATGGACTCCTGTTTAAGAAACTTCCAGCGTGATTCCGGCATCTGGAAGTTGAATCCGATCAGTGGTTCTTTTGTCATTGTTTTGATCCTGTTAGTGCCGTTTTGTTGAACAAATGTGTTTTTGTTTACTTGTCTAATTATATAGGTAGAATGTGGGTTTATCAACAGAAACTGTGGGTAACTTTTCATAAAGGGAGATTCAGTAAATGGCAGTCATCGATATTTCTCAGGTTAAAATAAATACAGTTGCAATGGAAATCAAAACGCTGTCCCTTAACAAGAAACAGATGACACTTTCGTTTTTCAAACAGATAACACCCATGGAGTTGATTGACTATAAATCGAGCAAACTCAATGGCATTCCATGGGGAAGGGTCAATTATTTCATTCGATCAGACCATCATGCTGGCAATGCAATCAACATAATCTGGCAAAAGGGAAATGAGATTTTCAGGAACTGCATTGAGCTGCATGACTATACCAATTCAAGGGAGCGTGATCTTGTGAATCTTGTAAACAGAATGGCTTCCTTAAGAAAAAAAACAATGGACCTTCAGCAAGAGATTAACAAAAAAGACTGCATGTTCCACTGGAACATAAAGAGACTTGAAGAAACGCAAAAGGAAATAGTCGATTGTGAAAAGGAATATCAGGAGGAAACCGTACAACTGGAACTGTACAAAAAATATCGAAAGCTGGTGGTAACCCTTCAGGAGTTGCCACAACTGTTTATTGCGGTGTGACGAGCGGGATTTGGTGGAGTAGTATTATCTGGCTAAAGCTACCCCGTCCCCCGGCAAGGGAACGGGATTCAAAACTACGGTGATCCTTACCAGCGCAAGGCCAATTATAGCCTTCCTTGTGTCGGGGTCAACCACCATCACAAGGAAATGTCAGTTATGTCTCTTCACCATTCTTTCGATGTACAGATTGCAAAAAAATATGGCGTTCATGTTGCTATTTTTTTGAACCACATTGCCCACTGGACTGAGCGAAATATTGCCAATAGAAAGAATTTCTTCGATGGAACATTCTGGTCATATAATACACATGACGCTTTGCTTGATATTTTCTCATATTGGTCTAAAAAGACACTAAGAACAACGATAGAAAGGTGCGAGAAAGAGAACCTTCTTTTGAAAGGAAATTACAATAAAACTTCAATGGATAGAACAATTTGGTACGCATTTACTGACAAAGGAATGGCTCTTTTCCCGGCCCTCGAACAGATGAAAGATGCCATTTGCCGAAATCGGCATATCGAAATGCCGGAATCGGCAGTTGGAAGTGCCGGAATCGGCACAGCTATACCAGATACAAACCATATTCAAACACAGATACAAAAAAGCTCTTGTGAGACTGCGTCTCCAAAAGCCAAAAGCCGAAAGCCAAAGACCCGAAAGGACTACAAGGAAGAAAACGAGGCAAAGCCCCACTGGCACAAGAATGCCAAGGTCTGCGAGCCAGTCACGCAGGACCCTGTGATATGCGGCAGTTGTCGCAGGCCACAGCAACACTGCGGGTGCTACGGAGAACCAGCACCGCGTCTGCCAAAGGAAATAGCACAGGCATTTTCGAAAGCGGCACTGGCACGACTTGGAAGGAAGTCCACCCAACATTAAGGTATAAAAAATGTACAACGGAAGATATGGAAATCTCCAAACGTTAGAAGCTGCGCAAATGTCACTCAAGGATATTGCAAGCAACGTGACATGGGATGACCTGAACAGGGCAAATGATGACACGGTGCCAAATCCTGAAAGATACGAAGCAGGCAGACTGTCCAGGACGATTGAAGGCTTGCAGATGGTGATATTCATGAATGGCGGGAAACAGCCTGTAACCTGGCTTCCCATGTTTTATAGACCGGCCTATGAGAAGGACATTGAAGCAAGGATGTTGGCGCCTCAGCAAAGAATGCTGGACAAACCAATCACCAAGGATGGTGCAGCATGCGAGACAAAGACGGATGGAATTTAACCCAAAAACAGCGGGAGAAGTACCTACAGTCGGTTAAAATGCTTTACTCGACCCCGAGCAAGGGGTCAGTCGGGATAGTCGCACCACGGGTTTCTCTGGAGGTTTTAGGGCTATCCCACGAAAAAGCGTCTGGCAGAGAGGAGGCGAGTCAGGGGCCGGTTCACGGGTCATCGCCCAAGGTTCCACGAGGAACAAAGCCGAAGCACCGAAAGGAGTGGAAAGAGCAGGCAGATATTTACCAGTGGACACAGACACAGGAGGTACTGCGCGGGTTCACCATGAAGTTCGACAACGAGCGCCGTAGGACCGTTGTACAGGCCGCTGTTGCAAAACGCATGGGGCTACTGGCCGGAACCAGTGATCTATTCGTGGCGAGGCCCTCAGGGCGGTTCTGCGGGCTTTGGCTGGAGGTGAAGCAGGCCCGCGAGTACACGCCATCCGAACGCCGCAGTGAGACGTGGAAACGGCAGGAAGAGTTTCAGGAGCGCATGAGGTCGGTAGGGTTCGCCTGCCGCTTTGCATTTGGGGCCGAAGATGGGATAAAAATAATCAGGGCGTATATTAACCTCGGAATCAGGGAAGTCATGTCACCGTACGAAGCCTCCATTCCCCCGGACAGGGATGACAGGTGAGGTGGCCCCGCTACTCCTTGGGCGGGATTGTATCTGGAGAAAGAAAGGTGCTGGTGTCGATATGCTGCAAGCGGGAATTTTATGCCGTCCACACGGCGGATTGCGGCGGCCATTACATTTGCCGGACATGCGGTAAACCATGCCATCCGCTGCTGGTGGACAATCACAAACAGACTGAACAAAATCAGGACGATACCGATGCCGACCTTTAGCAAAAAATCCTTCTCGAACCTGTCCACCTGCCATCCTGACTTGCAGGCGCTGTTTTTTGAGGTGGTGCGCACTTTCGACTGCACTGTGCTGGAGGGCGCTAGGTCAGAAATAGACCAGAACATGGCGTTCCGGCGTGGAGCGACGAAGCTCAAATGGCCTGACAGCAAACACAATGCTCGCCCCTCACTGGCTGCTGACGTCGCTCCATACCCTATTGACTGGGCAAATACCAATCGCATGTACTGGTTTGCCGGGTATGTCATGGGCATTGCTGCAAGACTGAAGGACGAGGGCAAGATTACCCACGCAATCCGCTACGGCGGCGACTGGGATAGTGACAAAGACATTAATGACCAGAAATTTAATGATCTTTGCCACTTCGAGATTGTCGATTAGCCATTGGTTACTGGTTTGCCTGCCATACGAGACTGGTACAGAAAATCAATTGCCCGTGATACAACCTTGCTCCGGCTTTCCTGAAAAACCTGCTCAAGCTCATTTGCCTGACGCATGGTTTCTAATGAAAAATGTACCGATGACGTATAGTACCGCCGTTTATCCTTGTCGATCATTTAAAATCCTCACCGCTTCATTCAGATTTTCGATTTGGGCCATCATCTTTTTCACTACTTCGATCAGATTGAAAACGATGGTTTCGAGTGTTGGTTCAGTTTCCATCAGGTTATTTCCCCTTTGCCGTCGCATGTGTCGCAAATGTCGCCTGTGTGTTCGTAGCAGCCAGCGCAAATGTCAGAGTCTGGATAGCCGGGTTCGGTGCAGCCGACGCCGCAGCAGGTGGTGTATCCTTCACCGCCGCAGTCTTCGCAGTATTTGGTTTCTGTCATTGTCTTTTCCTCATGCGTACCAGCTATAATTCATTGGTGTGCCGTCCCAAAGAGAGGCGCCAGAATAACTGTTCAGACTGATCCAGTTTCCTTCGTTAACACGCTTCAGCATTTCCTCTGACCCTTCCTTGAATGAATCCTTCACCGCAACCTTGCGTCCGCTCATAAAGCCTGTCTGTTCTTCAAAGCTGGAATTGATGCGACGAATTTTGACGGTCTTGTTGCTGACAACCTTGGTCACTTGATAAAAATCAATGTTGGTCTGTTCATAGCCCCAAGAGGAATAAAGAATATCGCCTTCTTTGAGTGTGTGCGTAAAAGCCTGTCTCTTTGCCTTTTGGCTATCTCGATATTCCTTTCTCTTTTGCAGATTATTAACCCATTCGTTAATGTGCTTTTCTCTTTGCTCAGGGCTTCTGAACCAGTAGTTAAAGTCGGGCTTTGTACGCTTGCCGCCGTAACCAACAGCACACCATTTTCCTGCCAGTTCACGGGTGTAAACAACCCCACTTATTTCTGGATATACAGTTTCTTTGCTGCCTTCTGGTATGTAACGCTGTCTCATTTTATTCCCTCCAAGTGTTATCCGGTTGCTGCCGGTACATGTCTTGCATGTGTTGGTATACTAACATAGTATACGGGGATTGCAACCCCTCCCGCATCAATATATGATCTTGTATAATCTATAAACACATGCCACGGATGGCACATGCTTCCGGAGGTCATGTGATAAAATTTGAGAATCAGGGGAACGGGCGCTTTTATTATCTGAGCGTCGAAAAGGATATGACGGGTGCGGATGTTCTTGTTGTGGTTCGTGGTGGTCGCAGTGTGCGCGTCTCCCGCACTTATGGGTTTGCTAGTCCACAGGCACGCGATAAAAGGATTGTCGCGCTCATGCAGCGAAGAATCAGAAACGGGTATTCACTGGTGACATGAAGGGAGTTGCCAAGGATGGCTGGAAAATCAACATACACGGAAGAGATAGGAAAACAGATATGTGATGCTGTCTCATCTTCAACAGATGGCCTTGGCGATATAATCATTAAAAATACCCACTTTCCCTGTCAGGCAACCATTTACAAATGGATTAATGATCATCCTTCATTCTCAGATATGTACGCGAATGCAAAACGAGCGCAAGCTGCTATTTTTGCTGACGAAATAGTGAAAATTGCTGATGATGAAAGAGGTGACCATATTGTTGATGGAGAGGGAAAAGTGATGATGAACTCCGTTAAGGTGGCTCGTGACCGGCTCAGAATTGACACAAGAAAATGGATTGCGTGCAAACTGCTGCCGAAAGTGTACGGTCAGACAAAGCCAGCATCTAATGAGGACGAAGACACGCTTATATCACAAGTGGTGGACAAGCTGTGATTGCATTTAAATAACCGATAGCCCATAATTTCGGCAGGACATACTATTCCAAGGAGTGGAACGTAATGGCGATCACATCGATCAAGCGTGATGAAGCATATTCCCCGTTTATAGTTCGTATTCTTTCTTCAAACACCTTAGCCGAGATTGGAACATCAGGATATTTGCTTTCTCAGGCTGACGAGATTGCCGCGCTAAACAATGGTCCATTCGAGTGGGAAGTATCCGACATGGTGCTGGTGTACGCATCTGACGGGTGGGGATTCTTTACAGTTGATCCTGATTTTGAATCGTTCACAGCTTTCGACAGTGTCGGTGGTACCGTTGACATTATCGGTGCGCCAGTCGTTATTGGAAACTTTCCGGTGTTCCAGTCAACCACTGGAAACATTGAAGACCTTGGTTATCTGCCTTCGGATGCTACAAAGACATCTGTTGTAATGGCAGGTTCAGCTGTAGTGGCAAACAATATTGCCCACTTTGTTGATACAGCAGGAACCATTGACGACACAGCAGCCAATGTTACAAACATGGGTGACATTTATGCTGGAGCATCCGGAACAGCCGGCGCACTGAGAGCCTATCCAGCTACCGCAGCAAACGGTTATCTCGCATTGCTGCCTGTCAATGCTGGCGGTGCTTTCAATACATCCATCAGCAACAGCACGATGGGCCAGTCTTCGGTTATATCCATCCCTGATCCCGGCACAGCAACCAGTAAGTTCGTATTGCAAGACGGTGTCAACACTGTCCTGTCTGTTGCAAACCTGAAGTATGGTGCAACACCGGTCGCACAGGTTGATCCAGCATCCTGCACAATCGTTGCAGCCGCTGGTGCCTCCAACGTGTCAAACGTTACAATCCAGTTGAAGGACGGAAGCGGGACCAACATGACTCGCAGCATTCCATTCAAGGTTTATGCCTCGTCTGCATCTAATGGTCTGACCTTGGCGGCTGCCGCTTCAACTGGTTTTGCTGTGGCTTCTGGCGGTGTGCTGGATCCGACAGGAAACACCACAATCACACAGGGTATTTCCGCTGTTTCCAGTGCAACTGGTGGATGCGTACTCAGCTTGACTGATACAGCCAAGCAGACAAGCTATCTTGTGCTGGTTCTGGCGAATGGCCTAAAGATTTCCGCCCAGCTCAGTGCTGGCAGCTACGGCGCATAACGGAACAATCAAGGAGTAATTATTATGGACGACGGAAGAAGCGGTGCAGTCGAGAACAAGAAAGGCGAACACTATGTAGCAATGCCAATGTCCTGGGAAGCCAGAAACAACAAGGACATGAATCAGGGCATGGGATACAACAACATGGCTGACCTTGCCAATACTCCTCACCCTGCCACAAAGATGGAAGGGGCGAAGGTAAACAAACAGCTTGATCCAAAAATGCCCGGTGAAAACAGATTCAATTACAACGCCAACCGGGGTTGATGAAAGGTTTTTATTGAGCCGTGAGACTTGCCCCAACGGGTCTCACGGATTTTTAACTTGTACGACAAGGATGATGAGCCATGGAAGCAGTGAAACTCGAAGGCAAGGAAAGACAGGAAGCAATGCGCGTTGCATTGTTTGAAACATTTTGTCAGCAATACCAGTCACTCGCAGCCTTTATCCAGAAACTTCCAATCGATCCCTCGATTAAGGGAAAGGTTGCGATATTCATGGATACAGGTTTTCTTTGGGTAAAAGAATCTTTTGTCATGCTGGAAATTGAGGCAAAGAAAGCGCTGCTTACCGAGGTAAAAACCGAAGGAGAACAGCCAGCAGCCGTTCCTGATGGCGCATTACCCAACGAATGATGCTGTCGAATGATCACGGAAGATCAGCTCGACACGTTGAGGGATTTCCGCAAATTTGCGCCGAAGTTCCTCAACATAAGGACCAAGTCTGGTGAGCCGAAACTGTTTACCTTTAACCGCGCGCAGGAATATCTGCACCGCAGGCTGGAGGATCAGAAGAAGGCCATCGGCAAGGTCCGCGCGGTTATCCTGAAAGGCAGGCAGCAAGGATGCTCGACCTACATTCAGGCGCGTTTTTTTCACAAGGTAATTACGTCCCGTGGCAAAAAAGCCTTTATTCTTACGCATGACAAGGAAGCCACGAAGAATCTCTTTGGTATGGCCCAAAGGTTCTATGAGAATCTTGAGCCCGGTTTTATCAGAAAACCTGACACAGCCAATGCAAAGGAGTTGTATTTCCGTGAGCTCGACAGTGGCTATGCCGTAGGAACAGCTGGCAATAAAAGCGTTGGACGTTCTCAAACAATTCAGCTGATGCATGCCTCTGAGGTGGCCTATTGGGCGTTCGCAGAGGAACATTCCAAGGGGATATTGCAGGCAGTCAGCAATGAACCCGGCACCGAAATCCTGATGGAAAGCACGGCCAATGGTATCGGCAATTACTTTCACCAGCGTTGGTTGAGCGCGCAGACCGAGGATAATGAGTATCAGGCGATATTCCTCCCGTGGTACTGGCAGGACGAGTACACCTATAACGCCGAAGGGTTTTCGCTGACAGAGGAAGAACAGCACCTGTTTGAGCTGTACCATAAAAACGGCCTGACCAACGAACACCTTGCATGGCGTCGTTTGAAGATCAAAGAGTTCTCCAAGGATTTTGATGCAGGCCGGGAACACTTCAACGTCGAATATCCAATGTCCTCTCTTGAGGCGTTCAAGAACCCGATCAGCAATGTTTTCATCGTGTCGAAGTATGTGGACAAGGCACGCAAGGAAGACATCAGTTCCGACGCACCGCTGATCATTGGCGTTGACGTTGCTATCAGTGACCGTGACAGGACAGCCATAATACGCCGCAAGGGACGCATGGCGTTCAACCTCGAACGGTTCTCCAATTACAACACCATGGAGACAGTGGGAAGGTTAAAGCGCATTATCAATGAAGAGAACCCGAAGAAAGTATTTGTGGACTGCATTGGTGTGGGTGCTGGCGTAGTAGACCGCTTGCAGGAAATGGGCTTTGACATGGTGGAGGGCGTCAACGTTGCAAGATCAGCCAATGACAAGGAACGATTCAAGAATCTTCGGGCCGAGTTGTGGTCAGATATGCGGGATTGGCTGTACTCCGAGATGCCTGTACAGATTCCGGACAGTGATGAATTACATAGTGAGTTATGCTCACTTGGTTTCAAGGAAAACTCGTCCGGCCAGCTGCAAATCGAAAGCAAGGATGATCTGAGGGCAAGGGGACTGCCAAGCCCGGACGGTGCGGACGCACTTAGCCTGACGTTTTACGGTGGATTCCACGGCAGCCCTGGAGGGCATATTGTGGTTCCAAAGCTGATGCCCCACGAGCGGTCCATGTTTCGGTAAGGGCTGAAAGTGTTTAGAATGTAACAACAATTGATCCAAGGATGGATTAATATGCCGAGACGCGATCCCGAGCTATGCTCAAAGATCAGAGACAGGGTAGACAAGTGGGACAAATACTGGCGGATCAACCGGACTGAATATTACGTCTGGATTGACTTCATCATGGGCACGCAGTGGCTTGAGGATGAGTCAAAGCTGTTCGAGCGCTATAACAAGATTCCCCTCGAAGTAAACAAGCTGGGCGTTCTGTACAACCACATTATCGGCGACCAGATACAGAACACTCCCAACCTGCAAATATCACCGGACGAGGACGTACCACCGCAGGAAGCCAATGTGCGGGCCTCCCTCATCAAGGATATATCACTCAACTCTGATACCAAAACCATCTATCAGCGTGCGTTCGGACAGGCTGTCTGCGCAGGATACGGTGCGTGGCGAGTCGCAGCTGATTACCTGAATGACGACACCTTTGACCAGGAACCGCGAGTCTACGGGTTCGACGACCCAAACCGGTGCTACTGGGACATATCCGCCCAGCACACCACCAAGGTTGACGGCATGTTCTCCGGCTTCCGTACACGCATGTCACGCAAGGCTTTCCGGGACATACATGGCAAGGAGGTCGAGAGCCAGATCGGGTCAACATCGATCACTGAGGACGCCACAATGGCGTTTGCAGACGATGATTCAATCACCATCATTGACGACTTCGAGAAAGAGGGCAAAAAGGGAAAAATCTACAAGCTGTCAAATGACATGGTCATCAATAGCGAAGAGATGCGCCTGATCGAAAAGGTAAAGGTCGGAAGAAAAAAATACCTCATGATGAACGGTGAGCACCTGACAGTCCTTGAGGAACGGGACGTTGTCCGGTATCAGGTCAAGCACCGCCAGATCGCCGGTGACTTTGTCCTGGAGGAGTCTGACTTCCCCACAGCCAAAAATCTGCCAGTCGTGTTTCTGGACATGCGTTCGTACTACACAAAGTCAGGCCAGCAGATCACCCGGTCATTCTTCAAGGACGTAAAGGACTCCCAGCGGTACCTGAATTATCTGGCGACCCAGTCAGCCTACATCATGAAGATTTCCCGGTATGACCAGTTTATGGCACCGAGAAAGTGTGTGGCAGCCAGTGACACCCAGCAGATGTGGCGTGACCCGTCAGTGGTCAATGGTGCCCTGATTTATGACGAGACCCCCAGCGGCCTCAAGCCTGAACAGCTGAGACCTGCCGAACTGTCGCAGTCCCTGATCCAGCAGTATGACCGGACCCTGATGGACATCCAGACCGGCACAGGGATTTACAACACGCAACTTGGCGAGATGGGCAATGAGACATCCGGCACTGCCATTGACGGCAGGAACAAGCGTGGAGCAAAAAATACACAGATTCCCCGGACATCGGTGGATGTTGCCATTGCCATCACCGGCGAAATAATCAACGAAATGATTCCCAGACTGTACGACACCCAACGCACGCTGGTCCTCCCAATGGAGCAGTCCACAGAGCAGCGGGTCGAGATCAACAGACCGTCCGACCCTTATGGTATGGGCACAGAAAACGACATGACCCGTGGTCGTTACCGAATCCGTCTGAAACCAGGTGTGAGCTATGAAGGCCAGAAGGAGGAGGCGCTTAACTCCTTCCAGTTGGTTCTTCAGGCGGACCGTACCGGTCAGGTGTTCCCGATGATTGCCGACCTCTACGCAGAGAACCTGCCCCTAGACAACAACATGGAAATACGGAACCGGTTGCGGACCATGGTGTCCCCAGAGATCATCCAGGCAGGCAAAACTGGCCAGCCATTGCCTCCCAAGCCGCCCCAGCCAAGCCCGGATGAGATCATGGCCCAGCTGAAGCAGCAGGAACTGCAAATGAAGATGCAGCAGGCCCACCAGCAGGCGCAGCAGAAAGCGCAGGAACTGGAACTGAAGAAGGCCGAGCTGCAACGCAAGGCAATCGAGACCCAGCAGGACATCACTGTCCAGTACGCCAAACTGGAAGCAGAGGAACGTGAGTCAGCCGCAGAGCTTCAGCAGTCCATCCTGCGCTATCAGGCGGAGTCAGACCGTATTGGTGCAGACCTGCAAATCCAGCACAGCAACAGCCTTGTAAGGCTGCTTGAGCACAGTGGCAAGATATTCCACGAAAAAGACATGCAGACCAAGGAGCACGCTCACCAGGCGAAGCACAAGAAACCGACTGTTTAACATTTAACCATCAAGGATGATGAGTATGAGCCAGACAAGAAGCGTCGATGACTTATTGGTAAAGGTAGAAAATGAACAACTCTCAGTTGATCCAGCACAGCCTCAGCCTGCTGCCGAAGCTTCCCCAGAGCCAACAGCAGCAGCGGAACAGCCGGAAGTGGCTGCAACGGAAGATCAATATCTTCCAGCAGAAGATGTCCCTGAAGCTGCGGAAGCAAAGGAAGAAGAGACAGTTGCCAAGGATGACGGACCAGCAAGTGATCCTGTGGATGCTGGCCCTATCGATGAGTATGGAAACCCTATAGAGAAACCCAAAACCTATACAGAGGAAGAAGTCCAGCGGATGATCCGTGACCGTCTTTCCCGTGGACGGCATGCAGAACAGCCGACCCAGCAGCAGGTCCAGCAAGCCACTGAAGACTTCAAGGCTGACCCCAACAGTGAAGATTCATGGGAGGTCCAGCTAGAAAACTTTATCGAAAAGACCATAGACAAACGGCAGGCCAAGCAGACAGAGGCACAGTGGCGTCAGCAGGAGGCCCAGAAGCAGGCTGAGTTTGAGTCGAAATTCAGTGCTGGCATGAACAAGTATCAGGACTTCCACCAGGTTGTGCAGGGGAAACCCATTACCGATGCCATGATGCTGGCCACCCGTGATCTGGAAAACCCTGCTGCCTTTATATATGCCGCCAGCAAACTCCATGCGGGGGAACTGGACAGGATTTCCAGATTGTCCGATGGCAGGACACAGGCTATGGAAATCGGGCGGCTCCATGAGCGCATGATCAAGGAAAGACGGCAGGTAAGTGCTGCTCCAAAACCCGTTGCCGCTGTGAAGGGGGACATGCCTGTAAAACAGCACGAACACCCTTCAATAGACTACCGGATCCAGCAGCATGCCAAGCAGAAATTTGCAAGGCGGTAAAAAAAAGAGTAAAAATGATTCAGTCTGACAAGGAGGTTCGTCATGCCAAATCCAGGTGACAATGGAAATCCTGCACAGGAAAAGAAAGCGCAGGAAAACCGTATAACGGAAGTTGCCAATCACGATGCCTGCGTGCAGAAGGAGGTGAAATTCAATCCTCCTGCCCCGAAAGAAAAATGCATCTTTGGGGAGATCTGACACATGTCAAAACAGCACAAGGATTGTAGTTACGAGGACATGTCAGGGGATGGCAAGCAGGGTGGCCAGAGTATTACTCCTATCGATAACAGCATTCATTCTGAATATCACAATCCACCCATGATCAACGACTACGAGAATGGCCGTAAAGGCTGGAATGCCAATGGCTATGATCAGTCTGGCATGAGGGGCAAGTAATGGATAACCAGTACAACCAGTCAGAGGTAGCCTACGGGAATGGTCCCAAGGAAGTGAACCATAAACGCGGGATGCACGATGGCAACAAACAGTTTGGAAAGCACAAAATGCCGCAGGATAGCAAACCTGCGACAAAAGGGTACGTCAAAGAGATCATGGAAAAGCATGTGAAAATCATGCATTCACGCCATGGACGGCACAAGGAACATCGTTAATGAGTAGTTTTATGTCTCAGCCCAAGGGTGGTGCTGATGTGCAGGACGCACTGATTGCCACCCAGCGGAGCCCTGATTATTCCATGGGGAAAAAGGAACGTGTTCCGAACAACAGGGTCAACAATATTTCCCAGTACGTTGCAAATAATCTGAAAAAAGTTGCCAAACCCAGACATGAGGAGCATCGCTAATGCCACTTCACAAAGGCAAGAGCAAGGAAACGCAGGAGGCGAACTTCCATGAACTTAAAGAAGCTCATCCTGAGATGCCTAATAAGCAGCGCGTTGCCATTGTGCTAAATCAGGCACGAGAATCTGGGGCGAATATCCCGAAAATGTCACATGCCCGTCATAAGGAACATCGGTAATGGCCAAACTTGATGCTGCCAAGCGAAAAAAAATCCCAAAAAAGGAATTTGGACTGCCGGGAGAGAAAAAATACCCGGTAAATGACAAGGCTCATGCCAAAAACGCAAAGGCCCGCGCTACCCAGATGGAAAAGAAGGGCAAGCTGAGTGCCTCGTCAAAGGCAAAGATCGATGCCAAGGCCAACAAGGTGCTGGGCAAGAAGAAAGACGGCATGTCCCACGTCTCAGAGAAACGCATAAAGGACTATGCCGCCAAGAAAAAATGATTATTTGAAGTGCTGATAGAATGGTTTGTCCGGTATTGAGGGTTTTTCCTTGGGTTCAAGCACAATCCTCTGGATTTGCTCGTTGTCATCGATCCCCACGTGGTTCAGGGTCAATTCCCCATTGGTCAACTTGCGGTACATTTCATTGAACTGGGCTTTCTGTTCTGATGACAGACTGTCCCACAGGATTTTTGCCTGCTTGCGTGACATTTTCGGCGCGTTCATGCGCTTTCTCCTTAATATTACATTTTCCCGAAGTAGTACCCCAAAACCAGTGTGACTATTGATGGAAGCAGTGTTCTGCAAGCCTCAAACACGTTGTTTGCTGGAATAAACAATTCCGTTATCGATCCTAGAAAGAACAATACCAAAAGGAAAAAGAGTATCACCTTTGCAAAACGCAACTTGTCCCTTGGAGGTATGTCGTTCTGCATGTTTATTTACTCTTTCGAGTCGAATACACTTGAAAGTATATCAACAAATGGGTAATAATTTACACAAGCGCGTAGTTTCAGGTTGCCCCGCTTCAACCAAAAATGGTGAGTGAAGTATCAGTCTTCCGCCGGACAATTGCAGTAAAGGATGACCCAGGATGGGTCTAATTTCTAATTGTCTACGGAAGGACATGCCAGGATGGCTAACTCATTTCAAACTACGCAATATATTCTCGACGAAACCTTTGTTCGCTTCATCAATTACCTGAACTTCGCCAAGGTCGCCAACCGCAACCTTGAAGGCGATTTTAAAGGTCTCAAATACGCAACTGGCCAGACAATCAACTATCGTCTGGAAGAGCGTTATCTTGGCGGCGAGGGTGCTACAGCCACCTCCGAAGCCCGTGTACAGGTTGTGCGTCCTCTCACAATCGACACCCAGTTCCACACCATGGTCGAGTTCTCCGGCTTTGAACTGACCTTCGACCGCGCCCGAGACCAGCCCTACCTTGACATGATGCTCAATCCTCGTGCCAAGAGACTGGCCAACCTTGTCGAGCAGTTTATTGCCACCACCAACTTCCAGAAGCAGGTCTATCAGGCTGTCGGTACACCGGGTGTGGCACTCGATCAGGACACAGTCTTCGATGCCGATGCCTACATGACCGAACTTGGCATCCCAGAAGACGGCAACCGTTACATGGCCAACTCTCCGGCTGTTACTGCCTCCCTCAACAAGTCACTGTTCAATGCCTTCAACATGACCGTGAACCGTGGAGCACTGCTTGACGGCTTCATTGGACACCTGTCCGGGTTTGACTTCTTCAAGTCCAACTTCGTGCAGCGGCAGGTTGCCGGAACACCCGACGCCTCTGTTGCTGGAACACCTCCTACCGGTTATCTCGCAGCAGGCTGGATCGCAAATGGTCCAATCACTGGCGGAAGTGTTCTGACAATTGATCATCTGGACAACGGGTCTTCGGCTGGTGCCATCCTGTTCAAGGAAGGCGACATCATCACAATTGACGCAGCTTCTGAAGTGTTCATGGTCAATCCATTGACCTATGAATCACTGTCCCAGACAGCACAGTTTGTTGTGACAGCGGATGTTGTATCTCTTGGTACAGGTCCAACGACTGTCTACAGCGTGCCAGTGAGCCCGACAATCGTGATCAGCGGTGCGCGTCAGAACATCTCGGCAGCCATTCCTGACAACGCACAGCTCTACCGGGCAAACAGTCACAACGTCTCGCTGGCTTTCCACAACCAGGCAATCGTCTTTGCGGCTCCTCCTATCAAGGAACTGAAAGGCGGTGTCGAGGCCGTAACCTCCTACAGCGATCTGTACAAAATGGCAATGACCTACTCGCTCGGTGCGGACATCCGGAACTACGTGCAGCTGGATCGTATCGATCTGATCTGCGGTGTCGCGATCAATCCTGAGTTTGCCGTAGCTGTCTTGTCATAACGATTAGGGCAGTGGCCGTCCATCATCCGGTTGCTGCCCATTTTTTCAGGGAAGAACCATGTCAAACGTCAAAAAACTTAACCGGGAAGAAAGCGAGTTTCAGTACAAGGGACGATGGGTCAAAAAGGAACATTTCCGGGCGTTTGTTTACAACGACAAGGGCGAACAGAAACTTGCCGGTTCCTATCCTCAATTTGAGCAGTTGATCGGAAGCGGTATCTGGTTTGCTTCCCCGGTTGACGCTTCTCCGAAGAGGAAGCTCAAGGATGGCACTTTACGCAATAACGGTTAAGCGATTCATTGAGGACTGCTATCAGCTTGTCAGTGCGAGCAGCCCTACTGTGCCACTTCACGGCAATGACATGTCGAAGGGCATACAGTTTTTGAATCAGCTTCTGAAGTCCTACAGTTCAAGTTCTCTGCTGCTTACCATTGCACGCAAGGTGAACTTCACCCTTCCCATTGGCCAGCGGTTTGTGACCTTTGGCGATCCGACCTATGTGCCGACACCGGATGTTCCTGAAGGACGCCTGTCGAATCTGGAAAATGCATGGCTGACTCTGGACGGCGTGGATTACCCGCTAATCGATGAGTCCCGGAATGTGTTCTTCGGCAGCTACAAGTATGAACCTCAAGAGGGTCTGCCGCGCTTTATCATCATCACGAATGACACCAACCTGACCACCATGCAGTTCTATCCGTCTGCCTCACAGGAATATGATGTTACCGTGTACGGCAAATTTGAACTGCCATACGTGGGAGAGAACGATGACCTGTCCAGTCTGCCGCTTTATTACTACCGGTTCCTGACCTTTGCAGTTGCCCGCGATCTGGCGTTCTACAAGGGACGTTCCTCCGCATGGGATGCCAAACTGGAAGGCATGTTTGACGAAGCAAAAAAGGAAATGGAGTCGGCGACCGCCATTAATCTGGTTATCGATACGCCAAATGAAAGCTATCTCAACGGGGCCTGGCGCGTCAGGGCCGGCATATAAGGAGGCAAACACATGCCAGCCTCCGCCGCCGGTGAGTTCCAGATCAAGGCATGTCCACTTATTGGTCCCTACAATGTCCAGCGGTTTAAGCAGTTTGGACCCGAAGACACCGCCAACTTCTATCTGGTCAATGACGAGAACACCAAAAAACCGTTTGCCATGTACCCGACCATGGGCAGGAAGCACGTCGAGTATCTTGGCAGTAACCAACTGATCTTTGGATCGCAGCCACGTGGTGAGTTCAAGTCCATAAAATATGCGTACTTTGTGGATGGCAGCACTGTTTACAGGGTGGACACTCAATACAACAAGCTGTCCATTGGGTCACTCTCTTCGTCGGCAGGTGATGTGTATTTCACCTTCCTGGTCGTTGGAAAGATTGTTTTTGCATGTTTTGTGGACAATCAGTTCATTTACATTTACCCGGAGGGTGCCGCAGCAGGTCTTCAGAAAGTGACTGACCCAAATGCGCCGGGCATTTTTTCCGTGGACGGAGTGGTTACAAAGCCCGGTTTTATCGCTGCCTTTGGCAACCGGATTACAGTGTCAGTGGCGAATAGCTCACAATTCGTTCTTTCCAAGATCAACCTTGGCGGATCAGCATTTGATCCGGCAACCTGCTTCACCAATTCAACAACACCGCAGGTTTACGCACTGGCAAGCGGCATCATTGGCCAGATGGGTGTCTTGAACAACACCTTATATATATTCACGGATTATGTGACCGATGTTCTGTCCAATATTCCATCACAGTTTCCAGCTACTCTGGGTGGGACCGTTATCTCGTTCCCGTGGAAGTTCAACTCCACATATAACTGGAACTTTGGAATTTCCAACCCAAGGTCATTGGACATCGATTTTGGATATATTGCTTTCCTTGCCCAGAACAGTGATGGCCTCTTGCAGTTCATGATGAGCACGGGAGGGCAGCCATACAAGATCAGCACGAATGCCATTGACGTGCTATTGCAGCGGTACTCCAACAGTTTCGGGATAAACAATCCGTTTCTGGTATCAAACTCAAACGGGTTTCTGTACCAGTACGAAAACACGATCTTCTACCGGATGGCTGGTGGAAATTACACGGCCAACGGGCTGCTTGACCAGACGCAGAATGCCAACAGCATTGAGTATTGCGTTGACACCAAGGAATGGCACCGGCTTATTGAACTGAATGGTGAACGAAATCGCATTCAGTCTCACATTTACTTTAACTTCAAGCATCTTGTGACAGTTACAGGAGAGAACACGGTCTACGAGATGTCTGGTCAGTATTATGTCAATGAAGTCAGAAATCCGGCGCAGGAAGACCCGCAGGAAACGGATGCTTATATTGCCTATCCATTCCGCTACGAACGTGTCACGCCACTCATTTACGAGCCGGATTACGCAGAGTTTGAAACTGAATTTGTCCAGATAGACTTTGTCTGGGGTGAAAGCAACATCAGCTACTCAACCACGCCATTCAGGAATGCCGTCTTTATAATTGATGAAGAGGCAGGAATGAATGGAGATCCGCAGTACATTATTACTGACGAGGAAGGCTCTGATGGCACACCGGTTTATATATTGGCTGAAGAAGGAAATACTCCGCAGATTGACGAGACTTTCTATAATGCTCTCTACAAGCCGAGCATTGAGCTTTATTGGTCTGATGATGGTGGCATCACGTTTCATCCTGCCGATATGAGAGAATTTTCACAGCAGGGAGTCTACAGCTGGCGCATGCGTTGGTATCAGCTTGGTCCGTCCCGAAACAGGGTCTACAAGCTGGTGGCAGTCAGCCCGGTACCCATTGTCATTCTTGGGGCGACCATGAATGTAAGGAGGATCAGTGGCGGGGCAGCTTGAGTTAAACCTGCTGGACGCTCCTGATGTGGAGCAGACTGAGTTTGGGCCAGACATGAAACGCTGGCTGGCAAATTCGGTGGACATCATTAATACATGGCTTCAGGCGTTTGCAGACCTGATACAGGTGGCTGGCGTGAACGTGGGCGGAGGCGGCGCAGGACCGATTTCGGTACCTGTAGTCGGGCTTACGGCTGACGGATATGTCAATGCCAGGCTGATCAGTACGACCAACGCTGGTGTGACCATTGGCGATGTTACACCGGGTTTGAACGGTTTTACGATCACATTTAGTGCTGATCCGGGGGCTTCTGCTATCATTGTTTATGAGGCGTTTTCAGCGCCGATACAGTAACAAGGAGTGTTACTATGGATTGGGGTAGCGCAATAGGTGGGGCAGGAAGCGGAGCGCTCGCAGGAGGGTCGATAGGAGGCCCATGGGGAGCCGCAATCGGCGGAGGGGTAGGTCTCCTCAACAGCTTTCTGAACAATCCTTACAAAGGCGCAAAGAAGGGCATAAATAAAGGCTGGGAAGAAGCCCAGAAGTACCAGAGACCCTTCTGGCAGAACGGTATGGACCAGTATGGCCGACTCAATGACGCCACCGGGAAACTGCTTGATCCGGCCAAGCTCCAGGACGAATGGTCAACCAATTACGAAACTTCTCCCTTTGCCAAACGCATGCTGGAAATGAACAGCCAGCAGGGTCAGGAAGCGGCCAGTGCCATGGGCCTTGGTGGAAGCAGTGCGGATGTCAGCAATATCCAGCAGGGCGCAGGTGACATCGTTTCCCGTGACCGTGAGCAGTACATGAAAGATCTCATGCAGAAGTACATGACAGGAATTGGCCTTGGTCAGAGCATGTACGGAACAGGAGCAGCTGCCGGTCAGAATCTTGGCAATCAGGCATACCAGCAAGGCGAGAACACTGCGAACATCAACTATGCGCAAGAAGCGGCTCCAGGTGAGGCTTTAGGTCAAGGTGCCGGGATGCTGTATGACGCTTACCAGAATAATCCTGATCTCTTTAAATTCAACAAGTACAACTAGGGGAGACGGCAATGGCTTTGAATATCCCCGTACCCAAGACATTCATGCAATCCTTTCTGGACACGCGCAAGCAGGGTGTTGCCGAAGACCTTGCAAGGGCGCAGGCACAGCAGGCGCGTGGCGCTGCAAGCAAATCCAACATGCTGGCACAGTTGATGGGCGAAGCATTTGGCACCGGCACTGAAGGAAGTGGCACGCCATCCCAACCGTCCATGGGGCAACCTGGTGGACAACCGGAAGGACAGCCTGAACAGCAGCCCCCTGGAGGCCAGCCATCCATGGGAGGTGGTGGGCAGCCTTTCAGCAATCAGCCCAATCCACGGCAGGCACGCGCACGCGAAATCCTTCAGATGCTGGGTTACCTCAAGGAAACTCCCGGACAGCAGGAACAGCGGGAAATCAGGACCGCCATGGCAAAGGAATGGGGTGGTGCTGATGTCAAAGCCTCTGAGGACTGGAACAAGACCATTACGGCTGCCCATGAGTCCATGCCGAACCTTGAGAATGTGCAGGAAATATCTGCCAATCCGGTGTTTCAGAATATGTACAAGAACCCTGAGTATTTTGGAAAGGACATCCAGTGGCTGACCCGTTTCGGCAAGCCAGAGGAAATCAAGCTGCTGACAGCCATGGACACGAACGTAAAGGATTTGTATAAGGCGACTGCCAGTGACTTCAAGGGTGCTTTTCGCGAGTTTGAAAAGAAGCTCTTTGACGCAGCACTTCCTGACAAGCGCGACACACTGGCTGCCATTCAGTCAAAGACCAACACTATCATGGCGCTCAGAAAGATCGTATCTGACAGGTTGAGTCTGGCCCAGAATATTCTGCGGTCATCCGGTGGGCAAATAACCCCGTCTGCTGCATTGGACATTGCTGACAGGCAGATTGGCACCAAGCAGATAGTGAAGCAGGTCGAGGATCGCTTCAAACAATCCGAGAAATCCCAGAAGGCGGCCTATCAGAAAGAACATCCCAGCGCCCCTTCCAATGCTCCGGGTGAGGCCGACATTGTCATGATGGAACGACCTGACGGAAAAGTAGTCCGTGTCCACACATCCAATGTTCAGAAGGCCATGGAACAGTACAAATTCAAAAGGGTAGGTCAGAATGGCTGACGCTATGGATTATCCAGATTTGTCCAAACCGCTTTCTGGTGAAGGTGACTATCCGGATTTGTCCAGACCCATGGCATCCGGAAACCAGAATGGACCGGGACTTGGGGAAACAATGAAGCTTGCCTCTGAGCTGATGCCTGGCCATCTGGGGGCCGCAGCACGCTTTGGTCACAAGATTCCGGGCGCACTGGCCCAGATAGGAAAAGACGTCGCTACGGGCGTTCCAGAGGCTTACAAGGGCATTATTCATGGTGTCGGAAAAATCCCGGAGGCGGTCGATTATCTCAAGGAAAATGTCCCCGCAGCGGGTAGGCTTGCCATGTCCAATCCGGCTGCTGCCGGACGAAGCGCGGCTGCTGGTGGAACTGAGTTTCTTGGTAAGGTGTCCAGAGTTCCCCCCGCAATAGCCAAGTACCTTGTCCATATCGGCATGATGTCCCCAGAGGCTTACGAGGCAATGGCCAAGCCACCGTCTGAGGAACAGATACAGCAGTGGGGCAACAGGATTGAAGGCGACGAACAACCCGGCGGAGGATTGATACGTGGTGCGTTCAGGAACCCAGAAAATGTCTTTGGAGGCACAAAGCTGGCTTCCCTGATTAACCCATTGCGATACACAAAGGGTGCCATCACAAAGGATGTTCTCAATACCGCCTTGGCCAACAAGCTGAAATATTCCGGGCCAAAGGGGATTTATCGAACGCTTTTCAATGATGCCAGAACCAGTGGACTTGGTGGATTTCAAAACCTTGATGTCACAAAGATGAACATTCCTACCCTTGAGAAGTACACGCCCAGAAAGCCAATGGAAGCAATCAAGGCGTTTGCTGACAATCCTACCCTTGAGAATGCGCAGGCAGCTGTAAGCCAGCTTGGGTCAATCATCCGCCCTCTGGAAAACCGGACAACGCTGGAACCATTCCAGAAGAAACAGCTTCAGGCTGCCGAGAAGGCCAAGGAACATATCCAGAAAAACATGTTCATGGATCAGTCCGGCAAGGTCGATGACAAGTTTCTTGAAAGACACAAAAAAGTACAATCTGGCTATGCAGAGGATGTCATCCCGTACACGACCAACAAGGCCATCAAGGATTACAAGAAAGGTGACATCACCCAGAAAGAGCTTATACAGAAGTTGTCCAAGGGTAAATTTGCGGCCAGAAAGGGATCCGTCCATCCTGAGATTGCAAGGAGAAAACTGATCAAACCGGCCATCAAGTTTGGCCTTGGAGCAGAACTTGTACATCAGTTGGGTTGGGACCAGACAATTTTGAACAAGATATTGAACAAAGAATAAACTTTATGATACAGTATTGGACATTTTGTGCCAATAGGGGAATAACATGTTCGAGCTGATATTATTGTCAGTCATGCTTATAGGGTACGTTGGAATGTGCGTATTTTAGAATAATCATGACCATGGAAGAACGATTTTGCAAAGGAGTTGCAAATGGCCACCACTTTTATACGTGCGGCAAATCCAATTTGGTGGTTGCCAGACCATACTGGCGTCAGCCTGAACGATGAATATTGGGCATTTTTCCTGACCAACACGCTTCCGTACATACCGCAGGATGTGTACTCCACCCCAAACGGAACCGCATATTCCAATCCGATTGAATTCTCGGCAGCAGGTACACTGCCAGACAACCTGTACTTCGACCCAACGCTCACCTACCGGATCGAGATACGCCACGGCAATACACAGGCTGACGAACTGATCTGGGAAATCAATAACTTTGTGCCAAGTGGAGGCAGCGGTGGAACTACCATCATTGATGACAATCTGACTGTCGCGGCGAATCTAATAACCAATCCTCAGTTTGCTGACATTGATTTCCAGTCACCATTCACTTTCACGCAATCTACTCCAGCTACCTACACACTGGATGTTGGACCAGGATGGCAGCTGGTATTGACAGGCGCTGGTACAACGGTGCTGACCCAGACAGCCAATGCAGGATCATCTGGGATTGCCGGAAACCCTCCATATTATCTGGACATCAATAACAGTGGATGGACATCTGCTGTATTGAGACAGAGGCTTGAAAACAATGGCGCTCTCTTTGGAGGAGGCGCGGTGGCGGTTGCCTTCACGGCGGCGTCTGTCAGTAATGCTGAAACCCTTACGGTTTCATATGCTCCATCCAGTGGAAGTGCGACCAATATATTTCAGCAATCCATTCCTACCGGAACCCTGACTGCTTACAAGAGTGCAGTTGATCTTCCTGCTTCAACCAGCGCAGATACTGGAACGAATGCCTATGTAGACATCCTGTTTACGATGGATGGCACCAGCCATTTCCAGCTGACCAATATCCAGATCACGGGACAATCCTCAAACCTGTCAACTGGCTTTGACAATCCCACAGATGCTCCGGTGTTCCAGGAAATTTCCTACGAGCAGGTCGCAAATGAAGAATTCAATGTTTACCGTGATGGACTTTTGTTCAAGCCTATCCCGAGCTATCTGGTAGGGTGGGATTTTCCGTTAAATCCGGCTCAGTTCTTTGGAGACACAGTTACCACACAGGCAGTAGGGGCAAACAAATCCTACTATGCGTGGGATCAGACAATAGTTTTCCAGAGCGCAAACAGTGGAATCATTGTTACAAGAGATGTGAACAATTTTGGTATCACGTTGACTCCTGCGGTTACGGGACAGGCTGCGATCATTCAGTATCTGGAATCGTACCAGGTAAACCAGATTCTTGCGGATCAGATTTCTGTTAATGTGAGGGCAATATGTGGGGCAGGAACCACTTTAAAATGCACGGTGTCTCTGTGGTACACGACGGGAAGCGCGTTGCCTAACATAGCCGCAGGTACAAATAATTCAATTGTTGCCACACTTGATGCGAATGGAAAGCCAGCCACTTTCAATAATCCCACCGGTGGAACCTGGACTGAAGTAACTAAAAACAATAGTGAGGAAGCAGTATTTACACTTAGTCCTGATGTTATCGATTATTCTTTTAATATATGGGATATGTCAGGAGAAGGTGAAAATATAAAGAATGCGACATTTTTTGCGATTGTGATTGGCACAGCTTCTATGGATAGTGGCACACCTCCAAGCCCTGAGTTTGTGTCTGTGAGTCTCTGCTCTGGATCAATACCCACAATTCCCGCCCCCCAGACTCCTGATGAGGTTCTGCGTGAATGCCAGTATTATTACGAAAAGAGCTATGAAGCAGGTACGCCCGCTGGTACTGCTACATCAAGAGGGATGCAAAGCGCTCCTGCTTTTGTGTATGTGGACACGGATGACTATCTGTTTCCAAGATCATTTTATATTCAGTATAAACAGACAAAACGTACGCATGGCGATCTGGTTCTTTACTCTCCAAACAATGGAGCATCTGGACAAGTATATGCTGGTATCTGGCAAAACAATACAAATCCCACTCCGATATCTGGAGATAATCCTAGAAATTATGCATCAAGTAATTTTTCTGGAAGTTCCACTATTTCATATGATGGTGTGTTTCTTCTGGCGACAGCGAATGCCAGTATCTCTGGACCAAACAATGCCATTCTTCAGATAGGGGCAGCCAGCACAAAGCCTGGAGATGAGGGAATAATTCTATACCATTACACTGTAGACTCACGACTAGGGATCAACTGACATGACAAAATTTCATGATAATTTTGATGGAACAAAGCCTTTTAGCGATTCTTCTATGAACTCATTGCTGGTTGCCAGCACAGCTCTTGGATGGACTGTTCCGGGTAATGATAAAGTAAAATACCGGGCTTATTTTGGTTGTTCATCCAATGCTGAAATCTGGGTTAGTCTTAATGGAACAGCCGTAGTGCCAATATCAAATACGGCAACAGATACTGCCAATCAGGAGTTCGTTGTTCCCGGAATGGCACGCTATGTTATTGGCGGCGATACCCTGAGTTTTATCAGCACTGGCACACCGCAGATCGGTGTATCATTACTGGAAGTGGAAAGAACGCCATAGGAACACAGTTGACAGGATGTCGGCTGGACAACGGAAGATGTCTGCACAGGAGTGCAAGAAGTGGTCAATACCAAGAAGTTTTCTGAATTTGCCGTGGGCAGCCTGACCACAACCACCAAGAAGATGGCGGGAATCAGCAACACTTCTGGTGGCGAAAACATCATTATGGACTTCACGGTAGAATGGAACACCGCTGGCCGTCCTTCTCCTCCCTATGATGGCCTGCTTGGCTACAATACTGACCTGAAACAGTACGAGTATTATGACGGCACCGCAGCAGCATGGGTCCAGCTGGCTGACAATGCCGTGTTCGTCAATGCCAAGTTCATTGTTCAGCAGCCCAATGCATCTCTTCCAGCCGCACAGGCCCTGAGCGCGCTTTCAACCGGCATCCTGAAATCCACAACAACCACGGGTGTCCTGAGTATCAGCGCACCATTGACCTCCATTGATGGCCTGACAACGGCTGCTGATCTAATGCTTTATACTACGGCATCAAATGTCTATGCCACCACATCCCTGACAGCTTTTGCCAGAACGCTTCTGGATGACACCAGTGCAACTGCCATGCGGTCAACACTTGGCCTTGGACAGGCGGCTGTCAAGAATGTGACTGACAATACGAAGAGCAACGTGGCTTCCGTGACAGGCAGCTTTGTCGTAGGTCATGTCCTGCTGGCAGCTGACAGTTCAGGAACGGTTGTGGATGGTGGTTCTCCCGCTGGAATGGGGACCGTACTGGAGGTTGATACTGGTACAGGCCTGACTGGCGGACCCATTACAACTACTGGAACCATCTCACTGGATGTTCCGGTAGTGCTGGCAAATGGAGGGACTAGCGCAGTCTTGACGGCTTCAAATGGCGGTATTGTTTATTCTACAGCGACTGCCATGGCAATCCTGTCGGGTACTGCAACAGCTAGCCTTCCTCTGCTTTCCGGATCAAGCTCTGCACCTTCATGGGGAGCGTTTGCGCTATCTCTGGGAGGTGTACTGACTACCGCTGGGGCCCTGACAACCATCGGCGCATTTGATGCTACGTTCACATTCACCAATACGACCTCAGTCACTTTTCCGGTTTCCGGAACACTGGCTACAACCGCAGATATCCCGACGCTTCCATTGTCTCCAACCAATGGTGGCACCGGCGTTTCCGATCCAACAATACATGGAATCATGGTTGCTGAGGGTGCCAGCGCAATGACGCCTGTTGTTCTGTCATCAGGCCAGATCCTTATTGGATCAACGGGCGCAGATCCAGTAGCAGCAGCCGTGAATTCCGGATCAGGAATTCTTGTTGCCAATGGTGCAGGTTCCATTACTGTGAGCCTGGCTGCCATTGCAGACCATACGTTGCTGGCCAATATCAGTGGGGGAGCACTTGCGCCGTCGTCCACGACCCTGACAGCCCTCATAGACAATGCCATTGGGTCGACTCAGGGCGACATACTCTATCGGAATGCTACTGTATGGACCGTCTTGGCTCCCGGAACTGCTGGACAACTATTGACTACTGGCGGTGCTGCTGCAAATCCTTCCTGGACAACCTCCACTTTCCCGACAACGGGCGGAGCTGCTGGAAATATCCTGATATCCAATGGTACAAACTACATCGCCTCAACTTCCTTATGGCCTAACACGGTGGGCACCGCCGGTACGATCCTAAGATCGAATGGAACGTCCAATGCGTACACGACCTCCACATTTGCCGACACCTATGGTGTAAGCACGATCCTTTATGCTAGCAGTGCCAATGTTGTCTCTGGATTAGCTACTGCAAATTCATCGGTTTTGATCACTTCATCTGGCGGGGTTCCATCGCTATCAACCACGCTTCCGTCAGGGATTGCGGCCACAAACATGGCCTTGACGACCCCAACTATAAAAGGATCAAATGGGTTCAATGTTCTTACTTTCAGTGATGCGGCAGCATCTACTGATTACGTTTCCATAAATGCAAACATATCAAATGCTTCCAGCATTCAATTGGTAAGTTCCAATTCAACTGGCAGTCTCCGGTTATTGTCAAAGGGGAATGCTCCAACCGTAATTGGCACAGAGACCTCCACAACTGCGCCTCTTTATATTTTGCTGGGAAGCAATGCGATTCAATGGAGTGCTTCCCTAACCGGCAGTAGAACCCTGACCTTTCCTGATGCAAACAGGGATCTGACACAGATACCGGCATCGACAGCTACTTCAGGTCAGGTTTTACGGTCTGGCGCTTCAGCACAGCCCACCTGGTCCACAGCGACCTATCCGTCTACCGCAGGAACCGCTGGGAACTTTATAAAGTCTGATGGTACAAATTTCTCATCTGCGGCTTTTGTTGCGCCTACTCAACAAAGATTTACATCAGGCACTGGAACCTATACAACACCCGCAGGTGTTTTGTATATCAGGGTTCGCATGGTTGGTGGAGGTGGTGGTGGCGCTGGATCAGGGACTGCCACGGGAACTGCTGCGGGCGCAGGTGGAAACAGCACATTCGGAACGACATTGCTTGTAGCCAATGGCGGTGGCGCTGCCGTATTTGGATTGACGGGTGGCGCAGGTGGTGGTGCAGGTGGATCAGCTTCTCTGGGAAGTGGCCCCATTGGCACAGCAATCACTGGAGGAAGCGGTGGAGGTGGTACGTTTGTTACGACGCCTGCAACAGTCAATCCAGGTGGCGCTGATGGAGCGTCTGGTCCGTGGGGTGGAGCTGGTGGAGGCGGTCAACAACAGGTTGCAGGATCAGCTGCAATAGCAAACTCAGGATCAGGCGGCGGTGGTGGTGGTGACGGAAATGGTCTGGCCAACAGTGTCAGCGGTACGGGTGGTGGGGCAGGTGGTTATGTTGATGCCCTTATTTCCTCTCCATCAGCAACGTATGCTTATGCCGTTGGTGCAGCAGGAACAGCCGGTGGTGCAGGCACGAGCGGTTTTGCAGGCGGCGCTGGTGGCTCCGGTTATATTGAGGTAACAGAATATTATCAGTAACAGATAATACGGATATGTCATTGCTTTTCAAGGTTGCTGCCGTATCATGCGGAGCGGGGCAGCGCCACAGGGAAAGGATTGGCTATTCGAGGACCATCCACCGCATGAACCTGCAAATTATACTTGCAAGAAGGTACTATTTACACCATAATCGCAGGTCTTTTTAGCCAGAGAATCACCCCGAACACATATCTAAAAAGCATAAAATAAACGAGGAGTATGGCGTCCAGTAATTGGTTTTATCAGAAATTGCAAGTGATATTTTGGACTGGACGCCAACATTTTTGGGGTTATCCCTGATCTGATCCCTGTTTGAAACCCTTACCTCTTAATCTGAATATTTCCATTCCTTAATGCTCCAGAGTCTGCGTGGTGCTGAAATATCCCTGCACACACAATAAACTCAGGAGCTATACCATGCCAGAACATTATGAAGACAAAAAGTGTCACTGCCACGACTGCGACCCGTGTTCAAAGTCCATGCAGGGAGTACAGGGACCGCAGGGCGTCCAAGGGCCACGCGGGGAAGCTGGAAGGGATGGAAAAGACGGTTTGGACGGTTTGCAGGGTCCGCAGGGAATTCAAGGTGTCCAAGGGATTCCCGGTAACTGCGTAAACTGCCCAGGCGGCGAACATCCTGAATGCAAGTGTCCAGAGCCGGAATTTGCTGAAGTCTTCTCAACACTGACTCAGGACTTGACAGCATCACCCGGTACAGATGCGGCTGGTGGTATTGTGTTGTTGGAAAACAGCATTTTCTCAACGGCAAATATCGATGTTTCACAGGCAGGAGTAAGCGGCAAGATCATAGTAAATCGTGCAGGCTGGTATGACATTTATACCGGGCTGTGTGGATCTCTGAACCCGATTGCATCGCCTCTTCCGGTGTGGACATTGTCTCTGTTCAAAAATGGCGTGATTGTTCCCGGATCAACCTTTGCGAACATGACACTGAGTCCAGAACAGAAAGCCAATGAGATCGTGGCAGACGTGTTTGTTCATCTTGACAAAGGTGATTATCTGGAGCTGGCAAATACCAGTAACGCTAATGTTGTGCTACAGGCTCCAT
>Ga0207671_10000851_pt1 | contig 38716 bp, 25 predicted proteins | sample KBSC24metaG_FD_184352 | JGI IMG/M metagenome (GOLD analysis project Ga0207671, IMG submission 184352) | Corn rhizosphere microbial communities from Kellogg Biological Station, Michigan, USA - KBS C2-4 metaG (SPAdes) (version 2) | ecosystem: Host-associated > Plants > Roots > Rhizosphere > Soil...
GCCAGGGTAGTGCGGGCTTCTTGAGCGGTGTGCTCGCGAGCGGTGTCGGTATCAGCGTCCTCATAGGGCTCGCTGCCGTCATCTTCGGCGTATTCGCCGGGCTGGGCGGTGGTCGGTTCCAGTGTGGCGGCAGCCTGTTCGCCGACCCAGTACGACTCGCGCTGGAAAGCGTACGTCGGCAGGTCCACCGGCTGCGCCTCGTCGCCGAAGACCGCGCGCCAATCCACGTCGGCGCCGGACAAGTGCAGACCCGCGAGCGCCGCGACGACCTCGGCCTGCTCGTCCTCCTTGCGCATCACCGACAGGAAGGCGAGGTTCCGGACGCCGGACAGCACTTCGCGCGACGCCGCGCTCAGCGCCGCGCCGGGACCGAGCTCCAGGAACGTCGTCGCCTTCTCGGCGCGCAGAGCACTCACCGCGTCGGCGAACCGGACCGGCCGGATGACGTGTTCGACCCAGTAGTCCGGGGAGCACATCTCGTCCTCGGCCGCGAGCCGTCCGAGCACGGTGGAGACGATGGGTGTCAGGGGACGATCGAAGGTCAGCGTCTGGACGACCTCGCGGAAGGCGTCCAGCATCGGCTCCATCAACGGGGAGTGGAAAGCGTGGCTGACGGCGAGCTTCTTGGTCTTGCGGCCGAGCGCGGCGATCTGCGCGGCCACGGCCTCGGCGGTGGCTTCGTCCCCTGATACGACCACGGCGCGAGGGCCGTTGATCGCGGCTATCCCGATATCGGTGTGACCGGCCAGCAGGGGCAGCACCTCGTCTTCGGAGGCCTCCACCGCGATCATCGCGCCGCCGGCCGGAAGCTCCTGCATGAGCCGGCCGCGCGCGGTGATCAGGGTTGCGGCGTCGGCGAGCGACAGGATGCCCGCCACGTGCGCCGCCGCGACCTCGCCGATCGAGTGGCCGGCGAGCAGGCTCGGCTTCAGGCCCCAGGCCTCGAACACGCGGTAGAGGGAGACCTCGACGGCGAACAGGGCCGGCTGCGTGTAGTGGGTCTGGGACAGCAGCTCGGCTTCCGGCGAACCCGGTTCGGCCCACAGGATCTCGCGCAGCGGCCGGGGGAGCCGAGAGTCCAGCTCCGCGCAGACCGCGTCGAAGGAGCTCGCGAAGACCTCCGAGCTCTGATACAGCTGACGCCCCATGCCGACGCGCTGCGCGCCCTGGCCGGGGAACAGGCAGGCGACGGCGCCGCCGGAGGCCGGGGAGCTCAGCACGCCGGCGCTGCGCCCGGCGGCGATCGCCCCGAGCCCGGCGGTCAGGCTCTCGATGTCGCGGCCCGTGCACGCGGCGCCGAAACGGAACGCGGTGCGCGTGGTCGCCAGCGAGAAGCCGACGTCGGCCGGGTCGAGTCCGGGGTGCTCGGCGAGGTGGTCCAGCAGCTGCCGGGCCTGGGCGCGCAGGGCCTGGTTCGACTTCGCCGACAGCACCCACGGCACGACCGCCGAGGGGCGCGCGCCGGTGTCAGCGGCGGCGACCGGCCGGGGTGCCTTCGCGGCCGCCTCGGCAGATCGCGGCGGCTCGGCCACGATGACGTGGCAGTTCGTGCCGCCCATCCCGAACGAGCTCACCCCGGCGATCAGCGGCTGGTCCGCGTCGGGCCACTCGCCGAGCGTCTTCTGGACCCGCAGGCCCAGCTCGTCCAGCGGGATGTCAGGGTTCGGCGTCTCGTAGTTCAGGCTCGGCGGCAGCTCGCGGTGGGTGATGCTCAGCGCCACCTTCAACAACCCGACGATGCCCGCGGCGCCCTCCAGGTGGCCCACGTTCGTCTTGGCCGAGCCGACCGGCAGCGGCGCGCGACCCGCGCGGGACCGTCCGTAGGCGGCACCGAGCGCCGCCGCCTCCAGCGGGTCGCCGACCCGGGTGCCGGTCCCGTGCAGCTCCACGTACTGCACGGCGTCCGGATCGACGTCCGCGCGCTCGCAGGCCAGGCGCAGCACCCGCTCCTGGGCCTGCGGGCTGGGCACGGTCAGGCCCTTGGTCGAGCCGTCGTTGTTCACCGCGCTGCCGGCCAGGACGCAGTAGACGCGGTCGCCGTCGGCCACGGCCGCCGACAGCGGCTTCAGGACCATGATCCCGCTGCCCTCGCCGCGCACGTAGCCGTTGGCGCGCGCGTCGAAGGTGTAGCAGCGGCCGTCGGGGGACAGGCCGCCGAACCTGATCGTGCCCATGGTGCTCTCGGCCAGGATGTTCAGGTTCACGCCGCCGACGATCGCGGTCGTGGACTCCCCGGACCGCAGGCTCTCGCAGGCCATGTGCACGGCGACCAGCGAGGAGGACTGCCCGGTGTCCACGGTCATGCTGGGGCCGTGCACACCGAGCAGGTAGGACACGCGGTTGGCGATGATGCTGCGGTGCGAGCCGGTCACCGCGTACTGGCTGATCGACTCGATGCCGGTCCGGTACAGCAGCGTCGCGTAGTCGTCCCAGATGGCGCCGATGAACACGCCGGTGCCGGTGTCGGCCAGGTCGGCCGGGACGATCCGGGCGTCCTCCAGCGCCTCCCAGGCCAGCTCCAGGACCAGCCGCTGCTGCGGGTCCATCATCGCCGCCTCGCGCGGGGCGATCCCGAAGAAGGCGGGGTCGAACCCGTCGATCCGGTCCAGGAAGCCGCCCCGGCGGACCGGGAGCGCGTCGCTTTCCCAGCGGCCCCGCGGTGCCTCGGTGATGGCATCAACGCCGTCATGGAGCAGCTGCCAGAACTGCGCGGGGCTGGAGGCCCCCGGCAGACGGCACGCCATTCCCACCACGGCAATGGGTTCGTTGAGTGATGTCACGACAAGCTTCCTTCGCGCTGGTGGGACCCTGGCTGGGAGTCGGGTGTCGCTTACGCGGACGTCTGCGTCGGCGTCAGCAGGGAGGCGGTGGTGTCGGCGTTCTCGGCTTCGGCATCGGCCGCGTCGGCAGCCGCTTGGGCCGTTTCGGGCAGCGGCAGGGAGAGCGTCTCCAGGTTGGTCTTGATGTCGGCCAGCAGGTCCGCCGCCTCGCCGCCGTCGAACGCGCGGTGGTCGAAGGCCAGGCTGAGCCGCATGATCCGGCCGATGACGATCTGGCCGTCGCGCACCACCGGGCGCTCCATGACCCGGCCCACGCCGAGCGTGACCGGCGTGCCGCCGACCGACTGGAACCCGTCCACCGGCCGGTGGCCCAGCGAGGTGATGGCCAGGGTGCCGAACAGCTCAGGACGCTGCTTCAGCGAGCGCGTGTTCTGGCTGAACAGCAGCCAGGCCAGCGGCCACGGCGCCTTGTGCAGCAGCCGCAGCGTGGACCACTCGGGCATGGTGTCCGGGTCGCCGGCGCGGAAGTGGTCGATCTGGTCCTGGACCGTCGCCAGCTCCGCGGTCTCGGCGTTCTCGATGACCGTGGCCAGCACCGCGCGGTGCCCGCCGATGGTCTTGTCCATGGTCAGCTTGACGTTCACCATCGGGTACTTGGCGACGCGCGGCATCATGCGCCCGCGCAGGCCGACATTCGCCTCCGGGTGCGCGGCCATCGCGCGCGAGGCCGCGTAGACCACATACGCGACGCGCGAGAAGTTCGTGCCCAGCTCCTTCGACGCGCTGCGGTGCCGTTCCACCGCCGCCATGTCGATCTCGGTGTCGATGAAGACCGGGGAAGTGGTTTTGATTTCGTTGAGGAAATACAGGGTGTGGCGGCGCTGACGGGCGACCGGTGATTTCTTCATCGGCCCGCGGTCCCGGTCTCGGGTTCCTGCTGTCCAACAGATCGCATACGGCTGCTCCATTTCTGCCCGCCACTGATCCGGACGCCGGGTTCAGGCGTCCAGTTGAGGACACTAGGAGCCGTTGCTAAAGCGGCGCTTATGCGAACTGGCGAGCACTTCGCAGGCTGCTGTCTTAGCCCCGCTTTAGAAGCGTTGTCTATCGTGGCGCCGGGCGATTGCCATACCTTCGGAAAGTGAGAATCCCGTGATCAACGATGTCGTCATAGCCGGGGGCGGCCCGAACGGCCTGATGCTCGCGTGCGAGCTGGGCCTGGCCGGCGTCCGCTCGACGGTCCTGGAGGAGCTGCCGGGGGCGCGCGCCGAGTCGCGGGCCAACGGGCTGGTCGGCCAGGTGATCCAGATGATCGACCGGCGAGGCCTCTACGAGAGGATCACCGGCAGCGCCGAGCCGCCGGCGCCGCAGCCGGCCTACGTGTTCGGGGCGATGTTCCTGGACCTGACCGGGCTCGAGGACAACCACCTCTACATGCTGCCGGTGCCGCAGGCGCGGCTGGTCGAGCTGCTCGCCGAGCAGGCGGTCGAGCTGGGAGTGGAGATCCGGCGCGGGCACCGGCTGACGGATGTGTCACAGGATGCCGAGTCGGTGACGGCGGTCGTCGAGGGACCCGAGGGCCGCTACGAGATCAGCAGCCGCTACCTGGTCGGCGCGGACGGCGCCCACAGCCAGACGCGCAAGCGCTCCGGCATCGGATTCCCGGGCGTCACCACCGACACCATGGTCGAGCGCACCGTGAACGCCGTCCTGCCGCCGGAGTGGATCGACACCGAGACCCGGACGGTGACCATCCCCGGCTACGGCCCGATCCCGCTGATGCTGCACCACCGCAGCGAGTCGGGGATGTTCGCCTACGCGCCGATCCCCGGCCGCCCGCCGCTGGTGGCCACCTTCGAGCACGGCATCCCGGAGGACACCGAGACGCCGCTGACGATGCAGGAGATGGAGCAGAGCATCCAGCGCGTCCTCGGCGTCGAGCTGACGCTGACCCCGCCGCCCGGCGACGGTCCGTTCCTGATGCGCCGCCGCATCGGCACCAGCACCCGCATCGCCGACCGCTTCCGCGACCGGCGCGTGCTGCTGCTCGGCGACTCCGCGCACGTCCACTCCTCGATCGGCGGCCCCGGCCTGAACCTCGGCCTGCAGGACACCGTCAACCTCGGCTGGAAGCTCGCCGCCGTCGTGCGCGGCGAGGTGGGCGAGGATCTGTTGGACACGTACGAGGCCGAGCGCCGCCCCGCGGCGGACCGCGTGGTGATGCACACGCAGGCGCAGTCCGCGCTGAGCGCCCCGGGCCCGGAGGTCACGGCGCTGCGCGTGATCTTCGGCGAGATGCTCACCGATCCGCGCAACGTGGCGCGCGTCGCCGACACGATCGCCGGCGCCGACATCAGGTACGAGGCGGGGGAGCACCCGCTGGTCGGCGTGTTCGCTCCGGACATCGATCTGTACACGGACAGCGGGCAGGTGCGGCTGGCGCAGCTGACGCGGGACGCCCGGCCGCTGCTGCTGGACCTGACCGAGGACGGCCTGACGGTCGAGGGCCCGTGGAAGCACGTGCGCGCGAAGGCGGAGGGCGCACCGGCGACGGCGCTGCTGCTGCGGCCGGACACGCACGTGGCGTGGGCGACGTCGGCGGAGCGGCCGGACGCGGAGGAGATCAGGGCTCTGCGGGAGACCGCAGAACGCTGGTTCGGCCTCGGCCGCGGCGAGGGCTGAGGGCGAACAAGCGCCGCTCGGCCGGTCCATCCGGTTCCGGCAGCAGGGTCCGCAGGTAATGGGTTTCGCTGATGGCTGAGCTGAACCTTTCGGTACGGGCGTGGGGCTGACTCTCTTCAGTCCCACGCCCGCCGTCGTGCCTCACGACCCGGGGAACTCCTCCAGCAGCGCCCCCGACAAGCACCCGCGCTGCTTCACGTTCAGCTTCCGGTACACGCGCGTCAGATGCTGCTCGACCGTGCTCACCGTGATGTAGAGCTTCTCCGCTATCGCCCGGTTCGGCAGCCCCTTCGCCGCGAGGTGCGCCACCCGGCGCTCCGCATCGCTCAGCCTCGGGTCTGTCGTCGGCGCCGAACCCGCCTTTCCCTGACTCTGCGCCTTTACCCGGCTTCGTGTCTGCTGTGCCCGTGGTACCGGCGGTGCCTGCGGTACTTGCACCTGCTCTTGCTCGGCAGCCGTCGGCACCGAGCGCAGACGTCGAGCCTTCGCGGAGCGCCGAGGAGCCTTCGCCGGATTCGGGCCGGCGACTTGCTCGGCGCGCCGGTGCAGTGCCCGGGCCTCTGCGGTCCGGCCCATCAGCGTGCACACTTGCCCCAGATCGGCCAGTGTGGAGGCCAGTTGCAGCGGGTCGCCGGCGCGCTCCAGCGCCTCGATCGCGTCGCGGAGCACCTCGGACTGCTGGCGGGTGTCCAGGGTCCGGGCCAGGGCGCGCAGCGTCATGCCGCGCGTGCGGTGGTCGTCCTCGTCGAGCAGGTCCATCTGGCACTCGATCAGGCGGCGCGCGCGGCTCGGGTCGCCCAGCCGCATCAGCGCCTCGCCCGCCGTGCTCCGCCAGGGCACCAGCTCCGGGCGGTCGAGGTTCCACTCGCGCATCAGCTTGCCGCACATGTGCGCGTTGCGCAGCGCCGCCTGCGGCCAGCCGACCGCCAGGTAGTTGTGCGCGCGGGCGTGCAGGTACGCCAGCCCGAACGACGTGCGGAAGATCGTCTCGGGCACCGGAAGCCGCACCTCGCGCAGTGCCTCCTTCGCCTGGCCCATCGCCGTCTCGGCGAGCACCAGCGTGGCCGACGGCCCGCCGACCGCCACGCTCCAACTCGCGCGGGGCAGCGTGGCCAGCGCGGCGCGCGCGCTGATCCGGGCCCCCGGCGCGTCGCCCTGCCACAGCAGGATCTTCGCCTGCAGCCCGGTGAGCACGGCCTGCCACGTGATCAGCCCGCGCCGGCGGGCCTCCCGCAGCAGCCGTTCGCACAGCCGCCCGGCGGACACCAGCCGCCCGGAGGCGATCAGCACGTCCAGCGCCACCGCCACGACGCCGATCGCGCTGTCCTCCAACGTCATCGTGCGCAGGTTCTGTTCGATGGCTGACACCTTCGCCGGGTCCGGCCCGTCCTTCAGGCACGCCAGCGCCCACATCCCGGTGAAGTCCGGCCGGCCGGTGTTGACCGGGCTCGGGCCCGGGGCCGTCCCCAGTCTGATCCGCGGGGCGTCGTACGGCGCCAGGTAGGACAGCCACACCCGCAGCTCGCCGAGCTTGATCGCGAGATCCTCGTCCAGCACCTCGCGGGTGCCGAGGCGTTTGAGCACGTCCACGGCGTCGGGCACCATGCCGTGCCACAGCAGCAGCGGCACCACGGCGACGCCGTCCGCCTCGCCGATCTCGCCTTCGCGCAGCGCCACGAGGATCTCCGGCAGGTATCGCAGAGCCTTGGCAGGGTCCAGCCGCCATTCCGCGGCGGCCAGCAGCGCGGTGATCGCTCCGCTCTCGGCCCCGCTTCCCGCCGCCCGCGCGGCCGTCCGCAGATAGCGCACGGCCGTCGGCGCGTCCGGTGCGGCGGCGGCCGCCTTCCGCAGCGCGGCGACCGCCCAGTCCTCGCCGGCCCAGTCGGCGGCGAGCAGCTGTTCGGCGACCCGGCGGTAGTCGGCGCCCTCGTCGTTGAGCAGGTAGGCGCCGCGCCGGTGCAGCTGGGCGAGGTCGTCGGTGCCGACGTGGTGGAGCACGACGTGCCGCACCGCCGGATGTCGGAACGCGTAGTCCAGCAGCAGCCCGGTCTTGCCCAGGGCGCCCGCCGCCCGGGTCACGGCGTGCTCGTCGACGCCCAGGAAGCGGGCCAGGGTCTGCGGCGAGGCGGACTTGCCCAGGATCGCGACCGCGTGCGCCACCTGCATCACCGCGGGGTCGTGGCGGTACAGGCAGCGCAGGACCGCTTGCGTGAAGCCCTCGCCGAACGTCAGCCGCGGCGCGGCGTCGGCCGTCGGCTGGTAGTCCTCGATGAGGCTGCGCACCAGCAGCGGATTGCCGCCGGTCGCCTCGGCGCAGTCCTCGGCCAGCAGCCGCGCCGTCGTCCGGCCGAGCCCGGCGGCCATGAGCTGCTCGACGCCGCGCTGGGAAAGATGGCGCAGGCGGACGCTGTGCGCGTTCGGCAGCCGCAGCAGTTCGGCATACAGGGCTCGAAGAGCGCTCTCACCTTCGGATTGAAGGCTGATCACGGCCATGACGCGCGCCGACCGGATGCGCCGGAGCAGATAGGCCAGGCAGGACAGCGACTGCGGGTCCACCAGGTCGGCGTCGTCGAGGGAGAGCACCAGCGGCCGGTCCGCGGCCAGACTGACGATCTCCTTCACGATCTGGTCCTTGACCAGCGGGTCGATCGACCAGTGCGGCTCCTTGCCGTCGTCCGTCGCGGCCGGGGCCTGCCTCAGCACGGCGTCCTCGGCGTCCTCGGCGCGCCGGCTGGCCGGCCCGGCCCGTTCGGTCCGGGCGGCATCGCGGGCGGCCTCCAGGATCTGGCGGATCCCGCCGAGCGGATGCGAGCGCTCGGAGCTGGCCCCGACCGCGTGCAGGGTCCGGCCGCCGGAGGCCAGGACCCAGTCCTCGAACGCGGTGAGCAGAGCCGTCTTGCCACTTGCGGTGGGGCCGAATACGATCACGATCTCACCACCGTCGTCGGCGGATCTGCGGTACGCGTCCTTGAGATGGCCCAGCGCGTCGTCGCGTTCTGTCAGCGGCAGGTCCGAGTTCCCGGCGGCCGAGTACAGGATCTGGTGGCGGGACGCGTCCCGGACCGCCTCGTTGTGGGAGACGGGACCATGGACGGCGGCAACCCTGGCGGCTGGATGCACCCCGCGCGCGAGGTGGCCGGGGTTTGTGGAAATCGCGAAATCACCTGAATTCAGCATGTCCCCTGTGACTGCCCTTCAATGACAACATCCTGATGGCCGGCGGCACCGGCCTGGCGGGCGGACTGGCTTGACGGCGGCGATCGCCCGCGGCGGCACGGCTCGGGCGGTCGTCCCTTCCGGTGCGTCAAGTGACCCAGTGGAAAACACCAGCGGGGTGGGACGCGCCCGGCGGCGAGAGCTGGTGGCTATGGGCCGCCATCGCATTTACGATGAAACGGCCGTGGTCGGCGGCTTGGGACGGAGCGACAATGTCGGCGGCGCCACACTTCTTCGGGGCGAATCAGACTTGTGGCGACCAGGTGCGGCAATTAGTGCACTGCAGTGCGAGACTATGCGGCACTCGGTCGTGGGCGCAACGCGCTGGTCCAGCAGGTTAAGTCAGGCTTTAGCCGTTCTTTGGGCCCCTCCTGAAGGATCGTTCGTGAAGCGGAAAAGGCCTAGAGTCAACAGGAAGGCAGCCCTCTGATGTCCCCAGCCAAGGACCTCCCGGAATTCGCGGACGACATCCCCTCGGACACCCCGGGATGGACCGAGCAGACCGTCCCCGGCGCCGTGCACTGGATCGGCCCGGCCGACCCGTGGCCGGTCGCGGACGTCGGCAGCGCCGCCATCTTCTTCGACGACATCTTCGACGCCGACGGGAACAAGGTCGGCCGCACGGTCGGCTACACCGAGTGCGTCGAGAAGCGCGAGTCCGACGGCCACATCATCGTGAACTACCACGAGGCCGTCGAGCTGCCCGACGGCACGCTCAAGGCGACCGGGACGGTCGACCAGAACGTGATCTTCACCAACGGCTGGGTGCACCTGGACATGGTCGGCACGAGCGGCAAGTACCTCGGTGCCCAGGGCACCCGGTCCTACCGCGCGCTCCCGCCGCTGCACGAGCGCAAGGCCGAGATCCGCATGAGCTTCGGTCTGTAGTACCGTCCGCGGTCTCCGAGTTCCGTTCCCGCCGGCGCCGGCGGGGGCGGTCTCGTCGTGCTTGACGGCTGTCGGCTCGCGGTATTCGATCGGAGTGTGCAGACCATGGCTCAGACGCCGGTGACGCTTTACTGGCGACCGGGGTGTCCGTACTGCAAGCGGTTGCGCCGGGATCTGCGGTCCATGGGGTTGCGTACCCATGAGATCAACATCTGGACCGATTCCTCCGCCGCCGCCGTCGTGCGCGGGTACGCCGACGGCAACGAGACGGTGCCCACCGTGGTGATCGACGGGCGCGGTCACGTGAATCCGACTGCTGATGCGGTGCTGGACCACGCCCGCGCCGCGGATCCCGGCCTGACCCTGGACCTGGACCTGGTCCGGTCCGCCGGCAGGGTCCTGATGCTTCGCCGGGCGCAGGGGTTGCTGGCCGCCGCCTTGGCCGTGGCCGGCTTCGTTCTGCTGGGTGCGGGGGATCCCGCTGTGGGCGGCGCGCTGGAGGCGGCCGCCGCGCTGGTGTATATGGCCTTCCGGATCGCGATCTCCCGCATGATGCGGATCACCGCGGCCTGATCCCGGGCCGTACCGTCGCGGGTTCACAGCTGGTCGCCGAACCCGAGGATCCGCGTCGCCTGGCGCTTGGCCTCGTGCATGTCGATCTGTTCCGGGTCGAGCGCCTTGTGCAGCAGGTCGCGCAGCAGTCCGCGCTCCTCGACCGATAACCGGCCGAACGGCGAGGGTGCCGCCTCCATACACGCGGTGAGCCTGCCCCGGACGGCGGTGCCCTCGGTGGTGAGGCTGATCCGCTTGACCCGGCGGTCGGCCGGGTCGTCGTGCCGCTCGATCAGGCCGCGGGCGGCCAGCCGGTCGGCGATGCCGGTCGCGTTCGAGGCGTGACCGCCCTGACGCGTGGCGAGCTCGCGCATGCTCATGTCGTCCTGGATGCTCAACAGCACGGACGCCTGCACGATCGAGACCCCGCACTCGCTCGCGCAGCGCTCGCCCTGCACGGCCGTCTGGCCGACGAGGGCGAAGAGCAGCTCGGCGATCTCATGGGTCTCATTCGCATCGCTCGCGTGTGTCATGGCGGCATCCTAAACCATAAACTTGCCATGCCAATAGTTGACATGCCAAATATCGGCATGCGAACCTCTTCCTAAGGGTGAGCCGCCGGTCACGGGCGCCGGGCGGCCGCTGACGACCGCTGACGACCGCGTCGCCCGACCGCCGAGGAACACTCGACTCGAAGGAGTTCCACCGTGTCAGCCACCCCAACGGCGGCCGCCGCCGCCGACGCGCGCGCGCCGGGGGCCACGGCTTCCCCGCGACTCGGCCTGGCGCTGGCCGTGATCGCCACGGCGCAGCTCATGCTGCTGCTGGACGCGAACATCGTGAACGTCGCGCTGCCGAAGATCCAGGACGCGCTGCACTTCTCCGGGTCGAACCTGGAGTGGGTCGTGAACGCCTACACGCTCGCCTTCGGCGGGCTGCTGCTGCTCGGCGGGCGGGCCGGCGACCTGCTGGGCCGCCGCCAGGTGTTCGTCGCGGGCATCCTGGTGTTCACCGCCGCCTCGCTGATCGGCGGGTTCGCCACCAACGAGGCCTGGCTGCTCACCGCGCGCGCCGTCCAGGGCGGTGCCGCCGCGTTCGCCGCGCCGACCGCGCTGTCGCTGATCGCCGTGACCTTCCCCGAAGGGCCGCCGCGCAACCGCGCGATGGCCGTCTACACGGCGATGACCGTGGCCGGCGGCGCCGTCGGACTGGTCGCCGGCGGGCTGCTGGTCGTGTACGCGAACTGGCGGTGGGTGCTGTTCGTCAACGTGCCGATCGGGCTGGTCGTGGCGGGGCTCGCGACGCGGGTGCTCGGCGGGGCCGAGCGTCGGCCGGGGCGGTTCGACTTGCCGGGTGCGGTTACTGGAAGCCTTGGCATCGCGGCTCTCGTCTATGGCCTGTCCAATGCCGCGACCGGTGTGGACGGTACGTCCCATGTGGGTGACGCGAAGGTTGTCGTGTCGCTGGGCGCGGCCGTGGTGCTGCTCGCCGCGTTCGTGATCGTGGAGGCTCGTAGCGAGCACGCGCTGATGCCGTTCCGGGTGCTGCGCGACCGGGACCGTTCCGGGGCCTATCTGACGATGCTGTGTGTCAGCACCGCGATGTTCGGGCTCTTCTTCTTCCTCACCATCTTCATGCAGGACGTGTGGGGCTACAGCGCGCTGAAGACGGGCCTGGCGTACCTGCCGATGGTGGTCTTCATGGTGGTGGTCTCCGGCGTCGCGGCGCAGCTCGTCCCGAAGGCCGGAGCGCGTCCTCTGATGATCATCGGAGCGGCGATCACGGCCGGCGGCATGTTCTGGCTCTCGCGCATCAGCGAGCACAGCACGTACCTGAACGGCGTGTTCGGCCCGATGATGGTGACCGCGGCCGGCGTGGCCCTGATCTTCATGCCGGTCTCGCTGCTGGCCTTGGTGAAGGTCCCGGACCACGACTCGGGCGTGGCCTCCAGCCTGCTCAACGTGGGGCAGCAGGTCGGCGGCGCGGTGGGTTTGGCGATCCTGAGCTCGGTCGCCTGGAGCGCGGTGGCGGGCAACATGCGTTCGCATGCGGCGCAGGCCGCGGCTTCGCCGGCGGCTGCGACCAACCACGCGATGGCGTACGGCTTCTCGCGCGGGTTCATCGTCTCGGCGGGAGTGGCTTTGCTGGCACTTGTCATCAGCGCGGTGATGATCCGCGTCAAGCCCGAGGATCTGGCTGGGATCAACCCGATGGCGGCGCCGACGGACTGACGGCGCGGGGCGGGTTCGCCCTCATTGACGGATGCGCGTGCACCTGTGCCGGGGTGTGCGCGCATCTTTTTGTGGGTGGGGGCGGGTTTCTCCGCTTAAGGCGCATGTAAGCGGCATCCGACACCATCTCCATAAGAGACGCTGGAGGTAGCCATGACATCCGATGTCGCCCACAACGAGACCGTGCAGTCCCCGGTGCAGGCCGTGCTCCGGGGAGGCCCCGACGACATCCCCCAGGCGTTGCGGGCCATCCACACCGAGATGGACGCGCCGGTCATCAAGATCGAACGCCTCGGTGGATACGAGCACTTCCACCGGTCCGATGAGGTGTCCGTGCCGGTCGTCTACAACTGGCTGATGCGTACCCGGATCGCGGAGTAGGCGGCGCGGGGCGCGAAAGCGGCGGCGTATCGAAGGATCATCGTGTCCTTCGATACGCCGCCGTCGCGTATCAGCGTTCCAAGTCTTCAGACGGTGTTGTCGGCCCGCAGCTGGGTCACCACCGAGAGAATCGTGTTGGCCACGAGGTCCGGCCGGACCACGGGGACCTGGTGCCCGCTGTCCTGTACCGTGACGTGGCGGGCCTGCGGGTTCGCGGCGACCAGCTCCATCTGCAGTCCGGTCCAGTACTCACGGAACCCGTGCGGGTAGCCCTGCGCGGCGCTCATCACGACCAGAGGTACGTCGGGGAGTGGCCGTTCGGCCGCTCGCATCTCCTTCAGCGCCGCCTCGGTCACGTCCGGGTCGGCGCTGAGTTCGTCGTGGACGAACACGCGCAGGCCCTTCATCGCCCACTGCAGGGGCAGCGGTAGGCCGCGCTCCATCTGCTCGTGGCCGGGGTCGACCAGGACCAGGCCCGCGACGAGTTCCGGGCGGCGGAAGGCCAGCAACTGGACCAGGATGCCGCCCCAGCTGTGGCCGGCCAGGACCGCGGGGCCGGCGTCCAGGCCGGTGATGATCGAGGTCAGGTCGTCGAGCTGGCGCTCGATCGTGGGGCGGTCGGGCGAGGCGTCGCTGCCGCCGATGCCGGCGCGGTCGTAGGCGACGACGCGGACGTAGGGCTCCAGCATCGGGATGACGCGCTGCCAGGTGTCCGCGCCGCCGTTGAGTCCGGCCTCCAGGACGACCGGCGGTCCGCCGGCGCCGGATTCCAGCCGGCGGATGAATCTCTGGCTCGTGGTCCTGCTCATGATCCCATCCTTTGTGCGTATCCGGGGCCTGACACGATGGAAGTGCCGGGTGCCGGCAGCTCTCGCGCCGGGGGATTGCGCGAAGGCCGCCGACACCCGGCTGCACCCGAATCACCGGGGGGCACGACGGGGTTCGTGCCGCACCGTCCTACACGGCTTCGCCACGGGGGAGGCCTGCCGCGGACGGCTCGGGTTCGGGCTGGGGGGCGGGTTTCGGGGCCGGCTTGGGCCGCAGTACGACGGCCAGCAGCGCGGCGGTGGCGACGATCGGGATCGCGGCCGAGGCCGCGGCGGTCGCGTTGCCGTGGCTGGTGGCCAGCGCGACGGCGTTGACGGTGTGGTGGGTGCTCAGGTAGTCGGCGGCGGCGGTGACCGAGATCGTGTTGAGCACGGCCGCGCCGAGGGATCCGCCGATCTGCTGGGAGGTGTTGGCGAACGCCGAGGCGATGCCGGCGTCGCGCGGGTCGGCGGTCTTGGTCGCCAGGCTCATGCACGTCGGCATCGAGGCGCCGGTGCCCAGGCCGAACAGCAGCAGCGCGGGCAGCACGCCGGTGGCGTAGCCGCTGCTCGGGGTCAGGCGGCTGAGCAGCAGCAGGCCGACCGCGACCATCAGCAGTCCGGGGATGACCAGCGCGCGCGGCGGCACGCGGGGCCCGATGCGCGCGGTGATCTGGGTGGAGGAGACGACCACGGACAGCACGTACGGCAGGAATGCGAACCCGGCCTTGGTCGGGCTGAAGTGCATGACCGACTGGAACTGGAAGGTCATGAACAGGAACATGCCGACCATCGCGAAGGGGTTGACGACCATCGCGAAGAAGGCGCCGCCGCGCACCCGGTCGGCGATGACCCGGGCCGGCAGGATCGGCCGGGCCGACCAGGGCTTGGCCTGGCTGGCGGCGAACAGCGCCAGCAGCACCGCCGCCGCGATCAGCGGCACGACGACCTGCGTGGAGCTCCAGCCGTGGTCGGGGGAGGCCGCCAGGGCGAATTCGACCGCCGCGATGCCGGCGCAGCTGAGCAGCACGCCGGGCAGGTCCAGCCCGGCCACGCTCGGCCGGTTGCCGCCGTCGGGCCGCGGGCCGTCCTTGGGCAGGACCATGATGACGCCGGCCAGGATGAGCACGGCCAGCGGGATGTTGACGTAGAAGCACCAGCGCCAGGTGGCGTACTCGGTCAGGACGCCGCCGAGGATCAGGCCGGTCGCGGCCCCGGACATCATCACCGCGGTGAAGACGCCGAAGGCCTTGCCCCGCTCCTTGGGATCGGTGAACGTCACGGCCAGCAGGGCCAGCGCCGAGGGCGCGAGCACCGCGGCGAAGGAGCCCTGGAGCGTGCGCGCGGTGATCAGCATCGCGGTGTTCGTGGCGGCGCCGCCGAAGGCCGAGGCGCAACTGAAGCCGACGACGCCGACCAGCAGCACCCGGCGGCGGCCGAACATGTCGCCGAGCCGGCCGCCCAGCATCAGCAGGCCGCCGAACGCCAGGACGTAGGCCGTGACCACCCACTGCCGGTCGCTGGTGGACAGCCCGATCGAGGACTGCACGGCCGGCAGTGCGATCGTCACGATCGTGTGGTCGACCACCACCATCATCTGGGCCAGCGCGATCACGCCCAAGGCCAGCCAGCGCAACCGGGCATCCGGTCCGGTGGCACTCGTCTTCGCGTCTGTCACGACGCACGCCCCTTCCAGGACACGCAAACTTATGGAATAGTCCAACTAACGGGATGCTCTCCCTAATGGGTCACCGTACCAAAAGTGAGAGTGTCCCACCACCCTCGAATCGGCGAGATGAGATGATGAGCACGTGGGACTGCGGGAGACCAAGAAGGTCAAGATGATGCAGACGGTGCAGCGCGAGGCGCTCCACCTGTTCGCTGACCAGGGCTACGAGCCGACGACGGTCGAGCAGATCACCGCCGCCGCGGAGGTCTCGACCACGACCTTCTACCGCTACTTCTCCTCAAAAGAAGACGTGGTGCTGTACGGCGGCCGCTCTCCGGTCATAGACGAGGTCCTGGAGGGCCGCCCGGACGAGGAGTCCCTCCCGGACGCGATCCGCAACGCGCTGGTGGCGGCGGTCGTCGACTCGGTGGGCAGCGATCGCGAGGACGTCCTGGCCCGGCTGCAGCTGATCTTCCGGGTGCCGTCGCTGCGCGCCGCCTTCTCCGTGCAGAGCCAGCAGAACCTGGACACCTTCGCCGGCGTGCTCGCGCGGCGCATCGGCCGCACCGGTGAAGCCGGCGACTCCTACTTACTGCGGCTCGCGGCGGCCCTGGTGATCTCCTCGGTGAACGAGACGATCCGCTACTGGGCCGACCACGACGGCGAGCCGGTGCTCGCCGACCTGGTCGGCCAGGCCGTCGAGGCGATCCGGCCGGTGCTGGAGGCGCTGGACGCCGAGGCCGCGGCGCTGCGCGAGGCCGAAGCCGGAATCGAAGCCGGGATCACCGTCTGACGGACTGACCGGCTGACCGACCGGCTGACTGACCGGCTGACCGACCACCACCGGTCGGGCCACCTCGCGGCGGGCCCGACCGGTCTGTCTCGTCTTCGGGTGCTGCGATCCTCAGGCGGAGGTCGCCGGGGAACCGCTCATCCCCGCCGCGCCCGGGCCAGATGTCCTCGCGGCTGCGCCGTGCTCAGCGAACCCATGTCGTCGGCCAGGATCGCGTTGTGCAGATTCCGCACCGCGTCGCAGGGCGGCAGCCCGAGCTCCTCCAGGAACAGCCGGTGCGCCGACCGGTACACGTCCAGCGCGTCGGCCTTGCGCTCCGAGTGGTAGAGCGCCAGCATCAGCTGCCGGTAGAAGGTCTCGTGGAACGGGTTCTCGTCGGTCAGCGAGTACAGCAGGCCGATGGTCTGCCGGTGCTCGCCGAGCCGGTGCTTGGCCTCGACGTACAGCTCCAGGCACTCCGTGCGCCGCTCGGTGAGTGAGCGGGCGAACTCGTTCATCATCGGGCCGTATTCGTGCCCGTCGAACACCGGGCCGCGCCACAGGGCGAGCGCGCGCTCCAGCAGTTCGTCGGCTTCCTCGTAGCGGTACGCGCGCAGCGCCGCGCGCCCCCGGCCGAGCAGGTCCAGGAACAGCCGGAAGTCGGCCTCGTCCGTGCCCAGCTCGAAGATGTAGCCCGGTGGGCTGGTGTGCACGGTCGGTCGTCGGTGGTGCTGGTGGTTGTCCAGCAGTTTGCGCAGCGTGCAGACATACACGTGCAGCGCGGCGGTCGCGCGGCGCGGCGGCTTGTCGGGCCAGATCTCCCCGATCAGCTGGTCCATCGAGACCACCTGGCCCTCGCGGATCAGCAGCGTGGCCAGCAGGACCTCGACCTTGCGGGCGCTGATCACGCACTCGGCGCCCTCCTCGGTCAGGCGCAGCGGTCCCAAGAGTCCGTATCTCATCATCCCCCCAGTGATGTGCGGAACATTGCACAGTGGCTGTGCGCGGCATTCTCAAATGGCTTCATCGAAGGTGTCCCCGATGCTCGGTCGGCAGTTTTAGCGGCGTTTTAACAACGGCTGTCAGGCTTGCCCCGCATGACATTCAGTGGGGACGGAGAGCACGAGATGAATTCGACAAGAACAGTTGCCGCCGACACATCTGCAGGCCTCAGTCGCGAGAACATTGATCGCGGCCGCAGCGCCCTGCGGGAAAGGGTGCTGATCACGCCGGTGGTGCGTAGTGAGGACGTGGACCGCAGCGCCGGGACCCGCCTGTGGCTCAAGGCCGAGAACCTGCAGCGCGGCGGCTCCTTCAAGGTGCGCGGCGCGCTGCTGGCGGTGGGCCGGCTCGCCGCCGCCGGCAGCCGCGGCGTGCTGGCGCAGAGCACCGGCAACCACGCCATCGCCGTGGCCGTCGCCGCCCGCGAGTGCGGTCTGGCGACGGTGACCGTGATGCCCACCGACGCCTCGCCGGTGAAGGTCCGCCGGCTGCGCGAGCTCGGCGCCGAGGTCATCCAGGTCGGACGCCTCCTCGACGAGCGCCTGGCCGAGGTCGAGCGGCTGGCCGCCGAGCGCGGGTACGACATCGTGGACCCCTACCAGGACCCTGACGTCGTCATCGGCCAGGGCACCGCCACCGCGGAGCTCGTCAGCCAGGCCGAGGCCGCCGGGACCCCGCTGGACGCGCTGGTCATCCCGGTCGGCGGCGGCAGCGCCCTGGCCGGTGCGTGCCTGGCCGCCGAGGGCCGCGACCTGGACGTGCTGGCCGCCGAACCCGAAGCCGTGCCGGCCCTCACCGCGGCGCTGGCCGCCGGCGTCCCGGTGACCGTGGCCGCCGGGACCACCATCGCCGACGGCCTGCGCCCGGACCGTATCGGAGCCCTGCCGTTCTCGCTGGTCCGCGACCGGGTGACCGCGGTCCACACCGTCACCGAACCGCAGATCCGCGCCGCGATGCGCCTGGCCGTCACCGGCGCGCGCCTGGCCGTGGAGCCCGCCGCGGCGACGGCGCTGGCCGCCGCACGAGCCCTGGCCCTGGCCGAGCCCGGCCGGTACAAGAACATCGGGGTGCTGCTCAGCGGCGGCAACCTCGATCCCGGCCTGCTCGGCTCGGTCCTCGCCGACGCCGACGCCGCCTCGGCCGATGGCGCCGCGGACGGTGGTCATTGACGTTACGCCTGGTCCTGGCGCGCGGCGCCGGAGTAGACGGCCTGCTCGACCCTGGTGCGGACGGACTGCGCCAGGGCGGGCAGGTGGTCGTCGAGATAGAAGTGGCCGCCGGCGAAGACCTCCAGGGCGAACTCCCCGGTGGTGGCCTCGCGCCAGGCCTCGGCCTCCTCCAGGGTGGTGTGCGGGTCGGCGTCGCCGGTGAACATCGTCAGCCGGACCCCGTCCAGCGTCTCCGACGTGCGCTGATGCGTCTCGATCAGCCGGTAGTCGGCGCGCAGCGGCGGCAGGATGGCCGCCAGGATGTCCGGGTCCTCGAGCCAGCGCTCTTCGATGCCGCCGAGTTCCCGCAGCTCCCGTACCAGGCCCGCGTCGTCCCGGTGGTGCACCGAGCCGTTGCGGATCCGCGAGGGCGCCGGGTATCCGGATGCGAACAGGGCCACCGGCCCCGCGCCGAGCTGGCCGGCGACGCGCCGGGCCACCTCGAAGGACAGCACCGAGCCGAAGCTGTGCCCGAAGAACGCCGTCCGCTCGCAGCCCAGCGGCGCGATGACGGCGGCCAGCCGGTCGGCCAGCTCGCCCAGCGACTCCGGCGAGGGCTCGGCGATCCGGTCCTGCCGGCCCGGGTACTGCACCGCGAACACCTCGATGTCCGGCGCGAGCTGGTCGGAGAACGCGTAGAAGTAGGACGCTGATCCGCCCGCGTGCGGGAAGCAGATCAGGCGCGGCGCGTCCGGCTCGGCCTTGTGGAACCGGCGCAGCCAGGTCTGATCGGGCTTGGGCTGCTCGGGCCCGGCCTGGCCGGGCCGGTCGGCAGCGGTGCTCATGCCTTGTCCTCGCCGGACAGCAGCCGCCGAACCGCTTCGGCCACCTTCTCGTCGGCCAGCAGCTTGTCGTGCTCGACGTCGGCCTCGACCTCCCGCGCCACCTCGGCGAAGATGCCGCCGGTCCGCATCGCGCGCATGCCGTTCAGCGGGCTCGTGGAGCTGAACGCCACCGCGTGCCTCCACTGCTCCAGCGGGTCGATCTGGCTGGCCAGCGCCAGGTAGCGCATGAAGGAGGCGAACACCGTGAACAGCTCGTCGCTGCGGGCCTGGCTCAGGCCGGCGCGCGCCAGCGCCGGGCCGCCGATCTCGCGGACCAGCACCGAGAGCTTCTGCGAGATCTCGTCCATGTCGGCGGCGTTCTCACAGATCTGCTGCGCCTGCTCGCGGGCTGCCGCAGCGTCCTGCTCCCCGATCGTGCTCGACATGATCCCGACGGTCTTGTAGAACTGCCACAGCAGCGAGCGCGGGTCGGAGATCTCGGGGTCGAACAGCAGCAGCAGCGGCGGCTCGTCCTGCCAGCCGGAGATCCGCTCGGTCAGGGTGGCGGCGAAGACCGCGCCGGCGCAGTACCCGAGCACCGCGCGGACCTGCGTCTTGGCCTCCTCGTGCGGCCGGACCCACTGCTCCACCAGCTCCAGGGCGTTCTCGACGTCGGTGTAGGGCACCGTCTCCATCATCGTCACGCCGCCGCCGAGCCGCGGCAGCATGTCGGAGAAGCGGGCCTCCTGGCGGCCGGTGGCGTCGAAGTCGACGGCCAGCACGGTGCTGGCGGGGTCCCCGCCGACCGCGAGCGATCGCCACGCCTTGGACTGGACTATGGACTCGGTCATCGTCATCCTCCGCTGAGTACTCCCCGGCCGGCCCGCAGCCGGCTCCCGCTCCAGGGCCGGACGGCACTGGCCACCGCTTCACGCTAACCGCCCGTCCAGGGCTGGGCACCCCCTATCCACCCCCTATCGGCAATTGCAGGGGTGCCTATTGAACTAGGGGTTCTCGGTGCCGATAGCCGTCTGTAGCGTGGGTCCCGATGCGTACTGAGAAATAGGTTTGACGCCAGGTCTTCGGAGGGGAACGTGGGCACCAATCCATCAATCGCTGTGGCGCCGATGCGGGAATTGACGCCGGCGAGCCGTAAAGAAATCGCAATGTGGCTGCTGGAACGCCTTTATCCGGAGACCTCGACCAACAACCTCTCGCTGGTCTTCGCCACCGACACCCCGCTGGACGTGCCGGCGCTGCGCGAGGCGCTGGAGGTGATCGTGCGGCGCCACGAGGTGCTGCGCACCATCTACTTCGCCGCCGGCGCGGACCTGATGAAGACGGTGCTCCCGGCCGACGGCTTCCAGCTGGAGCTCAAGGAGTTCGACGGCTTCGCGCCCGAGGACGGCGACGTCGAGCGGGCCCTGCGCCCCTACGTCAACCGCCCCTTCGCCATGAACGGCAAGGCGCTGGTCCGGGCCGGGCTGTTCCACGGCGAGACCGGCGACGTCTGCTGCGTGGTCTTCCACCACCTCGTCTACGACGTGATCTCCGCGGTGACGCTGCTGGACGACCTGGTCGCCGCCTACGACCACACCTCGGCGGGCAAGCCGGTGCCGGAGGACCTGCTGGTCACCGTCGCGCCGCACGCCGAGCCCGAGCCGAAGCCGGCCAGCCTGGACTTCTGGCGCGAGCAGCTGGCCGGTTTCGACCCGGCGGGCCTGGATCTGAACTGCGGCGTTCCGGACGACGGCACGGTGACGCTGGTCGGCGACCACGTGACCCGGGTGCTGTCGGCGCGGGCCCGGCAGAACGTGAAGGACATGCAGCGCCAGCTGCGCGCGCCGGAGGCCGTGATCCTGCTGGCCGCGTACCTGCTGCTGCTCTCGGCCCACGGCGCCGGCCCGGACCTGCTGGTCGGCTCGCCGGTCAGCGCCCGGCCGGCCACCGACCCGCAGCTGGTCGGCCACCACACCAACGTGCTGCCGCTGCGGCTGCGCACCGATCCCGACGAGACCTTCCGGGACTGGACGCTGCGCGCGCGGGACACCTACTTCTCCGCGCTGGCGCACTCCGACGTGCCGGTGGACAGCGTCCCGGGCCTGCTGCCGCAGACGCCCTGGGGCCAGCGCGTCTTCCGCTACCTGTTCAACTACTTCCCGGGCCTGGGCCTGCCCGAGTTCACCCTGGGCGGCACCACCGCCCGGCCGGTGCCGATCGAGAACGGCTTCAACAAGTTCGACCTTGAGTTCTTCCTGGCCGTGACGCCCGAGACGCTGCGGGTCATGGCCCGCTACGGCGTCGACCGGCTGCGCCGTGAGGACGCCGAGGCCCTGCTGGTCCGCTACGAGGCGCTGCTGGAGGCGCTGCCGGACATCGTGGACCTGCCGACCGGCGCGATCCCGGTGTGGAGCGCCGAGGACGTCAAGGTGATCGAGGCGGCCAACGCCACCGACCTGGCGATCCCGCGCAGCATCGTCGAGTCCGTATACGGCCACGCCGTGAACACGCCCGAGGCTCCCGCGATGCTCCAGGGCGAGCGGAGCGTCAGCTACGGGCAGCTCTACGACTTCGCGACCACGACCGCCGCCGCCCTGACCGGTGCAGGCGTCACTCCCGGCGACGTCGTCGCTCTGGCCGCGAGCCGCACGCCGGAACTGCTCGGCACCGCGCTCGGCGTCTGGCTGGCCGGTGCGACGTACCTGCCGGTGGACCCCGAGCACCCGGCCGAGCGCATCAGCTATCTGCTGGGCGACTCCGGCGCCCGGCTGCTGGTGACCGACCGGGCCCTGGACATCCCCGAGGGCACGGCCATCACCACGCTGCCCCTGGGGCAGATCTCCGACGAGCCGGGCGGCACGCTGCCGACCCCGACCCCGCCGCGGGCGACCGACCCGGACACCGCCGCGTACCTGATCTACACCTCCGGCACCAGCGGCCGGCCCAAGGGCGCGCTCATCCGGCACCGCAGCCTGGCCAACATCGCGGTCGACTACACCGACCGGCTGTCCGCCACCCCGGACGACGCCACGCTGTGGATGACCACGTTCGCCTTCGACATGGCCAACCTGGAGATCTACACCCCGCTGTACTCCGGCGGCCGGATCGTCATCGCCCCGGACAAGGCCCGCACCGACGGCCGCGCGCTGGCCGCCGAGATCCGCCGGCACCGGCCCAGCATCCTGCAGGCCACGCCGACCACGCTGCGCCTGGTCCTGGACGAGGTGGCCGGCGACCTGGCCGGCACCAAGGTGGTCACCGGCGGGGAGAACGTCCCGGTCCCGCTCGCCGCGCGGCTGCTGACCACCGGCTGCGAACTGCACCACGCCTACGGGCCCACCGAGACCGTCACCTGGTGCACCTGGGGCGTCGTGGAGGAGGCGTCCGGCGACCGGCTCGACATCGGCAAGCCGATCGCGAACACCCGCGTCATGGTGATGGCGCCCGACGGCCGCGAGCTGCCGGTCGGCGTCAGCGGCGAGGTCTGCATCGCCGGCGACGGCGTGGCCCTGGGCTACCACGGCCGGCCCGACCTGACCGAGGCCAGGTTCGGCACGCACCCGCTGCACGGCCGCTACTACCGCAGCGGCGACCTGGGCCGCTGGCGCCCGGACGGCACGCTGGAGCTCTTCGGGCGCGGCGACCGGCAGATCAAGCTCAACGGCAACCGGATCGAGCTCGGCGAGGTCGAGGCGGTGCTGCTCGGCCACGACGCCGTGCGCGTCGCTGCGGTCGTGCTGGTCGACGCCGCCACCGAGAACGCGCACCTGGTCGCCTTCGTGGAGCCGGACGCCGAATGGGCCGGCGGTACGGCCGAGCTGACCGAGGCGGTGTGGACGTATGCGCGCTCGCAGATGCCGCGCGCGGCGCTGCCGCAACGGTTCGTCGTCCTGGAGGAGATCCCGGTGAGCGCCAACGAGAAGATCGACTACGCGACGCTGCAGACGCTGGCGGTGCGCGACGTGCCCAAGGCCGAGTCCGCCGCGACCAGTTCCTCCTCGGGCGAGGACCCGCTGAGCGACCAGCTGATCGAGCTCTGGAAGGAGCTGCTGGAGCGCGACGACGTCGGCGCCGACACCAACTTCTTCACCCACGGCGGCCACTCGCTGCTCGGCGCGCAGCTGCTCCAGCGGCTGGAGACCGACTACCCGTGGCTGAAGCTGGCCGACCTGTTCGCCGCGCCGACGCCCCAGGGCCTGGCCGAGAGCATCAGGGCCGGGGAGGGCGGCGGCGATGCCTGAGTCTTCGCAGAGGGCTGTATCGGCGAGTAGCGCGTCCGTGCCGACCGGTGCAGCGCTGACCGGTGCCGCGCGCACGCCGTACCTGATGGCCGACCTGCCCGAGAACAACCTGCCGGTCCTGTTCTGCTTCCCGCATGCCGGCGGCGCCGCCTCGGCCTTCCGGCCGCTGGCGGACCTGCTCTCCGGGCGCGTGAACGTCGTCCCGGTCCAGCTGCCCGGCCGCGAACGGCGCCGCCAGGATCCGCTGCCGGCGGACATGGCCGCGCTGGTCGAAGACATCGACCGGCACCTGGATCCCCACCTTGACATCCCGCACGCCTTCTACGGCCACAGCATGGGCGGCCTGATCGCCTACGACCTGGCCGAGCGCCGGCACGCGCGGGGTGCCCGCACTCCGCTGCGGCTGCTGGTCGGCGCCTGCCGGGCGCCGCACCTGCCGCCCGCGTTCGCCTCCGCGCGGCTGCTCAGCGACCGCGAGCTGCAGGACCGGATGATCGCCACCGGCGGCATGTCCCAGCAGCTCCTGTCCTACCCCGACTGGGTCGCCTCGGCCCTGGAGCAGACGCGCGGCGACCTGCACCTGGTCGCCAGCCGCCGGCACCAGCTCCTCGCCCCCGCCGCCTATCCGATCGACGCCTTCGCAGGACTCGGGGACTCGCTGGTCTCCACCTCCGACGTGATGGCGTGGCACCAGCACGCCGGCGCCGGATTCGACCTGCACGGCCTGGACGGCGGCCACTTCTTCCAGCTCGGCGAGCACGCGGCGGCCTTCGCGGCCAAGGTCGAAGCCGTGCTCGCCCAGGACACGGCGCTGCAGGACACGGCGCTGAAGGGCGGTACGCCGTCGTGAACGACGTCGCAGAACTCAAGGAATTCCTGCTGCTGCACGCCAAGGTGCAGGGCATGAAGCCGGCCGAGTACCGCGTGATGGCCGACTCGATCCGCAACGACGACGAGGGCGACCCCGCTTCCTGGGCCGCCCGATGGAGCACCCGCGGCGCCGAAATGGAAGACGCCGGCGAGTTGCTGGAAGCGTGCCGCGCCTACAACATGGCTCGCTTCCCCTTCCCCGACGGACCCACCCGCGAGAAGGCCGCCGAGCAGTGCGTCGCCGTCTTCGACCGCTGGCGCGCCGAGAAGAACGAGATCCAGCCCCTGACCGTCGACTGCCTCGGCGGCCAGGTCCGCTGCTGGACCTACGGACTGGACCCGGCGAACCCGCGACCGCTCGTCCTGGTGATGGGCGGACAGGTGAGCATCAAGGAGCAGTGGGCTCCGCTGCTGCCACTGATCGGCGAGCTCGGATTCGCGGGCATCGCCGCGGAGATGCCCGGCGTCGGCCAGAACACCGTCCCCTACACCAGGGACAGCTGGCAGATGCTCTCCAGCATCCTCGACGCGGTGTCGCAGACGGCTGACACCTCGCAGACCTACGCGGCCTGCATGAGCTTCAGCGGCCACCTGGCCCTGAACTGCGCGGCGCGCGACGACCGGATCCGGGGGATCGTCGCGGCCAGCGCCCCGATCCGCCAGTTCTTCACCGATCCGGTGTGGCAGAGCCGGATCCCGAAGATCACCGTGGACTCCCTGGAGCACCTCACCGGGCAGCCGCTGGCGGCGCTGGCCGACTGGGCCCTGGACGACGGGACGCTGGCCGACGTCAAGGTTCCCGTGCACTACATGGTCAGCAAGCGCGACGAGATCGTGCCGGCCGCCGAGGGCGCGGTGCTCGCCCACCTCGCCCCGGATGTCCACCTGATGAGCCACGACGACGTGCACGGCTCCCCCAACCGGCTGCTCGAAACGCGGTTGTGGGTGGTCCTGAGCCTGTTGCGGATGCACGGGTCGCAGCCGGGTCGCAGGGCCCTGCTGACCACGCTGCTGACGGTGCGCCGCCTGGCCGGCAAGCGCTGATCGAAAGGAGAGCGACGTGTCCGAGACGGTGACCGACGAACAGGGCGGCAAGTACCACGACTATCTCAAGCGGGCGACCGCCGCGCTGCGCACGACGCGGCAGCAGCTGGAGCAGACGCGGGCCGCCGCCCACGAGCCCATCGCCATCGTCTCCATGGCGTGCCGCTATCCCGGAGACGTCGAGACCCCCGAGCAGCTCTGGGACCTCGTCGACGGCGGCCGCAACGCCGTCACCTCCTTCCCGGAGAACCGCGGCTGGGACCTGGACAACCTGCACGACCCGGACCCCGACAACCCCGGGACGACCTACACCACGCACGGCGGGTTCCTGCACAACGCCGCGGACTTCGACGCGTACTTCTTCGGCATGAGCCCGCGCGAGGCGCTCGCCACCGATCCGCAGCAGCGCGTCGTGCTGGAGCTGGCGTGGGAGGCCTTCGAACGCGCCGGGATCAACCCCGAGACGCTGCGCGGAACCCCTACCGGGACCTACACGGGGGTCGTCCACCTCGGCTACCCCGCCGGGGGCACCCAGCGGCTGCACGACCTGCGCGGCTGGCTGCTCACCGGGACGACCAGCAGTGTGGTGTCCGGCCGGGTCGCCTACACCTTCGGTCTCGAAGGCCCCGCGATCTCCGTCGACACGGCCTGCTCCTCGTCGCTGGTCGCCATCCACCTCGCCGTGCAGGCCCTGCGCCGGCGCGAGTGCGACATGGCGCTGGCCGGCGGAGCCTCGGTGATCCCGACGGCCGACCTGTTCGTGGAGTTCAGCCGGCAGCGGGGACTCGCGCTGGACGATCGGTGCAAGTCCTTCTCCGACGACGCCGACGGCACCATCTTCTCCGAAGGCGCCGGGCTTCTCCTGCTGGAGCGCCTCAGCGACGCCCAGGCCAACGGGCACCCGGTCGTCGCGGTCATCCGGGGCTCGGCGATCAACCAGGACGGCGCGTCCAACGGCCTGACCGCGCCCAACGGCCCGGCGCAGGAACGCGTCATCCAGGCGGCGCTCGCCGACGCGCTTCTGGCCCCGGGCGACATCGACGCGGTCGAGGCGCACGGCACCGGCACCAAGCTGGGCGATCCGATCGAGGCGCAGGCACTGATCGCGACCTACGGACGGCACCACACGCCTGAGCGGCCGCTGCGGCTGGGGTCGATCAAGTCGAACATCGGTCACAGCCAGGCCGGGGCGGGTGTCGCCGGCGTCATCAAGATGGCGATGGCGCTGCGCCGGGAAACGCTTCCCCGGACCCTGCACGTCCAGGCGCCGACCGCGCATGTGGACTGGAGCGACGACACTGTCAGACTGCTGACCGAGCCTGAGGCCTGGCCGGTAGGGGAGCGGCCGCGTCGGGCGGCGGTTTCCTCCTTCGGTATCAGCGGGACGAACGCGCACATCATCATCGAGGAGGCGCCGGTCGGTGAGCCGGGTGCCGAGCCGGCGGCCGAGTCGGAAGCTGAATCGGTTGCCGAGCCGGCCGCCGAGTCGTCGCTGGCGGCATCGCCGTCGACGTCGCTGGATTCGCTTCCACAGCCGTGGATTCTGACGGCCCGGACGCCCGCCGCGCTGCGTGCGCATGCCCGCCAGTTGCACCGGCATGTCAGCACCGGCAAGGGGATCGACACGCTGGCCGGGACGCTGGCGCACCACCGGGCTCATCACGAGCATCGGGCCGTGATCATCGGCACCAGCGGCGAGGACCTGCTGGCCGGGCTGGACGCCATCGCAGGCGACCAGGCGTCCGGCGCCGTGGTCACCGGGACGGCCACGGAACCTGAGCGCACGGCGTTCGTCTTCTCCGGCCAGGGATCGCAGTGGGCCGGCATGGGCGCCGACCTGTATCGGCGGCTGCCGCGCTTCGCAGAACTCTTCGACGAGGCCTGCGTGCATCTCGACGCGGAGCTGGGGCGCTCGCTGCGGGACGTGGTGTTCGCCGCAGCCGAGGATCCGGACGGGGACCTGGTCAATCAGACCCGGTATACGCAGCCGGCCCTGTTCGCGCTGGAGACGGCTCTGGCCGGTGTGGTGATGGAGGCCGGGATCGTTCCGGACTACCTCATCGGGCATTCGCTGGGCGAGCTGACCGCCGCGTGTCTGGCTGGAGTCCTGTCGCTGCCGGACGCGTGCCGGCTGGTGGTCATCCGCGCGCGGCTCATGCAGGAGCTGTCGCCGGACGGGATGATGGCGACGCTGGCGGGGGAGCCGTCGGAGGTGATCAGCCGGCTGCGCGAGACGCATCCGGATGTGGACATCGCCGCGGTGAACACGGCGGACTCCGTGGTCGTCTCGGGCGGTGCGGAGATCGGCGAGCTGGTCGAACAGTGGCGCGCTGAGGGACGCAAGGCCACGGTGCTGCGCGTCAACCGGGCGTTCCACTCGGCGCATCTGGACCCCGCGATGGCGGAGCTGCGGAAGACGGTCGCTCAGCTGACGTTGCAGCCGCCGGCCATTCCGATCGTCTCGAACGTGACCGGCAAGCTCGCAGATCCGAGCGAGCTGACGTCTGCCGACTACTGGGTCGAGCAGGCGCGGCGGACGGTGCTGTTCCACGACGGCATCAGGACGCTGATCTCCGAGCAGGTCGACAGCTACGTGGAGATCGGCCCGCATCCGGTGCTGAGCCCCGCGGTGCACGCCGCGCTGGCCGCGGAGGCCGGGGCTTCGCGGACGCCGCGTGCCGCGGTGATCCCGCTGCTGCACCGGAACCGGCCGGACACCGAGCAGTTCTTCGCCGGGCTGGCCGCGGCGCAGGTGCACGGGCACGAGGTGGTGTGGCCGAACCTGGTGCGTCAGCGGGCGGTCGACGTCGATCTGACGGTGCCGACGTATCCGTTCCAGCGTCAGTCCTACTGGGTCGATCCGTCCGAGGACGAGGGCACGCTCGTGCTCGACGAGGCGGAGAGCGAGCTGTGGAAGCTGGTCGGGGAGCGGGACGTGGCGAGCCTTCGCACCGTGCTGGATCTCGACGCCGAGCAGGAGAGTGCGCTCGCTTTGCTGCTCGACAAGCTGGCCGGGTGGCATGACGCGCGCAGCGAGCAGCGTGGGTCGTCGTCGTTGTCGTCGGGGGAGGAGGCGGCCGAGCTTGCCGACGCCGAGCCCGACCTGGCGGCGTTGCCCGAGGCCGAGCGGCTGCCGGTGCTGATCGGGCTGGTGAGCCAGAACGTCGCCGCGGTGCTCGGGATGGACGCCGAGAGCGCCAGGGAGATGGCTCCGACGCAGGACCTGCTCGACCTGGGCTTCTCGTCGATGGCCGCGGTGCAGTTGGTCGGACGGTTGCAGAACCTCGTGGAGCCCGAGATCCCGGTGTCCGCGGTCTACGACTATCCGACCGTCGAGGCGGTGGCCGACTATCTCAGCCGCTTGATGTCCGGCGCCGGCTGAGCGGTGGGCCGCCCGCGCGGATCGGTGATCGTCTTCCGTCACCGATCCGCGCTTGCTTCAGCCGGCGGCCGGCTGCACGCTCGCGTGGACGACGTGGCCGTAGAAGCCTTCGGGGCGTCCGGCCAGGAGCGGGGGCAGCTTGCGGGACAGGGCCGCGACCGGTTCGGAGCGCGTGGTCGTGTCGTGGGCCTCCTTGTCGATCCAGAGCTGGGTCAGCCAGATCGTGTCGGGATCGTCGAAGGCTGTGTTGATGCTGTAGGCGAGCAGGCCGCTGTCGTCGCCTCCGGCGCGGAGGCCGTCGTGGAGCAGGGCGATGAGCTCGTCGCGGCAGTCCGGCTGCGCGGTCATGCGTCCGTAGACGCTGAACATGTTCTCGCCGGCCACGCGGTACGCCCTTTGCTTCTGCTTTCTGTTGCTCTGTCCGTTTTGAGCCTATCGGGGTCGCGTGGCGATATCCGGGATATCAGGGGTGTGGGTCTGGGGTGTCGGTGATCGGGGACACTTGGGACCCCTGGGACCCCGGGGATATCGGTCAGGCGGCTTCCACGGCGAGCCGGTCGTCGCCGAGCAGGATCGAGCGGTGCAGGTCTTGCAGAGCGTGGCAGGGTTCGAGGCCGAGGTCTTGGCGTAATCGTTCGCGGGCGGTGCGGTAGGCGGCCAGGGCGTCGGCCCGGCGTTCGGCGCGGTAGAGGGCGAGCATCAGCTGGCGGTAGAAGGCTTCGCGCAGCGGGTGGTCGACGGTGAGGGTGTACAGGGTGCCGATGACGTCGTGGTGGCGTCCGAGGTGGAGGCTGGATTCGATGGAGAGTTCGGTGCAGCGCAGGCGGATCTCCTCCAGCCAGGTGGCGAAGGCTTCGATCGCGGCGCAGTCGCGCAGGCCGTTCAGGGCGGGGCCGCGCCAGAGGCGCAGGGCCGCGTCGAAGCAGTCGACGGCTTCCTCGTGGCGGCGGGCCTGGGCGTGAAGACGGCCCTGTTCGGTGAGGTCCTGGAAGACGTGCAGGTCCAGGTCGCCGGGCTTGGTGGCCAGGACGTAGCCCGGGCAGCAGGTCTGGAGCGGGCTCGCCTGCTGGGGGTCGCCGCCGGTTGTGAGGAGTTTGCGCAGCTGGGAGACGTAGACGTGGACGGCGGCCCTGGCGCGCCTGGGGACGTGGTCGCCCCAGATCTGCGCGGTCAGCTGTTCGATCGAGACGACCTGGTCGCTGTGGATGAGCAGGAGAGTGAGCAGGATCTGCGGCTTCTGGGCGTTGACGGCGATCGTTTCCCGGCCCGCCCGCACCCGCAGCGGACCCAGTATGTCGAACCGCAGCCGATCGATATCGGTACTCACACGATCTCCCGTCATCAGTAGCCTGGCAGACCGCGCTCGTGACCCGTTTCGTATCGCAAACGTCGCCACCGACGATAGCCTGGCCTGTCGTAGTGAGTCAAAGTTCTGAGTTAAGAATCACAGCTCATCGCCATCGCCACCCCCAGTTCCGGTTCGCACGGCCGACCTGCCCCGCCGGGCCTCGATCCGCCACTAAGCGCCCCTTTAGAACCGCGCCTGACCATGGCTCTGGACAGGGCGGCCACCACCGGGACCGCCCCAGGACCCGGAGGCGGCGATGAACCCGGCACCCAAGGACGCGGACGCCCACCCCCAGCGCCCGGCCCGCACCCCGCCGCCCCCGGACCCCCGCCGCTGGCGCCGCGAACTGGAGCGTGCGGCCTGGTGGGCCACCGCGGCCGCCCGCTGGACCTGCCTGAAGCTGGCCACCGGGCTGCGCGACATCGGCCTGAGCTGGTTCACCGGCGGCCCGCAAACCCCTCCGGAGCACGCGGGGTTCTATCCGGCACCGTGGATCGACACGCGCGAAATCCTGGACGAGCCGCCGCCGCTGCACCCGGAGTGCCTGGTGCGGGGGACGGAGCTGAGCCGCGACGAGCGGCTGTGGCGGGAGGAGATGGGGAGAGGTGCCGAGTAGCTTCGAGGGGCCGGCACCTTCGTCGCCGTCGCTCGCTGATTGTCACCCAGTGCACCGTCGCTGCCCTATGCTCCCGCGCGTGTATCCGCATCCCCAGCCCTCGATGCCGCCGTTTCCGAGCACGAAGGTCGGGTCCAGAGTCTCCCGCAGCAAGGCTTCGCGACGCCGCCGCAGTATCAGCAGCCGCACATGCCCCCGCCCCCAGCCGCCCTATCAAGCGCCTCCGGGCCAGCAGCAGCTTTATCCGCCAGCTCGCTGACCCCCTCACCCCGCCTGCGTCCGCAACCCCAGCCGCGCGATCCGCCCCGCCGTGGCCCGGTCAGGTGCCTGCAGCTTGGCGAGGATCGCCGACACGTGGTGGTCGACCGTCTTCGCCGAGATGAACAGCCGCTCGGCTATCTGCGCGTTCGTGTGCCCGTCGGCGATGAGCCCGAGCACGTCGTCCTGCCGCCGCGTCAGCCCCAGCGGGTGCGCCTGCGTCGTCGCGCGCGGCCCCGTCGGCACCGACCGCGCCCCCGAGCTCCGCAGCGCACGCCGCGTCACCTGCACCGCGGCGGCCGCGCCGAGCGCGCTGAACGTGCGGTACGCCTCGTGCAGCAGCTCCTCGTCGCCCGAGTCCAGCAGCGCCAGCCCCGCCTCGTAGGGACATCCCAGCTCGCTCCACACAGCCGCCGCGCCGGCCGCGTCTCCGTCGAGCAGCCGCCGATACGGTGCCGCGACCGCCCCGCCGAGCGCCCCACCGACCTCCCCGCGGATCGCCACCCGCGACCCCGTCCGCAGCATCCACACCGCGACCGCCCCACGCTCCGCCGGCGTACACCGCGCCCCCGGCCCGGCCGCCGCCCCGGCCTCCCGCCGGGCCGCGGCCGGCCGCCCGGCGAGCCAGTGCGCCTCGGCCCGGGCCAGCCGCGCTGCGACCTGATACGGCGGCTCGCCCTGCTCGTCGGCCGTCGCGGCGGCCTCGTCCAGGTAGGGCCAGAACCCTGACTCACCCCGGCGCGCGCGGATCACCCCGATCCGAACCAGCGCGCACTGCCGGTTGACCGGCGACGGCCCGACCTCGCCCAGCACCTGCTCGGCCAGCGCGACAGCCTCGTCCCACCGCCCCGTGCGCTCGAAGACATGAGCCTGCTCGCCCCGCAGAAACGTCGAATACGCCGTCACATCGTGCTCGTCGCAGTACGCGGTCCCCTCCGCCAGATACCGCGAGGCATCAGCGAACCGAAGCTCCCCCTCGCTGATCCCGGCGAGGTTGGCATAGGCCCGTGCAGCCTGGTCCTGATGCCGTCCGACCAACGCGATCTTCAGCGCACGATGCATCAGCCCCGTCCACTCCAGCCCCAACCCGGCAGACCCGGCGGCCTCGGTGTTCAACGCCCCGCTCAGCACGGCAGCGGCCCCGAACTGCTCCGCCAAGTCTTGCGCCCGCCGCGCCAAAAGGATCGCGGTGTCGTAGTCCGCGGACAACAGCCGCTGATGCGCCAGCGTCGCGTAAGCCCCGGCGAGCTCAACCGTCGGCCCCAACGGCTCCAGCACGGCCAGCGCAGCCCGCGCCCCCGCAACCGCGTCCTGGCCCCGACACAGGCTCCACCCGATCCGCGACAGCCGCGCCAACCCGACCCCCTCGCCCAATCGATCGCCGATCTCACGCCGCAACGCCAAAGCCCGCCGAGCCGCCTCCTCAGCCTCCGTCAACCGATCAAGCAACACCTGCTCATCAGCAAGCTCCTCATACAACCCCGCGCGCTCAGCCGCCCCGGCGCCGTCCGCGAACCGCAAAGCCCGCGCGAACTGCGCCGCAGCCTCATGATGCGCGCCAAGCCGCACAGCACGGCGCCCAGCAGCCGGCGCATAACGCAACACCGCGTCGGCATCCCCGGCAGCCTCCGCGTGATAGGCCAACCGCGCCTCGTCGTCGCACCCCTGCGCGTGCAAAGCATCCAGTGCCCGCCGATGTATCAGCAGGCAGCGATGTGCCGGAACCGACTCGGCCATCGCCAGCCGCGCGATCTCGTGCCGAAACCGCAGCCACAACCCGTCCGCGACCAGCAGCCCCGATGCCAGCAAGCCGTCAAGACCCGCCGCGTCGCTCAACGCCGCCACCAACGGCAGCTCGACCTTCGTCCCCATCAGCGCGGCGGCCTCCAAAGCCGCGCGTGCACCGGCCTCCAGCCGCGCAGCCCGCGCCAGCACCACATCCCGGGCCGAGGCCGGCACACCCCGTGTCTCCGCCTGCAGCAACTCCGTCACATAAAACGGGTTACCTGCGGTCAGCCGGAACACGTCCTCGGCCGCGAACCCGCTGCCGTCAGCCAGCACCCGCACCGCTTCCGCAGACAGCGGCGCCAGCCGGATCCGCCGCGTCGAAGGCTGCGCGGCCAAGTCGCCCAACGCGACGCGCAGCGCGTCGCCCCCGGCCTCGTCGTCGCGATACGTGGCGATGACGGTCACCGGCACGTTCCGCAACCGCCGGCCCAGGAACCGCACCAGATCCAGCGTCGCCTCGTCGGCCCAATGCAAGTCCTCGACGACCACCACCTCCGGCACGCCCGACGACCCCAACTCGTGCACCAGCGCCCGGAAGAGCTCCTCCCGCTCGCCGCCGGCCCGGCAACGCTCCCAGAGCTCACCGCCGAGCTGTTCGGCCACGTCGAACAACGGCCCCAGCGGTTGCGGGATGAACAACCCGTCGCAAGCGCTCCACGACCAGCGCACGGCCGTCAGCTCCCGCCGCGCCGCCTCCACCAAGGCAGACTTCCCCACTCCGGCCTCACCGGACAGCAACACCAGCCGTCCTGCGCCGTCAGCTGCCTCGGACGCGTACCGGACCAGCTCAGCCAGCTGTGAACCCCGCTCAACCAGCCGAACGTCTACAGACTCGGAAACCACGTGTCCCCCCTTCCGGGCAAATCTAACCAAGAACTCTGATACCTCCTCGACCGTTTTAGCGGCGCTATCGGGAGAAACCCTGCCATCGCGAATATGGGGACCTCCCGATCGAACATGGGGAGCCGCTCCCGATCCGGGTCGGACACCGCCGGTCATACCTTTTTCGCTGACCGGCCGGTCACGTCCTTGCCACCCGATCGAGAAGGAACGGATCATGAACAAGGTCATCAGGACCCTGACCCCGATGCTCGCCCTGGCCGCCGCCGCGGTCACGGGCACCGGGGTCGCGGCAGCTCAGGCGGCGCCGGCCCGCGCTTCGCACGTCAAGCTCTTCGACGGCGTCTTCCAGCCGATCCGGAACGTCGGCAACAACCTGTGCCTGGAGCCGATCCCGCCGGCCGCCGGCGTGCCGGTCGGGCCGAACTCGCCGGTCGTGCAGGAGCCGTGCGCCAAGCCTGGTACCGCTGAGGCCGTTCTGCAGGGCTTCGAGACCCAGCAGATCAGCGGCAGCACCTACAAGTTCGTCAACCAGGAGAGCGGCGCGTGTCTGTTCGCCTTCATCAAGGCCGAGAACGGTGCTCCGATGGGCCTGAACACCTGTCGCACGGTCAGCAACGAGGAGTTCGACGCCCACACGACCCTGCCGAACGTGGCGGAGCTGGAGTCGAAGATCGGCTTCAGCGACACCGGCTTCTGCATGGACGTCCCCGGCGCCACCACCAACCCCGGCGTGCAGCTGCAGCTGTTCACGTGCAACGGGACGCTCGCGCAGCGCTGGGTGATCGGCTTCCCGCCGCCTGCCCAGTAGTCCCGGAGGGTCGGGCGCACTGAAGACCGCCGGTCGCGGCGAGCATCAGCTCGCCGCGACCGGTATCGGCAGGGTGTGCCGCCAGATGCCGGGCTTCAGCCGTTTCAGGCAGGTCGGCTCGCCGACGTACGAATGTTGACGCACTGTCGGCTCTGTCCTACTTTAACGTTTACCTTGGCGCTGACATGCAGACTCGAACCCTGATCGGCGCCGCACCACGCATCGGCCCGCTCGTGCTCCGGAGATTCGCTGTGAGACCCCTGGTTCCGCGCCACTTGCCTGCCCGTATCCGGTTGGCCGCGTTCATGGCCGTGGTGACGGCCCTGGCCGCGCTCGGAGCCGGTGCCGTCGCTACGCCGTCCGTGAACGCCGCGGCGAGTCCGAGCTTCACCGCCAAGGGGCCGGTCGGCTGGGACACGCTGCGTCATCTCGACGCGTTCGACATGCTGCCGGTCGGGGTGCAGACCAAGCAGTTCTCCAGCTTCGATCGCGCGCAGAAGAACAAGGACAACAACAACTGCCTGCGCACGATCGGCTCGGGCGGGTGCGTCGTCGCCGAGACGACCGGGGCCGGAGAGATCGACGACATCTGGTTCACCGACTACGTGCGGACCACCGTCAACGGCACCACGCTCATGGACTGGGGCAACGTCACGGGGATGGGCAGCCTCGTGGTGGTGCTCGACGGCAAGACGGTGATCAACCACAACCTGCAGGACCTGGTGAACGGCGGGCTCGGTGCGCCATTCGTGTATCCGCTGGTCGCGAACCAGTACCAGAGCTCTGGCGGCGTCCACATCGACGTGCCGATGACGTACACGTCCTCGATGCTCGTCTACACCACGGCGACGACGTCGGATGCCGACTACTACCACGTCACCTACCGGTCGTTCGCCGACACCGCTGGTGTCTCGACGTTCAACCCCGCCGACACCGCGTCCGACGTCATCAGCATGCTGAAGGCGTCCGGTACCGCCGATCCGAAGCCCGCGCAGACCGGCGCCGCCACGACGAGTGCCGGCTTCGACCTCGCCGCGGGCGCCTCGCGGACTCTTGCGACGCTGTCCGGCCCCGCCGAGATCTCCGCGCTCCGGCTCAAGCTGCCGCAGCTCGCCGCGACGCCGAGCCAGTTCGACTCGGCCGACGACGGTCGGGCGTTCGGCTCGGGGGGGTCGAGTACGTTCACGGTCGCGATCGATCCGAGCAACCAGGGCGTGCGGCTGACGCGTCGGCTCGATGAGACGGTGGCCAACCAGGTCGCGAGTGTCGCGGTCAACGGCACGGTCGTGGGGCAGTGGACGGCGTTGGCCGCCAGCTCGGGGAACTATGTCGACCAGGCGTTGGACCTGCCCGCTTCGGTGACGGCCGGCAAGTCGTCGATCACGGTCAAGAACACTTTCGTCTCGTCCGGTCTGGATTTCAACGAGTTCCACTACTGGGTGGACTCGCTGGTCGGCGGGGCGTGGAAGCGTACCGATGCGGTGGACGTCGGGAACGCCGGCGATGAATCAGCTCACAGCTATGCGATCGTCAAGCAGACGTGGTCCGGTACTCGGGGCTTGGGGACGCTGCGATACGCGCAGAACTCGACGCCGCAGCTCACCGATGACGGCCGGGCGTTCGGTTCGGGTGGGTCGAGTACGTTCACGGTCGCGATCGATCCGAACAACTCAGGGGTCGTGCTCACGCGGCGGCTTGATGACAGCGTCGCCAACCAGGTCGCCAACGTCACGGTGAACGGGACGTCGGTCGGACAGTGGACCGCGTTGCCGAACGGGTTCAACAACCAGTTCTGGGACGATCAGACGTTGTCGATTCCGGCTTCGCTGACGGCTGGGAAGTCGTCGATCACGGTGAAGAACTCGTTCGTGTCGTCGGGGCTGGACTTCAACGAGTTCCACTATTGGGCCGATTCGGTCGTCTCCGGCGCTCTGGTGCGTACCGACAGCGTTGATGTGGGGAACGCCGGGAGTGAATCAGCACACGGGTATGCCGTCGTCGACCAGACCTGGTCCGGTACTCGGACGTATGGCTACTTCCCGACGGCTGTGGTGAACAGCAACGCGATTCTCGCCAACGTCCGGATCCGCATCAGCTTCGACGGGAATCAGTTGGTCGACGCCCCGTTGGGGGAGTTCTTCGGGTCGAGCCAATACGACGGGAACGTCAGGTCTCTGATGACGGGCATGGATCCCGGGGTGTCGGGTTGGCTTTCGGCGTGGTGGCCCATGCCGTATGCGTCAGGGGCGACGGTGACTCTGTATAACGGCGGGAGCGTGCCGTTGACTGGTGTTACTTCGCAGGTCACGGCAGCCCCGTGTGCGGTGTGCGGTACGCAGTTGGCCAACGGGACGATTGGGTACTTCCACACGACTTCGCATTCTGTCTCGGCGGTCGATCAGGTGGTCGGGAAGGACTACACGATTCTGAACGCGTCGGGGCACGGCAAGTATGTCGGCGTCGCGTTGGGCATGACCGGGCCGATAAACCGGATCTATCTGGAGGGCAACGAGCACGTTTACGTGGACGGCTCGGAGTCCCCCAATCCGAACGGGACGGGGACGGAGGACTACTTCGATGGCGGGTGGTACTTCACCAACGGGCCATTTTCGCTGCCGTTCAACGGGAGCCCGTCGCATCAGGCTGGTACGTATGGGTGTTTGGACGGCAACGACTGCACGTCGACGTATCGGCTCACGATTCAGGATGCTGTTCCCTTCAGCTCGGGGCTCACGTATGACATCGAGCACGGGTTCAACTTCAACGCGTCCGACGGCGGGCATGGGGACGATGTGGCTGCCAGCTACTCCTCGACCGCTTTCTGGTACGGGGACGCTACTGCTGCGTCAAAGACCACTGACACGCTGAATGTGGGGGATGCGGCGAGCGAGTCGGCGCATGGGTACACGTCTTCTGCGCCTGGCAACGTCGGGCAGACGACGGCTACGTACGAGGGCAATGACGGCACGCCTGTTCCGGTGACGGTGGTGGGGCGTACGACGTCGGCGGCGGTGAGCTTCACGTTGGCGGTGGATCCGTCGAACGTTGGGGTGACGCTGCGGCGGACCAGTAACCAGACGGCTGGGTATCAGCAGGCGGCGGTTTCTGTTGACGGGACTGGTGTCGGCACCTGGACCGAGGCCTTCGGGAACACCTACCATCGCCTGCTCGACGACTCGTTCCAGCTGCCTTCAAGCGTCACGGCGGGGAAGTCGCAGATCGCTGTGACACTCACTCCGGCGTCGGGTTCGCCGCCTTGGGCTGCCAGCCGCTATCAGGCGGTGTCGATGGTCGCGCCGTTTACGGATGTGACGGCGCCGAGCGCGGTGAGCGGCGTGGCGGTGCATGCGATGAGCGCTGGCAGCACGCTGCTGAGCTGGACGGCGGCGAGCGACAACGTGGCGGTGGACCACTACGCGGTGTACGCGGCGCAGAATGCGGCGCCGGCGGTTGGCGCCGGGACGTTGGTGGGGACTTCGGGTGTGCCGTCGTTCGCGCATGCGGGCTTGGCGGCTGGTCAGAGCTGGCATTACGTGGTCGTGGCGGTGGATGCCGCGGGGAACGCCGGCGCGCCGTCGGCTGATGCCGCGGTGACGGTCGCGGCGCCGACGAAGATGGAGGCTGAGAGTTTGGCCGGTAGCGTGACCGGCACGGCGCCTGCGGCGTCGCAGCCGAACTGCTGCAACATCGTGTGGTCGAACAACGCGCAGCTGTTCATCCAGCCGACTGCCATAGGGCAGTACGCGACGGTCACGTTCACGGCCCCGGCGGCGGGGCGGTACGACGTCAGCGCCGCGCAGACGGTGGCGGGGGACTACGGGGTGGTGACGGTCGCGGTTGACGGGACGCGGCTGGGCGGGGCGTTCGACGGTTACGCGCCGAGCGTGCAGATCACGGACGCGACGGAGGATTACGGGGCGGTGCAGCTCGCGGCGGGCGCGCACACGCTGACGATTGCGGTGGGTGGGAAGGACGGGTGGTCGGGGGGTCTTCGGGCTGGGGTGGATTATTTGGTGTTGAGTTCGTCCAGTTGAGGAGTGGTGGGGCCGGCTGAGGCGCCCGCCGACATCTCACCACCCACACCAGTAGACGACACGGTCGGCTTCGCAAGAAGATCTCCACCTGACGCCAGACCTGCGATCACCTACTGGAGGCAAGGTGCACACCGTGCTGGAACCCGACATCCCCCCGGGCACCGTTCGCTTCGGGTGGGTAACTTTCCTGCTCGCGTCAGGCGTCGGCCTCGGCCTCGCCATCGGCCAGGGCAGGGCTCTCATGGCCACATGGAAGCATTGCATCGCGTTCCAGGGCCCACCGGTGCTGGACATGTGGATCGGGGGTGAACGCTACGTCGGGATCATGCCCTTTATAGTCCGGTTCGTGGGCTACGCCACGTTGTTCGTGGTCGGGGTCGTAGGCTGCGGCGTGCTTCGCAGCAGGGGTCGAGCCGGTCGAGCCGGTAGACCGGTGCTGGGTTGGGTCGTCGGGCTGGGGCTTTGTCTGGTCGCGTTCGTCATCGACTTCTCGGTCACCAACGGAATGGGTGCTGGAAGCTATGACCCGTTTG
>Ga0207671_10000854_pt1 | contig 38626 bp, 20 predicted proteins | sample KBSC24metaG_FD_184352 | JGI IMG/M metagenome (GOLD analysis project Ga0207671, IMG submission 184352) | Corn rhizosphere microbial communities from Kellogg Biological Station, Michigan, USA - KBS C2-4 metaG (SPAdes) (version 2) | ecosystem: Host-associated > Plants > Roots > Rhizosphere > Soil...
GCCGTAACCGTCTTGCTGCCGTGGGTCTTCAGCTTGATGCTCACCTGACGCGTGCCATTCGTGAGCGTCACGTTGGCCGGAAGTACAGCCAGAGGATCCGTGCTGGTGAAGTGAACCGTCCCCGTGTAACCTTTCGTCAGGTTGCCGTACTGGTCCTGGGCGGTGACCTGAGAATAGAACGCAGCGCCGGCCGTGATCGAGGCCGGAGCAGTCAGCACGAACTTGGATGTCGCTCCCGGGGTGATGACGATCGTGGTGGTTCCCTTCACCGATGCGATCACCGTGTCGGTAGCGGTGACCGTCTGCGTGCCCGCCGTCTTGAACGTGGCATGGAACGTTCCCACGCCATTGACGAGCGTCATGTCGGCGGACACTGCGCCGGTCGGGTCGGTGATGGTGAAGTGGACGGTGCCGGTGTAGCTGGTGACTGTATTTCCCACCGTGTCTTTGGCCGTGACGGTGAACGCGTTGGAGGCGGCCACGGTCGCGGACGCCGGTCCGGTGATCACCAGTTTGGCGGCGGCAAGGCCGACATTGATCGGCCCGGTTGTGGCGGTGAGGCTGGCGTTAACCGTATCGGTCACGGTGACTGTCTTGATGCCGGCTGTTCTGAGCTTGACGCTGACCTGCGCTGCGCCACTGGGGAGAGTGAGGTCGGCGGGCAGGATCGCCTGGGTATCGGTGCTGGTGAAGTGGAGAGTTCCACTGTAGCCGGTGACCACGTTGTTGTAAATGTCCCTGGTGGAGACCATGGCATAGAAGGCATAGCCTGCCGTGGCCGCTGCCGGAGCCGTCAGTGACAGGTGGTCGAGAGCAGCCGGGGAAACCGAGACATTATCGGTTCCGGTAATGCTGGGAGTGACCGTATCTCTGGCCCGTATTGTGATAGGAGCCGCTGTTTTCAGCGTGATGCTGAATGTGCCGGCGCCGTTGGTGAGTGTGGCATCGGCCGGGAGGACTGCCTGCGGATCGTTGCTGGTAAAGTGAACCGTTCCGCTGTAATCGTTCGCCGGGTTGCCTACGGCGTCGGTTGCCGTGACCGTGATGTCTAACGGCACGCCTGCCGTTGCGGTTGACGGGGCTGTCACACTGAATAAGGCGGCCGGTCCCGCCGTGATATTGATGGCGCCGGTGGTTCCGGTGAGGTCCGAATTGTTGATGTCCGTAGCCGTTACTGTTTGACTGCCTACTGTGTTGAGCGTGGTGGAGAACGTTCCCGTTCCACTGGTTAACGGGGTATCGGCGGGTAGGGTAGAGCTGGCCGCTGTCGTTGTGAAGTGGACCTGACTGTCGTAGGTCGTTGCGACATTGCCGAACTGGTCCAGGGCTGTTACCGTAACATTAAACGCCGTTCCCGCTGTTGCTGTGGACGGAGCGCTCACCGTAAAGCTCGTCGCAGCGCCGCCGGAAACGGTGACATTGGCCGTTGCCGTGAGGGCTCCATTGCTGGTGTCTGTTGCAGTGATGGTCTGTGAACCCACTGTTGCTAGGTACGCCGCCAATGTCGTCGTGCCATTTTCGAGCGCAGCGTCCGCTGGGAGGCCGGCAATGGGATCGCTGCTGGTGAAGTGCACGGTTCCGCCGTACAGATCGGAGACGTTACCGAACTCATCGAATGCGGTGACCGTCACATTGAAAGGCGTTCCCGCCGTGGCTGATGGCGGTGCAGAGATCGTCAGGCTGACCGGATCGCCTCCATGAACGAGGATGCCGTCGGTCGTCGAGCTGTAGCTGTTGGCGCTATCCGATGCGGTGATGGTCTGTCCGCCGCCGGTTTTTAGGGTGACGCTGAATGTGCCCGTGCCGTTGACCAGCGCCACATCAGCGGGCAGGACGGCCTGCGGATCGGTGCTGCTGAAATGGACGGTGCCGCTGTAGCTTGGATTAACGTTTCCGAAGAGGTCATGAGCGTAGACGGTGATGTTGAAGGGCACTCCCGCCGTGACGTTGTCGGGCCATGCTATGCCAAGGCCGGTAATCGCGCCCGGCACGACCGTGACGGTTGCCGTTCCGCTGAGTGTGCCGTCTGTGGCGGTGACGCTCTGTGTGCCGGCAGTCTTGAGCGATGCTCCGTTTTCGGTGCCAATTCCGTTTACGAGCGTCAATGGTCCTGGATTGTTGTAGGAGGGATCGGAACTAGTGAATGTGACCGTTCCGTTGTATCCCGTTGCAATGTTGCCCAGGTCGTCTACCGCGGTCACCGTGGTCTGGATATTGGCGTAAGAGACGGATGGATCAGGCACCTGCACCAGGAAGTGGGTCGGTACGATGAGGTCGTATGCGCCGATCGACGGCGGGTTGGGTCGAGTTGATCCCAGTATATCGATCGTGGGCGCGCCTGCCGCTGTTCCCGTGTAAGCCAGCGGTGAGGTTATCGGGATATGCAGGTTGCCGTTCGCCGGATCGAGATACTGCGGATCGGCATCGATCGTCGTGCTGGCAAACCCATGGATATCGCTCTGTACGACACTGAGCGTTGGGAACGGGTTGTATGTGGAGATCTCGGAAGTGAGATCGCCGTACATGACGGTATTGAGCAGGCTGAGCGCGCTGGCTGCGCCTCCGGCGAGGATGCCTGTGTTAGGATCGCTGCTGGTGACGCTATTGCCGTAGAAGCTGCAGTTGGTGAAGTGGTAGTCTCCCGTCACGGCAAGCGGGTTCTGTTGGGCGAGCACTCCGCCTTCGCCGGCTGCGAAGTTGCTCAGGAACACGCAGTTGGTTGCAATCAATGTGTCGATACCGGAACTGCTGCCCGCATAGAACACGCCGCCTACCGGTGCATTGTTGCCGGAGAAAACGCACTGGTTTGCGGTGACGCTGGTGTTGATTCCCTCTGCGGCGAGGTAGATCACACCGCCGCCGTAACCTGATGTATTGTTCGTGAAGGTACAGCGGTTGAGCGTCAGAGCGCCGTTAAGCCAGGTGATCGCGCCACCTGCGCCGTTAGGAGCGGGGCCTGTATTGCCGGTAAACGTGCTGTCATCGACGGTGACGCTGCCCGTGTTCATGTAGAACGCGCCGCCGCCGATTTGGCTGCTGTTATTAGTGAAGGTGCAGTTTGAAAACTTGCCGTTAGCGGCGGCAAGATCGATGGTCTCCTCTCCCGAGTTGCCTGTGAATGTGCAGTTCGTGATCGTAAAGCTTGAGTTGCTTATTGATATGCAGCCTGGGTTGATAAAGTCGCTATTGTTGTTGGTGAAGACGCAATTCGATATCGAATCGTTTGACGAAAACATGTCGATCGCGGGAAAGAACGACGCGTTTTCAAACGTGAACCCCTGAATCGATAATGTTGCGTTCCGTGTATCGATGAATGAGTTGTTGGTACAGTCGATAATCGTGGAGGCCGCGCCACCTGACGATGCGATTGTGATGTTTTTGCTGGTCTGGAAACCCTGTGCGGCATATGTTCCGGGAGCAACGAGGACTGTGTCGTTGTCATTTGCCGCGTTGACGGCTGCGGCAATTGTCGGTTGATCCGCCGGGACATTGATCGTTGAAGCATAGCCTGGCATGGCGAAAGCCGCCACGGCTGAGATCAGCCCGAGGGCGGTTGTCAATAACCGCCGTGTCTGAAATCTAGGTTGGGAATGAGGGATGCCGGCAGGTTGCTTGACGTGCCGGTGAATTACTGGAAACGCTTTCATTCTGCGACCTCTACTTCGTCGGAATGGGCATTTACCCTCCGGCTCAGGGCGAAGAATGGTGCTGCCGGAGGAAATTTCGATACTTTGCGATCGGTTGTTATATTTGATCGCCGGCATATTGTAGCAGACAGCAAGACTTACTTAATTACAAGAATATAACATTCCGGTAAATAGTAAGATACAGATGAGCTAAACCTGTTATCGTTAGGTGTCTAACGATAATTTGGGAAAAGAAAAACCTCGGCGTCCATACGGACGCCGAGGAGACGAGTCACGACGCAGGCGATTAGATCCAAGAGCAGCAGGTATAGACGAGCTCTACCCCTACATGATGAGAAAAACGCGTTTATTGAATAACGATGATCAGGTGCTCATCATATGTCATCAATATCCCGGCTTGCGGTAATGCGAGCGTGGTTCGTTTAACTACGAACGCCTCTTTCTCATCGTGTAGGGGCAAAGCTTGTTTTTGCCCGTCTGTTTTGTCGCCGTTATCCTCCATTTACCTAGTTGACGGCAATTGCCGGGCTTGTGCCTTTGATCGTGGTGTTAACGGTATCGGTGGCCGTAACCGTCTTGCTGCCGTGGGTCTTCAGCTTGATGCTCACCTGACGTGTTCCATTCGTCAATGTCACATTGGCCGGAAGTACAGCCAGAGGATCCGTGCTGGTGAAGTGCACCGTGCCCGTGTAACCTTTCGTTACGTTGCCGTACTTGTCCGTCGCGGTTACGATCGCATAGAACGCCGCGCCGGCTGTAATTGAGGCCGGGGTGGTGACCACGAACTTGGATGTCGCCCCTGGTGTGATGACGATTGTGGTCGTTCCCTTCACGGATGCGTTCACGGTGTCGGTAGCGGTGACCGTTTGCGTACCGGCGGTCTTGAACGTGGCGCGGAATGTTCCCTTGCCATTGACGAGCGTCATGTTTGCGGACACAGCGCCGGCCGGATCGGTGATGGTGAAGTGGACTGTGCCCGTGTAGCTGGTGACCGTATTTCCAACCGTGTCTTTGGCCGTGACGGTGAACCCGTTGGAGGCGGTCACGGCTGCGGATGCTGGTCCGGTGATTACCAGTTTGGCGGCGATAAGGCCGACATTGATCGGACCCGTTGTGGCGGTAAGGCTGGAGTTAACCGTATCGGTCACGGTGACGGTCTTGATGCCGGGCGTTCTTAACTTGACGCTGACCTGCGCTGTGCCACTGGGCAGAGTGGTGTCGGCGGGCAGGATCGCCTGGCTGTCTGTGCTGGTGAAGTGGAGAGTTCCGGTGTAGCCAGTGACCACGTTGCTGTAGATGTCTCGTGCTGAGACCATGGCGTAGAAGGGAGAACCCGCCGTCGCTGTCGCGGGAGCCGTCAGTGACAGGTGGTCCAGGGCCGCCGCGGAAACTGAGACGTTATCGGTTCCGGTGAGGCTTGGATTGGCGGTGTCTCTGGCACGGATGGTAATGGGGGCGGCCGTTTTGAGCGTGACGTTGAATGTGCCCACGCCGTTGGTCAGTGTCGCATCTGCCGGCAGGACAGCCTGTGTATCGGTGCTGGTAAAGTGAACCGTTCCATTATAATCGGTAACGGTGGTCTCACCGGCGTTGAGGGCTGTCACCGTGATATTGAACGGTACCCCTGCGACGGCGTTGGCGGGCGCATCCACGGAGAAGTGTGTGGCCGGCGCTGCGTTGACGGTGATCGGTCCGGTGTTGCCGGTGATGCCGGGATTTGCGACATCGTGCGAATCGATGCTCTGCGTTCCCACCGTCGCCAGGGTGACGCTGAACGTTCCTGTTCCGGCGGTGAGCGACGAGTTGCCCGGTAGTCCCGCGGATGGGTCGCTGCTGTTAAAGGAAACGGGACCGGTATAGCCGGTCGCCGGATTGCCGAAGGAATCGAATGCGTTAACAGTGATATTGAATGGGACACCTGCTGTTACCGTTGTAGGTGACGCTATGCTAAAGAACCCTGTCGGTCCTGGTCCAACATCAATGGCTCCGCTGGTCCCGGAGATACTGAAGTCTACGGTGTCCGTGGCTGTTACTGTCTGGCTGCCGACCGTATTGAGTTTCGTTGAGAACGTTCCCGTTCCGCTGGTCAGCGTGGTGTCGGCCGGCAGGTTGTAGCTGGAAGAGGTCGTCGTGAAATGGGCAACGCCGGAATAGCCGGTTGCAACATTGCCGGAATCGTCCTCTGCGGTCACCGTAACATTGAAAGCCGTGCCTGCCGTGACGGTTGAGGGAGCGGAAACGACGAAGTGTGTTGCAACGATCGTCGGCTCGAATGCGCCCATTGAGGGCGGGGTGGGGCGCGATACGCCGTCAAAATCCGTGGCGGGAGCGCCTGTCGATGTGCCTGTATGGGTCGCAGGAGAGGCAGCCGGAATATGCAGGTTGCCGTTGATGGGATCGAGATAGAGTGGATCGGAGTTGATATTGCCGTTCGATCCGGCAAATCCGGCTTGGTTGATATCCGTAAACTGGACCAGTCGGGAACTGGGCGTATGGAGAGTTGAAATCTCAAGCGGCGTCGAGTCGCCGTAAAGAATCGAGTTTGTTACGGTTACAGTTGTCGAACCGTCCGCCGAAATTGCGCCTTGGGTGGACGGCGAGCTGCCGGTGTAGGAGTTTCCGTAAAAACTGCAGTTGGTGACATTCATTGACACCGCGACCGCGTTGCCCGTGCTGTCGATTGCGGTTCCGTCGGAGCTTGCGGAATTGCCGACGAATATGCAGTTCGTGGCTGTGGTGGAGCTCGTATGGTTGCTTGAGACCGAGGCAGACACGGCTCCGCCTTTCGGCGCGGAATTGCCGGCGAAGAAACAGCGAATCAGGGTAAGGGGGCTATCGAGCCCCTGTGCGCCAATTTCGACAGCGCCGCCCGCAACGTTGGAGCTGTTATTGGTGAACGAACAATCCGTACAGGTCACTGAGCCATTGACCCAGTAGATCGCGCCGCCTTGATCTCCGCTATCGGAGGCGTTTCCGGAGAACGTGCATCGAGTTATCTGGCCCGTCGCCGTATTGGCATAAATCGCGCCGCTTCCAAACTGGCCCGAATTGTTGGTGAAGGTCGAATCGGTAACGTTCAGTATCGAATTGGCTTGTATCGCTCCTAGACCTTGATTGAGGTTGAAAGAGCAGTTTGTGATGTTGACTGTGTTGTTGGTTCCTGCCGTATTGATGCAGGCCGGATTAAAATTAAAGCCACTGTTGTTGTTGATGAAGACGCAGTTATCGATGGTGGCGCTCGTTTGCAGCGAGACAACTCCCAGGGAGCTTATGCTGTTCTGGAATTTAAACCCCTGTATAAGGGTTCCGCTTCCCTGGTAGGTGCCGAAATAGTTGCCTCCGCAATTGACTATGGTGCTGGCCGGTCCGTTGACGGATTTGATGGTGAGCACCTTGGACGTCAGGACATTCTGAGCCGAATAGGTGCCGTCCGCAACGAGGATCGTATCCCCACTGGTTGCGGCAGAGATCGCTGCGCCGATCGTTGCGAAGTCGCCGGGCACATTCCGTGTCGTGGCGTGAGCCGTTGTGGCGAGCGCAGCCACTGTGAAGGTAGAGACTGTCGCCGTTCGCAACACGCGGCGAACGGAAAGTGGAAATTTACCGGCAAGGATCGTTCGAAGCCGGTCATTGATTGATGATACTTGCATCCTGCGACCTCTACTATGGTGATCTGGGCGCATGGATGCGCCACGTCGATGGGATCTAGCTAGGATTTCTGCTGGGGCAGAGGAGGAACGCCTGCCTATCGCGAAGCGCGTCTGCCTGTGCGCCAAGATAGTATAGCAAGAAAATATAATCTGTTGCGCCAATTGCTACGTTCATTGTCAAAGAAAACGCCCTCACGTTATATTTGACGTGAGGGCGTTTCCAATATGTATGTTAATTAACTGCGATCATGCTACTGGTTCCGGTAATTCCGGTGTTGGCAGTATCAGTCGCTGTAACTGTCTGATTGCCTGGGGTTTTGAGCTTCACCGATACCTGCTTCGTTCCGTTTGTCAGCGTCACATTGGCCGAGAGAACGGCCAGCGAATCGGTGCTGGTGAAGTGCACGCTTCCGGTGTAGCCTTTGGCCAGATTGCCGTAAGCGTCTTTCGCTGTGACCGTGGCATAGAATGCAGTGCCGGAGATAATGCTTGCCGGCACAGTCACGGTAAACAGTGACGCCGGAGCGGCACTGACGACGATCCCGCCGCTGCTTCCCTTGATCGTGCTAGTGACAGTATCTGTTGCCGAGATGGTCACCGTGGTGGCCGTTCGGAACGTGATGCTGAATGTGCCCACGCCGTTGGTCAAGGTCGCATCCGCAGGAAGGATAGCGTTGGTGTCGGTGCTGGTAATGTGAGCCGTGCCCGTGTAACCTGGTACGGTGTTGCCCAAAGTGTCCTTGGCTGTGACCGTGAAGGTGAGAGAAGAACCAGCGATTGCCGTTGTTGCAGCTGCAATCACGAGCTTGGCTGTGGCTGGGCCGACATTGATATTATTGGTGGTTGCAGTAAGGCCAGCATTTACTATATCTGTTACCTTGATCGTTTGACTGCCCGATGTTCTGAGTGTAACACTGACCTGCTTCGAGACACCCGTAAAGGCGAAGTTGGCAGGAAGGGTGGCCATTGCATCGGTGCTTGTGAGATGGAGTGTTCCAGTATAACCGGCGGTGGCGTTCTCGAACTGGTCTCTGGCTGTGATGGTGACGTTAATTGCCGCTCCTATTGCTGCCGTTGCTGGGGACGATATTGTCAGATGGGAAAATGCGGCGGAGGCGATATTTAGCGTCGCAGCGCCATTGACAGATGCATCAACAGTGTCTTGAACTTGCAACGTAGCACTCATGGCCGTGCGGAACATCGCTGAGAATGTTCCTGTTCCGTTTGTGAGAGTAGTGTCAACGGGAAGCGTTGCGGCAGGATCAGTACTGATAAAGTGCACTGTGCCGCTGTAGGCTGTTGCCGGATCGCCTATTGCGGTTATTGCCTTAACGGTAAAGGCCGTCGGAGAGCCTGCCGTGGCGGCTGATGGAGCAGTAATTACGAACTTGGCTGCAGGCGCTGCATTGACCTGGATATAACCGGACGATCCTGCGATGGTGAATGTAGCCATATCGAATACGGCGATAAATTGGGATCCAGTAGTATTTAGCGAAACGGATGCGCTGCATGCTCCATTCACCACCATAACCCCTGATGGTAGACTGCCTGGGCATGAACTGGCGAAGAGCGCCATTCCATTATAGCTTGAGACGAGATTATTGAACTGATCTCTTGCAGTCACTGTGACGTTGAATGCCGTGCCTGCCGTAATGACGGAGGGGGTGCCGACGCCGAAGTGCGTAACCGCCGCTGGTGCAACAGCCACTGTTCCTGATGTTCCCGTAATGCTTGGAGTGACCGTATCGGTTACGGTAATCGTTTGGGAGCCGGCGGTTATAAGGGTTGCGTTGAACGAGCCGGTTCCGTTGGTGAGAGCAGTATCTACCGGTAGAAGAGCATTGAAATCTGTGCTGGTAAAGTGGGCTGTACCCGTGTATCCTATCACAGTATTACCGTAAACATCCTTCGCTATGATGGAGACGCTTAACGCAGTTCCCGCCGAAGATGTAGAAGGAGCGGTTACAAGATATTGGCCGACAGTGCCCGGATTGACGGTTATGCCACCAGTGGTTCCGGCAATGTTTGAGTTAACAATGTCGGTTGCGGTGATTATCCGTGAACCAGCCGTTACGAGCGTTACGCCAAATATGCCAGTTCCGTTGGTGAGGGTCGCAACTGTTGGAAGAATGGCTCTGGGGTCTGTGCTAGTGAAGTGGACTGTGCCCGTGTAGTTGCTTACGGTATTGTTATAGGCATCTTGCGCCGTTACAACGACACTAAAGCTGATGCCTGCAATAGTCATGTCAGGCACATTCATAGACAAATGGTCAGCAGTTCCCGGGCTGACGTTGATATTTGCTGATGTTCCATTCGTACTGAGTGTTATTGTATCTGTAGCGGTAATAGTACGATTACTCGATGACTTCAGTGTCGCACTGAATGCACCTGTACCGTTGGTAAGCGTTGCATCGGTGGGGAGAATCGCCTGTGGATCAGTGCTGGTGAAGTGAACGGTTCCAGTATATCCTGTGGTCGAGTTTCCATCGGCATCTAGGGCGTTTACTGTGAAAGTAAGCGGTGTTCCTACCATAGCCGTTTCTGGGCATATGACTCTAAACGACTTCGCTGGTTGGGGAGTGACGTTGATATTATTGCTGGAAGCAGTAATAGGTGGCGTCATGGTATCTGCCGCAGTGATAGTTTGAATCCCCACTGATTTGAGTGTCGCACTGAACGATCCCATTCCGTTTATAAGCGTCACATTATCAGGCAGGATAGCTTGAGGGTCTGTGCTCGTGAAGTGAATGGGACCGGAATAATATGTTGCAGGTTGGTTGTCCGAATTGAGCGCTGTGACGGTAAAGTTGACTGCACTGTTTGCTAACACGTTTGTGGTGGCGCTCACTACGAGATGTACTGTTGTAAGCCGATATAGCAGGCCCTTACTATCTCCACCAAGAGCCGTTCCACCGTAAAGATTTCCGTTCGAATCAGTGGAGACACCTCCATAAGGTAGTGATCCATCATTTACTCCACCGGCAAATTTATGCAAGATACTAAAGACTCCAGCTGGAGTAATCTTGAAAACTATTCCAAAACCTAAGCCACTTGGGTCGGCGGCAACTGCCGATCCTCCATATGTAGTCGTGCCGTAAAAATTTCCGTCCGGTCCGTAGGTCAGGCTGCCACTAGAACTACTCCCATCATTTTCGCCGCCGGCAAAGTGATGCAGAATAGTTACAGTACCGGCCGGGGTCATTTTGAATATTGTGCCTTTATTCGACAATCCTCCGAAAATAGTTGTCCCATAGAAATTTCCATCGGGACTGATCGTGAGTCCAGCCTGAGGATTTCGCCCATCATTTGCGCCGCCAACAAATAAATGCAGTATGGTTGTAGCGCCGGCCGGGGTCATCTTGAATACTGTGCCGTTATTTCCTGATCCTCCTGCAAAAGTTGTGCCGTAGAAATTACCGTCAGCCCCAAGGGTAAGAGACCCTGAGGGATCTGCCCCATCATTTGCTACACTGCCATCTCGAAACACATGTCGATTGATAAAAGCGCCTTCTGGCGTAATCTTGAATACCGTGCCTTTGTTAACGCCTCCTTCGCCTGCGGTTACGCCATAAAAGTTACCGTCTAAGCCGAGTGTGAGGCCTGCGATTGGCCGATTTCCGTCATTGGGAACACTGCCGGCACTAAATGAATACAGGAGGGATGTTGTGCCGTCTGGGGTTATTTTGAATACAGTGCCGTAATTCGCATTTCCGCCAGCTGCGGTCGTGCCGTAGAAATTGCCGTCCAAGCCTAACGTAAGTCCACCGACAATATAATCCCCGTCATTTACAATACTGCTACTGCCAAATGAGTGTAGGATGGTTAGGACACCGGCTCGGGTCATGCTATATGCCGTACCATGACCCGACCAAGATCCTCCATACGCGGTTGTGCCGTAGAAATTGCCGTCGGGGCTGAGCATTGGTGCGGACTCTGGGGTTGCACCGTCAATGCGGTCGTCCGCAAAGGTATGTAGGATCGAAAATGAATAGCTGGAACTCTGTGCGAAGGCTCCAATGGGAAAGAGCGGCAATGCGAAAAGCAACACCGCGATTAAGACGAACAAGCGAGGACGATTTGATTTATACAAAACTCTCAACGTTGATTTTCCTTTTTCTGCGGTGATATCTCAACCACATCATGAATGTGTTGTATCTTAATATGGTTGAGGAAATCAATTTATCATTATATACAAGTATGACGCCTCGATACCGTATTTGTGACGCAAACACAGAACGCGGAAGCAGAGATATAAAAAAGGCCTCCGCATCGATATGATGCGGAGGCAAGAAGAGGAGAAATCGACTAATTGACGGCGATCGCGCTGCTCGTCCCGGTGATGCTGCCATCAACTGTGTCCGTTGCGGTCACGCTCTGGCTCGGCTTTGTCTTCAGCTTGACCGTAACTTGCTTCGCGCCGCTCGTCAAAGTAACGTTCGCGGGAAGCACGGCGGCGAGGTCGGTGCTTGTGAAGTGAACCGTGCCGGTGTAGCTCTTGGCCAGGTTGCCGTAGGCGTCCTTCGCCGTGACCGTTGCATAGAACGCCGCGCCGGATGTCGTGCTTGCTGGAGCAGTGACAGTGAACTGCGATGCGGGAGCGGCGCTCACGACGATCCCGCCGCTGCTTCCCTTGATCGTGTTGGTCATCGTGTCAGTGGCTGTAATTGTCACCGTCGTTGCCGTCTTGAAGGTGACGTTGAACGTGCCCACACCATTCACCAAGACAGCATTTGCAGGCAGGATGGCATTTGCGTCGGTGCTGGTAAAGTGGGCAGTGCCGGTATAGTTGGTGGCAGTGTTACCGGATACATCTTTCGCTGTGACGGTGAAAGTTAGCGGAGATCCCGCGACGGCAGTTGTCGCTGCGGTGATCACAAGCTTGGATGCGATGGCCACAACGCTGATATTGCCGGTTGTCGCCGCGAGGCCGGTGTCCACTGTATCTGTCGCCGTGATCGTCTGTGTGCCTGCCGTTTTCAGCTTGGCGCTGATTTGTTTTGTGCCGTTTGTAAGTGTAAAATCGGCGGGCAGCATGGCCTGGCCATCGGTGCTGGTGAGATGGATCGTCCCGCTGTATCCGGTTGCTGTGTTGTTGAATGCATCGAAGGCTTTCACCTGAGCATAGAACGCCGTGCCGGCTGTAACGCTTGCGGGAGCTTCGACTTTGAGCGATGCCGCGTTTCCAGGCGCAACGTTCACGGTGAGAAGCGTGCTGATTCCATGATGCGCTATGTCCATTGCGCGGATTTTTTGCGGTCCTGCCGTTTTCAGGGTTGTAGAGAACGATCCTGTTCCATTGATGAGCTGAGTGTCCGCAGGAAGAACCGATTGCAGATCCGTGGCGGTGAAATGCACAAAGCCAGAATAGCCTGGAACGACGTTTCCATGGTCGTCGATGGCCTTTACGGCGACGTTGAATGGAACGCCGGCTGTGGCTGGTGAGGAAGTTGAGAGAGCATAGTGTGTCGCGGAGCCTTCGGGGAGAACATCCACGTCGATCGTATCACTGGAGACACTGAACATCGGATCCGTAGAGTATGCAGTGACGGACTGCTTGCCGAGGGTTGTAAATATTACATCGAAGAACCCTGGTCCCATTTCTTCATGAGAGTCCGGGATAATCGCGTTAGGATCCGATGCGAGGATATCGATCCCGAATATCTCCTCGGTTGTCCCATTTCCGTATTGACCGAATACGTCTACGATGCAGCTCCATGGTTGATTGACGATCGCTACAAGAGGCGCTTCGATTTTGAGATAGCTTGGGCTGCCGTTGACTGAAACATCCACTCCCGCACTGCCCGAGATATTCGGATGTGCTGTGTCGGCAACTTTGATCGTTTGATGACCACTGAGATTCAGAGTCACACCAAATCCGCCTGTGCCAGTATTCTCGTCAAGAACCCCATCGCTTGGAAGAACAGCAAACCGATCGGTGCATGTAAAATGAACCGTACCGGAGTATGTCGTGTCGACATTGCCGGCGTTATCGACGGCGGACACGACAACAGTTTTATAGCCCTGGTAGATATCGTCCGCATTCAGGATTTGGACAGTCAAATGCGTGGCAGGCAGGGCGAGGGCAGGCGATAGTGTTGCGGCGCCGGCTACGATAGCCATGCCCAGTATCACCGCCGCGCGTTTTCCTGAGCGTACTACTCGTCTGTAGCGTTGCGAGTGTTGGGGCAGAGCTTCAGCGTGGGCGCGTGCAAGGATGCGCTGCGTTTCTCGGATCCGATCAAGTGCCGTCATAACAGAACTCCTTTGTTTACACTGAACGGGTTTCTGCAGTAATACTGCTAATTGCTAGTGTTGCATATTTTTATAATATTCTAATATATCGTAATTAATTTTCTTGGAAAATTATTGGCTATCAGACGAACACACATAAAAAAGCCTCCGCACCATATTGATGCGGAGGCAAGTGGGGAAGAACCGGACTAATTCACGGTGACCGATCCGCTTGTTCCGGCGAGGCCGGAGTTAACGGTGTCGGTTGCAGTGAACGTCTGGCTGCCTGTGGTCTTGAGCTTAATGGTAACCTGTCTGGTTCCATTCGGCAGTGTGACGTTGGCCGGAAGAACAGCCTGGCCGTCCGTGCTGGTGAAGTGCACCGTGCCGGTGTAGCTCTTGGCCGTATTGCCGTAGGCGTCTACTGCTGTGACCTGCGACTGGAATGCAGCTCCACTGGGGGTGCTTGCGGGAGCCGTCAGGGTGATCTGTGTTGCTGCAGCCGCGCTCACCACGATGCCCGCGCTGGTGCCTTTGATTGTTGAGATCGCCGCATCTGTTGCGGTGATAACTTGCGTCGCGGCCGTTTTGAACGTGATGGTGAATGTGCCCACGCCATTGGTGAGAGTAGCGTCGGCAGGAAGGACTGCCTGTCCATCCGTGCTGGTGATATGCACTGTTCCGGTGTAGTTAGTGACGATGTTGCCGACGCTATCCTTGGCCGTAACCGTAAAGGTCAGCGGGCTGCCGGCTGTGGTCGGAGCAACACCGGTGATTACCAGCTTTGCCGGAGCGGCTACGACATTGATACTGCCTGTTGTCGCGGTAAGGCTGGAGTTGGCTGTATCCGTCGCGGTGACCGTTTGAGTGCCGGGAGTTCGCAGCTTGACACTTACCTGTCGCGAGCCGCCGGTAAGGACGAAATCGGCAGGAAGTATCGCCAGTCCGTCCGTGCTGGTGAGATGGATCGTTCCGGTATAGCCGGTGACGGTATTGTTGAATTGATCCTTGGCTGTAACGACCGCATAGAACGGAATTCCGGCGGATGTGTCGCTAGACGCTGTAATCGTCAGATGCGTGCTGGCATCGGCAGTTACGGTAATGTTTGTCGTGCCGGTGATCGATGTATTCGTCGTATCACGAGCGCGGATGGTTTCCGGCGCCGCCGTAAGGAACGTGGCGAAAAAGGCGCCTGAACCTCCGGTGATAGCGCTGTCGAGCGGCAGTGTGGCGGCGGGATCCGTGCTGGTGAAGTGCACCGTACCCGAGTAGGATGCGTCCGGATTTCCGAACTGATCCGTTGCCTGCACCGACACGCTTACTGATGTGCCTGCAACCGAGCTGGCCGGAGCAGTAAGGAGGAACTGGGACGCCGGCAGTCCAGTGACGGTGATTGCGCCGGTTGTGGCGGTCAGACCGGAGTTGACCGTATCGGTGACAGTGATCGTCTGCGAACCTGCGTGGATCAGGGTTGCAGTGAACGATCCTGAGCCGTTAGTAAGTGTCGCATCGGCGGGCAGGGTAGCCCCGGCATCCGTGGATGTGAAGTGGACGGTTCCGGCATAGCCTGTTGCCGTGTTGCCGAATGCATCCTTCGCCGTAACGGTGAAGTTGAATGCAGAACCCGCAGTGGCCGATCCAGGAGCGGAGACCGTCAGACTTGCCGCAGCTCCGGCGCCAACATTGATATTGCCGCTGGTTCCGGTGATGCTGCCCAGTATGGTGTCCGTGGCGGTGATGGTCTGGGTGCCGGCCGTCTTCAATGTTGCGCTGAATGTGCCGGTTCCGCCTGTTAGCGTCGAGTTCGCAGGCAGGTTGGCCGCACCGTCGGAGCTGGTGAAGTGGACAGTGCCGTTGTAACCGATCACCGTATTGTTGGATGCGTCAAGTGCGGTAACGGTGACATTGAACGCTGATCCCGCCGTTGCCGATGAAGGCGCGGACACGCTGTAATGCGTCGCAGCGCCGGCGGCCACACTGATTGTTCCACTGGTTCCGGTAATGCTGCCCGATACAGTGTCAGTTGCGGTGATTGTCCGATTGCCGGCCGTATTCAGCGTTGCGCTGAATGTGCCTGTTCCACTGGATAGCGTGGAGTTTGACGGCAGGCTGGCTGCGCCGTCGTTGCTGGTGAAGTGGACGGTTCCGCTATATCCGGTCGCAGTATTGTTGGATGCATCGAGCGCCGTAACGGTGTAGTTGAACGCCGAACCGGCCGTTGCCGTCCCAGGCGCAGACACCGAGAAGTGCGTCGCGGCTCCGGCGGAGACGTTGATGCTGTTGCTGGTTCCGGTGATGCTGCTCGATACCGTATCTGTAGCGGTGATCGTGCGGCTTCCGGCTGTATTCAGCGTTGCGCTGAATGTGCCGGTGCCGCTCGTCAATGTCGAGTTGGCCGGCAGGCTGGCTGCGCCATCCGTGCTGGTGAAGTGAACCGTGCCTGAGTAGCCAGTCGCCGTGTTGTTGAATGCGTCTAGCGCTGTAACGGTAACATTGAACGCCGAACCGGCCGTGGCCGATCCGGGCGCAGACACACTGTAGTGGGTCGCGGCTCCCGCGGATACGTTGATCGTGCCGCTGGTTCCGTTGATGCTGCTCGACACGGTGTCGGTTGCCGTAATGGTCCGGCTGCCTACCGTATTGAGTGTCGCGCTGAACGTTCCGACTCCGCTCGTCAATGTCGAGTTTGCCGGCAGTGCTGCCGCGCCGTCCGTACTGGTGAAGTGAACCGTGCCTGAGTAGCCAGTTGCCGTATTACTGAAGGCGTCCTTCGCCGTGACAGTGAAGTTGAAGCTGCTTCCCGCCGTTGCCGATCCGGGAGCGGAGACCGTGAGGCTTGCCGCTGCCGCTGCGCCGACACTGATATTGCCGCTAGTTCCGGTAATGCTGCCCGACACGGTGTCGGTGGCGGTGATCGTCTGGCTGCCGGCCGTCTTCAACGTTGCGCTGAATGTTCCGACGCCGCTGGAAAGTGTGGAGTTCGACGGCAGAGTGGCCGATCCGTCTGTGCTGGTGAAGTGAACCGTGCCTGAGTAGCCGGTGGCCGTGTTGTTGGACGCGTCCAGCGCCGTCACGGTGTAGTTGAAGGCGCTGCCGGCCATTGCCGTCCCGGGTGCGGACACCGAGAAGTGCGTCGCGGCACCGGCGGAGACGCTGATCAATCCGCTGGTTCCGTTGACGCTGCCCGATACCGTATCGGTTGCCGTGATGGTCTGGTTGCCGGCCGTCCGGAGAGTTGCGCTGAACGTGCCGCTCCCGCTGCTCAGGGTGGTGTTGGCGGGCAGGCTGGCTGCGCCATCCGTGCTGGTGAAATGGACGGTGCCGCTGTACCCGGTCGCCGTATTTCCCTGAGCGTCCTTGGCGACGACAGTCAGATTGTTGAATGCGGTTCCCGCCGTGGCGTTGACAGGAACGGTCATCGAGAAGCGCGTGGCTGCGCCGGGGCCGACGCTGATATTGCCGCTGGTTCCCGTGATGCCCGATACCGTATCCGTGGCTGTGACCGTCTGCGTTCCAGCCGTTGCCAGGGTGAATGAGAACGTGCCGGTGCCGCTGGTGAGCGTGCTGTTGGCCGGAACAGTGATGGCGCTTCCATCAGAAGTGGTGAAGTGAACGGTTCCTGTATAGCCGGTCACAGTGGCATTCGAAGAATCCTTTGCCGTGACGGTGACATTGAATGCCGTGCCGGATGTGGCGTTGGACGGCGCGCTGACCGAGAAGTGGTTCGCGACCGCGGCTGCGTCAAATGCGCCCATGGAGATATTTGTGGACCATGTAGCGCCGTCGTGATCGACGGTCGGCGCGCCTGAGCTGGTGCCGGCGCGGGCAGCCGGCGAATTCGACGCGATGTGCAGATTCTGGCTTCCCGGAGCGACGTACAGGGGATCCGAGCTGATGTTGTTGTTGACGCCGGCATAACCAGTCTGGTTGACGTCGCAAAATTGCACGACACCTGCAGCGGGCGGACTGGCCGTGGAGATCTCCTTCGGCGAAGTGTCTCCCCAGAAGATGCAGTTCCTCACGCTGTTTGTGCCGTTGAAGAAGTCGATCGTTCCGTTGTTGGCCGTCGTGCAGGAATTGCCGTAAAAACTGCAGTTATAGACCTTGGTCGTCTGGTTGGCGTTATTGGACGCGATATCGATCGCGGCGCCTTCGCCTGCTCCCGATGAGTTGGAGATGAACACGCAATCGGTAACATTAACTGTTGTGACATTGCTGTTGTTCTTGGTGATCTCCAGACCGCCGCCGTATGATGTCGTGGGACTGGTGCTTGATGACGAAGCGTTGGATAAGAAGTCGCACTGGTGGAATGTGGCGTTGCTGGCGTTGAGGAAGATGCCTCCACCCTGGAAGGCGGCGCAGTTCTTGATGGTGCAGCCTGTCACCGTCGCGTTCGCGGCGGTAAACGGCGAAGAGGCCGAACACGCGATCTCGATGCCGCCACCGGACCTGCCTGTGCAGTTCTTGACGACACAGTTTGAGATTGTGGCGGTGGATCCGAGGATGACGATGCCGCTGGCAAAGGTGGTGTCGTATCCGTTCTGGATGGTGAAGCCCTGGATGGATACGGTTTCGCCGCTGTGGGCATAGAAGCCTTTGCGCAGGTTTCCTGCGGATCCGTTAAGCTCTAAGATGGTGGACGCCGCTCCGGAAACGGATTGAATGGTGAGGCTCTTTCCGGCGGTATCGAGGTTGGTTTCGGTATAAGTGCCTGCAGTAACGGAGATTGTGTCTCCGCTGGACGCTGCGGCGATTGCTGCGGTTACTGTCGCAAAGTTGCCCGGCCCGACGACGCGTGTCGCAGCATGCGCGGTTGTCGCTGAGAATATGCCTATCGTAGCGATAGCAAGAAGTGAAAATTTCTTTAGCAGGTTATTCACGATGTTATTTTTGCCTGCCGGCGTAGGGCGAGAATTATGCAGGCCGCCGGGACGCTCCGGCGGCCTCGCGGCATCATTCGGAGAAATCATTTTGTAGCGCTCCATTCATAAATGATCCGGACTTGGCGTGGCCTGCGATCCTGCCGCCCATGGGCGGCAGGATCGCAGGCCGTTACCGCGTCGACGGGCGCCGCGGCCTACTAGCTGTCCAGGATCTGCGGGTGTCCTGACGGCAACGCAGCCGTCAGGACGCGGGTCATATTGCAGCGTTATTGGCGCTGCGGGAAGATGCCTTCCAGGGCCACAATGAACAGCAGGGTCAGGTAAGGCATCATATTGTCGTGAGGCAGTGAGCCTCCCGCCGGCATGACGCCCCCCGTATACATAGCCTGCGAAGGCCTCGACGTGTTGTAGAGCTGCCCGGGATTGCGTGGGTCTGAAGACGCCGGCACGCCCGGCAGCATATTTACGGGGGTGGCATCCGTAGCGCCGTCGCTGTCGCCGATGAGGTTGTGGGTATGGGCTGCCATCTCTGAGGCGATCAAGGTTACAGTCGGACTTCCACCGACCTCGCCCACGGTCCGCGGCGTCAGTCCCGGTCCATCTCCCTGGTTGATCGGCACGGAGCCCTGGAAGTTCGGCAGGCCGAAGTTTGACTGGCCGTTGCCGCCGTAGTTGACGCCGAACAGCGAAAACAGGGCTGAATTCTGTGAAATGGGCATGATCTGCCCGTCGCATGTGGCCCAACCTCTGGGAGCAAAGTTGAACGGCACAATGCGGATCTCGCCTAAGAACTGATCTGACATATTAGTCTCCTTTGCTCGTGATTAACCCTGTGACGGAAAGATTCCAGCCAGAGAAATAATAAAGCTGACGGTCAAGAACGGCTGCATATTCTCGTGAGGCTGATTGCCTCCGGCAGCAGTCGTCGTGGTCGTCATCGGCACCTGCGTGCCGGGCTGCACATACGTTGCGTTTGCGGTTGTCGCAAGCGACGCGGTTGCCGGGGCCGTGGCGGTCGCCGCCGTGTTGCTGACGCCGAGTGGATGGTTGTGAGGCGGCAACTGGGTTTGGAGCAGGGTAACGCTTTCGCTACCCGCAAGTTCTCCCTGAACGAATCCCTTGCCCACGTGGATGGGAACGCGGCCGCGAAGGTCAGGAAGCCCGAAAGTGTTGACGCCGTCGCCGCCGTAAGTTGTGCCGAGGAGGGTGTACAGCACTTCGAACTGAGATATCGGAAGTAGTGAGCCGTTGCATAACGACCAGTTAACAGGCGCAAAAGTGAACCCGACAAGGCGGATCTCACCGACATAAGGTGAAGACATAATATGTGACTCCGTTTATAAACTTGCCCGGCCGCAGCGGCGCGAGGCCATGTTCAATGGTGGACCGGGCGCTTGATTAGCTCTAATTGCGAGACGGAAACACGCCCACAAGAGCTATCACAAAGTTCAGCGCAAGATACGGCTGCTGATTGTTATGCGGCTGACCTCCACCGGTATTGCCGATCGCCTGAGGGGCGGCGACCGCATTCGGAGCGGCCGGCGAATAGGCGGGGCCGACAACATCAGACGACAGAGCGAGAGTCGCACCGTCCGGACTGGATGCGTTAGCGGCGTCCGGGGCCGCCACGAGAGAGTGCGTATGCTGAGGGATCTGCTGCGTGGTGAGCGTTATGTTCGTTGCGCCGGCGGACTGCCCCAATGGATAGGTGCGATAGTCGGTATGAATGGGCGCTTTGCCCTGCAGATTGGGCAGACCGAATGTCGAGATGCCGTCGCCGCCGTATGTCGTGCCGAGCAAGGCGAACAGTGCCTGGTTCTGCGCGATCGCCAGGATCTGGCCGTTGCATAGCGCCCAGCCTTTGGGCGCGAAATTGAATGCGACGATCCGAATTTCGGAAAGATATTGTTCGGACATGATTGACCTCAATTCCTAGGAATTATGGAAGTGGACTCTAGCTAAAAATTGCCTGGTATTGCGTCGCAGCCGGTGTCGCGCCGATGGGAACGAGAAATATTTCGAGTGTGCCCATCTCCGCGTGCGTAAGCGTATAGATTTGCTGGGGCAGCACTACGCCCGGCGTGCCGGAAAAGATCAGCGAAAACGGCTGACGCATTCCTTCGGCCGGAGGGGGAGATGTGCTTACTTCGACCAATGTCAGGTCCGCGGCAGGCTCGCTTCCTTGAATCAGGGAGAATTGTGAATCTTTGTGAGTGAGAAACTCTTCGTAAGTAAGCTTCTCCAGCGGCGGCGCTTGTGTCATAGATTGGACTCCGTGTAGTTGGTCACTGACGTTCCGTCAGGCATCATCAATTCTGATTTACTGTTGTGTAATAAACCTGAAGAATCGGTAATGCTACCAGTCTAAAAGTAATGGTCGAGCTTAGTACGACATAAGTATATCAGTTCGATTGGTAGCTGTAAATAGGGACGTAATCAATCGTACTTTTGTGAATTGGTTCTTTGGGAGCATTTACCACGTCTTTCGCGCATTGTATTCCATCAGGTCCATCTGGCATAATATTTGCTAAGTATGCGTTAAGATCGAAAGCCTGGCCGGGACGATCTCTACAATGTTGATGGCCGCCCCAAAATGAACACTGCTGCACAGGTACGCTATCAACCTCGCCTCGACGCCCTCTGGCGTACTAGGCTTATAGAAACTCCGGGGGGCGAACAGTTTGATCGCCTGACCAGACTTGCTGCCGCGTACCTCCAGGCGCCGCTTACCCTCGTGACTCTCGTCGACGAAAATCGGTTGTTTTTCAAGAGTGCGGCCGGACAGTCCGGGCGCGCCTGGTTGGCGCAACGGCAAGCTCCGTTGACATACTCGTTCTGCCCCGAAGTCATTGCTAAGAAGAAGCTCGTGGCGATCCCCGACGCCCGCAAAGTGGTTCCGAACCAGAACTGCCCGCTTCTTACCGAATTCCATGCATATGCCTACGCGGGAGTGCCGTTGATTACGTCGAAGGGATTCGCGATCGGCGCTTTCTGCGCGATCGATCACCGGCCACGGGAGTGGCGGACCGATGAACTGAATATCCTGATCGATCTCGCTGCACTGGCGAAGACGGAGATTGATGTAATCGGCTACCTGCAGGAAGCTCAGGAGAACACGGCCGCCGCAGAGCAAGAGCGCCGGCTGATCAGCACACTCCTCGAATCCACCAGTGAAGGCATTTGCGGCCTCGATTCGGACGGCCGATGCACGTTTATCAATCCTGCCGGCGCTGATTTGTTCGGCTACCGGCCGGATGAGCTTAAGGGCCGCCTCATGCAAGTCCTGATGCATTACTCGGACCGCGGCCGCGAAATCTCCGATGAGACACAGTGGCCTATTGTCCAGGCCCTGAAGAACAACGTCGAGATACGCTGCGAAGAAGCCGTGTTCTTTCATCGCAGCCGGACGACATTCCCCGTTGAGTATTCGCTTTCGCCGATCCGGTCCGGCGGCATGAAGGGGGGGGTAATCACCTTTGTCGATATCTCTGCTCGCAAACGTTCGGAAGCCACCATCCGGATTGCCGAGGAGAAGTACCGGCTGATCTTCGAGAACTCCCCACACGGCATCTTTCAGAGCTCGGCGGATGGGAAGTTCATCAGTACCAATGGGACGCTGGCCAAGATCTTCGGCTATTCTTCGGCGAAAGAGCTGATGGACAGTGTCCAGAATATCGGCAGCGACCTCTACATCAATCCCGCGCGGCGCGCGGAATATGAACATAAGCTCCTCAGTCAAGGACACGTAACCGAGTTCGAGTCCCAGGTGCGGCGCAAGGATGGCGGCAGCGTCTGGGTGTCCGAAACGGCGCGCGCGGTACGGTTTCCCTCTGGAATCCTGCGCTACTTTGAAGGTTCGGTCGAGGATATCACGGCGCGGCGTGAGGCGCAGGAAGCGCTTCGGCGTCAGAATCAGTACCTTGAGGCGCTTCACGATACGACCCTTGCCCTGATGAACCGGCTAGAGCTGTCCGACCTCCTTGAGACTCTCGTGCAGCGCGCCGCCGACCTGCTGGGCACGGCGAACGGTTATATCTGCATGCTGGAGCCGGGTGAGAACCACCTGACCATCAGGGTCGGCGCGGGCATCTACGCCAATCACATCGGCGACAAGATTGCGCGTGGGCATGGCGTTGCCGGCAGTGTCTGGGACACGGGCAAGAAGCATGTCATCAACAACTATTCCAGCTGGACCGGCCGGGCCAGAACCTTCGATGGCTATCTCCTCCATGCCGTTTTCGGAGCGCCGTTGATGTACGGCACGCAGCTCGTCGGTGTGCTCGGCATGGCGTACGACAAGGATACGCGGCGGGAATTCGGCCCTGACGAAGTCGCGGTTGTCGACCGGTTCGCAGAACTCGCAAGCCTCGTCCTGATTAATGCCCGTCTGTTCGCCGCAGCGCGTCAGGAGCTATCCGAACGCCGCAGGGCGGAAGCCGCGCTCCAGGAAGCGAAGGACGCCGCCGAGGTCGCGAACCGCTCCAAGAGCATGTTCCTGGCCAATATGAGCCATGAACTGCGCACGCCTTTGAACGCCGTTATCGGTTACAGCGAGATGCTTCAGGAAGAGGCTGCCGATCTTGGGATGGAGGATTTCATTCCCGACCTGCAAAAGATCCAGGGCGCCGGCCGGCATCTTCTCGCCTTGATCAACGACATCCTTGATCTGAGCAAGATCGAAGCCGGCAAAATGGACGTATGTCTGGAGCCGGTCGAGGTTGCCAAGCTTATCGGAGAGGTCGCAAGCACCATCGAACCGTTGATCCAGAAGAATGAAAACATTCTCAGAATTACGATCGATCCGCACGCAGGCATCATGCAGACCGACGCCATGAAAGTGCGGCAGAGCCTGCTCAACCTTCTCTCGAATGCAAGCAAATTTACGGATCATGGCGTCGTAATGTTGAATGTTCGGCGCGATACGGTAGCAGACCGCGACTGGGAAGGCGACTGGATCGAGTTCCAGGTCGTCGATACCGGCATCGGAATGACTTCCGCGCAAATGGGGCGTTTGTTCGAGGCCTTTTCTCAGGCCGATGCCGCCACCTCCAGCAAGTTCGGCGGCACGGGACTTGGATTAGCCCTGACCAAACGCTTCTGTAAACTCATGGGTGGTGATGTTCGCGTCGAGAGCGAGCATGGTGTCGGATCCACGTTCACCATCCGACTTCCAGCTGCCGCAACACATTCTGCAGCCGCAGAATAGGATGTGGCGCTGCACTCCGCAGGTGACAGGGAGATCATCGTGAAACTTCTTCTGATTGAAGACAATGAGCTCAATCGCGATATGCTCTCACGGCGCCTTCAGCGTCTTGGATATGAGGTTTTGGTCGCCGTCGACGGTCAAAGGGGAGTGGCTATGGCACAGCAGGAGCGTCCTGATCTGGTCATAATGGACCTGAGCCTGCCGGGTATTGACGGTTGGGAAGCGACACGTCTGCTAAAAGCTGATCCCGAAACGGCCGGCATTCGCATCGTGGCGTTGACAGCTCATGCCGTGTCGAGCGACCGGGAGCACGCCATTGCCGCCGGTTGTGATGATTACGATACCAAACCGGTGGATCTGCCGAGACTTCTGGGCAAGATTGAGCGGCTTCTCGGAATTACCCCACAGGGATCGATAATTCCCCTTCCGCCGGCACAAGCGCCTGCCCCCGCAGCGCCCGAACCCCGTCCCTCTCCGGTTGTATCAGGCGGCCAGGCAGCATCCTCGACGCCTGCGCCTGCCAGCCGCGGAATCAAACTTCTCATTGTGGAAGACAATGAACTCAATCGCGATATGCTGTCACGGCGGCTGCGCCGCCATGGATACGAGATTGTGATTGCTCTTAACGGCGAACAAGGCGTTGAGATGGCCCAGAGTGAACTGCCGGCGCTTATCCTGATGGACATGAGCCTTCCGGGGCTTGACGGCTGGGAAGCGACACGCCTGTTAAAGGCGGCGCCGGATACTCACAGTATTCCCATTATCGCTCTTACGGCGCATGCCATGACCAGCGACCGAGATAAGGCAATGGCGGCAGGCTGTGATGATTACGACACCAAGCCGGTGGAGATCAAGCGGCTGCTCGGAAAGATCGAAACGTGGCTGAGGCGCACCGGCGTCCAGCTTCCTGACTAATGTGTGAGGTTTACAATGTCCCAGGTGCAGACTGATTTCTCCGGCGCGCTGACAAAGGCCATCAAGCCCCTGATCGCGATTATTGCTATCGCTGTAATCCTTCTTATCATACTCGCCGGGTATGGCTTCCAGGCTTCCAGGCAGAACGCAAGCGACGATGCCGCCATTGGGCAGGCGCAAGCCCTTGCCAATAAGGTTATCGCAGTACAGTCCGCCGAGCGGGACTTATTTGCCGCTTCTCAGGACGCTCGTGACGAACCTAAGAAAACCTACGATACGGCAAGTACGGACCTCCAGACCGCATTCGATGCTTTCAGTCCACTGATCACGCAGTACTCAGGCCAGCAGAAAGCGTCCGAATTACAAGCATCCATGGGGCGGTGGACCGAGGAGCGCCAGCACGCCATTCAGTCCTTCGCGGATCCGGCCGGCCGGCCGACTGCCGCTTCGATCATCCCGAACCAGATCCTCGGAGGCTTGGCGGATATGACGGCGACCGTTGTCGATGAGCGAGCCCATCGATCCGGCCCGGCAAGCACCATCGATATCGCACTGGCGTTGCTCATTGGAATAATCCTGGTCGCTGCCGCAAAGCGTTTGACGGATACCAAGGATAATCTGATTGCGGCTCAGCAGCACGATGCCGCCGATCAGGATCAGGTGCAGGCAATGCGACGCCAGAAGGCGCTGCTGGCCACCATGCTGAAAAGCATCGGCGACGCCATGGTTGCGGTGGACACTGCCGGCCGGATTACCTTCATGAACGCCGTCGCCGAAAAGCTGACCGGCTGGATGGAAGCGGATGCCGTCGGCAAGGATGTCGGAACGGTAGTATCGGTAATCAACGAAAAGACCGGCACTGCGCTGCCGTCGCCGTTCGCGAGGACGCTCAAAGACAACATCGATCAGGAGATCAACGCCAACGCAGTTCTCGTCGGACGCGATGGTGTTAATCGACCCATTACGGGCCAGTGCGCTCCGGTGTGGGAAGGCAAGCAGAGCGTCATCGGCGCGGCTTTGATCTTCCGCGACGTGACCGAGAAGCGAATTGCGCGCCAGGAACTGAAAACAACCGAGGCATATAAGGAAGCAATCCTCGATGCCGCTCTCGACGCCGTTATCTTGATGGATGCCTCCGGAAGGATCATTGAGTTCAACAAGGCCGCAGAGCAAACACTCGGATATACGCGACACGAGGCAATGGGCGCATCCGTAGTAAGCGTCATTATTCCAACCGATCAACGCAATACATTCGAAACCGGATTGACGCAGTATCTCGCGACCGGAGCTTCGGACCTGTTCGGAAAGCAAATCGATACCAAAGCGATGCGAAAGGGCGGGGGACAGATTCCTGTGGAGATGGCTATGACGGCCATTCCCGATGTCAAGCCTCCCGTATTTGCGATCTTCATCAGCGATATCTCCGTGCGCAAGGCAGCCGAAGACGCCCTGCTTCGCGCCAAGGAGGATGCCGAGGAGGAGAGCCGCTCAAAGAGCATGTTCCTCAATGACATGAGCGATGAGTTGCGTACGCCGCTCAATGCCGTCATCGGATACAGCGAGATGCTTCAGGAAGAGGCCAATGCGCGAAACGTCGACGGCTTCGTGCCTGACCTGCAGAAGATCCACAGCGCCGGAAAGCTCCTGCTGACATTTGTCACCGATGTTCTGGATCTCAGCAAGATCGAAGCCGGCAAAATGGAACTCTTCGTCGATGAGTTCGATGTTCAGGATGTTGTAGAAGAGATTGTCACTTCGGTAAAGCCGCTTGTGGACGGCAATCAGAATACGCTGGATGTACGGGTGCCGGCGAATATCGGCATGATGCGTGGAGACAGGACCAAGGTAAGGCAGTCCGTGCTCTACTTGATCTCCAACGCGGCGCGTTTTGCCCAGGAGCGCTCCCTGGTGCTGGACGTAAAGCGCGACAAGGGCAAAATCGGCGACACGATCACCTTCCGCATTGCCGATACAACTCCTGGTTTGCCGCCGGAACAGGCTCAGAAGCTTGCGGCCGCGTTCGCGGCATCGGGAGCCGGACGGACCTACCGGTTCGGCGGTCACGGTCTCGGACTTGCGATCGCGCAGCAGCTCTGCGAGATGATGAGCGGCGAACTCGTCGTAACCCGCGAAGTCGGTCACAGCCCCGAATTCCTGGTCAAGCTGCCGGCTAAGGCAGCCTGAGTTCCTCTCTTCTATGGCGCCTGCTCTCGGCATTGCTGAAAGCAGGCGTTTTGTGATTCCGGACTGTCCCTCTCAGCTCCTCGGTCTTCGGACTGCCATCTCTTAATTCCTTGCCAGCCCTCCATAAATCAACCGTACTATGGAATAAAGCGTAATGTATCGAACACTTGCAGGTAAGTTCTTCACCTGCAACTTCAGTGTGAGCTTCGGAGCTCCGCTAACTTTCCATGGTAAGATTATGAGTGTATAGATGATCGCATACTCTTTGAGAATGGGGCGTCAACGCCATGATCGATTGTTTAACAACGCAATGACTGCAACACTTTTAGTCCTGCCATACACCATAAACGGAGTTTCATACGGCCTGCCGCTATCCGTCGTCGACCAGGTTGCGCCCGTTGTTGAGATTACGCCTGCAACCGGAGTTCGGCGCGAAATTCTGGGGATAATCAATGTCTATGGCGAGATAATGCAGGTTGTGAGCATGCGCCGTATATTCGGCGCGCCCGACCGCCGCCTGCAGTTAAGCGATCGGCTGATATTTGTTCGTACGAGCGCCGGAAGGCGCGCGTTGCTGGTGGATACCGTTGGCGAGGCAATCGAAGTTTCAGTTGACACGAGCGATGAACGTGAAGGATCAGGATTTACCGGAACGGTGGCAGTGCTGCCTGAGGGAATAATGCAAATTCACGATCCGTCCGTGTTTTCAGCCGGTGAATTGCCGGCGGCGCAGCAAATCGCCCTGATTGGTGTGGGGTGATAGTGACAGATAATTCTCTAAATACCAGACTCGAGGCCCTCAGCCAATTAATCACCGGTGGAATGGGACTGTATTATCCTCCGGTTCGGATTGCCGATCTTGAGAGGGGGGTCCGCGCGATAACGCAGTCGCGCGTATTTGAGAGCGTCGAAAGCTGTATCGACTGGCTGCTTACTCCTCCTGTGTCAGACCGGATCGATGCTCTGGCGAAGCATCTCACAATTGGTGAAACCTACTTCTTTCGGCATCCTGAGACATTCCATGCTCTGGAGCGAGTTGTGTTGCCGCCGCTTCTGGCTGCCCGAGGCGCTCAGGATCGCCGGCTGCGCATCTGGTGCGCGGCGTGCAGCACCGGCGAAGAGCCTTACTCCGTCGCCATAATGCTGCGGCGATTGCTTCCTGATATTGCTCGATGGAATATCACGATCGTCGCTACGGATATCAACCGTGATGTGATTGTACGGGCAATCGATGCTCGCTATGGCGAATGGTCGTTTCGGGGCGCGTCGGACGCTTACAAGCAAACAGCTTTCGAAGTAACTGGTCCGGGGCGCTATCGACTTCTGCCTGAATTGCGTCAGATGGTCCGATTCGAATATCTGAACCTTGCGGATTTACCCCTTTCAGGAACCGTTTTAGACAGTGGTCAGTTCGATCTGGTATTCTGCCGCAATGTCATGATCTACTTTACGGAGGACCACATCCGCCGTTTGTTCGGCGAATTCTCTCGTTTGATTGCCCCGGGGGGATGGCTGCTGACAAGTCCGGTTGAGACCATCTATAGCAGGGATACCGCCTTCACGCCGGTAACAATCGAAAATGCTATGCTGCTGCGCAACGATATCGGCGCCAGCCTTTTGGGAACCTCGCTTCCGGTTGTGCCACGAATTCCGCACTTGACGGAACGTTTCGCGGTAGGGACGCCGGCTCCCCAGCCGTCCCAGGCGAATTCGAAGCCTGAGCGGTTTGCATATCCGGAGTCTGCTCCGGGCATCTCAGCCGCCGCTCCGTCCCGTTCGTTGCCGCCAACCCAAACGGCTGCTGTGCCGGCGAATGGAAGAGATATTGCTGGCCGCCTCTATGCGCAGGGCCAGCTTGTCGCCGCGCTGAATGCGCTGCAGTCTGTGCCGGATATGAACGATGAGGGAGCTTTCGCCTTGCGAGCGCGGATACTGGCGGATCTCGGCAATCTCGGCGAGGCACAGATCTGGTGTGAGAAAGCGATGGCTTCAGATCGTATACGGCCGGAGCTGCAATATCTGTTGGCGACGATACATCTTGCCGGCAATCGCCCTGAGCCGGCAGCCGATGCATTGCGACGGGCGATTTTCCTGGATTCTGAGTTCGTGATGGCACACTATACGCTTGCTCTGCTTGCCCGCAGCGCCGGGCGTATCGCAGAGGCCGATAAGCAGCTTCGCCTGGTATTGCGCCTTCTGGAGAAGCAGCCTGACGACACCATAGTTCCCGAATCCGAGGGAATGTCCGCGGGAAGAATGCGGACCATGACCGAATCGATCCTGCAGTCAAAGGTATGACGCCATGGAAGGCAACGTGAATGAGTGATGAGCTGGACGGCCTGAATATTTCTTCGTTTGCGCCTCTTGATCCTCATACTCGAACTATTTTGCATGAGAGAGCGCTGAGATTGGCGGAGCCGCCGCCGCGCGAAGGCGTTTCAAACGATTTGCTCGATGTTGCGGTGTTTACACTGAACGACGAGATTTACGCGATCGAGTCGCACTTCATCGCGGAGACTGTGGTAATAAAATCCATTACTCCGCTGCCCGGAGTTCCGGCGTTCATTGCCGGAATCACCGCCCTTCGAGGCGATATCGTTTCGGTGATGGATCTTAAGAACTTGTTCGGCATGAACCCTGAGCGGCCTGCCCGTCTCTTTATGCTTTACCTGCAGCGCGGTGAGACCCGGTTCGGCATTCTCGCGGATTCCATACTCGGTGTGAGGACGATCAATCACGGGGACCTGCAGTCAAACGTCGCCACCCTTACAGGGATTCGCTCCCGTTATGTGCGCGGCATCACTTCGGATCGCATCGCCGTCCTCGATGCTCATGCACTTCTTACGGACGACCGGATTATCGTCCGCAATGCCTAATCGCAATCCATGGAGATCACAATGTTAAGAGGCCTGCGGATTGGCACTCGTCTCAATATCGTATTTGGGGTGCTTCTCGCCCTTTTCTTATCCCTTGCCATATTCATGTTACATGAGATCGGGAATATTTCGGGCCTCATTCGGACATTGTATGAACGCCCATACACCGCAAGCAGCTCAGTTCGTGACGCCAATACAAACCTCGTCAAGGTTCAGCGCAACATTCGTGAAATGATCCTTACGCACAATCCTGCGGAGATTGAAGAGGCTGCCGATGGAATGGCCGCGGCTCGCGATGCGGTTTCCGCCAACCTCAGCAAAGCGAAGAATGCCTGGACCGGCGATTCATCGGATCTCGACAAGGTAATATCGGATTTTGGAGCGCTTCCACCTCTCTGGGCGGAGGAGGCACGCTTATGCCGCGCGAACCAGAACGCTCAAGCCTATGCCATGGTGCGTGGGCAGTCCAGACCGATATCAACAAAGCTCGATCACGATATGGCGAGCCTGGTTGCCGATGCGACACAGGATGCGGTTGATCTGAACAACAATGCTGCCGATATCGCCAGGAATGCATACAAGATTTCGATTGTTCTTCTCGTCCTTTGCATCGTTCTAGCCTTTCTGTCGGCGTATGTCATTACACAGAGCATCGTGAGACCTTTGGCGAGCGCAGTCGAGGTCGCTACGATGGTTGCCGCGGGAGATCTAAGCGTCTCCGTTCCGATGGACAAAAATAAGGATGAGGTCGGCGCGCTGATACAAGCGCTTAATGATATGGTAATCGGGCTTCGCGGCCAGATCCGGGAGATCCTGGAAGGCATTGCCGTACTCACATCTTCGGCAAGCGAGCTCGCCGCGACATCCACACAATTTGCGTCGACATCCACCGAAACGGCGGCGTCGGTTACGGAAACCACTGCAACAGTAGAGGAAGTGAAGCAGACTTCTCGTGTCGCAAGTGAAAAGGCGCAGGATGTTGCGGATCGCGCGCATATCACCGTGCAGATATCGCAACAGGGGCAAGATTCCGTGAACGCCACGATCGGCGGAATTCAGCATATTCGCCAGCAGATGACCTTCATCGCGGATAGCGTTGTGAGATTAAGCGAGCAGAATCAAGCGATCAGCGACATAATATCGAGCGTCGACGATCTCGCCGAACAATCAAATCTACTTGCTGTTAATGCGTCTATTGAAGCTGCCAAGGCCGGAGAACACGGCAAAGGGTTTGCCGTAGTGGCCCGAGAAGTCAAGAGTTTGGCCGAACAGTCGAGACAGGCTACACGGCAGGTTCGCGGGATCTTAAGTGAGATCCAGAAGGCGACAAGCGCGACCGTTATGGCCACGGAACAGGGAAGCAAATCCGTCGACATGGGCGTCTCGCAGGCAAGTGAGGTCGGAGAGGCCCTTCGCACCTTGGGGCAGAGCGTCGGCGATTGGGCGATGATGGCGCAGCAGATCGTCTCCACGACCCATCAGCAATATATCGGCATCGATCAGGTGACGCTGGCGATGGAAAGCATCAAGATGGCCAGCGGGCAGAATGTAGATGGGGCACGGCAACTTGAGGCGGCTTCGCGCAATCTGGACGACCTTGGGAAACGTCTGCACAATGTGGTGACCCGCTACAAGGTGTAAGGATATTCCGGAACCTCCCATGGATCAACACGATAATTTCATTGCCCAGTTGCTCGCAGCCTTCGGGATGGAGGCCGAAGAGCACTTCAGCTCGATTTCTTCCGGATTGCTCGATTGGGAGAATACGGCTGACCCCGCCGGCCACCAGAGCCTTCTTGAGACGATCTTTCGCGCCTTTCACAGCTTGAAAGGCGCATCGCGCGCGGTCGACTTGCGCGACATTGAGGCAGTATGCCAGTCAGCTGAATCACTGCTTGCCCTGGCGAAGCGCGACGAATCCCTCCTCTCGACTAAAGCCGTGGATATCATGCTGCGCTCCGTTGATGCCATGCGCGCCTCGCTCAATGCTCCCAGCCCACAGGTCACCAAGGATCTCTTGGCATTCGGCGACAGTCTGACCAATCTCCTTGCCGAGCGCAATGGCTCACCGGCCCGGCAGGAACCGGAGCCGCCGAAACCGGCGGCAAACGCCGGCGGTCGCACACGGCTGACTTTTACGGATCGTAAGCCTCCTACAGATGTCGAAGCCCCTAAACCTCCGACCTTGCCGGCAAGGCCGGAGCGGGTAACGATATCCAGACCTTCGGCGGTATCCCAGCCCATGGCAGCGCCGCCGCCCGCATCAGCGCCCCAGCACCCGGCAGCATTGCAACCTGCGCCAGCACTTCAGCCTGCGACGCCTCTTCAACTACCACCGAAACAAAGTGAAGCTCCGCCGCAAGCTATTACACGAAGTGATCGAGCTCCGGCAGTGGCGCCTGAAGTTAATCCTGTGCCTTCATACACTCCTCTTCAGGAATCGGTCGTTGAATCCGCGATTGCGCCTCGAACTACGGATGAAAGTGTCGAGGTGGCGACACGAGACAGAAAAACGATCGCTCCCACCGCGCCTCAAGAGACGATCAAAGTTTCCGCGGACCGGCTGGATGCCGTTCTATTGCGTGTGGAAGAACTCCTATCGCTGAAGTTGACGTCGGCGCATCGCGCTTCGCGGCTCAAGGAAATTGAAGCCGCGATGACGCGCTCCGTCAATGTTTGGCTCTCGCTGGCCTCGGATGCTCGCGTGTTTGAATCGATATACTCACAATCGGCGCCGGCCGACGCTCAGGCGCGAAAATTTACCGAGGCGATATCGAAGAATGTCGGATTTCTAAAGCAGCTGACGACCGAGATTTCCGAACTGTCGCGCTCGGCGGACGGAGACGCGAGACAGATCGATGCTCAGGTTGAAGAGCTCCTCGAAGACTCAAAGAAGCTCCTTATGCTTCCGATCGGCACAGCATTGCGTCCGGTGCCGAGAATGGTTCGCGATATAGGCCGCGACCTCGGCAAAGATATCGGGGTTGAGATGCATGGCGAAGAGACGGATATAGATAAGAGGATTCTCGACCTTTTGAAAGATCCTGTACTTCATATCGTACGCAACTGCGTCGATCACGGCATCGAAATGCCGGAAGTCCGCGAACAGCGCAGCAAACCGCGTAAAGGACAGATACAGATATCCGTCGCTGCGCTCGACAGCAGCAGAATCGAAATTTTGATCGAAGACGACGGCGGAGGGATCAACCTCGATCGTCTGCGGCGCGTCGCGCTAAAACAGGGCATCGTATCTGAAGAAACTCTCGCTGCTATGGATGACGATGCCGTTGCCGGTTTGATATTTCATTCCGGCATCTCGACGAGCGCTATCGTCACCGATCTTTCCGGGCGCGGACTTGGAATGGCGATTGCCCGGGATATGATTGAAGATATGGGGGGGCGAATTAATGTCTCTTCATTTGCAGGGGCAGGCACTCTCTTCCGAATTGTACTGCCTGTCTCACACACCACGCTCCGATGCATTCTTGTTCGCATCGCCGGCCGCTCATTTATGATTCCCGCGAATAACGTGGAGCGAGCCTGCCGTGTGAATAAGGATCAAGTCAAGTACGTCGCTCATTGCAAAACGATCATGCTTGAGGACGAAGCCGTCGCGATCGTTGACCTCGCGGCCGTGCTGGGGGTAACGCGCTCTCCAATTCCATCAGGACTGCACGTGCAGGCGATCGTTCTGACCGGAGCAGGCGCGCGTATTGCTTTCCAGGTCGATGAGATCGTTGCGGAGCAGGAGACCCTGGTCAAGCAGTTGGGAAGCCTGCTGCCGCATGTGCGGCATATGGCGGGCGCTGCGCTCCTTGGCGCGGGCGAGGCCGTTCCAATTCTCAATGTGCGGGACCTGCTGGTTACCGCTCAGACCATGAGCGCATCCTCCGGAACACTGACTGTGGCCAGCGAAGATGAAAATACCGAACCACGCCGGATACTTGTCGTTGACGATTCGGTTACATCTCGTATGCTGATTAAAAATATTTTGGAAGCAGTCGGTTATAATGTTAATGTGGCTGTGGACGGTGTGGAAGCTCTTGCTGCTCTCAAGGCGGATGAATTCGACCTTGTGGTCAGCGACGTAGAGATGCCTCGCATGGACGGCTTCACGCTAACGGAGAACCTGCGAAAGGATCCGCGCCTCGCGCAGATGCCCGTAATCCTTGTTACAAGCCTTGAATCGCGTGAACACAAGGAGCGTGGCGTGGCGGCCGGCGCGAATGCGTATATCGTCAAGAGGACGTTCGATCAGGGGAATTTATTGGAGACCGTGCAGCGGTTTATCTGATGGAGGACGCTGATTTGAATTGGGAGACAGCATGATCAAGGTCCTCATTGTCGATGATTCTGCCGTTGCCAGGCAGTATCTTGCATACATACTCGGTCAGGATGCCGAGATCGCAGTGGTCGGCCAGGTTGCGAGCGGCGAAGAAGCCTTACGGTTCATGGAAAAGGATAAGCCGGATCTTGTGACAATGGATCTGGTTATGCCCGGCATGGACGGGATTGCGACGACACGCCGGATTATGGAGACGAACCCGACTCCCATTGTGATCGTTACAGCGAACTGGAGCAGGGGAGAGGTCGAAAAGACGTTTGCGGCCATTGAGGTGGGCGCGGTCGGTATCATCGAAAAGCCACGAGGGCTTGGGCATCCTGATGCCCCTCGAATGATCAAAGAGACGATTGCAACAGTTAAAGCAATGGCGTCGGTGCCCGTGGTCAGGCGATGGAAGCGCAAGGAACCGGGTGCAGCGAGCGAAAGCATATCGCCCGCCGGGCTGCCTAAAACGGTATCACAGCCTGCAAGAGAATATGTGTCTGCGCCGTTCATCCCAAGGCCGGCGCCACTCTCTCCGGTCACGCGAATCGAACTGGTAGCCGTGGGAGCGTCGACCGGAGGCCCAATGGCCGTACAGGCGCTGCTTGAGCAACTACCGCCGTCGTTTCCAGTTCCGATTGTCGTGGTTCAGCATATTGCCACGGGATTTGTGGAAGGAATGGCGAGCTGGCTTCAACAGACGACCCCGTTGAAAGTCGTGGTAGCCTCGCCGGGAACGGTTCCTATGGCCGGCGTTGTATATCTGGCTCCGGACGGAGCGCACCTTGAGATTGGCATAAATGGCGCTCTATCGCTCTCAAGCGACCCTCCGGATTCCGGGCTTCGTCCTTCAGTGGCCCATCTATTCCGGTCTGTTGCAACGAGATTGGGGAGCCGAGCCGCGGGCGTCCTGCTTACCGGAATGGGGCGAGACGGAGCTCAAGAACTAAAGTTAATGCGTGATCGCGGCGCAGTAACATTCGCGCAAGACTCGGAGAGTTCTATCGTGCATGGAATGCCGGGAGAAGCTATAGCGCTGGGGGCGGCAAGTCACGTAATGCCTCCGGCAGAAATCGCGCGTGCGCTGGTACGCGCAACATTACGCACGTGATGTACGTTTGGAGAAGTTGATTGAAAATTGCCGGGCATATACTAATAGTTGAAGACAGCCTGACCCAGGCGATGCGCTTACAGCACACACTAGATAAGGAAGGGTACGAGGTCACGCTTGCGCGTGATGGCGTCGAGGCGCTGGAAAAAGCGCGTTCCTGCCGCCCCGACTTGATTATCAGCGATGTCGTAATGCCGAACATGGACGGATATACGCTCTGCCGTCACATTAAGGCAGATGCTGACCTTCAGGAAATTCCTGTTGTCCTTCTAACATCGCTTTCCGAGCCGACCGATGTTTTCCGCGCCCTGGAAACGGGCGCCGATAACTTCATTTCGAAGCCTTACGATGAGCAATCGCTGCTGTCGAACCTGCGGCGTATGCTCGTTAACATCGAGCTGCGCAAGGGACATGGCGCAGAATTCGGCATTGAGGTCTTCTTTGCGGGGCGGAAGCACTTCCTCAATTCGTCACGCATTCAAATTATCGACTTCTTGCTTTCGACATACGAGAGCGCATTGCAGAAGAATGAGGAACTGAATAGTTCCAACCGGCAGCTGGCGGATGCATTGGACACGAACAAAGTGCTGCAAGCTAACTACCGGCAGCTCCTTGAAACAAATATGGATGCTGTCGTGGCCGTTGATATGAATGGCCTTGTCCGTTATGCCAATCCGATGGCCGATGCACTCTTCGCAGGGGCTGCGGGGCAGTTACAAGGAAGCGTGCTCGGCTTCGATATCTCTCCCGGTGAACGCAAGGAGATCGAATTCGAAAACAACGACGGCAGTGAGGTCATTGCGGAGATGCGCGTCGTAGAGTCGAACTGGGACGGCGAGACCGTCAACCTTGCGGTGCTTCGCGATATTACCGAACATGTCCACATGCGCGACGAGCTTCAGCACCTTTCGCTGCGCGACGAGCTTACGGGGCTCTACAATAAGCGCGGCTTCACTCTTCTCGCGGAACAGGCATTGCAGACTGCCAACCGCGCAGGTCAGGCGACATTCCTGGGCTTCATCGACATGGACAAGTTCAAGTACATTAATGATACTTACGGACATCAGGAGGGAGATGTCGCGTTGCAGGCAGTTGCGCACATGCTGCAGGCTTCCTTCCGAAAGTCCGATGTGATCGGCCGGCTTGGAGGAGACGAGTTCGCGATATTTGGCCCGGTCTCGGATGAGGAGCCTCCTCATGGGCTGTTCCACAGGTTATCTGAGCATGTTGCCTATCACAATGCGGCGGTTGACCGCGGTTACGATGTTCTGATCAGTACGGGGCTACAGCATACGGATGCAAACGTCACGGATTCTCTCGCCCCGATCCTGGAACGAGCCGATGCGTTGATGTACGAGCAAAAGCGTCTCAAAAAAGCAGCGCGGTAGCGATATTCACCTCAAAATTCGGAATTGCAATTGCGCGAAACCGATTTAGTTTGGGCACCGTTCTATTCAATATCCATTCACCGGAGGCGACAGACTATGAAGTCTCAAGCATCGCGTAATGCTACAGGGTTCACTTTGATCGAGCTGCTCGTGGTGATCGCCGTAATTTCGATTTTGGCGGCGCTGATCTTTCCGGTCTTTGCCAGCGCCCGCGATAAGGCGCGGCAGATCACCTGCGTGTCCAACTTGCGGCAACTCGGTCTGGCGTTCCAGGAGTATATCGAGGACAACAATGAGATATTGCCTGGAGCAATCGACGGCGGGAACGGCGGGGCAGGCGTTGAAGGCGGCTGGATATATGTGACCGCGTTCGATCCGCCGTCAATGGATGGCGTTTTCGTGCCCAGTCGAGGGGCAGTTTACCCTTACATTAATAGCGCCAAGATTTTTGTGTGTCCTACGGACGGAATAGGGCAGCGATCGGGCGATTCCTATGCCGTAAATTCCTGCGTCACAAAGCAGGACAACCTGCAGCCGCATGCCGGCAAGGCGCTGGCATCGTTCGAAGCGCCGGCGGCGTTTGCTTTGTTGACGGAGGAAGGCGATCACACCGATGACGGCATACTCTGGTATGCCGGAGCCGTAAATGCAATCTCCTCACGCCACAGCGGCGGGTCAGACATTGCTTTCCTTGACGGACATGTGAAATGGATGCGCCCCGAAAATGCCCTGGCTCAGCACTTCCAGACCGGCGGTGTCGATATGGCGGCTTGCCCTTAGGCCGCCCGCGGCATTTATAGCTTGTTTCGCTGGCGCTTTTCTCTCTCAATGCGCCTTCATAAATGAAGTGGTTATATTTGAGTAAACCCTTAGCGATTCTATCAATAGCCATGGAAGCTCCGCTGCCCCGACAATGCCCGTAGGATATCCTAAATCGTGAACGCTCTGCACCCGACAACTGAAGTTGTCGGGGCAATGGCGGTTGCGTGATATTCGTTAGGACCTATTATCGACTTCCCATAATCCGAGCCACTTGCCGGCGCGCTTCGTTGGCCTCCTGCTCCGTGCCGTCGCCGTAATTGCTTCCATATGTGACAATGCATCGAAGGCCGATCAGCATCCGGGATAGCTCGCAGAACGGCTTGCGATCTTCATAGCCTGTGTCCAGCGTGACGTGGCGGCAGTATCCTTGGAAGAACGCCTCCCGCAACTCTTCATAGCCGTCACCGAAGTGCGCAAGCTCTGTCCGCATCAAGTCATACTCGTTGTGCCCGACGAGAGATTCTTCCACGTCCAGAATGCCGGAAATATGGCCATCTTCCACCAGAACATTGCCGCAGTGCAGGTCCATATGCAGGAGCCGTGGTGTTATCGGGTAATCAATCAGGTTGCTATGATCATCAAACCAGCGGCGGATTGGATCGACTAAATCAGCAAACATAGTTCGGCCGAGGAAACGCAGATGTCGGTCTACAATGGCGCTATGCATTTCCAACCATGTCGCGAACGGACCGAAAAATGGTCCTGTTTCATCGCTTAACTCTCGAGCCGGACCAACCTGGATATGACCGTCAATTTCGCACAGATCCCCGTATTGCTCAAAGGTGAGCGCATGCATCCGCCCTAGAATATCTCCTAGCTCAGCGTAAATAGCCACTTGCTGCGCTGCGGACAATCCATCCCACGCTGCAGATATCGTCGTTCCGGGAAGGCGGCGCGATATAGAATAAGCCTGCGGAACTAGCGTCCGCAAACAGTCGATGAGCAGAATCTCCGGCACAGGAATGCCAAGATGCGCCAGCATGCCAAACACGACGCGTTCTTTTTCAGGCTTCCATGTAGTGGTATCGTCGCTGTAAATCTTGAGAATCAGATCCTCCCGGCTGGTCTTAAGCACATAGACACTGCCGGAAAGGCCGCTTTGCGGCTGGTTTGCTGACACCAGTACACGGTCGTCAAATTGGGAAAGAATACGTTGAATGTCGTCGTGGTTCATTATGTGAGGCCCTCCAAATTGAGCGCGCATTCATGTTACCAGATGAAGTTGTTCCAATTAGAAACCGCTAACATCCGGCGCGCCGGCATGTCATAATATTACGCAATGGCAATGCAGTCAAAATGGAACGTTCAGCTGCTTGGCGGATTACAGGCGCGCCTGGGCAGCGATCTTGTCGTGGATCGATTTCGCACTCGCAAGGCGGGATCGAT
>Ga0207671_10000855_pt1 | contig 38600 bp, 32 predicted proteins | sample KBSC24metaG_FD_184352 | JGI IMG/M metagenome (GOLD analysis project Ga0207671, IMG submission 184352) | Corn rhizosphere microbial communities from Kellogg Biological Station, Michigan, USA - KBS C2-4 metaG (SPAdes) (version 2) | ecosystem: Host-associated > Plants > Roots > Rhizosphere > Soil...
TGTCAGCGACAATGACAAAGGGGGTCACGATATAAAGATCAGGCCTGATGTTCGAAGCCCGCAGCCGCTTCAACATATCGAGCACAATGGCACCTTCCTCGGGGCACCATTTTTCCTGTGCTTGGCCTTGTACATTGAACCATCGCGACGGTCCGAGAAAATCTCTTATGGCAGAAGGTCGCGGCCGTTTGGCCTGTACCATTAGTCGTTCATAGGCAATCGCATTAGAAATACTGAACATCGGATCTTCACAGCGCCGATGAACGAGCAGGGGAACACCAACCGACCGGCTACCCTGCCTACCTTCAAATTCCGCAAAATACGCCGTCGCCGTGTCTGCTAAGGTCTGCGCAGACGCTTCAGGTGCATTGAAGCGGGCTGGGTCAACCCCAAACCTGCGGCAAATATTCTGTGTAAGTGTATCCGGCAAGGTAACAACTGGCTCAATCTGGATCGGGTCACCCACCACAACTGCGCGTTTTGTCCTCATAAGCGCCCCTACCGCAGCTTGTGGCAAGGCTTGTCCGGCCTCATCGATCAGGAGCCAGCCAATACTTTCCGAGGGCAAGCTACCCAACATCCTCTCCACAGAAGCAAATGTTGTTGATACGCTCGGTACAATCATGAACAGGGAGGACCACAAATCGGGAACGAGCTTTTGTTTCTTTTCATCCGGCATACCCCGTCCAAAAGCTTGCATAAGTGCCCCCAAATTATGGCGCAGAGGCTTGGCCGCCGCATCTGCAAAAGCCTTGTGTAACCGCATGGCTTCGACAAAGACATTATCCCTTGCTCGCTGTGCCACCTTATCGCACCAAGGCGACAGAATGTGTTTCTTCTCATGCGATAGCCTGAAAAACTCCCCGTCGATGAGGTGGGAACCTAAAATATTCCGGGCTTCCTGAATTGGCTTTTCCAGTTCTGCGCACTTGTTAGTAACAGTCGCATGTTTAGTCTCAGCATCCTTGATGAATTTTTTGGATAGCTCGATTGAGTTTTCGTAGTCGTATACGGCACGACCGTTTTTATCGTTTTCCTGTTTCGCCGCGGCTACTTCGGAACGATAAACGGCGCGTTGTTGCTTCCATTTGCGAAGCTCTGCCCGCTTGAAAAGGAAAGCAAAAAAGCCCGGATGCAATGTGTCGTGCTCTAGTTCTTTTCGTTTCGCCTGTTCCAGTAAACTTCGACTTTGAATAGTAGCAGATTTGGCCACTTCTAATTCAGTCAGGAACTTTCTTTGAGTTTGCTTAAGCTCTTCAATATCCCGAACAAGAGTGTCTTTCTCCTCCTGCAATGCCATCAGAGCGATGACCTTCTTACGAACGTCTTCGAGCTTGGCAAGAATGGAACGGCTTTCGGCTAATACCCGCTGAAAATCCTTCCTTGAGATTTTCCACCGCTCGACAGCTTCATCATGATTGCTTGGTGCATTTTCTGCCGTGATGATCCGGGGCTTTCGGGTATCCACGACCTTTCCTGTCTTTTCATCCACCACATCGATTAACTGAGGGGTGCCGGACGCCTCCGCCAGATAGGTCGCCATACCGACTTCCTTATCCCACCAAAAATTTTGACGGAACCGACTGCGATTCATTGCATTGCCCAATACAGCGGCAATCAGCCCCCAGCTTTCCCGTTCAAGAAGCGTATCAGACAAACAGGTAAAATAGCGCAGGTCGTTGGCATCATCCGCGATGGCCTTGAGACCCGGTAATTCCGCGCTGACGTTTTCAACGGCCTTGTTATTGGACGAGGTAATCAGGATTTCAAAACCTTTGAGGCGTTTATCCACTTCATAGAGTGTCCACCATGCCGGGCCAGCCGACACCTTTTCCCCTGAATTGGTGAAGGCATCGGCAGGATCACCAAACACACACATCGCCTCTGCCCGGTCCGTGACGATTCCAGCCACAATATCCCGCAGCAACGTTGTCTTCCCTGTGCCGGGAGGCCCATTGACCGCCAGTATACCCTCATTAACCAATTCCTTCAGCGCCAGGTTGACCGCTGCTTGCTGAAGCATGACGAGGGGGTGGCGATCAGGTCCCGGCCAGCGAGCAGGGGGCATCATGGCAGGGGCAACGGCTTCTTCAAATGCGGTGCGGTCGTGCAGCAGGTCTTTTCGGCTATCGGGTTGTTTTTGCCCGACATAGCGCTGCAAGTTGGCGGTCGCTTTCCCTTCTTTAAAGAGGGTGCTTGCCGTTATCAAGTCACCGATAAAAAAACTGTTCAGCAAAAGTGGCTCCGGTGGCTCGGAATTCTTGAAATATTCATAGGCCCGAACAGCAAATGTATTTCCGGTGAGAAATTCAGCTGGCATTCCCAATTGCCCAATCAAAAAATTCGTCGCTGTTTTAAGTGTTGCAGCATCGAGCGGCAATTCATTTCCTTCATCGTCCGTTCGCCGTAGTATTTTATCAAGAACTTCATTCAGCGCATTTTCAGTCCCGGCCCATTCAGAAAGTTTCCCGAGATCACCTTTTAAAGCCTGCGGAACTCCCCACGCAAAACTCGATACGCCAATAGCAGGGTCTTCGACGAGCCGCCCCTTGTTATCAACCACCACAACAGCAAGAATAGCCTCACCCTGTGGCGTTGGGCGTTCAACCCTTTTATCGGCATAGATACTCAGAAGGGCATCAATGGCCTTGGCAAAATGTATCGTCCCAAGGACCACTTGGTAATAAAGCTTGTAATTTGGCTTGGATTTTTCCCCATTCCCCTCCCATGGCAATGCCGGTTTATCCAGTCTGACAATCGATCCACCTGCACCTGCAAGCTCCTGTTCTCTCTTAAATGTCTGGGGCGACAGGACCTCTAGCGCGATCCATGCCGACAGGATATCCGATGGGTTGTTGTTAAGGGGCATAGCTGTATCCGGTTTAGAAGTATAACCTTGGTAATCGGCTAATGTAAGGGTTTGAAACCCATTAACCTGCGTAGGAGCAGGCTTCGGCTCGGGTGGCTTCGGGTTTGATACCGTAGGCTGGAGCAATTCGGAAACCTGCGTCTGCAGTTTCTTGGCTTTTTCAGTAGATCGGAAAGACAATTCTTCCGCAAGGAGTTTCAGAAATTCCTTGTCGGTCATACGTTCTTGAAAACGCGCCTCTAGCTGGGAAATAGAATCGTTGAAGAAGGGTCTATTCATAAGGGGTATACGATCTCACAAATAATTTAATTGAGAGACTGCATACTATCAGAAGCCTTGGCCTTTATAAGAACAAAATAACGGCCTGTTTCAAATATACGAAAAAAAGCATATTTTATTGCTCAGTTTCCAATTGCCCTTCCACGTAATTCGCAAAAATTCATCTACCTTCAGTAATAAACCCAATCGTTTGAATTAATCTTATACCGCGAAGAAAAGCGATGCTATTCATATTTTTTGATGAAGTAAAAATACAACCCGATTACCCCTTCTACCACATTGGAGGTGTTTGTCTTGATGAAGAGCAACTTATCCCAATTCAAAAGGAAATGTCGGCTATCGCCAAGGATATATTCGGAACAGACCGCCTTTCAAGGGAGACTGAAATTCACGCGCAACATATTTGGTCAAGAAGTGGCTCTTTCGGCGTTATGGAGAATTTTGGAGACAGGGTGAAGATGCTCGAACGCCTGATCAAAATATTGGGCCGGGAAGAGGTCAAGCTTATCCGTGTCACAATCGATAGTTCTAAACCGCAAGCAAGCGCTCGGCCAGCAGAAATTGCTTTCATGTACTTTTGTGAACGAGCGGATCAATACGCGCAGTCCCAGAACAAGATAGCAATGCTCATCGGAGACCGGGATGGCAAGAACTCTGACCGGTTTTCGATAAGCCTTTCCGACTATCAGGATAAAGGAACGGAGTTTGCGTTTGGATATAAGATAAAAAACCTGTTTGAATCAGTGCATTTTACACACTCATATTTAAATCGCTTCCTTCAATTAGCTGATGTTTATACCTGGGTGGTGCAATTTTGGAAAAAACAATGGCTACACAACTATACCGACGACAAACATCTTGCAGTAATGGAAATTTTCAGCCAGCCCGAAATAAATATGTTTCCGGTGAAATATAAGGACTGGCCCAAAAAATAAAGAAAGAAGTTTGCCTCCAGCGACAGCAATGAATTGGGCATCGTTGCGACGCTCCTTTCATCGGCAGAATAACAAGGACCTTTTTTGCAGTGAAAAGAAAATAATCCGAGGATTTTGCTTCGTCTTGTCTTCCCTTTGGCTGATCCTTGTCACGAAGTACACGCAGAAAAGCGTTTTATGATAATAGCCTGCTTCAAATCCAACTTAATCCATACGCAACCTTGAATTGATGATGAGTTTTCGTTTGACTTATCAATCTCCTATCCGCTATCACACCGCCACGGTTGCGGGGCTATCCCTCCCTCGATCGCAGAATAAAGTATTTTTATTGGAGAACCGTATGACATGCAAATGTGAAGATGACGGCTGGCTATCGTTTAGGCAAGTCGCGCATCAAGTGCAATTTAGAATTTATGATTTGAGAAAATGGGCCAAAAAGAATCCGCACAACATGAAATGGATCAGGCTCGGCGCACGTACCTGAGGGTACATCCCGTCTAATTAAAACCTCGCGGGGTATCACCACAAAAAAGGCGGAAATCGCTCTAACGATTGCCGCCCCTTCAATTCGTCTATTCACCAACCCAGTGGACAAGGAGTCCTTCGATGAACATCGAACAGGCTAAAGCTATACCTATATCTGAAATTCTCGACAAGCTAAATTTTAAACCCGCCAAACGGCCATCCGGACCCGATCTTTACTATCTTTCCCCGTTCAGAAATGAAAAAACCGCCAGTTTCCATGTCAATACCAACAAAAACGTCTGGTATGACCACGGCACCGGGGAGGGCGGGGACGCCATCACTTTCATCCAAAAATGGATGGCCTCTACAGGCGAAGATGGCAACGTCCCGGATGCCCTGCGCTGGGCAAGAAAAATGTTTGGATATGCTGCGGTTGTGCCGCGTGTCGTCGATCAGGACGAGCGGCCGGCAGAGCCAAAGCTGAAAATTATCAATAAAAGGAAGATCACCCGTCCTGCGCTTGTCGAATATCTGGATTCACGCGGCATCCCAATAAAGATTGCCGATGAATACCTGCAACAGGTTGATGTTGAGAATAAGGATACCGGCAAGAAATTCTTTGCCATCGGGTTTAAGAATGAAAAAGGTGGTTTTGAACTTCGCAACAGGAACTACAAAGGCAGCACCAAGCCAAAATATATTACCTACATCCGGGGCACCGAAAGCTGGAAGCGTGACGGTATCCATTTCTTTGAAGGATGGACCGATTACCTGTCCGCCATCATCCAGCAGCAGAACGGTCAGAAATTCCCAGATGACACTATTGTTCTCAATTCACTGTCCAATCTTGCTAAAGGATCGGATTACATCAAAGGCTTCGGTTATCGCACTGCTTATACATGGATGGACAACGATGAGCCGGGCCGAAAAGCCACTGCCGCCCTGGGCGAGTTCTTCGCCACACAAAACACTCTCCTGCATAAGCCGATGAACGCGCTTTATGCACCTTACAAGGATGTCAACGCTTGGCACATGGTCAAGCTTGGTTTGGCAGCATAGCGCACTTGTAAGGGTCGGTCCGGCGGGAGTCTGTCTCCTTCTCCTGCCGGATTGATGGAGCCGTTCCGGGGATCATGCCGGATGCGCTCCCTTGCTTCCAACAACAATTTTCGCCGCTCCGCTCCCCGCCCATCCCAAAATTCTTGCCGGACGGTCGCTTGTCCTCCGGCGTGTTGCTCCCCGTAACCATCCACCGACAGGAGTACTTCATGACGACTACATACCAACGTCAACCTACCACTAATACAAACTCTATCCGCCAGCAGATTACCGATACCATTATCAGCCAGCTCGAAGCAGGAGCAGTGCCGTGGCACAAACCTTGGCGCAATGGCCAGACAGGGGTTATCCGGCTGCCGAAAAACTACACGACCGGCAATAAATATCGCGGCATCAACATCATTCTCCTTTGGGGTGCCGCTGATGACAAAGAATTCTCCACCCAGGAATGGGGAACCTTGAAGCAATGGAATGCAAAGAAGCAATCTATTCGAAAAGGTGAGCGTGGCAACATGATCATGAAATACGGGATTGAGGAAAAGGAGATTGAAGGCGAACTCAAAGAAATCCCGTATGTGAAACGATCCATCGTCTTTAACCGTTGCCAGCTAAAGGAGTATGACGCCAAGACAGAGCTTGGCCTGACAGAAAACCCTGTTGATCCGATAGCCGCCGCCGATGCTTTCGTCGGTAACAGCAAGTCTATTATCGACCATCATGTTGGCAAAGCCTATTTTGATCCCGCCTGTGATCAAATCTTTATGCCCCTACAGGAATGTTTTATTGATACGCCGACCAGCACGGCCACGGAAGGATACTATGCAACGCTCCTGCATGAGCTGACGCACTGGACGGGCTACCGTACCCGTCTCAACCGGAAGTTCGGAGCCAAAGAGGGCGATAAAGACTATGCGACCGAAGAACTGATTGCCGAATTCGGCGCAGCCTTCCTTTGTGCTGAATTGGGTATCCATATGCCGGAACAATCAGACCATGCCGGTTATATCGCCTATTGGCTGGAAGTGCTGAAGAATAATAAGAACTGTCTTTTCACGGCAGCATCGGAGGCATCAAAGGCCGTCGATTACCTGCAAGGACACCAGCCACAACTTCAGCCCACCGTGTAAGTAGCTGTCGGGTAAGGCTTCGCATACGAACGACAGAAGCCCCTCCGAGCAGAGGGACTTTTTACTTTCGTTCGGTGCGGGTCAGTCTATTATCTCACTCTTTTCCTCTTGCAACCTGATCTCGCCGCCGTTGTACTCAATCCACCCCGTACAGAGATAAAGAAGCGATTGCCCCAGACCTTCAAGTTCCTTGTATAAGTCGTAAGGTAGTTCGGCTCCTTCGGGAAGCTCGTAACGCTTTTTGCAGATTGCGCGATACTTGTCGTCGAGTTCCTTCCATTCTTGCCAAATTTCATCCGAAGTGTCACCTTCTACAGATACTTCCATTTCCCTGAAAGCTTGATCGAGCCGGGACTCGAAATTGCGATTAGAGGACAAGTACCGCAGAGCCTCAGTACATAGTCCATTTGAATATGCGAAAGACATCTTATAATCGTTTTTTCAAATATAATGATTTCTCTAAAATTACCCATTTCCGCTAGGCACATTTTTTCCCCAACTCATTGCTTTTCAACGATGGCATCTGTCACGTAAAATTCATCCGGTTGCAGGTCGATGCTGTACCGGGCATCCCCGACCTCAATAACTTGCGGGGGTGCCTCCTTCCAAAACTGCAAGTATAAAAGGATAAGATTGTACCCTTTCAGGATGAGTTTTTCGACGATGAAATCCACTATAAGGACAATCTCATTATTCAGCGTGGTCAATTCGACCGAGAATTTATGCTTGTAGGAAAAATCCTTTATCCGCCCCGCGGCCTCCCAGACCACGCAGATTTTTGTCAAGCGCGGCAGCGGTTCCGGTAGGACCCGAACCGGCCCCGGTTGCCTTGCTGTCGGATTACCGTCATGCAAGAGGTTGTACGGGTCAGGGGTGGAGCTTGGGTGCATGGGGCCTCATCGGGTTAGACCTGGTACTTGCCGGTGATGGTGGCGTGATCCGGGAGGTACGGACCTTGTTGAACACCAGCTGCCGGGTGAGGGGATGGCTTCTTTTCTGGCTGCCGACTAATTCCAATGCTGATTGTCGGTCCTTTGCTTCGGCGGCATGTTTCAAAAGCTCCTTTTTATCGTCGGTGACTATTAGCAACCCTTCACGGCCTCTACTGATACTTACGTACAACTGCTTTAAATCTGTCGCCGGGAAGGTGGCGGCAGGCTGGGCGATAAAGACATGATCGACCGTCTTGCCCTGTGATGCATGGGACGTAATGCAATGCGCATGTGCCAGATGTCCGAAAGCTACAGGCAAAATAAATGTCGCCCTGCCATTCGGATGGCGCAGGGTGATCGTGTCCTGATCTACTGACATGACATCCAGCATCTGTCCGTTATTAAGCCGCTTGTTTCCGGCATCGAAGCCATTGCGGGTGATCCGCAGCCGGTCGCCCGGTGACACCAGCATATCCGTCTGCTGATACACCTCGAAATCCTCCACCTTCACCAGTGGAAAATCCACCGTCACGCCATCATCATTTGCCAGCGTCAGCGCCTTTCCCTTAGTTGCGGTAACCGTCCACCGGCTGCCGCGTTTGATCCCCTCCCGGTTCTGCCCGAATTGCAACATATGGCCCGGCTGATAGTTCCGGACATCAGCTTTTTCTGCTTCCGTCATCGACAGGTTGACGAGGCGGGAGATCGTGATTTCCTGTTTACTGATCATCCCGACGGTCCGAAGTTTGTGACGGATCGCCTTTGTCACAGTCTCACTCTCCCTGTGCGTCGGTGACACAACCAGACCCGTCTTTCCTTGCTGCAGGGTGGCGACGTATTCGTTCACCAATCCGTCGTATGGATGGGCCGGATCGATCTCTCGGATTGCGCTCATCGACTCCAGCTTGGCAAAGGCTGTTTGAGTATCGCCATCAGACAGTGCCTGCACCGCCTCCCTGTAGGTCTGTTTTTTCTGGCGGAAGATTTTCGACAAATTTGCCGGTACGAGACCAGCTACGGTATACAGGATACGCAGCGCGTCGCCACGGTCTACGCTGGCATGTTGCCTTGTATCTCCGCAAAGTATAAGACGGGCGTTTTGCCGTTCGATAAGTTCCAGCACCGCCAGCATACCCTTGACGCCCATCAGTCCAGCTTCGTCGATGATAAGGACGCCGTTCCTGATCTTCTCTTGCAATTCCGGGGAGACCAGCAGTTTGGCGACCGTCTCCGCGTCGGCAAAGCCTTCCTCCCGTAAAACACCGCGGGCCGCTTGCGAGGTCGGTGCGGCCAGAAAAACACTTTTCCCCATTTTCTTGATCAATCGGACCAATTCCTTCATGAGGGTGGTCTTGCCAGCACCGGCCCGGCCCATGATCAGGCTGATTTGATCGGTGGAGGTGAGGGTAATTCCCACCGCCTCCTTATGCTGGCCGTCCAGTCTGATGTCCGGAAGACTGGGATACAGCGGCGCAAACCGGCCTTTGCCAGCACGAGCCAGATCAACCATCCGTTTTTCCTCTGCCAGCACTTCTTTTGTTGTACAGAACAGCCGGGAGCCATCCTTTACCTGTATGACCCGTCCATCCCGGCGAAACTGCCCGGTGATCTGGCCGAGGGTCGCCCCTGCCTTGCCAAGGCTGTGTCGGTAGGCAGACTCCAGCACGCGGCGGTCCTGCATGACGGAGGTCCTTTCAAAATTATGCTGCAAGGCATGATCAACACATTCCCGAGCCGTCACGCTGTCCGCCGGGGCGGGATTGTACCGGAGCAGATCCCGCCCTTTTTCGCCGTCCTCCATGCCGAGTGCGATGATTTGTTTCTGCCAGTCCCTTTTCAGTTCAGCAATCGATAGGCCACGTTGTTTTTTGGACCGGGTACGTGCTCCGAGCTTGTCTTTTTCTTTGGCGTCAGTAATGCCGAGTTCTTTTGCAACCCGGCCAATAGCATCCGTCCGCTTGGAAAACAGGTCAATTACCGCCTGCGGAACGCCTTCGACCTCAAAAGCTGTCTTTGTCCGCCGTATCCGGTAGCCGAGAAAGATCAATTTATCGGCAAGGGCCTTATGGAACCGAGCTTGGTAATAGGGCATATCCCGTTTGATATCCCGGAACTGCCCGGCTTTATATTGTTTCTCCGTCCTGTCATACGTCACGTTGAAGGTGACACAATGCGCATGCAAATGCGGGTCGGGGATGGAATTATCGTCCACAGGCCGGGCTGTCTGGTGGATGAACTCTCCCCAGACCAATTCTCCGGTGTCCCGGTCATGATCCTGTCCGCCTTTGCGGACTCGTGCCTTACTGTCCGCCTCGATGTCCGACATCGTTTCCCGGACAGCCTTCCGGAAGGCATCCAGAATATGATCGTCCTTTGATAACATATGCAGAGCCGAGACTGACTTCGGGACATGGAAATTGATGTCGTATCCAATGGTTCTGCCTTCTATCGTCCGGGCCGTCAGGTTCTGGCCGGTGAGGGGGTGCAGATTTTCGCAGAGTGAATGGAAAATATCCCGCGTGGCTTCGCCCGTGATCCCGAGCCGGGCCGCCACCCGGCCCAGAATCACACCCTTCAATAATTCCTGATCGTTCACGTAATAGTCTGACTGGGATAGTTCCAGATCGAAATATTTTTCAGCCCGCTCCGCACTCCGCATCTGGATCATGCGGATCAATGGTCATTCTCCGGGCTTTCGGTCTGATTTTTCTCTTTAATTTCAATAGCTGGCAGGGTAAGAATTAAGTATCGGAGGTCTGGATCGGTTCGCAATGCGTCCACTACGGAGCGCCATTCTTCAAAAGTGGCGCATTCAATAAATTTTTCAAAGGGTTTCTTTAGCGAATACATCAGCTTATTACCTCTCAATGTCAGGTTCGCAAACATAAAATTCAATATCTGCCGTTTCTGCTCAATTTGCGAACCTGCGAACTTGACGCAAATATTTGATATCGAATCAATCAATTCAGTGAGCTTCTCAGCAAAACCGTCATTGGTTTTATTCCATGTCGCTATTTGTCCTTCAATTTCAGCTTTTCTTGCCTGAAGCTGATTTCTCTTACCATCAAATTCTGCCTTATCAATTTTTTGATCTAATAAAAGGTCCAGTAACGTGTCTATCCGAGACGTAATAATTTCCTGTTCCCTTTTTAATAGCCCGGTTTGTCGGCGCGCATCTTGCTGATCCTGTTGATCACTTCCACGTATGTAATCAATAATACGATGAAATAATCCGTCCGGGACTTCAAAGCCCTTTAGAACCCCTTCAACTTGCGTAAGAACAGCATCTTCTCGCACCCACATTAGTTTTCCTGGATTACCTGGATGGGTGCAACGCAAATAGGTCCATTCCGCGATCTTACCACTGGCATATCTTTTCTTCTTTCTGTCGGAGCTAACGGTTTTGCCGGAAATAGCGCAAGTTAATAGACCACGGAATACAAAGTCATGTACGCCCCACTTAAAGGGTTTCAAATGCCATCCATTTAAAGTCGCCTGACATTGGTCGAATAGACCTTTGTCAATTAAGGGAGGATAGCAATGAAGGTAGAGCTTATCTTTTATCTTCATTCTACCGTAATAGAATGGATTGTTGAGTATTTGATATACTTTCGACTTTCCTAAACAAGCTCCTTTTCCAAGCCGGGTCTTCAATCCCCAATCCTTAGTTTTTTTTGTTAGTTCACTGACTGTATATGTCCCTTTTGAATATTCCTCAAATAGCTTTTTAACAAGCGGCGCACGGTAAGGATCGACTACGACAGTGCTGCGACCTCGTTCATCTTTCGCGTTCAAATATCCAATAGGGGCAGCTCCGATCCATTCTCCTAATCTTATTTTGTGATTAATGGATCGCTTTACGTTATCCCGAAGACTGTCTACATAAGATTGCGCCATAACAATCCCAAGAGACCACGCCACTCGCTCTTGAGACTTTGAGTTTTTATGAATGATGTAGTTTTCAGAATTAAAATGTAACTCAATCTTTCCTTCTAAAATAAGGTTGTCAAGCATTGGATATTCTCTTAATGATCGTTGGAGACGATCAACTTTGTCAACCACGATGGCAATCGGTTCTTTTTGGCTTTGAGCATACTTCACCATCGCCATAAACTGGCGTCGATCTCCATTGGTAGAAGATTCAACCAACTCAAATATTTTATCGACAGTCAGCCCACGACGTTCGCAATAATTTTCAAGCCTATGCCTTTGCGCTTCTATTGAGTAGCCATCCTCCTGATCTTTGGAAGATACGCGTGTAAAAATAATGGCTCGCCGAGCGGTAGATTTAATATCGGTTTCAATAACTTCATTTAACATGTCTAAGATTCTGCTCCCTATCTGCTTTCATGGCAAGTAATGTTTGAAAAAATCCAATCAAATTTCTGGCTGCCTCATGCGCTTCTTGGTCTGTGATATTCCCATTGTAAAGTTCTCGCATACTTTGAACGACAGCTTCATACGCTTTTTCAACTTCGGAAGATTGAGTCTTTTGAATCATTTAGCACTCCCTGGTACAATTAATTGGCGAGTCGATAGGATCACCTAAGCCGGAGATCGGTCAGGTTTTGGCAGGCAGCGACGAGGAGAAGGGGGGATTCTATATGCTATTCGGCGAGTTCTTTTCAAGGGAAAACTCATCAAGGCATAACTTGGCCATCCCATACAAGCCAAATCTCCATAAGGCCATATAAATGATGTTGTTGCAAAAAACAAAATAATTATATACCTTTAAAATGCAACCACTCAGTTGAGTAGGTTGTACCCCTATCATTTCGAACCAATATCCACCCCTAACCATTAAAACCTTAGAATGGACCTACTCAGTCATTTTGACCAAGAGCAGAATGTCTTTTTTGTTTTAAAGCTGAAAGACAGTGAGCGAGATTTATTCATCGCAAAATTACCGGCTGCATATCTCCAAAGTTATATTCACGAGCAAGATCTTCTAAATCGAATTACCTTACTTGGCTCTACAAAGGAATCTGAGTTAGCCGAAATTCTACCCTCCGAAGGCAATATTAAGTCCGGCGATTTCGGCGAAATCCTATCTTATTATATATTCAAAGATCGGCATAAGGCGCACCCAGTTAACGGCCCCAAAAAATGGAGATGGAAACAGGAAAAGAATGTCGCGGCTCCCTACACCGACGTGATCCTGTATTCCATTAAGAATCTCAAGAAACCCTCAAAAGACGACCTTCTCATTTCTGTTGAAAGTAAGATGAAGGCAGTTCGCAATAACAGGTACCATCCGATAGAAAAAGCAATTGAAGGTGCAGAAAAAGACTTCGTTTCGAGAATTGCAAATTCCTTAAATTGGATAAAGAAAAAATACAAAGATGAGCTTTTAAAAAAAGGCGCTCCCATTGACGAACTCAAAAGGCTTATTGCAGAATTAGATAGATTCATAAAATCGGAAACAACCGGAGAATACACTAAACAAGTTAATGCAATTGCCTACGTTGATAAAACTTTGTTAGCGGAAGAGACAGCCAAGACCGTAACCCTCCCTTCCTTAAATGGGACTAAATTTGAGGTATTTGTAGTTTCGATAGATCGCCTACAAGCCGCCTATGAAAAAGTTTTTGACGAAATTCCGAAGTTATGATTAGTAATACCTTATCACTATGGATCGCTCAATCGGAGTCTTGGCAAACATTCATTGACTTTAATTTGCCAGAAGATTCGATAGCTCGGTATCCCTTTTTGGGCAGGCCCGACGACTTCTATATCTCTTTGTTTGGAGAGTTATATGACATTTTAGAGGCTCCCGATGAAAAGAAAAACGATATTTTGCCGATCGCTAAGGGGCTTGAAATTTATTCGCTAAATAAAAAGAAAGACACTTTTAAAGGCATAAATGACGCAAACAATATTTTGTTCGCCGCAGGCTTATATTATCTCGCTGACTACGCTGCATCCGCCTATATATTATCCAATCTCTATAGCACGGATAGGTACGAAACTGATATTGAGAAATTCGCTCTCAGCTTTTTCAAGAGACGCCTAGATAATAGCAATCCATATTCAAGTCAATTAAATCAATTCTTAAATTCAGGTGACAGGACCATATTAGATGCCCTTATAGATAGTGTCCGGATACAAAAAGAGGCAGTTTACAGCAATAATGCGATGTTATTCTCTGTCTTCTATTTGACAGAAACTATTTTGAAGAGGTTCTCTACAAATAACCTTTGGACGGACCTGCTTAGGTATAACACCAGGGATCATTGGGCTGCATACATAGATAGAACAATCAAAAAACCACTGCCAATTTGGGATTTTTTTCCCTCACAAAAGAATGCACTGGAAAAGGGAATTTTAAACGAATTCAGATCGATTTCACTTCAAACGCCAACAAGTTCTGGTAAAACTGCGATCTGCGAACTAATAATTTACAATGAAGTAAGAAACAATGCAGACAGCAAAATATTATATCTGGCTCCATTCCGGGCTTTGGCTGCCGAGTTAAAACAATCATTTGGCCGAAATTTGGCCCGCTTAGGAATTACATCTAAGACCATATATGGTGGAAATATCCCCTCAGTTGCGGAAAAGGAGTTAATACAGAATGTCAGTCTTTTAATATCGACTCCTGAAAAATTCATGGCCATTGAAAGCGTTGTCCCAGATTTTCTACGACAATTCACAATTATCATTTGCGATGAAGGCCATCTTCTAAATGATCGAAATAGAGGGCTTAGTTATGAGCTTTTATTGTCAAGGCTAAAAAGTCAAACGGAAGTAGCAAGAAAGTTTATTTTCATTTCTGCAATAATTCCTAATATAGAACGGATCAACACTTGGCTAGGGGGATCGGAAAACACTGTGGTCCGATCCAGCTATAGGGCGACGGAAATCGAGTATGGCTTCTTGAAACCATACGAGGGCAGCACAACCAACTTCTTACTTGATGTAAATCCCTTTAAACGAGTTCCGCAAAATTATAAGCTAAATAGATTTTTGACTGACAGAGACTTTATCTACACTGTCAATGGAAGAGATCGAACTTACCGGTTCACAACAGTAAAAGTCAAATCTGTCGCAATTGCGCTCAAATCACTAAATTCCGGTAGTGTTGCCCTATTTACTCCCTCAAAAGGTGGAGTAACGGGGGTCGCCGCTTTATCGGAAGAGCTGATAAAACAAGTTACAACAGGTCTGCGGCTTCCTACACCAGTTAATTTTGTTCCGAATCCGCAAATCATTGGTAAGCTAAGTGAATATTTCCGTATCATTCTTGGGCCCAATTACATCCTGACCAGGTTAATACAATTCGGAGCGCTTCTTCATCATGGAGATTTACCACAGTATGTAAGAGAGGTTATTGAGGATGCACTCAGGAAAGAAGATGTCAAACTTATTATTTGTACCAATACACTTGCCGAAGGCGTCAACCTTCCAATCAGAACAATCGTAATTAATTCCGCCCGTCGGTTCAATGAAGTTTCAGGAAGGCAGGAGCCAATCAATTTAAGGGATTTGAAAAATCTCGTTGGGCGTGCGGGTAGAGCTGGAAAAGAAACCAAAGGGCTAGTCATCATCGTTAATGAAAATGATTTTGGAACAATCGAAAATGTAATTAAAGAACAGTCTATAGAGGATGTTAATGGGCATTTCTATTACATTATAAGCAGCATAGCTGCCATTATCCAGAGAAGACGACTCGTTCTTACAAATGAAATTTTAGAAAATCAAGATGAGGCGTTTAAGGAGCTAATCGATTCAGTTGATGTATCGATAATTGACTTGCTTGGGGAAGAAATTAGCCCAGATGAACTACAAACTACCATCCAAAATTTGGTAAATGAAACATTCGCCAAATTTCAATCGAACGAAAATGAATCCCAGACCTTATCAACTTTAGCTTCTTTACGAGGTGAAAGAATTCGCCCTTTCATTGAAAATAACGAATTCAAGTATATAAAGCAAAGTGGGGCGAATATACGAACATACACAGACATACAAGCTAACCTAGCATTGGACAATCCAATCTGGCAAACCTTAGCAGATCCGATCAGCGATGAGTGGCTGGCATTCATAATTGATGACAGAATAGCTACTCAGGCTGTCGTACAATATAAACTTGTCAGATTTAATAATGAGAACGACACAAATTTGACCTTTGCTGAAATAAAAACAGCCATAAAATTATGGGTGGGAGGAGATTGGTTTGAAATAATAGCTGCCACCCTAAATATCGATCTCGACATATCGCTTAGGTTCATAAACAATCTAATTGGATTTAATATACAGAGCAACGCTGCTACGATTATTCGCAATGTTCAAATGCGCCTTGAAGAACAAAGAATAGCCGTTTCAAATGCAGTATTGAATTTCCCCCAGTGCTTAGCATATGGCTTGCAAACTGGCCTACAACTCGATCTTGTCGAGATTGGGTTTAACGACAGAATAGGTATAATTGCGCTAGATCAACTTTTAACGCTGGAGGGTTTCAATTATACCGATTTGACTGGTCTGAAAAATTATCTTCGAGATAACAGAGAAAGACTTTTATTAGAGTTGTCCGGAGTAGTACCCCAAATATCCTACGAGAGGACGGATGAATCGTTCTATTATTTAGGAATACTTAACATATCTTAAATTGACTCATGGAAATCGCAAAGGGAATAAAAGCAACAGATTATAAAAAGCTCGATCTATCTGACTACAAAAACCCAGATTGGGATTTAGCCTTCGGCTATCTCAGTCAAAGGCTTGAAGATCGATATATCGAACCAGCAGAAGTATTACGCAACGCAGAGCAAAGCTTATCACCATCAAAGAAAAAATACGGGTTCACTATTCTGGCCATTGATTGCCTCCTTTGCGAAACTTTGCAGTGCTTTTACGAAGGTAGGATCGTCTCAAATGGGTCAAAAGCTGTCTTTGCTCGATTTCTAATGCAAAGAACTAACTTTAGCCCGTTCTTTACTTCAAAATCAGAAGCTGAAGACTTTTATACCAACTTTCGATGTGGAATTTTGCATCAGGCTCAAACGCAGGGTAAAACCAAAATCTATGCTGTTGGCAGCTTAATTTCAAAGCATGATGGCTATACAATCGTTAATAGGGAGCGGTTCCATGAGTATGTCAAAAAGGAGAAGCAAATATACCTAGACCTACTCAAGGCAAGGGCGAATACAAAATTACTCAGGTACTTCAAAACCAAAATGGACGCAATCGCTCAATAGCCCAATCCCTTCCAGTCCGGGGTCGAAAAGCATCAGACATCTTCCCTAAGCACTGTTTAAGCTTGATTCAGTCGCCGCTCTCACTTGTATCACGCCTGACGGGAATCCATGTAAATGGATAGTCAGACTCAATGAATGTTAAAAAGTCGTGTGGGACAAATTTACCAATTAACCATTGGCCATTTTCATTTACAAAAGAAACTTGTCCAAAAGCTTTATAATAGGCCGAATTTGTTAATGGTAAAACTGTATAAATATTTGAGGTAGTAATGCCAAGAGATTTAAATAAATTGACTATATCGTAGCATAATACATTTTCGTACACGTGAACTAATGGAAGCTCGGGATTTTTATCTGCATTTTTAATGCCATCAAAATGCAACATTTCAAGCATCCCGTTCAAATGTGAGTCAAATAATTCCATTTGATCGCTCCTTAGCCTCAGTTGATGCAAATAAACACAATATGATTCTACTGTAATAACCTTGGCTTCTGCAAAAAAATCACAAGATATTTTTTTCTTATTAAGATAATTATAGTTGTAGAGGAACACATTTTTGAACGGCACAAAGCTTAGTGTGCAAAACTCACTAAAGTTTCCATCACACAAATGGGCTTTAATGTCACTTGAAATCATTAGCCACAACATCCGATAATTTTTCACATTTTCTTCACTTGTAAATATCCGAAGTGAATTTTCTACTTCCCAAAAAGTGCTTTTTGTTTCCAGATCATGACCAGTTTCGTTGTGATCAATTGATGATGAAGGATTGTCTTTTATCGCGTCAATTCTTAGGCTTGGAGGCTTTTCTATTTTAATATCCCATCTCCTTCTTTCACAAATTGGATTTATCCAATCAGAAAAGGTGTTGTAAAACCCTTCGCTTTCATCTGGTTTCGTGTCACCAATTTCCTTCTGCACCGCGGAGAATTGCGCGCAGAAATACCTCAAATTATACTCGGATATTTTCTGCACTCCACTGGGTAAATACCAATTTCTAATGGTCTTAAATTTATAGGCAGTAAGCTCGCAAATGCGATTATAAAAGCTATCCGTATGCCTCATTACGTCGGGGTCAGCTGGAAATTTCCATTTCAGTAAATATTCGAAGAGGACTTGTAGAGTGTCGAATTCCTGTTTGGAAAAATACGCTGCACTTTTATCATCAAGCTTTCTCGGCATATTTCGAAAATAGTAATTGTCTGCTAATCCCTTAAATCCTTTTATTCCAATAAAAATGGGATTAAAAGGAGCTGAATTACAATGATTTAGGATTGTAAGGAATTTGTCCTGAATTATCTTTGACTTGAAATCAGAATAAAAAATGATGAATAATAGATCACCTGGTAGGTATTTCGAATTATCTCGGTCGAGGCAAATGCCATGTTTCAGGTGTATCGCCGTCCCATTTTTCCTGAACATCATGGGAAAAGTCTTTACGCTCTTGAATAAATTTCAAAAGCTCTGTTTTCAATTCGTCAAAGGTTTGAGCCTTGTTAACGATTGCTTCAAGGCCGCAAGTTATGCGGTCATTCCCATCCCAGTATCCTATGAAGAAAGGACCATTTTCGTGAATCTCATTAATCCAGTATCCCAACCAATTGTCTTTGGTTAATGGTTCGGATTGAGCCGGTGTTTCTCCGGGTTTCAATTCGTCTACTGAATCGGTCATTAGTTCCTCGCTATCTGATTTGCATATAGCGACAACATTTTCAAAAGTCAAATAAAAAACGCTGTTAAGGCTGCTCTGCGGCAGGCGCAGGACGTGCATTGCCCATAGGAAGCATATTTATTAACCTTTCAACTATTAATTATGAACAGGAAAAACAAGAAATCCGAAGAGAGTAAACCGGGGACAAGAAAAAGACGCCAGTTAACCGACGAGCAAAAGGCGGCTATTAAAAAGTACTTTGACGAGCACCCTATCACGTACACGGTAGAATGCGTCGGCGAATACATCCACCCGGACGTAAAAGCCCGGCTAGAGGCCGCTAAAAAGAATAGCGGTCTTCCTCCGGAGGCGGGGAGTGACCAATCCTTGCCCCAATCAACTTCAATTTAGTATCTCTATTTATTAACCTTTCAATCTTCAACAATGACGAGCAATGAAAGAAAAGACCTACAAAACAAGGTCAAAAAAAGCAAGGGCGGAAGGGATTCAGCCCATGACGCAAATGTCCAGTTTATCGGTGGCGAGAAGGTCACACACATTGACACCAACCGGACAAAAATTGGAAAGAAAACCTACTTCGGTTCTAGTGCCGCTAATCAGGCGCTCGATAACCTGTAAGTAGATCCCGGCCGGGTGGCCCGATCAACCACCCGGTCGTTTTTTAAAGTTTCGGCGCGCCTTAACACTTATATCCGGTCCCTTTTGAATACTAAAAAAATCATCATTAAAAATTATTTCAACCATGGAACAAAATTCATCCAAGGGGTTCTTCGGCGTCTCGACTGCCGAAGTGATCGACCTGCTGAGACCGCAGGGCAACCCCGAAGGCGTCACCAAAGCCATTTTTATTTTCGTCGGCCTGCTGCTTACTCCCATTACCTTGCTAGGTACATTGATTTTTTACCGCCGCGGCTACACCCGATTCATGGAGCCAAATCATGAATATCCCCGTCTCTCCAATCTCAGTCCGATTATGTGTGTCGCCATGTTTATCGGGCCTATTGTGGCGTGGATAATTTTTTATTTTACGGGGCAGGTTATGGTCCGCCTCATTTTATGGGTCGGCGGAAATTCCCTACAGGAGAAGCCCGGTTTTATCCTGGCTTATCTTGTCGCAAATATTCTTCTGACTGGTCTAGTATTATTATGGTTCAGCAAATGGAGGGGCAGTATTTACAAGTATATGGCCGAAGTTCGGCGTTTTGGGAGCGCCAGATTTTCGACGTTGAAAGAGTTGCTCCCATATCGCGTAGCCAAAGGGTTTTATATCGGTGTGGGGCTTTTCTATCACAAGGCGGGCCATATCCTGACTTGCGCTGGAACCAGGGCCGGTAAGATGGTCAATATTTTATCCTACAATTTCCTGATGCCTTTGTTCAAGGGTAGTCTGATTTGCATTGATCCGAAGGGGGAATTAGCGAGTATAAGTGCCCGCGTACAGCGCGTAGTTTTTCGTCGTAAAACGATTATTCTAAATCCGTTTTCCTTGCTGAATTTGGAGAGTACGGGGTACAATCCTTTGGATATTTTAGTATCCGGGGAATCGCTTGCGGATGACGTGATGATGGTGGCCGAGAGCCTGATCCCGACTAACAATAATGAAAAAGACCCGCATTTTTCAGACAGGGCGCGATCTTTCCTATCAACCTTACTCATGCATTTGGTCACTAAGGCACCCGTAACAGATCGGCATCTTGGTACGATATGGTCATGGCTGCGGCTGGACAATCAACAATGGATTGAACTGTTGGCCGATATGATGCTCAACGATGATCCGCATATCGGTGAAATCGTCCGCGCCGGCGCCAACGAGATGGCCAACCTCATGAAAACATCCGACCGGGAATTCGGGTCGATCATGTCAACAGCACAAACAAAAACTGATTTTATCAAATCCCCCCGCTTGCGCGAGTCACTAAAAGGATCAGATGACTTTACTTCAGCTGATATTGCATCCGGCAATGTAACTGTCTATCTCTGTCTGCCCTTCGAATTCCTGCAAACTCATAGCGGGTGGTCACGTCTGATCGTTACTTCGCTCATGCGGTACTTTATCCGCAACGCTAAACAAAAGGAACTGGGAGTGATCATAGATGAAGCCGCGAGTTTCGGCTTCCATAGCGAGATACTGACGGCCATGTCTGCGTATGCCGGGTTTGGTGTGCATATCTGGAATATCTTTCAGGACCTCACACAGATAAAAGACGTATACGGTGATAAATGGCAGACCTTCATCCAGAACAGTAGCGTACGTCATTTTTTCAATATCAGCGATCCGTTCAGCGGCGAATTCTTGGAAAAAATGTTCGGGCAGACAAGCATCCCGACCTATAACGAGAAAGGAGAAATATCCGGGGCAACGCCGCGACCGCTGGTCACCATGGATGAAATCCGCCGCGAGTCAGGAGAAACCATTTACACCATCATTGACCAATTGCCAGTAGCACAGGTGCCAAAACATCCTTATTACCTGACCAATCTCGACTGTGATCCTAACCCCTATTACAAGCCAGAGCCACCGAAGGAGAACGATGTCTTTGCCGGGCAAAGGAATCAGGGACGAAAGGAGTTCCAGTATCAGCATTAGAAAAATGGCCTTGCGCAAAGGACGTGGTATGTCCGGATAGAAACCGTACATACCGCCTTTGCCAGGGGACTCTGCGATCCCACTGGACCCCTAGCAAAAATTAAAAACAAAATTTCAAAAGATGACACGGCCTAAAAAGATAGATGGCACAAAAAGAGTGCTGCGCGTCGATATCCGGTTGACAAAACTTGAGCAAGATCGTCTGTTTCAAAAAGCGACAGAGCGCGGTTTGACGATTAGTGACTTCATCCGGCTGGCCGTGCTGGATAGCAAACCGGTATTGAAACAGACAGACTCCAGCCGTGAGATGTTTATCAAAGGCCGGGAAGAATTGCGCAAAATTGGCGTGAACATCAACCAGATTGCGAAGCAAATCAACACTGACCGAAAGGCGGGCCAAACCCCGGCCATTCCCGCCGAGGCAATCACCGGAGCGCTTTATGGTGTGCAAACCTTATCCGACCATCTCCTGAAAATCCTGTCAGGTGGTCATTAGGGCAGGCATAAGAGGCGGGGGAGCCAGCCTAGCCGACTACCTACTGGCGAAAAAGGATAATGACAATGTCCGGGTCTTTGACATCCGGGGGACATCACAACCTTTCAATCTGAAGAAATCCCTGATTGAAATGTCCCTGTCGGTGGAGCTGAGCCGCCGCACGAAAAAGGGGCTGTACCATGTGGTGATCAATCCCGATCCGGAGGCCAGCCGACAGATGACGGCAGCAGATTGGCACCGCGCGGCTGATATACTGGAAGCAGAAACGGGATTTACAGGACAGAAACGGATCATGGTCCTGCATGAGAAGAAAGGCCGATTGCATATGCACGTCGTCTGGGAAAGATGGGATTGGGACAATAGCCGGGTGATCTCCAATAAGAATTCCCGCTATGCGCAGAACCGGGCGCGTAAGCAAATGGAAATCGAATTCGGCCACAGGCGGACGCAGGACATCAACACCGAGAAGCGGGAGTTGCGCAAGCTGGCGACGCGATTGTGGCAGCTTCATCCGGCAGGACGCGATTTTATCAAAGCGCTCGCCGATCATGGTTATACCGTCTGCCGGAGTGATGGTCCCCGCCCCATTGTCGTCGTCAACAGACATGGGTTATCTTTTGACCTGGTGCGACCCATTCGGGGTGCCATCACTAAAGACGTACAAGAGCGGCTTAAAGGTTCCCGGCTGCCGAAAGACAAGCGGATCATGCACAAGATCGGGGAAGAGAGGAGGCATCGGGCAAAACCCAATAACCAGGAACAGAAGATCGTCGAGCTACAGGAACAGGTGAAACAAAAACAAAAAGACAGGGGGCGGTAAGGAAACGCTCTTATTCATCAACTTCAAATTGCTTTTTATGAATTGGGAAGAAATTATTGAGAACTGCACGAAGGAATATATCGGGCACCTCAACGGATTAAAACAAAGCCTTGACCAGCTGAACGCTGATAAAGCTATGACCCTTGGTTCTCATACCGAGGCAACGGCCCCGGATAATGTCAAGGACAAGATCGAGCGCGACAATAAAGCGTGGCGGGAGAAATGGGGCATTTATGGGAGCCAAGTCAAAGGGCTTGTCGAAAAACACCAAAAGCAGGTTTACGACCACATCCGGAAAAAGGAAAAAGTCAATGATCTATCCGAAACAATTGGACAAGCCAAGGAAAAAGAAAAACAGAACGGAAAAGGACGGTAATTATTCACCTTTCAAAATTTATTCGTATGAAATGGGATCAACTCGTAAAAAGTCAGGCCAAAGACTATAAAGCGTATTTGTCCGGCTATAAGAAAAGTCTGGAGCAATTAAATGCCGACCGCGCCATGCTGTTGGGAAATTTCACCGAAGCCAACGCACCTGACAACGTGTTAGGCAAGATCAACCGGGACTATGAGGCATGGCAAAAGGAATGGGGCATGAACGGCCAGCGGTTTAAGACCATGCGTATTATCCATCAAAAAGCCATCACCGCCTTTTTTGAACATCATCTTTAAATCATTCCCTATGCTATGGAATAATCTTCAGGTGCAGCAACAAAAGGAACTGGACCTTTATTGGAAAGGCCGTTGTGAACGTCTGGCGCAATTGCAAAAGCATCAGCAAAAAATGGTTTACAACTGCATTTTCGTCAATTCCGAAACCCACCGTCTGCTAAAGGACCTCCTGGCCGAACAGCGTCTTGCCTGGGAAGAAATGGAGCGGGATGAACTGGATATGCTTCTCTATATGCATGACAGGGAGCGGGAAGTCCATCTTGAAAAGGAGGCCAAGAAAAAAAGTCTTGAACTGCTTTTGCAATCCGGACAGAAAAAGGACAGGTCCCGGAGCCGTTAACACACACATCACCTTACAATTGAATACCATGACCTGGGAGCAACTTGAAGCGAAGCACACAAAGGAACGTAAGGAGTATTGGGCAGGATACGAGCAGAGCCTTTCGGCAATGTACAAAGCGAAAAACGAAATTCTTCGGGCCTATAATTACCGCGAAGCCGATATGCCGGAATCCGTTCTCCAACAGATGGATGACCTTCAGGACAATTGGGCCGGTGAATGGGGACCTGTCGGTGACAAGACTTATGAACTCAATGTTCGCCACGACAAAGAAATCGAGCAATACTACAAAACACTATCCCAGATGTTCCAAAGGATGCCCGAGAAGGATTCTGGCAAGGACCGGGGACGCTGATTAAAAGGGCAGGTCCGGATCGTTGTGCAGCACCATGGGGCTGATGTTCAGCATCCGGGCCACCCATTTTACGATCCTGTTCCGCGCTTCCGGCACATGGGACAAGTCATGTAGATAGCCGCACAGTATTAATTCCATTTGGATAAAATCCATATCGTTTGGATCATTTTTCCAATATGCCGAAACATGCCTTTCAATCAGGTATCGTGCTGCCTCAGCATAAGGCACATGATCGGCTTTATGACCGTAAAGGACATGGCCGACATGGTTATCATTCACATTAGGACGGAACAAGTGCATCACCGAATTATAACAAAATCATCAAAAAATGTCGAGCAAATATATATCAATGGCCGATCTCCAGAAACAACAGGACGCAGATCGGCAGGACCTTGCCGCCGGAGTCTATGAAGCATGGCAGTCGCTCCGGCACAGCGAAGCACAAATATTATCTCTTTATGACGGTCAGCGTGAAAATGTCCCGGCAGCGATTCAGGAAAAAATGGACAAGGCCCGCACCGATTATTTTGAGGAATGGGGAAGCGAGGGACGTTTAGCCGCCCTGATGGCCGAACGTCATGCAGAGGACAGGCGCAGGGTCGCTGAACAACAGCTGCGGGAACAGCATATATCCGACCGCCTGAATAAGAAAAAGGACAATGACAGGGACCGATAATTCTTTATATGGCTCTCAAAGTTGTCCATATCAACCGCGAACAAATTGCCGCAGACGCCGAAGCCAGAGAATTTTGGGAAACCGTCTTAAAGCCAAAATGGGAAAAGTGGGCACAGGAACGGGGCGCGAAGCTACGGGCGGAGTTACGAGGTAGCGATCCGCCAGCAACCTAATATAAATATTCTCCATCTTTAATGATGCCGGGATCGTTCTACGACCCGGCATTATTTTTTTTAATTCGCGAAGTGGTGTAACTTGGTACTGACTTTAGAACAGTAGTCAAAACAGTGACCAAAAAAGTGAGTTGAAAAAGTAAAAATCCCCACACCTACGAATATAATAAACTGAAAATCATATATGAAACAAAGCGGCCACGCGGGAGGCGAATTCGATTCCCCTACGCGGTACGAACCAATAAATTTAGCCCCTGCATTGCGCTGGGGCTTTTTTATGGCTGCTACCGGCCCATAACCCGACACGATTCTCAAACCGGTTACAACAATCCCCGTTTCAGTCACAACGAATAACTGTCCCCTTCAGACTTTTGTGTCATTAAATTCAACTACGATGAATGACTTAAAGCACAAACGTATCGCGCTTATTACGGGAGCCAACCAGGGCATCGGCTTTCAGGTAGCAAAAGAACTGGTAGCAGACAGCGTAACAGTATTGGTTGGTTCAAGAAATTTAGCCAATGGCCGCACAGCTGCCGAAAAGATCGGAGCTGGCGCTATCCCACTCCAACTCGATGTGACCGACCGGGTTTCCATTGCCACGGCTGCCGCCTATATCCGACAAGAATTTGGACGATTGGACCTGCTGATCAATAACGCGGCTATCTCAAATATCCGGAAAACGCAATTGGGACTGAGTTTGCAGGAGACCATAGAAGAAGGCCGTGCCAGTAAAGTCTCTCTGGATGAGATGCGCGCGGTTTGGGAAACCAATGTATTTGGCACCCTTGCAGTCTACCAGGCCATGCTACCATTATTGTGGGAATCATCCGATGCCCGAATTGTCAACGTCTCCAGTGGTGTCGGCTCCCTGACCAATATGTCTGATCCGTCCTCCATCTACCATAAAGGATATGGTGTCGTATATCCTGGATCGAAGACAGCACAAAATGCCATTACATTGGCGATGATGATTGAGCTGGAAGAAAGCAATATCAAAATCAACCTCGTTTCTCCTGGTTTTACGAAGACCAACCTTAATGGCTATGAAGGGATTGAGTCTCTGGAAGACGGCTCAAGGGAGGTTGTACGCGTAGCATTGCTCGGCCCCGACGGCCCGACAGGGACCTTCACTCGCTGGCCCAACCAGGTTATTCCCTGGTAAAATTCGTAAATTTGATGGTATGAAAATCGGAGAAGAGACGCCCCATCGGTACAATTCTTTGTCTGAAGTACTCCAGGCGATGGGCCTCCCCAAGCCAGTGCATCCGCTTATCAGCCTGATTGATGGGATCAATAATAAGATCACCATCAAGGGATCCAACAGCTCACGTCTGACCACCCTGTATAAAATTGCTTATACCACTAAAATGAAGGGTAAGATGCAATATGGACAGGGTTATTATGATTTCGACGAAGGAGGTCTTCTATTTGCTGCCCCAAATCAACTGATCGGTGGTCGTACTTATGATACAGTTCTTTCCGGATATACACTGCTCGTACATCCCGATTTCCTATGGAACTATCCGCTGGCTAAAAAGATAAGGCAATACGGATTCTTCTCCTACTCAGCCAATGAAACTTTACATCTATCGGACATCGAACGAAACATCGTTGTCTCTATATTTAAGAACATTCAACTGGAACTGGAAGGACGGATTGACGATTTCAGCCAGGATGTGATTATATCTCAGATCGAGTTGCTTCTGACCTACAGTAACCGTTTTTACAAACGACAGTTTATCACCAGAAAAGCCGTCAACGCGCAATTGCTGGAAAAACTGGAAGATGTGTTTGAACAATACTTCAAGGGAGAGCTTCCATTGCAAATAGGGCTCCCCACAGTCACCTATCTGGCCGAATCCTTAAACATGTCGCCAAGCTATCTTAGCGACATGCTCCGTTCCCTCATTGGGCAAAATGCTACTCAGTTTATTCATGCCAGGCTTATCGAATACGCAAAAGAACAACTTTCAGGCACAGGCCTCTCCGTTAACGAGATCGCTTATTCTCTCGGATTTGAACATGCACAGTCCTTTAGCAAATTGTTTAAGAACAAAACCAAACTAACTCCGCTGGAATTTAGGCGCTCGTTTATCTGACCTTCTCAAATTTCCCAAGATGATTCAAACACCAGGAAACTCTCAATTGAAAGCATATTATTCTTCGTTTCAACTGAGGAAAAGCCCATTTTAACTACCTGGGTTGGCCTAACTTTTACCCACCACTGCACCCCGGCGCGTTTACTACCTCATGATTATTGATAAGTTCCGCTCCCCTAACGCAACTGTTGAAGGATCAGCGGGTCTTTGATCTCCTTATCGCGGGCCAGCAGAAGTACCTTTGCCAGCAGCTCGGCGGTGCGGGGGTCGTCGTCCATGAAGGGTAGGAAGATGCGACCACGATGCTGGGATTGTACTGCCAGGATCGATACATACCCCGACAGCACCCTGTGAACGACGGCGCTTCCAAGGTGTACGCTATATTCGCCCATTGAACCTTTTATGAGCGCATGACTGCCCTCAACGACTACATTGTCCAGTTTGAAAAGCCGCAGGGTTTCTTTTAGCAGGGCGGAGCGCATCTCGATAGTCGAGTGGCTGGCCTCGGGGTCTACTCCACCGGCATGGGCAACGCTTACAACCAGGTCGACATCCCGCATGACCTCGCTGAAAATGCGGGGATGGATGCACGAAAAGGCTACATTCTTATAGGTCCTCAGATCGGTGAAGGTAACGGTCTCGAGTGTGGGGCTTTCGATATCTGCGGGCGAGAACCAATCCGCCATCGCATGCATCTGGGCTGCAAACCCGTCCTTGTGAAACACTTTTTGAAGCCCCTCTTCATAATTGACCTTCCAACCGCGGCCACGGAGCAGCGCCACGGTTTGCTTCGGCTGGATCTGGTGACCGGCGTATCGGCGCGATACCGAGGCCTCCTGCTGCTCATCCGGTGTGGGGAGATAGAGTTCCCGGAATATCTGCTTGAATGGCTGTTCTATTTTCCGGTCGAAAGCCAGCCGCTGATAGCCTGCCCAGGAGTTGGTGTGGTGCAGATCGGTACAGTGTGCGATGCGAACAGTATCCCCGTCGGTCAGGCCGATTACCTCTCCCTGATCGCTAACCAGGGTGCCCTCTTTATAAAACCCATGGCCCTCCCGGTTGTCAAGGATAAAGACGAGCTTTTCGAGGTGACGGGCAATGACCGGATGGGAAAACAGGTTGACGATCTCGGCATACTGGAATCGATCGCCTCTGACCATGGCTTCCTCCAACCCTTTTCTGCTGCGCCTGAACTGTTCCCGCAGGGTCTTTTTAAAGCCATTGAGCTCCTCCACTTTCTCGTCCTTTTTATATTTCGCTGGGATCGCCTTGAGCGGCTTGTCTTCTTTGAATGCTATGACGTCGGCCTGTCCTTCCTCATCGATCACCAACCTGATCACTACGTCATCATATTGCACCTGGGTCTCTTTGGCGAGGATTGCCTGCACCTGCCGGGTCTCCATCGCCCAGGTGAGGCGGATAGGATCGGGATATCCAGCATTGCGGGCCAGGTTGTCCATGGCCACGGATACGGCTGCAGCCTCGCTGGTTTGTTTCTGAGCACCGAACTGGCGGCTTCCCTTTTTAAATTCCTGGATGAATTCGTATCGTGCAAGGATATCCTTTTCCGGGTTCGTCCCGCTAAGGGGAGCAAGGCCATAGATGCGAACATAGTCCTGATCGCGCTTGCTGCCGATCTTTTCGGTTACGTCCCCGAGGCTCAGGTTGCCAACCAACACATCGGCATAGATTCGGGCGCGGCGATGCCCGTTGCCATCGGTGATGTATTTGGCGGCATCATACACGAGCGGCCAGCGTTCCTTGCCGATGGCGTTGTAGGCCTGCCAGAACCAGTCCTTATCCACAGCTCCATCCTTGAATTCCTGTACATCCAGCGAGGAATGCCGGGCGATCTCACTTTCTGTTTCGGCGTTCTGGGCATGGAAGCCATCGGTCTTTGTATGTGCATGCATCCACCAGATAGCGGCATCCAGGCCTGTCCAACCCAGGTAAGTACTCACGAAACGCTGCCATTGAGGTGCGTACATGGCCGCTTCGATCAACCGCTGTTCGGAGACTTTGATGGACTTCATCGCGGCGTTGAAATCCTCCTGCGTATCGGTTTCGAGCGGGTCGCAATTCTTTAAAAGAACACTGAATACTTCCTGCTTTTCCGTTGCAGATGTTCCGTAGGTGTACCACCCTTTTCGCAAGGTGGTCTTGCCCAGCCCAGCCAGGATCTGCGTCAGCCTGCCCACACCATAAAGACTCATGAGTGAACCCATCATCGGCGACACTGGGGTGGGCGTGTCCCCACGTTTTAGCTCGATATCCAGTAAGCGATCCCGGATGGAATCGAACATGCCGCGCAAAAAGGCGAAGCGTCCAAAAAAATCGTGGTCATGCGCATATTTCTTTTTGCGGGTGAGCGTATTGATATTGTCTTTGTGGAGCAGGGCGCGAAGCATATCGTGCTCGTTGATGACCCCTGCTTCAAATGCGCGGCAAAAAAGCATCAGCGGGGGTAGCGAATACTGGATGTTCTCTTCCCTGCCAGAATACTGGCGCCAATGGTAGAGATTCCAAAGCCATGGGAGCAGCCAGGCGTCGATCGTTGCCGGATCAATAGCATCTAAAAACAGCCACAGGCCTCTGTCCTGCTGCCAGCCATCCCCGTGGCTCATATAGTGTCCTTCCCGGGGCCTCACTTGCAGCTCGTCCTTTCCGAGAGAGGCAAACAGTCGCGTAACCGCTCCCAGCAGAAACTCATCGGCCTGGGCGATGGGATGCAGAATCTGCAGCGCAGTGAGAATGCCACGAAAGGGATTGCCATAATGGTAATATGTCGGCAAATACTTCTCCGGTACAAATTCCCGTTTCGGTGGCAGCTGGTCGCGGTAAAATTTTTCGTCTGCGCTGCAAGCCCATGCAAGGATCGAGATGTCTTCCGGCTCCAATTTCCACTTTTCATACCATTCTGACCAGATCTCCGGTAATGGGTAGGATGCATATTTTTCCTCCTTTGTTGGATATGTCTTCCCAATAACCTTCTCGCGGAACATATTCCCGAGCAACACTTTTTCCCTTGTATTCATGTAATTCTCGATCTCGTATTCATGGCTTGCGTGCTTCACTATGAGACCACTCAGGTCCGACATCGCTTCTTTTATCGTGGCCATGGACTTCGATAAGCCATATGGGCGCCGGGCCAGTAATCGTTCGTAGAGACTATCCTTATCGATCGCCGGTTTAATCACCGGGGCGCATTTCTTTGGATCATAGATGCCGTAACCATTGGCTGCAGAAATGTCCTTTGCCTCACCGGAAACGGTGAGCTGGGACAAAAGGATCTCCTCTTTAGGGGATATCTTTCGTTGGCGGAACTCTTCTATCCAACCAGATGCCTGCGGCAGGGAACGCTTTTCTTTATGGAGCTGCAGAAGGATATCCAGGCCGGCCAGGCGCTGCTCGCCGTCGCCTTTCAATAGCTGTTCAATGACCGGAACGAGTTTTCCAGCGTCCTGGCGAAGCAAGATGGTGAGGATGTTGCCCCTGAATCCTGCGCCCTTCCTTTTCAGCCAGTCCGGGAAAGGAGCCAGCTCTTCGGTTGAGAACGACACGTCTTGCAAGGCCTTGAAGCCCACCTCAAATTCACTCCTGTCCCTCAGCATTAGCAACGCGAAGCTTCGTTGGTTTTCCGTCAACGGCTTTCTTTTTAACTGCTGATTCGGCGGCCCCCATCCTGCATAGTCCGGTAAAATTTTTCTACAAAGGCTCCGCTTCAACTCGCTATCCATATCCTCTAAATACTCAATGAGCGTTTGCAGCCGTTGGGGCGACTCGCCAACCAGGGGTAACAAGGCTTTAAGGAGTTCCTTTCTTTCGAACCGCATCTTCCACCAGGAGAATATATAGCTTTCGAAAGTCTTTTCTTTTACGGTGACTTTCTGGTATACCGTATTCAAGCGGTCGAAGAGATCGGGAAAATGCTGATTGTAATATTCGGCATCGTTTGTAGCCATCGCCTCTATTTCCGGCGCTGCAACAGCCAGCGGCTGGAGCTGGGGATCTTCCAGTATCGCATAGCACAAGGGCATCCTAATCTTGAAGTGATAAGTTTGAGAGGCGAAGAAGAGGGCCAGGGTCCGCTTCTCCAGGTTCCCATTGACAACCAGTTCCTGTAGATACGGGATGGTCTTTTCCACGTCATAGACGGCTTGCGCCCAAAGGGCCATGTAGACGTCCGCGTTGTTCTCGGAACGGATGGCCACGGGGATCGCATCGACGTTATCGAGATATTGAGCGGCTTTTTCGAGAAAGCTGCGGACAGTCGATTCCTTCTCGCTATGCCATCCCATCCCGGCCCAGACATCCACGGACCTGATGACCGAGGAAAAGCGAACAAGATCGTTATCGAGGATCACACGGATGAAGTGCTTCAGCGCGCCGATGCTTGTCTCGTCCATTGCCTCGAGAACGGTCTGGCGCAGTCCTTCCTGGCGTTGAGCGGCTAGCAGCAACTTTTCCACGATGGTCCAGGCGTCGGGCTTTTGGCTGTTAAGGAGGGCTTTGATGATGCTCCGGGTGACCTTTCCTTCGGTGTCTTTGCCATATACGATGTCCTCCAACAGCGCAAAAACCTCTTCATTGTCCATGTCGATGGCGGACGACCAGACACGGAATACTTCCTGGTTATTGTCCCCGACGAGGTGGTTGTATCGGATTTGCTCTAAGAGGTCCAGGTCAAAATATTGATATTTGTAGCCGTTATCGTACACCTGGTTAAACGGCTTGCGGAGAATATGGATGATGAAGTCGATCTGCCGCTGAAAATAGATGCCCCGATTGTCGGGTGACCGGAACGAACGCCGGGAGTGGCCCTTCTGGTACATCTGGTAGCGCATCTGCTGCCAGGCGTGGCGAACATACCGGGCCGTTTCTTCCCCGAAGAAATAAACGAGCAAATTAAAATTCCCCGGAGAATCCCAGTTGTCTTCTGTGAGCTTGCCGATGCTCCTATATCTTTCGCCGCCGAACGTCGCGGTCGGAAAATTCGACCAGTCTGACGCAGTATCCTTGTGCGTAGGGTGCTGATTGATCAGCAGCAGGCCGAGTTCGGCGTTGTCCTTTGTCAGCAGAGATGGTTCCCGCTTGCCAGAAAAGATCCGGCCGATGAGGCCACCGGCGGCTTCGCCCTGGTAGGCTTTGAGCAGATCGGATTTACACTGCACGAAGGGATCGGGTATCTTCTTTCTTTCCAATAGGGGGTTGGCTGTTTGTTCCATAAAAATAAGTTGATCAGCGGCACTACCAATAGCTGCCAGCCAGGAAGGTGAGGCGGATGAAGGTGATGACGGTGGTTGGGTGAAGGGTGATGGTGTCGTTACTATCCGTAAATTCCCGGTCGTCTACGAACAAAACAAAGAGGCCATCGGCGTAAGCCTGGAGGGCTGTTCGTTTTGCCGCAAGGGGATCGGCCTTTGCTTCATTGTAAATGCTGCCGAATCCGACCTTACCTGTGCCAACGGCATTGTCGATGACCTCCTGATCCATAAAAGGCAATAGAGACTTTTCGACGGGCTTGCTGTTATATTCCCGAACCTGCTGATCAACCACGGCCTCGATCAGACGTTGAATAGTAGGATTCGGGCCAATATCATCGATTTCGATAATTTTATTGCTGATCAGGGGCCTTTTTCGGCCAAGTTGCTTGGCGGAGATGGTTAAATGCATTCTGTAGTTAAAGTATGGTAAGGTAAGGAATTTCTGAAAATGTTTGGAATGCAGTAGCTTACCGGAAAGGCCGATTCTGAAAGCCCCGTCACGGACTTCGAACACTTTTGAAGCCCTCGTGTGGCACGCGAATTTCGGGATTTACAATATTATCATTTTCCCCTATTTCAAACCCGACAATTTGAAGCGATTTACATATAATAAAGATTCTACAAACATGGAAGGGTGTTCGAACCAATTCCCCGACAGGGTACAAGGCCCTGATCGAGAGATCGGGCTTTCCATTTAGCTTGACTGATAAAGGCTAAAACTAATATTATTTCAATTGTAACGTTGCGGCAATCGATCTAATTTGGAGCATGAGCTCCAGCCTGTTATATAAGCCTCCTAAAAATAAAACGCTGCCATTTTGGTTACCGGTTACAATTTGGTAAACGTAATTCTTTTTTCCCTGGAAAGAACCTTCAAAAGTGATCTCATAGGCAAAGTTGCCGTTGATGGTGGTGTCCTTACTAGAATAACTTGGAATTCTCATTCCTAACGTTCTGTAACGATAGATCATGTTGTTCCCATAACTCCTGATCTGCTCCTGCTGCATTTGAGGAAGCGACATTATCATTATCTGATCCTCAAAAGAGTTTTGTATCGGGTCGCCCTTTCCGCCAATCGAGTAATAAAACATCTGTGAGGCAGAACCGAAAAATTTAAACTCTGTATTATCCGTTTTTAGTGTGAAATTGGCTAACTCGCTGGGGTCCACGGTTACTGATTTGTCAACATACAAGGATAGCAACCCAGCTAAAATTTCCTTTTTTATAAGAGGCTGACCAGAAGGGAATTCTCCTACAACCATGTTTACGAATGTATTGTCACCGAACAAAAGCACCATTTGTTCCAGGCCGGGTTTATGATAATCTTTGCCATAATATAAGAGAGCACTATAATCACCTAACTTAAATTCTTTCTTATAATATTCCTTTTGAAGCTTGCCAGCAGCTACGGCATTTTGAAAATAGTTGTCCATTTCTTTCCTTTTTGCCTCAAAATTTGAGGGAGCAGGAATTTGCATGATTTGGATATAGGTTTGTTCATTTTTCTGAAATCTAATCAGCTGTTTGACCAAGTAATAGTCAGCTGGTATATGAATAAATGTATTTGTTCCAGGGAACCTGCTCGTAGATTTCACCTTATCAACTGCAATTTGATCTGGAATTGTAAGATCATGTTCTGTCTGTGCATCACAGTTCCAAAATAAAAGGCATAAAATAAAAATGATGACTACCTGTTTCATATGATGATATTGTTGACTAATAACGGGTAAATTAAATAATTGCCTGAATCAAATTCCTTTCTGGTAGAAATATGAACGAAATGATTTGCACTCTCACAACATAGAGTATAAGTATTTTCATATATGTTTTAAGGGGTTTGCCGTTTGTCCTACTCGATTTTTCCTTTCAAATCGAACAGTTTCAGCCATTACTCGCAGTCTTCAAAAAAACTGCAAAGCAAAACGATTACAGAAACAGGGCCTACCGGGTGGTCAGGATCGCAGGAATGTCAGTTCCAAGCCACTTGACAGGAGTGTAATCTGTAATTACTTTCAGTAAGCCGCTGGCTTCATCCGTACCGAAGGTTTTAGTGTCGAGAACATTGCCTAAGAGCTTGACCGTCTGTTTTAAGGCTTCACATTTTTCAGCCTTTTCTTGCAGTCGTTTTTCGTTGAGGGCGTAGTCATTAACCGTTCTTTTACCTTCCTTTTGAACTACCGAGAAAACCTCGGCAGTTGTTTCTTCATTCAATTCACCGTCAGTATAAATATTTTTAATATGTAACCTACTAGTATCCGAATCCTTATCGAATAGGCCTGCTATTCCCCGTTGAGAAAGCCAGAGAGTTTCATTTTCAAGGGTTACTTTAATTTCCGATATCCCTGCCTGATTTTGATAGAAAATCTTACGGCCAGCACCACCCTATGCGCAACGAGCCTCATTTTGCAACACTTCCTATACCTGCCCACCAACAGGGAAAAGCAGGAACAAAAAAAAACATATATTACAATCGGAATGCAATGAGAAAGCAGTTCAGACATTCAATAAATGAGCTCATCAAAAAGTACGGATTTTCCCATCCAATAGACCCCAATTCTTCGTTTGACAAATAGGCGGCCCACTTTACAATGAAATACCTGAAAAACCCATTATCTTGTCCCCCGATGACAAAACCGCTGGCCCTCTTTGCCCCCCTCTTCTTAACCGCTTGCACGCTGCGACCCCATCCTTCTGATCATCCCTTTACGGAAAAAGAAATCCTTCATCAGCTTGATCTCGGCTACCAGCACATCCCAAGTGACTACTTTCCGGACGGCCGATCCCAAGACATCAAATACAACTTCTTCCTCGACCTGGAGGATGGCTACTGTATCTCGGCCGGCAGCCGAATCCACTTGTACGCCGATTCCTCTCGCTGGGCTATCGTATTTGAAAAGAGTGGTTATCAGAACCGGGGGATGAATGCCGATATCCAGTTGGATTATTTCGGCAATTGCATCAACTATCCCAATCATCACTATACCGAGCGGAACTATATTACCAATACTGCTGACGTCCCGCTGATCGAAAGCGCGGAGTTCGTGCGGATCGAGAACAAAAAAGGGACGGAGCGGGAGACATTTGAGTACATAGCCCCCGAAACAAGGTCGATCATCATTCGGGGAAAGGCAGTGCCGTTCGATTCAAATTATCTTGATTACAAGAAAGTCGGAATTTTGGATCCCGATACGAGTAACCCACGGCATTTGATCGGCTTTGCGGACTTTGTGCGCTACTTGCAGGAGACGGATCCAGCGCTGATACAGGCGACAGACCGGGATATTCGGCCCTATATTCCTAAGGATCTGCCGAAGTTGATGACGATCGACAGTTTTCACTTTGAGAGTGCGTATGGGCCGACCCCACCGAGTGTGCAGGAGACGTATAAGTTGATTGCGAAGGTTCTGGTGGCAAGGGATACGGCTTTATGGAGGCCTACGCAGAAAGCGAACAATCATTGGCGAAATTGGAGATCAGGGAATTTATAAGTTCCCTTACGTCGTGGCATAGTTGTCGATTTTGATTACGGGCATCCATAAATAAAATCCGATTGACGAAAGAGACTACGGCTATCCCGATAATAGAACTGTTGAGTGAATTGTAAGCAGAAAAATGGGGACTTGAACGGGGACCAAAAAAGGGACCAAAAACTGCCCATTTTCGATTAAAAAGCTCTTACAAAAAATTAATAATCATGATGGCGAATTTTGAAGGATCGAGGCCCAATTCGATTCCCCTACGCGGTACACAGGCCAGGCTTTAAAGCCCGTTTTTTTCTTACTGTTATCATCTCCTCCTCATTATTAAATTCAATTCTTACTTTTATTTCACATTCATAACCTTCTACATCATGCATCTCACTCTGCTCGTTATTCGGTCGGCTGTCCCTGAAATGTTGGCAGAATTCTATAAACGTTTGGGACTTGCGATCGACTCCTTTGAAGCAATTATCCAGCAACTACAACAACAAGGCATTTACTTTCAACAACCACCCACGGTTACCGAATGGGGCATCATGGCTGTTATTGAAGACCCTGAAGGGCGAAAAATAGAGCTTTATAAAAATATAAAATGAACCACTTTCCTATCTGGCATGTGATCAATACATCTACCAACTCCGTCAACCTTTACAAATCCGACGAGTCCAATTACATAGTGACAAAGGATGGGGAATGGACACCCATAATAGCGTGTGGGATATATGTAGTCATAAATCAGCCATTGCTTTCCTTTTTTCAGCAACATCTCGATGTTCAAATATCTTCTCATGCCATTTCCATTTATGACCGCGAGTCAAACCAATATTTTGAAGGATATTATCGCATTTATATTGAGAATCGGATTACTTCAGGTACACTAGATATGGTAGATCATACGGGAATGAACATTTGGTGCCACGAAGGTAGCGGCGGGATTTTTATTTCTTCTGCAATGAAAAGCGCCTTGGATGAATCAGATATTGAAGGAGTAGAAACCATACCTGGCTTTTCTGGCTATGGGGGAGCCGTATGAGCATTATACTATTTCCACCTTCCTTTTATCCTGAAAAATTGAACAAGGTCATAGTTTTCCTGTACGTGCATCCAGAATTCAGGCGAAGTATTGAATGCCTTTGCCAGTTTTAGTGCCATTTCAGGAGTGACACTTTGCTTGCCATTGATAATTGCCGAAAGGGTTTTGCGGGTAGTCTTTAGCCCCTTGGCCACTTCCTCAATAGTCAGGCTTTTGCCTATTTCTTCGCGTAGACCCTCGATGGTCTCGCGGATCACTTCGCCCGGATGGGCAGGATCATACATAGCCATAATTTATCCTCCTTTTAATGATAATCCAAGTAATCAACATCATGGGCATCCTCGCCAATAAACCGGAAAATGATCCGGTAATTACCGCTTTCTTTCACAGACCAAAAACCTGCCAAATCGCCTGTCAACTGGTGCAAGTCATAGCCGGGCACATTCATATCGGTAATGGCTACAGCTTACAAATGTAACGCGAAACGTATCACGTGTCAATACATTTTAATTCTGCCTAAATCTATTCATTATCAATTTATTATAAAATAGTTTACTGCCACCTTCGACCATCACTTTTGCATTCTTCCATCTGAAATCGGTCTGACCATAGGTGGAACGACTCCGGTTTTTTAGAATTTGTGATGAATATCCTATATTGGATGTCGCCTATCATCATTTCGCGACATTACATTACAACGCCATGAATTCTACAACCATTCGAAGCAATTCTAAACCACCTTATTTGCTGGGACTTCTGTGTCTAATTCCATTCGTCGGTGCGTTTGTTGGCCTAGGGCTTTTATTATACGGACTTTTAAAGTATAAAGACAAATGGCTTTCAATTATCGGAGCAGGGGGTATCGTTTGGACAATTATTATATACTCAACGCTTTTTTATGCAGGAACACACGCTTCAGTTTTCAAGAAGGGCTTTGAAGACATTTCACAAATGCAGTTAAATAGTCTGCTTAAAAACATTGAGTTCTATAAATTAGTACATGGTCAATATCCTGACAGTTTACAACAACTTTTAGAAGAAGATAAATTAGCACCAATTAATGATGCTGCGCAAGGAATGAACACAAAAGGAAACTCATACTACAATTACCATAAAGTTGGAGGCAAGTACTGGCTCTTTTCATCAGGACAAGATGGAATACCAAATACAAAAGACGATTTGTTTCCGCAAGTCACAATTACAGATAGCAGTAAAATTGGGTTAATAAACCATCGTTGACAAAATAGAGGACGGGATCGTCACCTTGTATTTTGCCTGGAATATCCGGGGTCTTGGCGACTTTCAAATCTAAAGCATGCATTTATTTTACGCCTTTTGACGGGTACGTGCAGTGTGTATGAACAGGCGCAGACATTTAACACGGGTGCCCCGCAAGAACACGAAATAAAGATCCGCTTGAACCGTTTTTTGTTTGGTAAAGAAGATTGGAATAAATCATGCCAAGTACTCAGCGGCGGGGAAAGAATGCGGTTAGCGCTCTGCTGCCTGACAATCGATTATCATTCTCCTGATATAATTATCCTCGATGAACCGACCAATAACCTCGACATCCAAAATTTAGAAATTTTAACCACCGCGATCAATGAATACAAAGGGACATTGTTAGTGGTGTCCCATGATGAAGCTTTTTTGGAAGAGATCGGTGTTAGGCGTTGGATCGATGTGCCCGCTAAACAAGGCGGGATCTTTATCTCACCTTCTTAACCGATATCTTTTGCATATTCCGGTAAAAATAAAGCGAACCTACCTGTCCGTTTTTTGTAACAAATTCCACTCTGGCCGATTTTGCTCAACCCTCAAGGGATGGTTATTGGCTCACTGTTTGATCGGCAAACTCCAGATTAATCCCGCTGAAAGGTAATGCTGATATCCGAACGACGATGAACGATCAATTGAGAATAAAGTTGGCTGGTAAAGTATGCCGAACCTCAAGTATTTGCCAAGCAGGTAGTGAGCTGAAAAACTGAATCCTATCCCTGAATTCCTAAATGACCTGTCACGGTTCACCGTATCACTAATGGTAAATTTCGACCACAGAAGATCCGA
>Ga0207671_10000858_pt1 | contig 38516 bp, 29 predicted proteins | sample KBSC24metaG_FD_184352 | JGI IMG/M metagenome (GOLD analysis project Ga0207671, IMG submission 184352) | Corn rhizosphere microbial communities from Kellogg Biological Station, Michigan, USA - KBS C2-4 metaG (SPAdes) (version 2) | ecosystem: Host-associated > Plants > Roots > Rhizosphere > Soil...
TGCCCTGGTTCATCCTCGGCTTCCTCGGCCTCGTCGCCATCCGTTCGCTCGGCCTGATCCCCACCGCCGCCGTGGCGCCGGCGGGGCATCTCGCGACGATGCTGACGATCGTGTCGATGGCCGCCCTCGGGCTCGGCTGCGACGTCCGCACCGTCGCCCGTGCCGGCGGACGGGTGACGGCGGCGGTCGTCCTCTCGCTGCTGATGCTGGGCACCGTGAGCTGGGCGCTGATCCGGCTGCTCGGCCTCGCCTGATCCGCCAAGCTGCGCTTGCCCGCGACGCGGACATTCTATCGCGCGCGCCGCCATCCCGCACTGTACCGTCCGATCACCTCCAGACGGATGGAATCGGCGGATGGTCGTGGCGTGGAACGGATGGCTGGCACGGGCGCGCGAAGCGATCGCCACCTGGTGGCGCGCGTCCGATCCGCAGGGCCGTTGCCGCTCCTGCGGAACCACGATCGATCCCGTCCTGGACGAATGCCTGCCCTGCCTCGGCGAACGCCACTGGTGATCCTGCCCCTGTAGGCAGCAGCGCCGGCCATCCCATCCCGATCGCGAACAGGCCGCCTGCGATTGGGTGGTGGTGAAGGTCCGACAAATCGGGCATGGACCGCCTCTCTTCAGCGCACGCGCGCAACGGCTCGTCCGGGCCGCGAACAGGGGAAGGATCGAAAGAATGAGTCTGGGGCGAAGCCTTTTCCGCGTGACCCTGCTGTCCGCCGCGGCGATGCTGTTCGCCCCGGCGCCAGCGAGCGCGCAGGCGATGCTGCAGCCCCCGCCCAAGGCGATGCCCGCCAACCCCACGGTCGACCAGAATGACTGGTGGAAGCGCAGCGTGATCTACGAAGTCTATCCGCGCAGCTTCGCCGACAGCAACAATGACGGCATCGGCGACATTCAGGGGATCACCCGGCATCTCGATTATATCCAGTCGCTCGGCGCCGACGCGATCTGGATGACGCCCATGTTCCCGAGCCCGCAGGCCGATTTCGGCTATGACGTGGCGGATTACGACAATGTCGATCCGCAGTTCGGCACCGTCGCCGACGTCGACCAGCTCGTCGCCCAGGGCAAGACGCGCGGCGTGAAGCTGCTGCTCGATTTCGTGGTCAACCACACGTCGGACCAGCACCCCTGGTTCCAGCAATCGAAGAGCAGCCGCACCAACCCCTATCGCGATTTCTACGTCTGGCACGATCCCAAGCCGGACGGTTCGCCGCCCAACAACTGGGCCTCGATCTTCGGCGGATCGGCCTGGACGCTCGATCCGGTGACGAAGCAATATTATTATCACTTCTTCTACCCGCAGCAGCCCGACCTGAACTGGCGCAATCCCAAGGTCGAGAAGGCGATGTTCGACGCCGCCGAATGGTGGCTGAAGCGCGGCGTCTACGGCTACCGGCTCGACGCGGTCGACACGATGTTCGAGCGCACCGACCTCAAGGACAACAAGGTCTATCCGGGCGTCGACGCCTTCGGCGTGCCCAACCAGGATCACGTCAACAACAGCAAGCAGCCGGAAGTGCATACCGAGCTGCAGCGGCTGCGCCAGATGGTGATCGACAAATATCCCGGCCGCATCCTGGTCGGCGAGACCTGGACGTCGGACGCGCAGGAGCTGGTCCAATATTACGGCCCGCGCAACAATGAGCTCCAGCTCCCGATGTTCCTCAACCTGATCAGCCTGCCCGGCCTGACCGCGCCGGACCTGCGCCAGCGCATCACCGGGGTGGAGACCAATTCTGTCGGCGGCTGGCCGTCCTTCGCGCTCTCCAACCATGACAGCCGTCGCGTCGCGAGCCGCTATCCGGTTCCCGCCGGCGCCTCGACCGACGACTGGGCCAAGATCACCGGCGCGCTGCTGCTGACGCTGCGCGGCACCCCCGTCCTCTATTATGGGGAGGAGCTCGGCATGGTGAACAACGATCCCCAGCGCATCGAGGACGTGCAGGACGTCATCGGCAAGAAGGGCTGGCCCAAGGAGAAGGGCCGCGACGGCGAGCGCACCCCGATGCAGTGGGATGCCAGCGCCAATGCGGGCTTCAACGCCGGCGCCAAGCCCTGGCTGCCGGTCGCGCCGGACTACAAGACCCGCAACGTCGCCGCCGAGAGCGCCGATCCGCATTCGGTGCTGAACTTCTACCGCACCCTGATCGCGCTCCGCCGCACCCATCCGGCGATGGCGGGCGACTGGAAGGCGGTGGACACCGACGACCGGCAGGTGCTCGCCTACCAGCGATCGGGCGGCGGCAAGACCGTGCTGGTGCTGCTCAACCTCGACGCCAAGCCGGCCGACGTCCCGATCGAGAAGACCCAGACGATGGAGGTGCTGCAGCCCCTCGCCGTCAACCGCGCGCTGCTCATCAGCGGGCGTGTCCATCTCGATCCGCTGGGCGTTTATGTCGCGGAGATCACGCCCATACCCTGAGCGGCGGTTCCGCCAACAATAATTGCCTAGTCGTTTAGTAGAGATTTGTTGCCGTCCGCCATCCTCCGCGCCTAATCCCTGGCGTACCGGCCCGATCGGTCGGACGCGCAGGGAGGCGAACCATGGCGGCCACACCCGTCGAGCTCATCATCCCCGGCCTGTTCGACAGCGGGCCGGACCATTGGCAGAGCCATTGGCTCACCCTGCGCCCGAACGCGGTGCGGGTGGAGCTTGGCGGCTGGCATGCCCCATCGCGCGACCTGTGGGTGGCGCATCTCGATCGCGCCATCGGGCGGCAACGCGGCCCGGCCGTGCTGGTCGCGCACAGCCTCGGCTGTCTCGCCGTCGCCTGGTGGGCGCGGGAGGCATCGGCGGCGCGGCTCGCGAAAGTCCACGGCGCGCTGCTGGTCGCGCCGCCCGACGTCGATCGCCCCGGCGTGCACCCCTTGCTCCAGCCCTTCGCCCCGGCGCCGTCCGGGCGACTGCCTTTCCCCAGCCTGCTCGTCGCCAGCCGCGACGATCCCTACGCCGATTTCCCCCGTCTGGCATGGCTCGCCGCCGCCTGGGGATCGCAGCTCGTCGATGCCGGCCCGTGCGGCCACATCAATGCCGAATCCGATCTCGGCGACTGGCCACAGGGGCTCGGCCTGCTCGAACGCCTGATCGACGGTGGGCGGGCATGTCCGTCGCAGCCCGGATCGCACGCCGGCCCGCGCCTCGCCCCATTTCCCAAGGGACGCGCATGACCATCGACCCGCCCATAGACTTTCCCCGCGAGATCGGATCGGTGATCGACGGCCTGCGCGAGGCCCGGCTGGACTGGCGCGCCGGCCATGCGCGCCATGCCGAGCACGGCATCCGGTTCCCCTCGCGCAATGCGCTCAAGCGCATCCTGCGCGAGCTGTCGGCGGCGCTGTTCCCGCTCCGCCTCGGGCCGCCCGAGCTCACCGCGACCAGCGAGAATGGCTGGGTCGACGCGACGCTGGAGACGACGCTCGACCAGCTCGCCGCGCAGATCGTGCTGGAGCTGGACCTCGCCCATCCTGGCGTGCGGGAGCGCGCCGCCGCCGAACGCGCGATCGCCATCACCGGCGCGCTGGCCGGCCGCCTGCCCGCGCTCCGCCGGCTGCTCGACCGCGACGTGGAGGCCGCCTATCGTGCCGATCCCGCCGCGCGCAGCGTCGACGAGGTGCTGCTGCGCTATCCCTCGATCGCGGCCGTCATCCCCTATCGCATCGCCCACGAACTGCATCGCGAGGGCGCCCCCATCGTCGCGCGCACGATCGGCGAGATCGCCCACCAGCGCACCGGGATCGACATCCATCCCGGCGCCCGCATCGGCCCCGGCCTGTTCATCGATCATGGCACCGGCGTCGTGATCGGCGAGACGGCGGAGCTGGGGAGCAACATCCACCTCCACCAGAGCGTGACCCTGGGCGGTGCCCTTCCGGCGCGCGACGGCCGTCGTCACCCGCGGATCGGGGACCGCGTCGTCGTCCATCCCGGCGCCGTGCTGCTCGGCCCGATCCACGTCGGGGACGACAGCGCGATCGACGCCAATGTCGTGCTCCGCCACGACGTGCCGGCCCGCACCGTCGTCCGCGCGCCGGCGCCCGTGCTGGAGCCGGCGGCCGTGATCGAGCACGGCATCGCGAAGGGGAATTGATCGGCCGGCGTCGCGCCCCTACCTAGGCGTCCCAGCCGCCGCCGGAGAGAGACGTCCATGCCGATCATCGAGGTGAAGGGGCTGAGCAAGACCTACCGCTCCGGCCAGGTCGCCCTCCAGCCCATCGACCTCGCGATCGAGAAAGGCGAGATCTTCGCCCTGCTCGGCCCCAACGGCGCCGGCAAGACCACGCTGATCAGCATCGTCTGCGGCACCGTGACCGCCAGCGGCGGCGCGGCGCTGATCGACGGGCACGACATCGGCCGCGACTACAAGGCCGCGCGCGCGATGATCGGGCTGGTGCCGCAGGAGATCGCGCTCGATATCTTCATGACCGTCTGGAACACGGTGCGGCTGAGCCGCGGCCTGTTCGGGCGCCGGGCCGATCCCGCCTATCTCGAGCAATTGCTGCGCGACCTGTCGCTGTGGGACAAGCGCGACGCCAAGGTGATCGAGCTTTCGGGCGGCATGAAGCGGCGCGTGATGATCGCCAAGGCGCTGAGCCACGAGCCCGACATCCTGTTCCTCGACGAGCCCACCGCCGGCGTCGACGTCGGGCTGCGCCGCGACATGTGGGCGCTGGTCCGCAAGCTGCAGCAGAAGGGCACCACCATCATCCTCACCACCCATTATATCGAGGAGGCCGAGGAGATGGCCGATCGCGTCGGGGTGATCGACAAGGGCCGGCTGCTGCTGGTCGAGGAGAAAGCCGAGCTGATGCGCAAGCTCGGCAAGCGCCGCCTCACCCTCGCCCTCCAGACCCCGCTCGACGCCATCCCGCCCACGCTGGCCGACTGGCCGCTGGAGCTGGAGAATGGCGGCGGCAAGCTGGTCTACAGCTTCGACGCCAATGCCGACGAGAATGGCATGCCCGCCTTGATCGAGCGGCTGGTGAAGCTCGACATCGGCTTCACCGACCTCGACACCAGCCGGAGCTCGCTGGAAGACATCTTCGTCGGGCTGGTGGAGCATCGGGCATGAGCGCGCGGGGCTTCAACGCGATCGGCGTCTGGTCGCTCTATCGCACGGAGATGGCGCGCTGGGTGCGCACCGTCTGGCAGAGCATCGCGACGCCGATCATCACCACCGCGCTCTATTTCGTCGTGTTCGGCGGGGCGATCGGGTCGCGGATGCAGCATGTCGGCGGCGTCGGCTACGGCGCCTTCATCGTGCCCGGCCTCGTCATGCTGTCGCTGCTCACCCAGAGCGTGTCCAACGCCTCGGTGGCGATCTACTTCCCGAAATTCACCAAGACCGTGTTCGAGATCCTCTCCGCCCCGCTTTCGGCGCAGGAGGCGGTGCTCGCTTATGTCGGCGCGGCGGCGACCAAGTCGATCCTGCTCGCGGTGATCATCCTCGCGACCGCCACCTTCTTCGTGCATCTCGACATCCTGCATCCGGGCTGGATGGTGGCGTTCATGCTGCTGACGGCGATCGCCTTCTCGCTGTTCGGCTTCATCATCGGCATCTGGGCGGAGAGTTTCGAGCAGCTGGCGGTGGTGCCGGCGCTGATCATCACGCCGCTCACCTTCCTGGGCGGCGCCTTCTACTCGATCGACATGCTGCCCCAGCCGTGGCGGACGGTGAGCCTGTTCAACCCGGTGGTCTATCTGGTCAGCGGCTTCCGCTGGAGCTTCTACGGTAAGGGCGACGTCGGCGTCGGCGCCAGCCTGGCCTTCACCGGCCTGTTCATCGCTCTGTGCCTCGGCGTGCTCGTCTGGATCTTCCGGAGCGGCTACCGGCTCAAGCCCTAGGCTGTATCGACCTTCAAAAATCCTCCCCCGCCAGGGGGAGGTGGCGGCGAAGCCGACGGAGGGGGAGGACGGCGGTATTCCATCGGGAACGCGCCGCCGCCCGCCCCCTCCGTCACGCTCCGCGTGCCACCTCCCCCTGGCGGGGGAGGATTTCATCGGTGCGTCGTCTGAATGTCGAGACAGCCGAAGCCGCTCCGGACATCGTCCTCCTACAGCTTGGCGCCGCCCAGCTTGTAGGTCAGCTGCAGGTAGAAGCTGCGGCCCACGCCGTCGAACCAGCTGATGTCGTAATACGGATAGGAGCCGTAGGTCCTGTCCTTCACCGGCCCCTGGTCGAACAGATTGTCGATCGTTCCCGAGATGCGGAAATGATCGTTGATATTGTATTGCGCGGAGAGGTTGAACAGATAGCTGGCGCGGACATAGGCGTCCTCGTCATAATTGGGCAGCTTGCCCAGCCGCTCGCCCTCGATGGTGGCGGTCAGCTTGTCGAGCGTCCAGGTGATGCTGGCCGTGCCCTTGTCGCGCGGGATGTCATAGTCGCTGTCGAAGGCGAATTCGTTGATCGTCGGATCGCCGGGATATTGGCGATGCCTGTGGTTGAACACGTAGGTGTAGCCCAGCGAGAAGGCGAATTCGCCGATGCTCCGCGTCGGCACCTTGAGGTGCGCGGCGAAATCGAGGCCGTCGGTGGTCTCCTTGGCGACGTTGATCGGGTTGACGTAGACGCCCTGCAACTGCCCTTCCAGCGCGCCCGAGGCATAACGCTGGACGCGGGCCAGGGCATCGACGCAGGTCGGCGAATGGGGATCGACCGGCGTGCCCGACGTGGTCTCGCCCAGCACGCAATCGGATTCGTCACGCAGCAGCGTGTCGCTGTCGAGATCCTGCACCTGGTTGGTCAGCGAGACCTTGAAATAATCCACCGAGACGTCGAACCGGCGGAAGGGCTGCCAGACCACACCCGCATTGATCGACTTGCTCGTCTCCGGCTTCAGCGCGCGGTTGCCGGTGCGGTGCGAGACGATGCCGATGTCGTAATCGTCGATGCAATCGCTGTAGCCGATGCCGGGATTCTCCCGCCGGCAGGCGAGGTAATCGACCCCGTCCGGATGGGTGTCGCCAGGCCCGGAGAAGACGTAGTGCAGATCCGGCGCGCGGAAGCCGGTGCCGTAGGCGCCGCGCAGCAGCAGGCGGGAGGTCGGGCGCAATTCCGCGCCGACATTGTAGGTGAACTTGCCGAAGCCGTTGCCGGTGACGTGATAATGGTCGTAGCGGCCCGCCGTCTCGATCTGCAGGATCTTGAGCAGCGGCACGCGCACTTCATAGCCCAGCGCCCAGTGCGCGCGGCTGCCCTTGCCCGTCGAATCGGTGAGGCCGACATAATAATGTTCGAGCGCGAGCGGATCGGGGCGGAGATTGTAGCCCTGGCTGCCGGCCTCCGCGATCAAGGCGGCACCGACCCCGCCCGCGGGCAGCTTGAACAATTCGGTTGTGTTGAGGGTCGCCGAGAAATTGTCGACGCGCGACTTCGGATGGTAAACGGAATTGGCGGTGATCGACTTGTACTGGGCCGGCGTCAGCGGCGTGTAGAGGCGCGCGGGATCGGCATCGAAGATCGGATAGCCGCTCGCATCGTCGATGCCGAGCTGCGGGCCGAGATAGAAGGCGTTGGCCTTGTCGATCACCACCTCGGGGAAGCTCACCCGCGAGCGATATTCGGCGTGGTTGTACGACAGCTCGTAGCCATATTTGTCGCCCGGCCCGAACTTGCCCTTGATGCCCGGCGTGACGTTGAAGGTGAAGGAACGGTTCCGGGTCATGCCGTTCTTGAGGCCGCCCATCTCCTCGGGCGTGAATTGGCGCGTCCAATTGTCGAGCTGCGCGCCGCTGTCGGTATCGGCGGGCGACAGGCGCGTGTTGAAGAAGGTGCCTTCCTGGTTGCCGTCCGGTGACTCGTAATACCAGCTCAGCACGTCGCGGAAGAGCGCCAGCTTGCTGTAGCCGAACTGGAAATCCGCGAAGAGCTCGGCATGGTCGGACAGGTCGTAGCCGATCGATCCGTAGCTGTTCACGCTCTGCCGCTTGGAGATCATCGTCCCGTAGGCGACGGATTCGTTGGAGCCGCAGAAATAGCCCGGCCCGCCATCCGCCGCATAGCCGTCGCGGCTGGCATAGCGCGTCGTGCCGCCGTTGAGCTTGGAAAGCCCGGCGCAGGTCGCCGCGCCCGGATCGAGATAATCGGTATATTCGTCGGTGCGCAGGAAGGTGCGGCGCGCGAGCGGCGTGTCGGTGGTGGGATCGTCGGCGGTCGAATCCTGCCGCTTGCGCTGATATTCCCACAGCGGCTTCTGGTAGAGGCCCTCGACCCCGATCACGCCGTGGAACTTGCCGGTATCCCAGCCGGTGGTGAGCGTCAGCCGGTGCGATTCCCCGCCGCCAGCCTGCGTGTTGCCGTAGCGATAGTCGATCCGGGTGCCGTCCGCCTTCCGCTTGAGCTGGAAGTTGACGACGCCGGAGATGGCGTCCGAGCCGTAGACCGCCGAGGCGCTGCCGCTCAGCACCTCGACCCGGTCGATCAGGCCGACGGGGATGTTGGAGATGTCGGTGAAATTGCTCTGCCCCTCGAAGGGCAGCGGGAAATCGGCGATGCGGCGACCATTGACCAGCACCAGCGTGTGGTTGGGGCCGAGGCCGCGCAGGTCCACCTGTTGCGCGCCCGGGGTGAAGGACGCGCCCGAGAAGCTCTGCTGGCTCTGCGTCTCGCCGCCATTCTGGGTGATCGCGCGCAGCAGGTCCGGCACGCTCTGATAGCCGTTGCGCAGGATGTCGCCCGACGTGATGGTGGTGACCGGCGCCGGCCCCTCCGCCTGCACGCGCGGAATGCGCGAGCCGAGCACCACGATCTCGCCCGTCGCGGCCGGCGCGTCGCCGGTGACCGTCGCCGGTGCGGACTGGCTGATCGCTGGCGACGGCGCCGTCTGCGCGGCGGCGGCCATGCTGATCAGGCTGGACCCCAAGGCCAGCGCACGCGCGGCCCCCTTCACTCCCCTCATCGCGTGACCCCCTTGCTCGCGATTCTCCCTGTGACATAATGGAAGCATGAATTGACGTTATGCCACAGAAAAATGCTCGATCTGACATATCGTGGATACAAAGTGGCTTTTCGGAAACAGGGGCGTAACGATGACGAAGCGGATCATGGCGGCGGCGGTTCTGGCCTGGAGCAGCGCGGCGATCGCTTCGCCGCAAGGCTATGCCCATTATGTGGCCGGCAATCCTGCGACGCCCGCGACCGGCAAGCCCGAGGCCGGGCTGATGCTCGTCGGCGGCGGGGACTGGGATTATGACGCCTTCCGCTGGTTCGCCGGCAAGGCCGGCCATGGCCATATCGTCGTGCTGCGCGCATCGGGCGCCAACGAGGCGGGCGAGGAGTTCGTCCAGAAGGTCGGCGGCGTCGCCTCGGTCGAGACCTTCGTGTTCGACGATCGCAAGGCGGCGAGCGATCCCGCGGTGCTGGCTGCGGTCGCCAGGGCGGACGGCCTGTTCATCGCCGGCGGCGACCAGTCGCGCTACGTCCGCTTCTGGAAGGGCACGCCGCTGGCCGCCGCGATCGACCGGCTGGCGGCGACCGGTCACCCGATCGGCGGCACCAGCGCCGGCCTCGCCATCCTCGGCGGCCACGCCTACGGCGCGATGGACGGCGGCAGCGCCGGCTCGCGCCAGGCCCTCGCCGATCCGATGGGCCCGGCGGTGACGATGGTCGGCGATTTCCTCCATTTGCCGCGCATGGCGCATATCGTCACCGACACGCATTTCACCACGCGCGACCGGCTGGGCCGGCTGATCGCCTTCGTCGCGCAGGTCCGCGCGGCGGGCGATCCCAGGGCCGTCGGCCTCGGCGTCGACCAGGGTGCGGCGCTGTGCGTCGATGGCGCGGGCAAGGCCACCCTGTTCACGCCGCCCGGTGGCTATGCATGGCTGGTCCAGCCCGCCGGCAACCCGCAGACCGCCACCCCTGGCAAGCCGCTGGACTATGCCGCGGTGAAGATCACCGGCGTGGGCCCGGACGGCGGGATCGACCTCGCGACGCTGCGGGTGACGAAGCCCGCTTTCGCCGGCACCGCCACCGTCAGAGCCGGCCGCCTCGCCGACGTCCCCTTCCCGGCCGACGCGCCCTGGTCGCTCGCCATCCACGGTGGCGCCGGCGTGATCGCGCGCGGCAGCCTGACGCCGGAGGAGGAAAAGGCCTATCGGGCCGGGCTGAGCGCGGCGCTGGCGGCGGGCTCCGCCGTGCTGCGCAACGGCGGCTCCAGCACCGATGCGGTGGAGGCGGCGGTGCGCGTGATGGAGGACGATCCGCACTTCAACGCCGGCAAGGGCGCCGTCTTCGACGCCGAGGGCGTCAACGAGCTCGACGCCGCGATCATGGACGGCAGCACGCTGGAGGCCGGCGCCGTCACCGGCGTGACCCGCACGAAGAACCCGGTGTCGCTCGCCCGCGCCGTGATGGAGCATTCGCCCCACGTCCTGCTCTCCGGCCCCGGCGCCGACCAATTCTCGCGCGAGCAGGGGCTGGAGCAGGTCGACCCCTCCTATTTCCGCACCGAGAAGCGCTGGCAGGAATATCTGGAGTGGAAGAAGGAGAGCCATGCCGCGCTCGATCCGTCCGCGCGCTATGCCACGCTCGATCCCACCCACCGCTTCGGCACGGTCGGCGCGGTGGCGCGCGACGTGCACGGCCATCTCGCCGCCGCCACCTCGACCGGCGGGCTGACCGGCAAGCGCTGGGGCCGGATCGGCGACAGCCCGCAGATCGGCGCGGGCACCTATGCGTCGGACGGCGACTGCGCCGTCTCGGCGACCGGCACCGGCGAATATTTCATCCGCCAGGACGCCGCCCGCCAGGTCTGCGACCGCATCGCCTGGCGCAAGGAGAGCGTGCAGGGCGCCGCCGATGCCACCATCGAGGCGATCGGCGACATCGGCGGCGACGGCGGCCTGATCGCGATGGACGCGGACGGCCATGTCGGCTTCGCGCTCAACACCGAGGGCATGTATCGCGGCACCGCGAGTTCGGCCCAGCCCCCCGCCACCGCCATCTATGCCGACGAGGCGATCGCCCGGCCATGAAGCGCGACGAGACGGACCGCCAGCTGCTCGCCTTGCTGCGCGAGGATGCGCGGCGGCACGTCTCGTCGCTGGCCGAGGCGCTTGGCGTCTCGCGCGCCACCGTCTACGGCCGCATCGCCCGGCTGGAGGAGGAAGGGATCATCACCGGCTATACGGTGCGGGTCGGCACCGAGCACCACCGGCGGATGATCCGCGCCCACATGATGATCAAGGTGCAGCCCAAATTCACCCGCGAGATCGAGCGCGCGCTGGCCGCCCGCCCGGAGCTCACCACCCTGCACGCGATCAGCGGCGAATATGATTTCATCGCCGAGATCGAGGCGCCCGATCCCGAGGCGCTCAACGAGCTGATCGACGATATCGGCATGCTGGACGGCGTCGCCAGGACGACCTCGTCGATCATCCTGGCGACCAAGGTGCAGCGCTGAGGATCAGAAGGCGATCCGGACCGACCCGCCGAAGGTGCGCGGCTCGGCCGGCACCAGGAACGGATAGGGGAAGCCGGCGCCCCGCAGGTCCAGCCCGTAGACGTAGGTCTTGCGGTTGAACGCGTTGTTGATGAAGCCCTTGATCGTGTAGCGATCGATCGTCCAGGCCAGCGTCGCGTTCACCTTGGCATAGCCGCGCTGCTGCAGCTCGGCATTCTGCTGCCCCGTGCCCGGCGCGTTGATCTCGTTGAACGGCGTGAAATATTGCCGGCTGAAATAGACGACGTTGGGCGACAGGACGAGCTTGGACTTCCCGCTTTCGAAGACCTTCCAGTCCAGACCGCCCTGGAACGTCCAGCGCGGCGCGAAGGGCAGGCTCTGGCCGGCGAGATCGGCGCCCTGCAGGATGAGCTTCTTGTAGGTGGCGTGCAGATAGCCGGCCGACAGGTTGATGGTCAGCGGCTCGGCGACGCGGAAGCTCGATTCCAGCTCCGCGCCATAGACTTGCGACTTGGGCGCGTTGACCAGGATGCCGACCGGCCCCGGCCGCAGATCCTGCAGCTGCTGCTTGGTGTAATTGTAGTAGAAGCCGGCCACCGACAATGTCAGGCGGCGATCGAGGAAGCGGCCCTTGGCGCCGACCTCATAGGCGTCGACCCGCTCGGGCTCGACATAGTTGATGCCGGAGGAGGAGGTGTAGCTGCCGCCGTTGAACGCGCCGGCACGATAGCCGCGATTGTAGCTGGCGTAGATCATCGGGCCGGAGTCGAACTTGTAGGCGAGCGAGACGCGGCCGGTGAGCGCGTTGTTCTTGCCATTCTCGGAGAAGCGCGCGTTGGGATCGTAGGCGCACGTCCCCGGCTGGCCGGCGCACGGCACCGTCGTGGCGATCGGGATGTGCGTGGTGTCGACATAGCCCGCATAGAGGAAGGCATAGCCGTCGCGATATTGCGCGCGATCCCAGGTGTAGCGGGCGCCGAGCGTCAGCGTCAGCCTCGGCACGATCTCATAGTCGCCCTGCGCGAACAGCGCGTAGGAGCGACGCTCTTGCCGGTAATGCTGGAAGAAGCCGCCGGGCACGCCCGGCCCGAGCGCGCTGCCGATGCCGAAATCATTGTCGGTGACGACCCGGTCCCAGCCGTAGAAGCCGCCGCCGACGAGGTTCAGCTTGCCGGCGCTGTAGTTGAGCCGGGTCTCCTGGCTGAACTGCTGGTAGCCGGATTTCCACCAGACATCGAGGATGTCGATCGGCGCGCCGTCCGCCGCCTGCTGGATATATTGCTTGCCGCCGTCGCGCGAGGTGATCGAGGTCAGGGTCAGCGAGGGCGAGAATTTGTAGACGATGTTGAGCGAGCCGCCATAGGCGCTGGTGTCGTTCTTGCCGATGCGATTCTCGTCGACCTGGAAGAAATCGAGCCCCTGCCGCGCGCTGAGCAGGCCGTGGATCGCCGCCTGGGTGTCGCGGTCCCGCCCGCCATAGACCTGCACGCGGATATCGAGCGGGCCGTTGTTCGGCTTGATCCGCAGCGTCGCGCGGCCCTGCAGCGTGTTCTGCGCATTGGGATCGCGGCCGCCCGGATAGACGTTCTCGATCTCGCCGTCATGCTTCACGTAATTGCCGGCGATGCGCAGACCGAGCTGGTCCTGCACCATGGTCGTCTCGATCGCGCCCTGCGCGGTGATCGCATTGTAATTGCCGTAGCCGACCTCGGCATAGCCGTTGGTGCCGTTGAGCGACGGCCCCCGCGTGATGAAGTTGATCGCGCCGCCGGTCGTGTTGCGGCCGAACAGGGTGCCCTGCGGGCCGCGCAGCACCTCGACCCGGTCGAGATCGAACAGCCCCATGCCATGCGCCGTGCGGTTCGCCATGTAGACGTCGTTGATGTAGACGCCGATCGGCGACATCTGGTTGGAATTATACTCGTTGGCGACCGAGATGCCGCGCAGCGAGAAATTGGGCTGGGTGTTGCCATAGGGGCTGCTGATCTGCAGGTTCGGCACCGCGTCCGCCAGGGCGGCGGAGTTGGTGATGCCCTTGGCCGCCAGCGCATTGCCGCTGACCGCCGAGATCGCGATCGGCACCGCGAGCAGGCTCTGCTCGCGCCGGTTGGCGGTGACGATGATGTCGCCCGCGGCATCGTTGCCGGCGGCTTTCGCCACCGGTGCGGCGCTCGGCGCCGCGGCATCCTGCGCATAAGCGGCGACCAGTGGCAGCGCGGTCGAGGCCGCGAGGCTCACGGCAAGCGGGATCAGTCTCATTTTCCCCTCTCCTGATTCCGGCGGCATTGGTTTCGGCCGCTCTGGGTTGTGTGTTGGGATCTATTCCCGGCCAAGCGCCCCCACGCGCGCCGCCGTCTCCGCGCCGATGGCGGCCCAGGCGGAACCGAGCGGGCGCCCGGTAAGGCTGTCGATGGTCGCGGCGGTGTCGAAGGCCTCGGCGATGTGGCGAATGCCGGTCCCGTCGGCGCGCACGAACAGCGTGTATTCGTTCTCGTACCAGTCGGCCGCGAAATGCGACCAGGCCCGGTAGATGAAGCGGACGGCGCTCACCGATGCGTCACCCACCTCCTCGAGGATCGTCACCGTGCAGTCGGTCCGGTGATGCTCGGTCCAGACCTGGCGGTTGAAGGCGAGAACGGCGTCATATCCCTCCAGCACCGGCACGCCGAGCGAGGCGGAGATCTGCCAGACGACGTCGGGCGCGTAGAGCCCGCGCATCGCATCGACATTGCCGAAGCGCTCGGCCAGCTGCCGTGCCGGTGTCGGCGCGCTCATGCCGGCATTCCCTTCGCGGCCCTACGGGCCACGGCCTTTCCATGCCGCATGTCCGCCTCCTCTTTCTGACCCATACCTGCGCTGGCGGGCGGTGAGCGTCCAATCGGCATTGGGGCGCCATTCATTCCGGCTTCCGATGATTGTGCAGCCCTTACCGCGCGGCTGCGGAACGCCAGGCCGAAAGCAGCGCGGCGGCATCCCGCGCGGGACCGATGGCGCCGGGCGTGCGGCCGAATCTCGGGGCGGGCGCCGGCTGGATATCGCCATCCGTGCCGGCGAAGGTGCCGCGCGATCGATGATGCGGATGGCGCCTCGCTTCCGCCAATGTCAGCACCGGGGCGACGCAGGCGTCGCTCCCCTCGAACAGCGAGACCCAATGATCCGCCGGCCGGGTGGCGAAGGTCCGCTCGAACCACGCCGCCGTCTCGTCCCAGGCGGATCGCTCCTGGCTCACGAAGGCCGGCGCCTCCAGCCGGTCGTGGAGGATGCGCCAGAAATGCGGCTCGATCGCGCCGACCGCGATGTCACGGCCATCGGCGCACCGGTAGCAGCGATAGTAAGGCGCCGCGCCGCCGAGAAAATTCTCCTCGCGGTCGAGCGAGATCAGGCCGGCGGGCAGGAACCCCATGAACATCGCCATCATCGATGCGACGCCGTCCAGGATGGCGGCATCGACGACCTGCCCCTTTCCCGACCGCTCGCGCTCCCACAGGGCCGCGACGATCCCGAAGGCGAGATAGGCCGAACCGCCACCGAAATCCCCGACCAGGTTGAGCGGCGGCACCGGCGGCTCGCCCGGTCTGCCCATCGCGGCCAGCGCGCCGCTCATCGCCATGTAGGTGATGTCGTGGCCCGCGGTCCGCGCCAGCGCGCCCTCCTGCCCCCAGCCCGTCAGGCGGCCGTAGATCAGCCGTGGATTGGCCTCCGCCATCGGATCGGGGCCGAGGCCGAGCCGCTCCATCACGCCGGGCCGGAAGCCTTCGATCAGCACGTCCGCCAGCGCCACGATCTCCGCCGCCCGCGCTCGCCCCTCCGCCGTGGCGAGATCGAGGACGAGGCTCGCCCGGCCCCGGTCCATCACCGGATTGGGCCAGCCATTGCCGCCGGGCCGGCTGATCCGCAGGACGTCCGCGCCCATGTCGGCGAACAGCATCGCGCAATGCGGCGCCGGGCCGATCCCCTCGAACTCGACGACCCGCAACCCGGTCAGTGGACCGCGATCACCCATGCGTCAGCCCGCCCAATAGCGATCGCGGACGAGGCGCTTGAGCAGCTTGCCGGTGGGATGGCGGGGCAGCTCCCGCACGAAATCGATCTGGCGCGGCTGCTTGATCCGGCCGATCCGCCCCTGCAGCCAGGCGGCGAGATCGTCGGCCAGCGCGGGCCCCGCATCGGCCCAGTCGGCCGGCTGGACGACCGCCACCACCCGTTCGCCCATCTCGGGGTCCGGCGCGCCGATCACGGCGACGTCGGCCACCCTGGGATGGGTGACGATCGCGTCCTCGATCTCCTGCGGGTAGATGTTCACCCCGCCCGAGATGATCATGAAGCTCTGCCGATCGGTGAGGTAGAGATAGCCGTCGGCATCGACCCGGCCGACATCGCCCAGCGTGGTCCAGCCATGGCGGTTCCGGCTGGCGGCGGTCTTCTCGGGATCGTTGTGATATTCGAAGGCCGGCCCGTCGGCGAAATGGATCGCGCCGACCTCGCCGACGGGCAGCGGCTCGCCCTCCTCGTCGCAGATCCTGATCGCCCCCCACACCGCGCGGCCGACCGAGCCCGGATGCGCCAGCCAGTCCTGCGGGCCGATCGCGGTCAGGCCGTTGGCCTCCGTGCCGGCATAGAATTCGTGGATGATCGGGCCGAACCACGCCATCATCGCCGACTTGACCTCGACCGGGCACGGCGCCGCCGCGTGGAAGACGACGCGGAGCGACGACAAATCGTACCGGGCGCGCACATCCTCGGGCAGCTTGAGCATGCGGATGAAATGGGTCGGCACGAACTTGGCGTGCGTCACCTGGAAACGCTCGATCAGGGCCAAAGCGGCCTCCGCATCGAACTTCTCCATCACGATCACGGTGCCGCCGAGCTTCTGCACGCTCATCGACCAGCGCAGCGGCGCGGAATGATAGAGCGGCGCGGGCGACAGATAGATGGTGTCGGAGGCCATGCCGTAATGGGACCGGCCGAACTCGGTCAGCGCATTCGTCTGGTCGAGACTCCCTTCGGGCAGCGGCGGGCGGATGCCCTTGGGGCGGCCGGTGGTGCCGGACGAATAGAGCATGTCGGTGCCGGGCGTCTCGTCCGCGATCGGCGTCGTCGGGAAGGCGCCGCGCTCGGCCACGAAATCGCGCGCGCCCGGCGCGAAGACGATCAGCCCCGGCGTCAGCAGCTCCGGCGCGACCGGCGCCGACGCGACCAGCACGCGCGATCCGGAATCGGCGACGATGAAGGCGATTTCCGGCGGCGCCAGCCGGGTCGAGACGCAGCTGTAATAGAGGCCCGCCCGTTGCGCGGCCCAGACGATCTCGAAGAAGCGCGCATCATTCTCCAGCATCAGCGCGATGCCGTCGCCCCGCTTCAGGCCGAGCGCGCGCAGCAGATGGGCCCCCTGGTTCGATCGGGCGTCGAGATCGGCATAGGTCACGGTCTCGCCCGACCCGGCCATGATGTAGGCGGGCTTGTCGGGTGTCGTGCGCGCGTGGATCGACGGATGCATCGGCCCTCCTCTCCTCGGGCTTCGCAGCCTCTATCCGCCTTGGGATAGGAAAACGCGCGTCCTGAGGTCCAATCGTCTTTCGCGCCTCACCCATCGGCGGGAACGATGAATCGGGGGCCCCTGCCGCCGATTGATCGGGGGCGACGATGATTGGCGCCCAAACCCCGATTGGACCTCGCGGCGCCGTCCTCCCACTCTGACCGGACCATCAGCGGAACGGCTGAGGAGAGGATCGGAGAATGGCTGTCATGGGATCCAGCGATTTCAGCATGACCATCGGCGGCCGCGCCGTGCGGGCCGAGAATTGGCTCGACGTCGTCAATCCGGCGACCGAAGAGGTGATCGCGCGCGTGCCGGATTGCGGCCGGGCGCAGTTCGACGACGCGGTCGCGGCGGCGCGGGCCGCCTTCCCCGCCTGGCGCGACACGCCATTTGCCGATCGGCAGGCGGCGCTCGGATCGATCGCGGCGGTGCTGATCGAGCATGCCGGGGAATTGCAGGCCCTGCTCACCGCCGAGCAGGGCAAGCCCCTCGCCGACGCGCTGTTCGAGATCCAGGCCGCCGCGTGGTGGATCGGCGAGATCGCGAAGAACGAGCTCCCGGTCACCGTCACCGACGCCATGCCGGGCCAGCGCAGCACCACCCGGCACGTCCCGCTCGGCGTGGTCGGCGCGATCGTGCCGTGGAATTTCCCCGTTTTGCTGGCTGTCTGGAAGATCGGCCCGGCTTTGCTCACCGGCAACACCCTGGTGTTGAAGCCCTCGCCCAACACGCCGCTGACGACGCTGCGCATCGCCGAGCTGCTGCGGCCGATCCTGCCGCCGGGCGTGTTCAACGTGGTGACCGGCGGCGACGCGCTGGGGCCGTGGATGACCGCGCATCCCGGCATCGACAAGATCAGCTTCACCGGATCGACCGCGACAGGCCGCCGCGTGATGGAAAGCGCCGCCGCCAACCTCAAGCGACTGACGCTGGAACTCGGCGGCAACGACGCCGCGATCGTGCTGGACGATATCGACGTCGATGCGACGGCCGAGCCGCTCTTCTGGGCGGCGTTCAAGAATAGCGGCCAGGTCTGCGTCGCCGCCAAGCGCATCTACGTCGACGACAAGGTGTACGAGCCGCTCTCCGTCGCGCTCCAGCAGGTCGCCGCGCGCGCCGTGATGGGCGATGGCACCGATCCCGCCGTGACCCTGGGGCCGGTGCAGAACCGCGCCCAGTATGAGCGGGTGAAATCCCTGCTCGCGGATTCTCGCGCCGCCGGCCACCGCTTCCTCACCGGAGGGCAGGATGCGGACGGCGCGGGCTTCTTCGTGCCCGCGACGATCGTCGACAATCCGCCCGAGGAATCCCGGGTGGTGCAGGAGGAGGCGTTCGGCCCGATCGTGCCGCTGCTCCGCTACACCGATCTCGACGATGCGATCGCCCGTGCCAATGCCTCCGAATTCGGGCTGGCGGGATCGGTCTGGTCGTCGAACCCGGATCGCGCCGCGGCCGTCGCCGCGCGGATGGAGACCGGCACCGTCTGGATCAACTCCGCGCAGAACCTCACGCCCTACGCCGCCTTCGCCGGCCAGAAGCAGTCCGGCATCGGCGTCGAGGGCGGGCTCGACGGCCTGCTGGAATTCACCACGCCCCAGACCATCCACACGGCCCTTCCGGCATGAGCGGGCCGACCCTGTCCTTCGAGGACCGGCGCGTGCTCGTCGTCGGCGGATCGAGTGGCATCGGCCGGGGGATCGCCCGCGCCTTCCGCGACGCGGGCGCCGCGACGACCGCCTGGGGCACCCGTGCCCGCATCGAGGATTATGAGCAGCCGCACGAGCTGGACGGCATCGATTACGCCCAGGTCGATGCCGCCGATGACGCGCAGGTGCGCTCCGCCGCGGCGGCGATCGACGCGCTCGACGTGCTGGTGATGTGCCAGGGCACGGTGCGCTACCGGAAGCAGGAGTTCGAGGCGGAGGTTTTCCGCCAGGTCCTCGACGTCAATCTCACCAGCATGATGACCTGCGCGCAGGCCTTCTTCCCTTTGCTCGCGAAAGCCGGCGGCACGATCGTCACGGTGAGCAGCACCGCCGCTTATCATGCCACGCTCGGCACGCCCGCCTACAATGCCAGCAAGTGCGGCGTCGTCGGCCTCACCCGCACGCTCGGGCAGGCCTGGGCGTCGCAGGGGGTGCGGGTCAACGGCGTCGCGCCGGGCTATGTCGCGACCAAGCTGACCGAGGTCACCACCAACCGGCCGGACCGGCTCGCCGCCGCGCTGGAGCGCATCCCGCTGGGCCGCATGGGGGAGCCGGACGAGATGGCGGGGGCCGCCTTGTTTCTCGCCTCGCCCCTCGCCAGCTACATCGTCGGCCAGACCCTGATCGTCGACGGGGGCATGACCCTGTGAGCGACACAGGGCTTGCGGACGACTGGCGCAGGCTGGTCGACCCGGCGGCCCTCCGGCGCTGGATGGACGAGCGCACGCTGGGTTCCGGGCCGATCGAGAATGCCCGCCCGCTGGGCGGCGGCACGCAGAACATCCTGCTCCGCTTCGATCGCGGCGGCGAAGCCTATGTCCTGCGCCGCCCGCCCCTCCACAAGCGCCCCGAAAGCGACGATGTCATGCGGCGCGAGATGCGGGTTCTCGCCGCACTCGCCGGAACGGCGGTGCCGCACCCCGCGCTGGTCGCGGGCGAGCCCGATACCGGGCCGCTCGGCGCGGCCTTCTACCTCATGCGCCCGGTCGACGGCTTCAATCCGGTTCTGGGCCTGCCGGAACCGCATGCCGGCCGGCCCGACTGGCGCCGGCGGATGGGCGAGGCCATGGTGGACGGCCTCGTCGCGCTGGCCGGCATCGATCCCGAGGCATCGGGCCTCGGCGACCTCGGTCGCGCCGGGGATTGGCTGGCACGGCAGGTGCCGCGCTGGCGGCGCCAGCTCGACGGCTATGCGGCGCACCAGGGGTGGACCGGCCCCGATGCCCTCCCCCCCGTCGATCCGATCTGCGCGTGGCTGGACGCCCACCGTCCCGGCAGCTTCCGGCCCGGCCTCCTGCATGGCGACTATCATCTCGCCAACGTCCTGTTCCGCACCGACACGCCCGCTTTGGCCGCGATCGTCGACTGGGAGCTGGCGAGCATCGGCGACCCGCTGCTCGATCTCGGCTGGCTGACCGCGACATGGCCCGACGGCGACTTCGAGGCCGTCGTCCCGGTGGCGCCGTGGGACGGCTTCCCCTCCGCCGCCGAGATCGCCGATCTCTACTGCACCGCCACCGGCCGCAGCGCGGGCGATGCCCGCTGGTTCGGCATCCTCGCCTGCTTCAAGCTCGGCGTGCTGCTGGAAGGCACCCACGCCCGCGCCTGCGCCGGCCTGGCCCCCAAGGCCACCGGCGACCGTCTCCACGCCCAGGCGATCGCCCTGTTCGATCGCGCGCTGCACCGCATCCAGTGAGGACCGACCGATGGACTTCGACTACAATATCACCACCACCTCGCTGATCGCGCGGATCGAGGCGTTCATGGACGCCCACATCTATCCCGCGGAGCAGGCCTATACCGACTGGATGGACGATCCGGCCAATCGCTGGAGCCAGTGGCCGGGCATGGAGGCGCTGAAGCAGAAAGCGCGCGGCCAGGGCCTGTGGAATCTGTTCCTGCCGCGCGAATATGGCCGCTTCTCGCCCGGCCTCACCAACCTCGAATATGCGCCGCTCGCCGAGATATTCGGCCGCGTGCCGTGGGCCAGCGAAGCGTTCAACTGCTCCGCGCCCGACACCGGCAACATGGAGGTGCTGGCGAAATACGGCTCGCCCGAGCAGCAGGAGCGCTGGCTGGCGCCGCTGATGGAAGGCGAGATCCGCTCGGCCTATGTGATGACCGAGCCGCAGGTCGCCTCCTCCGACGCCACCAACATCGAGACCAGCATCGTCCGCGACGGCGACGATTATGTCATCAACGGCCGCAAATGGTGGATTTCCGGCGTCCGCCATCCGGCCTGCGAGCTGCTGATCGTGATGGGCAAGACCGATCCGACCGCCGCCCGCCATCAGCAGCATTCAACGATCATCGTGCCGCGCGACACGCCCGGCGTGATCATCGTGCGGGACCTCAAGCTGCTCGGCGCGCTCAACCCGCCGGGCAGCGAGGTGGAGATGCGGTTCGAGAATGTCCGCGTGCCGGCCGAGAATCTGATCCTCGGCGAGGGGCGCGGCTTCGAGATCGCGCAGGGGCGGCTCGGCCCCGGCCGTATCCACCATTGCATGCGCTCGATCGGCCAGGCGCAGCGCGCGCTCGAGATCATGGCGAAGCGGGTCGACAGCCGCGTCGCTTTCGGCCGCCGGCTCGCCGAGCAATCGTCGATCCGGCAGGACGTGGCGAAGAGCTTCTGCGAGGTGGAGATGGCCCGCCTGCTCACGCTCAAGGCGGCCGACCGGATGGACAAGGTCGGCAACAAGGCCGCGAAGGACCTGATCGCGGCGATCAAGGTGGTGGCGCCGACCATGGCCCACCGCGTGATCGACCGGGCGATCCAGAGCCATGGCGCGATGGGCCTGAGCGGCGACACCCCGCTCGCCGAATTCCTGTCGATCAACCGCTACGTCCGCATCGCCGACGGGCCGGACGAGGTGCATATGAGCCAGCTCGGCAAACAGAAGATCGCCGAATATGCGGGGGTTGCCGGGGGCTGATGGTCGAAATCCTCCCCCGCCAGGGGGAGGTGGCGCCGAAGGCGACGGAGGGGGAGGACGGCGGCGCGCTCTCGATGGAACTCCGCCGCCCGCCCCCTCCGTCACGCTCCGCGTGCCACCTCCCCCTGGCGGGGGAGGATTTTAGATCAGGCGGCGACCGATTCAGGCGCTTCCCGCGCCGCCTGCCATTGCTGGGCGAAGGCGAAGAATTGCCGCGCGGCGCGGTTGGCGCCCGGCCCCAGCACCACCGCGAAATCGAGGAAGAAGCGCATCCCCTCGACCTCGCGCGCCACCAGCCCCGGCGGCGCGGGGAACCAGCCGATGCCGAGCGAGCAGATGCCGTTGCGCTCGGCATAGCGGTCCACCGCCATGGAATTGCCCTCCGCCGGGATCACCAGCTCGGCGCCGCATTCGGTGAAGAAAGCCTCGATCGGATCGGTCAGCGCGCTGCCATGCTCGTGGTTGAGCGTCGCGATCGTCTGGCCACGCAGATCGGACTGGCGGATCACGTCCAGCGCGGCGAGCGGCGACCCGACCGGCACCAGCAGGTTCATCCAGCGGCGGCGCAGCACCACCCGCTCCAGCGTGTCCGAATATTGGGTCTCGTTGACGATCGAGGTGTGCTCGGGATCGATCTCGTCGGCGGAGCAAGGGGCGCTCAGGCCGAGCAGCACCGACACGTCGAGCTTCTCGTCCATCAGGTCCGGAATCTGCGCGCTCTGCAGCCGGTTGTCGATCGCGTAGCTCAGCTGCGGCATCGCCACGGCGAAGGCATCCAGCAGCAGCGAGCGTTCGGGGATGTCCATGCTGTACATCGCCGCGCCCAGCCGGAAATGCGTCCGCCCGACGGTCTGCATCGCCTCCACCTCGCCGCGCAGCGCCTCGGTCTGCGCCAGGATGCGCTGGACGATCGGCAGCAGGCGCGCGCCGTGCGAGCTCAGCCGGATGCTGCGCGTCGTGCGGTGGAACAAGGGGAAGCCGATCTCCTGCTCCAGCTCCTTGATCTGTCCGGACACGGTGGGCTGCGTCAGGTTCAGGCGCTGCGCCGCGCGGGTGACCGAATTCTCGGCCGCGACGGCGGCGAAACTGCGCAGCAGGCGCAGGTCCGGATGGAACATGGAAACCTCTCCTCCCGATCTTCGTCGAGCCCCGCGAACATATCATATTCATCGGGACCGTCTATATGTCGGACCCCGCCGGCCGGAGGCCAATCGCGTTTGGCGAGGGACCGATTGGCAGCGTCGATGAATGGCGCGCCAATACCGATTGGACGCTCGCGCACGCCTCCCGCACCACTCCGGGCGAGAGGAGACCCGACGTGGGCCAGGCGCTTGCCGATACTATCGACGAGATCATCGTCGACCCCAGGACCTATGGCGACGAGCACGCCTATCACGATGCCTTCCGGCATTTGCGGAGCGAGGATCCGCTCCACTGGACGGAGCCGGCCGACTATCGCCCGTTCTGGGCCGTCACCCGCCATGCCGACATCATGGCGGTGGAGCTCAACGCGAAGAATTTCCAGAACGGGCCCCGCCAGTTCCTGATCACGAAGGCGGACGAGGACAAGCTGTTCGAGCAGACCGGCAGCCACAAGTTCGCGCACAATCTGGTGGCGATGGACGATCCCGAGCACCGCGCCTACCGCGCGCTCACCGCCGCCTGGTTCGGCGCGAAGAGCGTGCGCAGCCTGGAGGAGGAGATCACCGCCCTCGCCCGCGAGACGGTCGACCGGATGGTCGAGATGGGCGGATCCTGCGATTTCGCGGCCGAGATCGCGGCCTGGTTCCCGCTGCGCACGATCATGATCGTGCTGGGCGTGCCGCGCGAGGACGAGCCGCTGATGCTGCGTCTTTCCCAGAAATTGTTCGGCAGCGTCGGCGGCGATGACGGCATGGCCGGCATGGTCGAGGCCTTCAACGCCTTCAACGACTATTTCGGCACGGTCACCGCCGATCGCCGGCTCAACCCGCGCAACGACGTCGCGACGATCCTCGCCACCGCCACGATCGACGGCGAGCCGATCGGCGAGGAGCAGCGCAACGCTTATTACCTGATCGTCGCGGCGGCCGGCCACGACACCACCAGCTCGGCCATTTCGGGCGGACTGCTGGGCCTCTTGCGCAACCCGGCCGAGATGGCCAAGCTTCGGGCCGATCCCGCCCTGATCGGCACGGCGGTGGACGAGTTCATCCGCTGGACGACCCCGGTGAAGCATTTCTTCCGCACCGCCGTCGCCGATTGCGAGATCGGGGGCAAGACCGTCCGGGCGGGCGACAATCTGATGATGTGCTACCCGTCGGGCAATCGCGACGAGGCGGTCTTCGACGCGCCGTTCGAGTTCCGCATCGATCGCGCCGACGCGAAGAAGCATCTCGCCTTCGGCTACGGCCCCCATCTCTGCCTCGGCAACGCGCTGGCCAAGCTGGAAATCCGCATCCTGTTCACCGAGCTGCTGCGCCGCATCGACGGTATCGAGCTGGCCGGCGATCCGGCCTGGGTGGAGGCCAGCTTCGTGTCCGGCCTGAAGAGCCTGCCGATCCGCTACCGCGCCCGGGAGGCGGACTGATGGAGACCTACGGCGCCGTCGCGCGGGGTGCCGGCCTGCCTTTCGAGGTGGAGCGGCTGACCCTGCAGCCGCTCCAGGCCGGCGAGGTGCTGGTCCGCATCGCCGGTGTCGGCCTGTGTCATACGGACCTGATCTTCCGCGATCAGTTCGTGCCCTATCCCGTGCCCGCCGTCCTCGGCCATGAAGGTGCCGGCACGATCGAGGCGATCGGCCCCGGCGTCGAGGGGCTGGCACCGGGCGACGCCGTCGTCATCGCCTTTTCCAGCTGCGGGGCCTGCCCGCGCTGCGACGAGGGCCTGCCGAGCTATTGCCGCGACTTTCCGGCGCTGAACTATGCCGGCGCGCGCCTGACCGACGGCTCGACCGCCTATCGATCGGGCGACGAGGCCGTCGCCTCGCATTTCTTCGGCCAATCCTCCTTCGCCACCCATGCCGTCACGCGGGCGCGCAACGTCGTGAAGGTGACCGATGCGGCCGCCCCCCTCGCGTTGCTCGGCACGCTGGCCTGCGGCTTCCAGACCGGCGCGGGGGCGGTGATGCGGGCCATGGCCTGCCCGGCCGGCAGCGCCATCGCGATCTTCGGTGGCGGCCCGGTCGGCCTCGCCGCCGTCATGGGCGCCGCGATCCAGGGTTGCGGGCCGATCCTGCTGATCGAGCCGATCGCCGCGCGGCGGGACCTCGCGCGCGCGCTCGGCGCCACCGCGGCGATCGATCCGGGTGCCGGCGATGTCGCGGCGGCGATCCGCGCGCATCTCCCCGCCGGCGTCGACTTCGCGCTCGACACGTCGGGGCAGGCCGGCGCGCTTGACGCGGCTTTGGCCGCCCTCGCCCCGCGCGGCATGCTGGGAATGGTCGGCGTGCCGAAGACGGCCGAAGCCGTGCTGCCGGTGAACGTCACCGCCGCCATCACCTATGGCCAGCGGATCGTCGGCATCATGGAAGGCGACAGCGATCCCGCCGATTTCATTCCGGAGCTGATCGCGCATCATGCGGCGGGGCGCTTCCCCTTCGATCGCCTGATCCGGACCTTCCCGCTGGGCGAGATCAACGCCGCCATCGCCGCCCAGGCGCGCGGCGACTGCGTGAAGGTGGTGCTGATTCCGTAGGGTCGGAGTTCGCAGCCAACCTCCCACCGTTCGGGCTGAGCGTGTCGAAGCCCTGCTCTTCTTCTTTTATGTGGTGGACAGGAAGGACAGCCCTTCGACAGGCTCAGGGCGAACGGGTTTGGCTTTGGCGTCCCTCGCCCTAAGCCTCCCGCAGCGCCTCCAGCGATCGCCAGTCGATCACCGCCGCGCAGGTCCGCTCCAGCAGCACCGTCAGCAGCGCGTTCGCGCGCGGCTCGTCGGGCAGCACGGCGGCGGCGGCGATCACCGTCATCAGGCCACCGACCAGCTGGACGCGATAATCGTCGACGATGCGGTCGATCGCATAGCCCCGCCCGCGCCCGAACTCCTCGGCATAGCCGTCCAGCAACCCCCGCTCGTGCGTCCGCCGGTCCTCCACCGCGATGCTGGTCGACAGGAAATATCCCACGTCGTGCATCGCATTGCGCAGGCCGGTCACCTGCCAGTCGATCAGGATTGCCTCGGGCGCCTCCGCACGATCGTCGAACAGGATGTTGTCCACCCGCGGATCGCCATGCGTCACGGTCATCGCCGGGTGGCGCAGATCGTGCCAGGCGCGCGACAGCGGCGCGGCCTCGCGCACGATCGCGAGATGGGCATCGGACAGCCGGTCGCCAAGCCGCTCGGCGATCGCCGGCGCGCCCCGCAGGGTGATCGGCGCCCAATAATCGCCGCAGGCCGGCATGCGCAGCAGCCAGTCCGGCGCCCGCGCGTCGTCCAGCGGCCAGAAGCCGCGATGCAGGCGGGCGAGCTGGGTGACGACAGCGCGGGCGTCCGCCACGCCGCAGCCCGCTGCCTGATCCCCGGCGCGCGCCGTCCGGCTGAGATCCTCCATGACGATGTTGATATTGTCGTCGCCGCCCTGCAGCCACAGGATGCGGGGCGTCCGGCAGCCGTCGGCCTGCGCCGCGAACAGGCGGTAGGCGCCGGCCTCGCAGCGATAGGCGCCACTGCCGACGCCGTGGGCATGGGCGGCGTCCGACATCGGGCGGAACTTCGCCACCAGGGATCGCGGCCCCTCGCCGCGCGCATCCAGGACGATGCGCGCCGTGTCGCTGACATTGCCGGCGCCGATCGGCTCGAGCGTGAAACCGTGGATCCGCATCTCGTGCCCGGCGGCGCGCAGCATGGCCTCGAGCCACGCCCCGTCGATCTGCGACAGGGACTCCAGCATCACGCGGCCCTGTCGTTCAGCAACGTCGCGCGCAGGCCCGGTGCGCGCCAGGTGAAGATCGCCTCCACCCCCTCTTCGTCCGAGAAGCTGCGCGCGGTCGCCACCAGCTCGGCATCCGCGTGGAAGAGCAGCGCATTCCCGCCCTCTTTCCACCCCAGGGTCAGCTGCCCGGCGCCGGCCGCCGCCTCCGCGCTGCCGTCGAGAAGCCGGATCGCGACGCGCCCGCCGGCATCGGCGCCGCCCGGCCCGAATGCCACCGAAGCATCCACCACGGTGCCGATCAGCATACCGGCGCGCTCCCAGCGGCCCGTGGTGCGGGACAGCCGGACGGTCTTGCCGGCCGGTGCCGGCGCGCTGCCCGCGCTGCCCGCGACCGACGATCCCGTGACGGTGACGGTGGCGTTGACCAGCCCGTTGGGGGCCAGCGCCAGCGCCATGCGCGTCACGGTGGCGGAGGCCATGACGAGATCGGGCCGGTCCCGTTCGGCGAGGAGCAGGTCCAGCGGCTCCAGCGGCGCGGCGTCGGACGCCGCGAAGCGATGCTCCCACACCCCGTCGCCGAGAGCCTCGCTGGCGGGATTGCCGAGGAGCGGCCGCAGCCAGCGGGCGACATGCACCGCATCCACCGGCACCACCACCTCGCCGCCGTCGGCGCCGAGCCCGGCGCTGACGATCGGGAACGCCGCCGCGACACCATCCTCCGCACGGGCGGCCAGGATGCGATCCTGCCCCCAGCGCCCTTCGGCATAAGGCAGGTTCCAGACCTCCGTGATCACGCCGTCCTCGACGCGGAAGATCTCGATGCCGCAGAGCCTCCAGCCCGGATCGCGGCCGGTCACGTTCCAGACGAGCGTGATGTGCCGGTCGTCGCCGGCCAGCACCTCCCAGGTGAAGAGCGGACGCAGCTCGTCATAATTGTGGCGGATACGGGCCTTCTGCTCGGCATGGCTGAGCGCCGTCAGCGCATTGGGATCGTGGCGCACGATCGGATCGGCGCACAATTCGGGGATGAGATCGTCCCGCCCCTCGTTCCAGATCCGCTCGATATAGAGAGTGACGGTCTCCAGCGCCGATCGCGTCATGCATTCCTCTCCCGTCGCGGCACGCCTCCGTGCCCGGCTTTCGGCATCGATGCCTCGCCGGCGGGCCATCGGGCCAATCGGAAATGGCGTGCCGATCATCGCGACCGTCGATCAATGCGGCATGGGATCGTGAAAGGGCCGCTTGGCTTGCCGGAAGGCATGGCCTCGCATGCCGGACGTCCAAATCGGATATGGACGAACCGAAAGAATCGAGCCGATCCAATACAACATGTTATTTTCCACTTGTCGGCAATAAGCAGAACGATGACTATCGCTGAAACAATTTGTTAACTGACCTGGATCACACTCCGCCTGGAAGGGGCGGGGACGCCGTCTCCCCCCTCGAGGTTTTGCGGGTCCGCGACGTGGGCGGGCCGGGACATGCGATTTGCGTCAGACATGGGAAAGCCTACGCGAGGGAATGGCATGTCTCGATCGGAAGTAGCGGCGCCGATGGGCGATGGCCCGGCCGTCGAGCGGCGGCAGGGTGTCCGTTACATGACCGTGATGCGCGTCGCGACGCTGCAGACGGAGCAGGGCGAGGAATTGTGCCTCGTCCGCAACATCTCCGAAGGCGGCCTGAAGGCGCGGATCTGGTCGCCCCTCGATGTCGGCGCGGCGGTGACCGCCCGCTTCAAATCCGATTACGATTTGCCCGGCATGGTGGTCTGGCGGCGGGACGATCATATCGGCGTCCAGTTCCGGGCGCCGGCCGACGTCGCCCTGATCCTGAGCGGCGATGACGGGCCGGCACCGGGGCTTCGTCCGCGCCCGCCGCGCATCCTGGTCGAGGCGCCCGCCCGCGTGCGCGTCGGCGCGCGCGAGCATCGCGCGACGCTCCGCGACATTTCACAGGGTGGCGCGAAGGTGCTGCTGGACGCGCCAGATCAATGGGAGGACGCCGAGCCTCCGCTGATCCTGGCGATCGCCGGCCTGCCGGCCACCGAAGGCAGCATGCGCTGGCGGGATGAGGCCATCGTGGGGCTCGCCTTCAACACCCCGATCCCGCTCGACACGCTGGCCGGCTGGCTCGTCGCCCGGCGCGGCTAGGGCGTCCGCCCCCGCCGTCCGGGCGCGATGCTATTTGGTCGTGTAGCCGCCGTTGACGAGGATGGTCTGGCCCGTCATCCACCAGCCATCCGATACGAGGAAGCGGATGAACGGCACGATATCCACGATGTCGGTCAACCCGGTCTTCGTGAAGGCGGACAAGGCTGCAGCCGTCTTGTGATAGGCTTGAGCGTCCGCCGCTTCGGCAGGATAGAAGAAAGGCGTATCCATCGGACCCGGCCCGATCGCCGTCACGGAGATGCCGCGCGCGCCATATTCCTTCGAGGCGGCGCGCGTGAAATGCTCGACCGGCGCCTTCGTGCCCGCATAAGCGGCGTAGAAGGGCGTGTAGGCGCCGAGCAGGGAGGTCACCAGCGTGACGATCTTGCCATTGTCGTTCAGATGGCGCCCGGCCTCCTTCAGGAAGAAGAAGGCCGACTTCGAATTGACCGCGGTCATCGCGTCATAATCGGCCTCGCTGATCTCGACGAAGGGCTTCTTCAGCACCTTGCCGACGGTGTTGATCGCGATGTCCGGGTTGCCGACTGCGGCGATCGTGTCCGCGAACAGCGTTTCCACGGCGCCCGCCGTGGTGAGGTCCGCCTGGAACGCCACGGCCTGCGCGCCCGCTGCCCGGATCGCCGCGACGGTCTCGTCGGCGGCATCGCGCGTCGCGGCGCTGTTATAGTGGATCGCGACCGCCTTCGCGCCCTGCCCGGCGAGATCCCGCGCCAGCAGCCCGCCCAGGTTCTTCGCGCCACCCGCGATGAGGACCGTCTTACCCCGGATGCTGTGATCGACCACGCCTGTCTCCCATCGATGACCGGAGCCACCGCGACTCCTGAAAAGAGCGGTGTTCCGCCGCTGAAACGGGTGGCACGAAAGGCCGACGGCTCCACGTAACATGTCGTAAACAGCGCCAAGCGGGCCATCAGCAAGGAATGGACCGGCCGGTTCGACCATGGTCGAACCGGCCGGATCGTCGCCGGCCGCTTAACCATTCGGCATCGAACGGCCCCTAGAAGCGCGCGCATGCGTTTGGCGACAATCACCAACTGGGCCTATGGGGCGACGGTCGCGCTGTCGCTCGCCTCGGCCACGACGATGCTGCTGGCCTCCACCGCGCAGGAGCGCGAGCGCGCCGCCGTGGCGGAGCGCTATGCCCTCGACAGCGCCACCTCCTCCGCCGACGAGGATGCCCAGATATTGAGCGGCCTCGCCCGGCAATATGCGATCAGCGGCAATCCGTCCGATCGCATCGCGTATGATCGCGAAGCCGCCGGCCTGCGCTCGGTGGAGGACCGGACCGCCCATATCCGCGATGCGGGGGCCAGCGCGGACGAGCTTCGCGACCTGCACGAGGCGCTGCGCTGGGCGGATGCGCTCCAGGTCCAGCAGCGGGCCGGCATCGCGGCGCGAACGTCCGGCGATCGGGACGGCGCCGTGACGATCCTCTTCGCGCCGGAATATGAGCGCGAGCTGGACCGGATCCAGGCGGCGGTGGTGCGGTTCCAGGAGCGTATCGACCAGCGCACCGCCAACGCGCTCGACACCGCGACCGCGACCTCGCGGGCCTGGCGCGCGCTTTCCGAGACGGTGCTGGCGGCGACCGCCCTGCTCTTCCTGTGCGTGCTCTACTTCGTCTTCCGACGCCGCGTCCTGCGCCCCGTCGTCCGGCTGAGCGACGTCGTCACCCGTCTCGCCGCGCAGGATTATGCCGCCGAGCCCCCCCATTACGAGCAGATCGACGAGATTGGCGACATGGCGCAGGCCTTGCGCGTGTTCCGGGACAATGGCCTCGCGCGCCAGCGGCTCGAACAGGAGCGCGATGCCGATCACGCCCTGCGCGATCTGCTTTCGCGCATGACCCAGCGCATGCAGGGCTGCGACACCGTCGCCGACCTCGAGCAGGTGGTCAGGCGGTTCGTGCCGGAAGTGGCGCCGCAGCTGGCCGGGCGGCTCTATTTCCTGGACCGAGAGCGGAATGCGGTCGTCGAGGCCTGCTCCTGGCTCGAGCCGCGGGCCTCCGCGCCGGAATTCGCGCCCGCCTCCTGCTGGGCGCTGCGCCGGGGCAGCGAGCATCGCGCGACGGGCACGGTCGTCGACGTGCCGTGCGGCCATGTCGGGGGCGATGCCGGGATCGAGAGCCTCTGCCTCCCGCTCACCGCGCAGGGCGGCATTTCGGGGCTGCTCTATTTCGAGCTGCGCGACGGGCAGCGATCGAGCGACATTCCGGACGTCCATCTGAAGATGCTGGCGGAGAATATCGGCCTCGCGCTCGACAATCTTCGCCTGCGCGATGCGCTGCGCGATCTCGCCATGGCGGACCCGCTCACCACGCTGGCCAATCGCCGCCATCTCGACATCGTGCTGGACGGCCTGTCCGCGACGCCCGATCAGCCGGTCAGCTGCATCATGATCGACATCGATCATTTCAAGCGCTTCAACGACCAGCATGGCCACGAGGCCGGCGATGCCGTGCTGCGCGCCGTCGGCGAGACGCTGCGGCATTCGATTCGGCCGGGGGACCTCGCCTTCCGCTATGGCGGCGAGGAATTCCTGGTGCTGATGAACGTCGATGCGCCCCAGGCCGTGGCCCGCGCCGAGGAGCTGCGCGCGCGCGTCGCCCGGCTCGACCTTCGGGCGGAGCACGGGGCGCTGGGGCCGGTCTCGATCTCGGCGGGCGTCGCCGCCACGCCGCGCCACTGCCCGCCCGGCGAGCTGGTGCGGACGGCCGATGCCGCCTTGCTCGCCGCCAAGCGGGCGGGCCGCGACCGGGTGCTGTCGGCATCGGGCGCGGCCGACGAGGCAGCGAGCGCCCTCGGGGCCTAGAAACAGATCCTCCCCCGCCAGGGGGAGGTGGCACGCGAAGCGTGACGGAGGGGGCGGGCGGCGGAGTTCCATCGAGAGCGCACCGCCGTCCTCCCCCTCCGTCGCCCGCGGCGCCCCCCCTTGGCAGGGGAGGATTATCATCTTGCCAAACCCTAGCCGCGCGCCGTTTTCACCCCGGCCGCCACCGCCAGCCGCTCCGGCTGGCCGAACAGATAGCCCTGTGCCTGCGGGCACCCCTCCTCCACCACCATGCGGTGCTGCGCCTCCGTCTCGACGCCTTCCGCGACGACCGGCAAGGATAGGCTGCGGCCGATGCCCACGATCGCGCGGACGATGGAGCGGGCCGCCTCGTCATCCTCCATCGCCCCGACGAAGCTGCGGTCGATCTTGATCTTGTCGAACGGGAAGCTCTGGAGGTTGCTGAGCGACGAATAGCCGGTGCCGAAATCGTCCATGACGACCCGGACGCCGAGCCGCTTGATCCGCGTCAGCGTGGCGAGCGCGCTGTCGCGATCCTTCATCAGCACGCCCTCGGTGATCTCCAGCTCCAATTGATCGGCCGGGAACCCCGTCTCCGCGAGGACGGCCTCCACCATGCCCGCGAGGTTCGGCGCCTGGAACTGCACGGGCGAGACGTTGACCGCGAGGAACAGCCGCTCGTCCCAGCCGGCGCCGATCCGGCAGGCCTCACGCAGGATCCATTCGCCGAGCTGCACGATCGATCCGGCATCCTCGGCGATCGGCACGAAGACGTCCGGCGGAATCGCCCCGCGCTCGGGATGATCCCAGCGCATCAGCGCCTCATAGCCGGAAATCCGCCCGTCGCCGGTGTTGACGAGCGGCTGGAAGGCGACGTGGAGCTGCTGGCGGAGGATCGCGTGGCGCAGGTCATGCTCCAGCGCGCGCCGTTCGCGCACCGATGCGTCCATCTCGCGATCGAAGAAGCAGGAATTGCCCCGGCCGGATTGCTTGGCGCGATAGAGCGCGATGTCCGCGCCGTGGCGCAGGCCTTCGGCATCGTCCGCGTCGTTGGGGAAGATGGCGACGCCCATGCTCACGCCCACCGCGGTGGGATCGCGGGCGGTGTCGAGCTCGCGGGCGAAATCCTCGAAGATGCGGCGGATCAGCGCCTGGGCGCCCTCCGGCTGGGCGGCGCCGACCTGCAGGATGAGGAATTCGTCGCCGCCGATCCGTGCCACCGTGTCGGTCGACCGCGCGGCGCCGTTGAGGATGCGCGCGACATGGCACAGCACCTCGTCCCCGGCGGCATGGCCGAATATGTCGTTCACCGCCTTGAAGCGATCGAGATCGAGCGCGATCAGCGCCAGCGGCTGCTTCTCGCGGCGGGCCAGCGCCATGCCGTGCGCCAGCCGCTCGTCGAACAGCATGCGGTTGGGGAGATCGGTGAGGGCGTCGTGGCGCGCCATATGCTCGATCTGGCGCTGGGCGGCCTTCTTTTCGGTGAGGTCGCGCAGCGCGAGCACCTGGCAATCCCGGCCGCGATATTCGATGCCGTGGATCGCCACCTCGAACACGCGCTCGGCATCGCCCTGCCGGGCCAGCGTCGCCTCGACGGGGGCGGCACGGGCCGCGAGCAGCGACTGGCCGTCATTCGCGGTCAGCCAGCGCTCCGGGCTATCGCCGATCAGGGCCCGGGCCTCGCCATCCAGCATCTGCGCGAAGCGGCTGTTCGCTTCGATGATCCGGTCCCCGTGCACGATGGCCAGCCCCTCCAGGGTGGCATCGGCCAGCCCGCGGAGATCGGTCAGATAGCGGTCGAGCAGCATCGCGACGAGCGTCGCCAGCGCGAGGAGGGAGGTGGCGACGACGATGGCGGTGACCAGCCATCCCCGGCCGAGGCCGCTTTGGCCGGCGCCCGCCATGTCCCGCATGGTCATGGTGGTCGCGGCCATCACGGTGAAATGCAGGGCGCAGACCGAGACGATCGCGAGCGAAGCCGGCACGCCGATCTGGGCGCTCCCCCGCAGGCGGGCGAAGGCCAGGAAGGCCGCCACGAAACCGAGCGACGAAAGGACGAGCGCCCAGACGACCGGCCACGCCTGAAAATGCAGGCCCATGCCTTCCACCGCCGCCATCCCGGTGAAATGCATCGCGGCGACGCCGACGGCGGCCACCAGGCCGGCCGCGATCTGGCGCAACGGACGCGCGGATACGGAAAAGAGGCGCAGCGCGACCCAGAAGAGCGCGATGATCTCCACCACCGAGATCGCCGTGCGCGCGATGTCGAAGGTCATCGGCATGCCGTCGCGATGGGCGAGCATGGCGATGAAGTGGGTGGCCCATACGCCGACCCCGCCCGTCGTGGCGGCGATGGCCTGCCACTGGCGCCGGCGCCGCCGGCCGAATTCCAGGGAGCGCTGGAGCAGCATGAAGAAGGACAGGCTGCCCAGCACCCAGATCGCCGCCGCCAGCAGCAGCAACCCGTGCGCATGCTGATCCCACGTCTGTCGAAGCACCCAGATCATATCCACCTCGCGCCGGCCCGGCCGGACCCTCGCAAGGAAGGGTTGATCATCGGTTAAAGGGCAAATGGAAGGCGCGTGGTCTTATCCATTGTGGAAGCTAATATTTCTATACATCCATTGCGGATACGAAAAACAGGCCCCGTTAACTGCGGGAAATACTGTGACACCAGGTAAATTCCGCCTTATCGCATGATAATTCAGGAGATTCGGGCCACTCCGCGCGCTCCGCCAGCCGGGCTTCAGCCTATCAGGGCGCCGAATGCGCGATCAGCGTCCGCATCGCGGATGCCGCGTCGGTGTCGTTCCCCGCCTTGATCGCCGTCACGATCCGCATCCGCGCTTCGAAAGCCGCCGCCAGCGCATCCCTGGAAATGAGCGGGGCAGACGATCGCACCGCGATCGCGATCAGATCCCGGAACCGCGCGTAAAAGGGGTTGCCGGAGGTTTCCAGCACCAGCGCATGAAAAGCGATGATCGGACCGGCGAACAGGCTTCCATCGTCCTCGGCCGGGGCGAGCTGGGCGAGGATGCGCTGCATCGAGGCGATCGCCGTCGGCGTGGCCGTTCGCGCGGCGAGCGCGGCGGCGGCCGGTTCGATCGCCAGCCGGAGCTCGACGATCTGCCGGCGGAGCGACAGCGAGGGCTTGCGCTCGACCAGCCAGCGCATGACGTCCGGATCCAGCAGGTTCCAGGCCGGTTCGGGCTGCACCATGGTGCCCTGCCGGGGGCGTGCGGAGAGCAGCCCCTTGGCCGTCAGCATCTTGACGGCCTCGCGCGTGACCGAGTGGCTCACGGAGAAATGCCGCGCCAGATCGGCCTCGATCGGGAACGGCCGGCTGGCGAATTCGCCCGCGACGATCGCCGATCCGACGATGTCGACGATGCTGAAGGTCAGGTTTCGGCCGAGCGCGGGATTGCGGCCGCCGGCGCCCTCACGGCGCATGCCTTCGATCATCGCAATACCCTCCGGCCCATCGGTTCAGGCCATCATCGTCAGTGGCCGAGCGTCTTCGCGATCGCGGCCAGCGCCAGCGGGCGCATGATCGCATAGCCTTCCGGCGTCGGATGCACGCCGTCGGTGGCGAGGCCCGGCTTCATGCCACCCTCCGCATCCGCTAGCGCGGCATGATAATCGAGATAGGTGAAGCCGTTGCGCGCGGCATAAGCGCGCAGCCAGGCATTGAAGGCGATGATTGGCCCGGCCGGCCGCATCGCCGGGCTCCACGGAAAGGCGGCGGCCGGCGGGATCGAGGCGAGGATCACCTTGATGCCGTGCAGCCTCGCAAGCTCGGCCATGGTCTCGATATTGCCCTGCACGAAGGCCAGAGTGGCGGCCCCGGTGTTGCCGGCGACGTCGTTCGTGCCGGCCATGATGTGCACCGCCTGCGGGTGCAGCGCGATCACGTCCTCGCGGAAGCGCACCAGCATCTGCTGCGTGGTCTGCCCGCTGATCCCGCGATCGACGAGACCGTCGGTGAACATGGTGGTGTCCCGCGACTGCCAGTTGTCGGTGATCGAATCGCCCATGAAGACGACCCGCACCGGCTGGCGCGCGGCGATCAGCGCCATGTTGTCGGCATGATAGCGGCAGACCTGCCCGAAATCGCGCGTGTACATATGGAGGTTCCACATGTGCCAGCCGGCCTCGTCGGTGGGCTTGGGATGCACCGGGCAGGGATTGTCGACGATGCCGACCGGATCGCTCGCCGCAGGATCGCCCTCCACCTTGACCTGGGCCTGTGCCGCGGTGAGCCCGAACGTCGCGAGCGCGACCGCCAGCCAGCTGGTACGCAATGTCGTCATGCGGATTTCCCTCCTGCCGGTCCGGGCTTCTGTCGATTGAGCCCTTGCGCGAAACGATTCCATCGGTGATATCAATTTTTATATATGCCGGACGATTGCCGGCCTGCCAAGAGGCTGCCACAGGAGAGGCCCATGTTCACGCGCCGCGGATTTCTCGGGTCGAGCTCGGCCGCCTTACTGGCGGCAGGGGCGGCGCGCGGCGCGCCGATCCAGCCCGACTGGACCTCGCTCGCCGCCTCCTGGCGCATCCCGGACTGGTTCCGCGACGCCAAGTTCGGCATCTGGGCGCATTGGGGCGCGCAATCCGTGCCCGAGTTCGGCGACTGGTACGGCCGGCTCATGTATGTCCAGGGCGATCCCTTCTACGCGCATCACCTGCAGCATTACGGCCATCCCAGCCGCGTCGGCTTCCTGGAGATCGAGAATCTCTGGAAGGCGCAGAATTGGGAACCGGAGACGCTGATCGGCCTCTACAAGAAAGCCGGCGCCCGCTACTTCACCTCGCTTGCCTGCCATCACGACAATCTCGACACCTTCGCCAGCACCCACCACGCCTGGAACACGCTCCGCGTCGGCCCGAAGCGCGACATCGTCGGCACGTGGGAGAAAGTGGCGCGCGGCGCGGGGCTGCGCTTCGGCGTCTCGAACCATGCCGCGCACAGCTGGCACTGGTGGCAGACGGCCTATGGCTATGACGCCGAGGGACCACGGCGCGGCCAGCGCTACGACGCCTGGCACCTGCGCAAGGAAGATGGCGCCGGCACGTGGTGGGACGGGCTCGACCCGCAGGAGCTCTATAACGGCCCTTATTATGCCCCGCCCGACGGCCTCCGCTCGATCGCGGCGATGAACGCCTGGCACGCGGCGCGCGACGGCGTGTGGACCGAGGCCACCCCACCCGGCCCGCGCGGCCAGGCCTATGCCGCCAAGTGGCTCGCCCGGCAGAAGGAGCTGGTGGCGAAGTACAAGCCCGATCTGGTCTATTTCGATGATTACGCCCTGCCGCTGGGGCAGGCGGGGATCGCGGCGGCGGCCGATTATTACGATCGCGCGATCGAATGGCATGGCACGCCCGACGTGGTGCTGACCGGCAAGCAGCTCTCCCCCTACCAGCGCTTCGGCATCGTCGAGGATGTCGAGCGCGGTTTCGCCGACGCCATCCGCCCCCATCCCTGGCAGACCGACACCTGCATCGGCAGCTGGTTCTACGATCGCCCGCTGGCCGAGCGGCACGGCTACAAGAGCGCCAAGCAGGTGGTGCAGCGCCTGTGCGACGTCGTCTCCAAGAACGGCAACCTGATGCTCTCCGTGCCGCTCCGCGGCGATGGCACGCATGACAGCGACGAGGAGGCGATCCTCGCCGATCTCGCGCGCTGGTTCGCGATCAACGGCGACGGCATCTATGGCACGCGGCCCTGGCGCACCTTCGGCGAAGGCCCGAACGTGCCGCCCAAGGGGATGCAGAGCGAAGCGGCGATGAAGCCTTATACCGCCCAGGACATCCGCATCACGGCGGGCGGCGGCGGGCTCAACCTCTTCCTGCTCGACTGGCCCGAAAGCGAAGCGCGCATCGCCTGCCTCGGCCGGCGCGCGGCGGGTGGCGTGATCGAGCGCATCGCCCTGAACGGCGGCCCGACCGTCGCCTTCACGCAGGAGGAGGACGCGCTGCGGCTCACCCTGCCGCCGGCGGCCGCCGGCCAGTTCGTGCCGGGGCTCCGCATCGAGGGACGAGGGCTCGCCTGAAGCCCATCGACGATAGGACAGGAGCAGGAATGAGCAAGGCCGCGTCCGCACTGGATTATCGCGAGCTGGCCCGGCGGCGCCTGCCCCATTTCCTGTTCGAATATATCGACGGCGGGTCCTATGCCGAGGTCACGCTGCGCCGGAATGTCGCCGATCTGGAGCGGATCGCGCTGCGGCAGCGCGTGCTGGCCGACGTTTCGGCGATCGATCTCGGCACCACCCTGTTCGGGCGGGAGATGGCCCTGCCCCTCGCGCTGGCGCCGATCGGGCTGGCGGGGATGAATGCGCGGCGCGGCGAGGTGCAGGCGGCGCGGGCGGCGGCGGCGGCGGGCGTGCCCTTCTGCCTGTCCACCGTCTCGGTCTGCCCGCTGGACGAGCTGGCGGCCGGCACGACGGCGCCTTTCTGGTTCCAGCTCTACATGATCCGCGACCGGGGCTTCATGCGCGAGTTGCTCGCCAAGGCGAAAGCGCTCGGCTGCCCGGCCTTGCTCTTCACGGTGGACATGCCGGTGCCGGGCTCGCGCTACCGCGACAACCGGTCCGGCCTCGCGGGCGCGCCGGGCCTCGGCGGCGCGCTGCGGCGCTTCTGGCAGGGGGCGCTCCGCCCCGGCTGGGCGTGGGACGTCGGCATTCAGGGGCGGCCGCACCAGCTCGGCAATGTCGCGCCGGTGCTCGGCCGCACCAGCGGGCTGGAGGATTTCTTCGCCTGGATGCGGACCAATTTCGATCCGTCGGTGACCTGGGCCGACCTCGACTTCATCCGCGAGACCTGGGACGGGCCGCTGATCATCAAGGGCATCCTCGATCCGGAGGATGCGAAGGCGGCGGTGCGCCTCGGCGCGGACGGCCTCGTCGTCTCCAACCATGGCGGGCGGCAACTCGACGGCGTTCCCTCGACGGCGCAGGCCTTGCCCGCGATCGCGGATGCGGTGGGCGATCAGCTGACCGTGCTGGCCGACGGCGGCATCCGGTCTGGGCTGGACGTGGTGCGCATGCTGGCGCTGGGCGCGAAGGGCGTGCTGCTCGGCCGCGCCTGGGCCTATGCGCTGGCCGGCGGCGGACAG
>Ga0207671_10000859_pt1 | contig 38501 bp, 35 predicted proteins | sample KBSC24metaG_FD_184352 | JGI IMG/M metagenome (GOLD analysis project Ga0207671, IMG submission 184352) | Corn rhizosphere microbial communities from Kellogg Biological Station, Michigan, USA - KBS C2-4 metaG (SPAdes) (version 2) | ecosystem: Host-associated > Plants > Roots > Rhizosphere > Soil...
CCGTGCCCGGCGGCGGCTCCATGGGAAGCGTGATCCCCGGCCACCTCGGCCACCGTGAACAGCTCCACTTCGCCGGCCAGCCAGCCCGGCGAGCGGAAGGCGCGTAAGCGGTCCACGATCGGGGCCAGGTCCAGCGGCCCGGTCTGGTCGTCCTGGGTCACGCCGCGCGGCACGCCGTTCACCCTGGCCAGCGTCAGATGGGGCCGGTACGGGCGGTCCTCCACCCGGATGTGGCATCGGCGCGCCGCAGCCCCGGACGCCTCGGCCAGCCGTCCCAGCCGGTCGCACTGGCCCTGCACGCCGAACCACAGCGCGCGCGGCCCGAACCGCCCGGCGCCGGCCAGCGACAGCTCCATCGGCGTGGTGCGCGCCGCGACCCGTCCCAGCCTGTCCACCAGGTCGGCGGCCTTCTCCTCGGACACCTCGCCGTAGAACGCGACCGTGATGTGCCAAGTCTCCGGCCTCGTCCAGCGCAGCAGGGCGTTGACTCCGGGGGCGTTGCCCCGCTTCAGCGCGTCGACCGCAGCCCGCACCTCCAGCAGGACCGCACGGGGTGGCGTGATCGCCACGAACAAGCGCATGCGTCTCCTTGAGGTTCCCCCAGCGCGCCTGCACCGCACACGGACCGCCCGCACTGCTCAGCGCGCTTCACACCTTGTGAGAGCACCCACAATACGGCGTGTGACCGGCGCGGTGTCGATACGCGACCCCAGCTTTTTCTCGGTCATGTCGCGCCGCCGGCGCCGGTCGCCGCCGTCTTGGGACAGCCGTTCGCGGCCCTCAGGCGGCGAGCCGCTCGGCGACCCGCGGCGGGGTGTGCGCGACCAGGCGCTCGCGGACCGACAGGCCCTTCACCCGGGCCAGCGCGTAGGCCGCTATCACGGCCGCGACCAGGGATATCAGCCCGCCGCCGCCGACCGCGTACCGGGCGCCGAAGTGCTGGCCGACCCAGCCGACCAGCGGCGAGCCGATCGGCGTGCCGCCGAGGAACACGAGCATGTAGACGCTCATCACGCGCCCGCGCATCTCCGGCTCGACGCCGGTCTGCATGGTGGCGTTGGCCGCGGTGGTGACCATGATCGTCATGACGCCGACCGGCAGCAGCAGCGCCCCGTACAGCACCGGGCTCGGCATCAGCGAGACCACGGTCGCGGCCAGTCCGAAGCCGCAGGCGGACAGCAGCACCAGCGCCACCCCGACCCGCTTCTTGCGGGCCGTGACCAGCGCGCCGCTCAGCGCGCCGAGCGCGAGCATGATGTTCAGCAGACCGAAGACGCCCTTGCCGAGGTGGAAGGTCTGGGTCGCCATCAGCGTGCTGGTGAGCTGGAAGTTCAGCCCGAAGGTGGCCAGGAAGAACATGCAGAACAGCACGGCCATCAGGTCCGGCCGGGTGCGCAGGTAGGCGAAGGCCTCGCGGTACTGGCCCTTGGCGCGCACGATCGGGACCGGCGCGTGCAGCTCCTCGCGGCGGATCAGGGCCAGCGCGGTGATGATCGCGATCGCGGTGAGGGCGTTGGTGATGAACACCCAGCCGACGTCCATGACCGCCAGCGCCAGGCTGGCCAGCGCCGGGCCGAGCATCCGCGCGAGGTTGAAGGTGGCGGCGTTCAGCGACACCGCGTTCGGCAGGGCCTCGGTGCCGACCAGCTCGATGACGAAGGACTGGCGCGCGGGGTTGTCGAAGGCGTTGACCGTCCCGCCGATCAGGGCGATGACGTACACCTGCCAGAGCTGGACCGCGTTGGTGACGATGAGCAGGCCCAGGGTCAGTGCGCACAGCCCGGTCAGCGCCGCGGTGAGCATGAGCAGGCGGTTCTTGCGGTAGCGGTCCGCGAGCGCGCCGCCCCACAGGCTGAAGACTAAAGAGGGTCCGAACTGCAGCGCGGTGACGATGCCGAGGTCGGTGCCGGAGCCCGTGAGGGAGACGACGAGCCAGTCCTGGGCGATGCGCTGCATCCAGATGCCGGTGTTCGAGACCACCATGCCGCTGGCGAAGAGACGGTAGTTGCGGATCGACAGCGAGGAGAAGGTGGCTGATTTCACGGCTGGGCAGGCCCCCCAAAGGACTCTCGGCGCCCCGGGGCCCGACCGCCTCGGGTGCGAAAGTTAGCCTACCTCAGTATCGAGTTTTTGTAACCCCCTTAACCGGGGGTGCGGGCATTACTCGCAGGAGCGCGTCATCGGGGTGTCATCTGGTGGTGAACGTCCTGGTTTCCTCGGGGAAGCCGTCCGCATCTAGATGGACACCGCCTGTGACCTCGGCGATGAGCGCGGCGGCGGCTCTCGCGGGGTACGGCGTCGCGCTGCCGTGCGGCCGCGGGACGACGGGACGCGGAGCGTGTGCGGAAGTATCACAGAACTCATACATACTCCGCGGCCACGCGTCGTCGGCCCGGCCCCGGAGCGCCTGCGGGAGCCGGGTCCGGGTCCCGGGGCCGGCCGGCCGGACGCGCACCTCCAGCAGACCGCGGTGCCGCAGGATGTAGCCGCCGTCCGGCACCACCTCGCGGGTCAGGTCCGGCGCGATCGGGCGGAGGATCTCGCGCAGCACGATCCACGGGAGCATCTCGTGGCTGAAGACGGCGTGGTCGGCGTCGTCGGGGAGCGGCGGGTCCGCGTGCGGGGTGTGGAGGGGTCCGCCGGGGAGGTGCGCGACGCCGCGCAGGCGCTTGGCCAGGCCACGGACCAGGTGCCAGGCCTCGGCCTCGGCGCCGGTGGGGAGGCCTTGGGGGTAGCGGACACGGAGGAGGCCGGCGTGGCGGCTGTCGATGATCTCGGCCCGGGCACGACGCGCCTCGGCGACGTAGGCCAGGCCGAGGGTCGAGGCCGAGCCGGTGGTGGGCAGGCCCGCGTCGGCGCGGAGCATGGGGGTCAGGCGCAGGGGACCGTGCCAGCGGATGTCTTCGGCTAGCTGAGCGGGCCTCGCCGGTGTCGGCGTCGACGTCGGCTGCCACCCCGGGCTCCACATCGCGACCAGGCCCGCGACCGTTTCAGGGGCCTGGAGTGCGGAGAGGAGGAGGACCGGGTTGCCCCGCAGGAGGCGGTCCGGGCGCGGGGAGGGCTGGTCCGCGGAACGAGCGAAGGGCCAACGAGCTGACAGTGCGACCACATCGTCACTGTGTCAGCAGGCGCGGCGGGGTACTCGTGTACGGGCTCAGATTCACCCGGTCGGCGGGGGGGGGTGGGGTGGTCGGTGGCGGGGCGGGGTACTCGTGTACGGGCTCAGATTCACCCGGTCGGCGGGGGGTGGGGGGTCGGTGCGCGGTGGGTGCGCGGTGCGCCCTCAGCCGCCGAAGTCGGGCGCGGCCAGTTCCTCGGCCCGCTCGGCGTCATCGAGCTTGGCGGCCTCGTCGAGCTTGTCCGCTTTGGCGATGTCCGTCCGGTGGAACTTCAGGTAGCTCCGCGACGGCGTCGGCCCCCGCTGGTCCTGGTATCGCGACTGGTTGACGGCCGACCCGTACGGATTCTCGGCGGCGGAGGACAGCTTGAAGAAGCAGAGCTGGCCGATCTTCATACCGGGCCAGAGCTTGATCGGCAGCGTCGCGACGTTGGAGAGCTCCAGCGTGACGTGCCCGGAGAACCCGGGGTCGATGAACCCGGCCGTGGAGTGCGTCAGCAACCCCAACCGCCCCAGACTCGACTTCCCCTCAAGCCGGGCGGCAAGGTCCTCCGGCAGCGTGACGACCTCGTACGTCGAAGCCAGCACGAACTCGCCGGGATGAAGAATGAACGACTCATCCCCATCCGGCTCCACCAACCGCGTCAGCTCAGGCTGCTCCTGTGCCGGATCGATGTACGGATACCGGTGATTCTCGAAGACCCGGAAGAACCGGTCCAACCGCACATCCACACTCGAAGGCTGCACCATCGCCGGCTCAAACGGGTCCAGAACCACCCGCCCGGCGTCGAGTTCGGCCCGAATGTCCTTGTCTGAGAGCAACACGCCCCCCACGCTATCGTGCCCCCGCCCAGCACGTCCGTGCGCCCTCCTCCAACCTCCGCGACACGGCCACAACCGATCAGGTACAGTTGGCGCTCATACGGCGGCTCGCCGGGCGGATCCCCGCCGGTGGGTGCCTGTGCGGGCGTAGTTTAATGGTAGAACATGAGCTTCCCAAGCTCAGAGCGCGAGTTCGATTCTCGTCGCCCGCTCTTGTAGGTGGAGCCCAGGTGGACCGGTTGTCCGGTACCTGGGCTCTCAGTGTTTTAGGCCTCGCGCGTTGCTCGTGCCCGCCACCGTGCCCGATGGGACTCGCAAGATGGCGTACTTGGTTGAGCTCGACGTAAACGACTACGGATGTCTCGTCGGGCCTGTTCCATTCCCGATCGATGTTGTTCAGATTGTCGGGATGCTTGACGTCGTCGACATGGAGTCCTCCATCGTGGATCGGTATCCGTCTTACGAGATCCTTCGTTTTCCCGCCTTCCGAAGATCCGAAAGTGAAGCCATCAGTCAACGACTGTTTCGCGTGCCCCAAGCCATGGTTGATGTATTTGCCTGCTGTGCTGCTGCGTACTCGTGAGGTGAGTCGCCTGACAGCGCTCAGCGGCGCGGCAGGTGCGGAATCATGAGGGCCATGGATGAACTCGGTGGCGCTCTGCGGGCTTGGAGGAATCGGCTGGAGCCGGAAGCGGTGGGGCTCGCACACGGTTCTTCCCGTCGTGTTCCCGGTCTGCGCCGGGCGGAGGTGGCCGCGCTGGCCGATATCTCGGTCGAGTACGTGGTCCGGCTTGAGCAGGGGCGGGTGGCGACGCCTTCAGCGCAGGTCTGCGCTGCTTTGGCTCGTGCGCTGCGCCTATCCGACGAAGAACACGCTCACCTTTTGCGCTTGGCGGGGCACGCGCCGGACTCTGGCCGGATTCCGCGGACCGTTCCGGCCAGTCTGTACCGGATCGTGGACCAGTTGGCCGGCAATCCGTTGGCCATATACGACGCCACCTGGCAGTTGCTGCACTGGAATCCGCTGTTCGCGGCGACGTTCGGCGATCCCACGGTGAACAGCGTCGAGGATCGCAATGTCCTGGTTTGGCAGTTCCTGGGTGAGCTGCCGCGGGTCCGGCAGAGCGCGGCCGAGCGGGAGGCGTTCGAGGAGTCCCTGGTAGCCGATCTGCGTGCGACGACGAGTCGGTATCCCCACGACCCCGAGCTCGCGGCGCTGATCGAGAGGTTGAACCACAGCGCGCGTTTCTGCCTGCTGTGGAGCCGCCGATCCGTGGGCGGTCACAAGAGCTCGCACAAGCTCGTCGAACACCCGGATGTCGGAGAGCTGGCCCTGAACTCGGACGTCCTCACCACTCAGGACACAGATCTGCGCCTGGTCATCTACACACCGCAGCCGAACACCGACGCGGCCGGCAAACTCGAGCTGCTCGGCGCCATAGGTATGCGACGGATGTCTCCGCAGCGGTGAGGTCCCGGGCCCTGCGAGGCCGCGATGGTCCGGACCGCTGGGTGGTACGCGCTGTACCAGGAAGTCCTGTAGCTCCCTCCCGTGCTCGCGGTGGCTCAGCATCGAGCGGGTGAACAGCGCACAACGGTGCTGTTCGGAACCAGGAGGAGCCAGCATGACCACGACATTCATCACCGGCGCCAACAAGTCGCTCGGCTTCGAAACCGCTCGGCGCCTCATCGAGGCCGGGCACACCGTCCTGATCGGCGCCCGCGATCCGGAGCGAGGACAGGCCGCGGCCGAGTCACTCGGTGCCCGGTTCGTGCCCATCGACGTGACCGACGACGCCTCGGTCCGGGCCGCGGCCGCCGACGTCGCCGCGCACGAGGGAGGGATCGACGTCCTGGTCAACAACGCCGGCGTCCTCGGCCGAGTCGGCCCGGTCGAGCAGTACACCGCGGCGGACATGGCGGCCGTCCTCGACGTCAACGTCATCGGGATCGTGCGCGTCACGCACGCGTTCCTGCCGCTGCTTCGTAAGTCTGCCAATCCGGTCATCGTCAACGTCTCAAGCGGTATGGGCTCCTTCGGCATCACCCAGGACCCGACGCGCATCGAGTCGGAGTACGCACTGCCGCTCTACTCCGCCTCCAAAGCCGCAGTCACCATGCTCACCACGCAATACGCCAAGGAACTGAAGGACATAAAGATCAACGCCGCCGACCCCGGGCAGACCGCGACCGACTTCACCGGCGGCCTCGGACACAGCGTCGCCGAAGGTGTGGCGTCCATCGTGACCCTCGCGACCATCGGTCCGGACGGGCCGACCGGACAGTTCATCGACCGGTTCGGAAACCTGCCCTGGTGACTTTGAGAGCGCGAGTGTTCTTAGAGCCTGCGCTTAGGCATGGCATTCACTCGGCGAATGCGTCGATCGCGACAGCCAGATCGTCGCCGGTCAGCTCCTGCTGCAGGTCACTGAGCCGCTTGGCGATCTGTGGCAGCAGCTGCGACTGGTTCCCGAACGCGACGCTCGCGTACCCGTGCTCCGGCGCGAGCAGCACCGCGGTGCGATACCCGGCCAGCCGTCCGTTGAGATACATCTGACCGGAGGGGCCGAGTGCCCAGGCGAGACCGTACGGCATCGGGTCGCCGGTGCGGGTGCGCGGTCGACGGATCTCCTCCAGGAGTGCCGGGTCGGCCAGCAACTGCTCGGCGAAGGAGAGGTAGTCGTCCAGGCAGGACCAGAGGCCGCCGCTGGGGCGTCGGCCGCGCGGGTAGTCCTCGACGGGGAGCGGGGTCTGCTCGTCCCAGCCGGTGATCGGCGCCGTCGGCGTGTCGAAGCCGGTGCGGGTCAGGCGCCACGGCGTCAGCAGCGTCGTGTCCAGTGCCTGCTCGAAGCCTTCCCCGGTGACGGCCGCGAGAAGGCAGCCGGCCAGGAAGTAGTTCCCGTTGTAGTACGACCAGCTCTCGCCGCGCCCCCGCTCGTTGCCCGCCCGCACCACCAGCCGTGCCGCCTCCGTCAGAACGTCAGGGCCCTGACCGAGCGCGGCCACGGTCGTGCCCTCCACCGACTCCCGCAGCCCGGATACCTGGCCGAGCAGCTGCTCCACGGTGAGCGCGGTATCGGCACGCCAGTCCGCGGCCAGCTCCGGCAGCAGCTCGATCGCCGGTGTCGCCAGCGAAATCCTCCGCTCCGCGAACGCCCGGACCGTCGCCACGGCGGTGAGCGGCTTGGTCAGCGAGGCGATGCGGAAGACCGAAGCGCTGTCGGCCTCGATCGATCCGGCGGTCTCGAAGGTGCGCCGTCCGCCCCGCGATATGCCGAAGACCGCACCCACACCCGCAGTACTCATACGTCGCCTCCATCGCCGTCCCGTGCCGAGCCAGTCGATCACTGTACGGCGCAAAGGAAACCGCCGGGGTCCCCGAAGGAACCCCGGCGGCGCTGAATATCGGGGGCGCTGAAGGCCAGCGGCGCTGACTACCGGCGAAACCCGACCTCAGTGCTGCGAGTTCGACATCCCGCCCCCGAACGACGCCAGGTACCGCCCATCCGGGCTCCCCACGCCGGTCGCGTTGTCATACCCCTTCGTCGCGTGCAGGTCGACGCCGTCGCCCAGCAGCCGCAGCGACGGGGCGGTCTCCGCGCCGCGGACCACCGCGAGCGGCGCGTTCGTGCGCGGGTGGTCGGTCACGTCGGTGAACAGGCCGAAGGTCGCCCGGAGGTAGATCTCCGGGTTCGCGAAGCCGATCGGGGCGCCCTGCGCCTGCTGCGCGTCGGCCTGGATGCCGACGAAGGTCGGCGCGGCCAGGCTGGTGCCGCCGATGCGGGACTCGGCGTAGCCGGTGGTGCCGTCCGGCAGCTGCTGGGTGTAGCCCTGCAGGAAGCCGGTGCTCGGGTCGCCGTAGGCCGCGACGTCCGGGACCACGCGCTTCGGCGAGGTCGCGGTGCCGTTCAGGAGCCTGCCCGACAGCGAGGACGGGACCAGCCAGCTCTGGTACCACGGCTGGGCGAACACGTCGCTGGTGCCGCCGCCACCGCCGTAGAGGTACGACGCCGGGCTCCAGGCCGCGCCGCCGGCGGCCAGGGACGAGCTCGCGGTCTGCCACGAGGTCTGGAACTGCAGCCGGTTGTCCTTGCCGATGGCGATGCTCGTCCCGCCGACCGAGGTCACCCAGGGGTCGGACGTCGGGTATTCGGCCTGCGCGCGCGAGGAGGCGGCGTCGGCGCCGCAGCCGCTGGCCGGGTTGTCGTCGCTGCAGTCGCCGGCGGAGAAGTAGAACCCGATGCCCTCCGCGGCCCCCTTCTGGAAGGTCTGCTCGTAGACCTTGATCAGCGCCGGGTCCATGTCCACCGGGTTGCCCGACGGGTCGAGCGAGTGCATCACCTCGCCCCAGGAGTTGGACACCATGTCCGCCAGGTGGTGGTCGACGACCAGCTGCAGCGAGTCCAGCAGGCCGCCGTTGGCCGCGTTGCCGCCGCCGGCCGTGTCGAAGCAGGAGTTCGCCCCGATGTAGAGCACGTTCGCGTCCGGCGCCATGCCGTGCACCGACTCGACGTCCAGCGCCTCCTCGCCGGCCCAGCCGTCCGCACCGCCGCAGGCGTCGGTGTCGGTCCACTGGCTCGGCGTGACGATCTCCGAGTACTGACCCGGCCGGAACGCCTTGTCGCCGTGGCGGACCGCGTACTCGTTCGCGTCGGCCTTCATGCTCGGCAGGCCGTACGCGTCGATGACGGCGACCGTGACGCCCTTGCCGGTCAGGCCGCTGTTGGTGACGCCATAGGCGCCGCGGACCTGCGTCGGGGTGTAGCCGCAGACCGCCCACGGCACGGACTGGCCGTTCAGCTGCGGCAGGTTCGTCGCGACCTTCTGGCCGCTGTAGTCCGAGCAGGGCTGGGTGCCGAGGTAGGGGACGCCGTTGGAGGAGACCGTCGCGGTCTTCTTGTCCTTCGCGTCGGTGCCGCCGGTGCCGTCGGTGTTGTTCGGCTTGTTGGCGGTCCGCTCCTGCGACAGGCCGGTGATGCCGATGATCGCGGACCGGACGCTCGCCGGCACGCTGACGTCCCGCGACGGCGCACGCAGTGAGCCGTCAGACGTCGAGTACTCGTGGAACGAGGTGTTCAGGGCGGCCGCGACAGCAGCGGTGCTGCCCTGCACGGCTATGTAGTCCGTGGTCTGCCCGGTGACTGTCAGCCCCGCCCCGGCAAGCCATGCCTTGACCGCGGCGACCTGCTCCGCACTCGCCCCGAACCGCGCCTGGATCTGCGCCGGTGTCAGGAAGTGCCGATACGCGGCGCTCTTGGGGTCGGTGACGGACTGGGCATAGGCGGCCAGTCCCTGCGGATCCCGGCCGGCCAGGTAGATGCGCACCGCCAGCGGCGTCGCGGCCGGGGCCGCACCCCGGTCGGCAGTGGCCGAAGCCCACGTGGGCTTGGAACCGTCCAGCACATCGGTGGTCGCGGCGTGCGCGGCGCCGGCACCGATCAGGAACATCGAACCGGCAGCCAGGGTGCTCGCCACCGAAACGGCGGCGGCGACGTGCCGGCCCCGGCGCGGGCCCTTGATGCGAGAGGTCGCGTTTGTGGGGTTTGCCACGATGAGCTTCCTTCGTCGAAGCGGCACCCGCGCGTGCCTACGGTGGCGGCCCCGCGGAATGCGCAGCTGCGGATCATGCGGCTGCCTGGCTGATTCTGGCCATGAACAAGAGGTTGCGACAGGGGCCGGAGATCACGGAATGGCAAACAAATACCTGGCTGACTTCGCGAAAGGAGTACAGAGGCTTGTCAGACCCCAGATGAACCTTTTCGAGCACACTGACCACCCGGCCGACCACCCGGCCGACCGCCGGCCTGACCGCCGGCGGTCTACAGCTCAGGGTCCTCGGACGCGTCGACGTCCAGCGGCCCGCCATGCCCTCTGGGCGTGAGGTTGCCGCAGTCCGAGGGCCCTATGTTGGCCACTTCCAGCTTGATCGAGAGCTCGTCGACGACCTCTTCGAGCGTCCGGCCGGTGGCCGCGGCGTTGTCCTGCGCGACAGCGGCGAGCAACTGGACGGCCGAGAGAAGCGTTTCGCGGACATCCGATCCGGGACCGTCCTGATGGACATCGAGGCCGAGCTCGGTGTTCGTCGCCGCCATCGCGGCCGAACCCTGGTGAACCAGAGTCCTGAGGAGAGTGAGGACGAGGCGCGGGTGATCAAGACCGAAGTAGCGTCGGTGCTCCATCATGACAGCAGTATCGCACAATTGTTCGAACGTTGAGCCTTGTTCGCTCCACCTCATGACGCAGAGCACCCACTCCGTCCCGGTCAGCCGCCGAAGCGCCTCGCCGGCCGGACCGAGCCGCTACACCGTGACGAGCCCGCCCTCGCTGCCCGACCGGTACGCCGCCATGATCAGATCCAGCACCACCGATCCCTCGACCTCGGTGTGGATCGGCCGCTCGCCGGTGGTGACGCAGTGCACGAAGTGAGCGATCTCGGCGGTGAAGGTGTCGACGGCCGGGAAGCGCTGGTCCCGTGATCCACCGTCCACCGTCTCCAGGTGCAGCCACTCCCCGCCGCCCCGCAGCGAGCCGTTCGAGCCGAACACCGCGAACCGCTCGGTGTCCGAGGGCGGCTGGTAGGCCCAACTGGTCGCGATGTTGCCCACCACGCCGTTGTCGAAGCGCACGAGCACCTGCGCCGAGTCCTCGGCGTCCAGGAAGCCCAGCCGGTGGTTCGCCAACATCGCCGTGACCTGGGCGGGCTGGCCTCCGGCGAAGTGCAGCAGCAGGTAGGAGGGGTGGTAGCCGGTGTCGATGAGCTCGCCGCCGCCGCTGGTCGCGGCCCTGGCGCGCCAGCCCGCCGACTCGGCGGTCATGTCCGTCCGGAACGCGTCGTTGGTACGCACCTCGTAGACGTCGCCGAGCTCCCCCGAAGCGAGGATCTGCTTGGCCGCGACGACCGCGGGGAGGAACAGCTGGTTGTGCGCGCACATCAACGTGACACCGGCTTCGTGGACCGCCTGGCGCACCCGCGCCGACTCCTCAGGGGTCGTACACAGTGGCTTCTCGCACAGGATGTGCTTGCCCGCCCGCGCCGCGGCGATGGCGGCGTCCGCGTGCAGATGATGCGGCAGGCAGATGTCGACCGCGTCCACGTCCGTGGCCAGCATCGCGTGGTAGTCCTCGTAAGATGTCGCGCCGAGCTTGCCGGACAACGCCTCGGCGGCCTGTCCGTTGATGTCGCCGACCGCCGTGACGGCCACCGTCTCAGGCATCTGCGAATAGGCCTCGGCATGCAGGCCCGCGATGCCGCCGGCTCCGATGATCCCGACCCTCAACCGCTTCGCCATCATGTACCTCCGGGTTGTGTCAGTCGTGCTGGCGCGAGACGGAGCTGCCCGTCGCGGCACTCTCGTTGGCCATGCCCACCAGCTCGGTGAGGTTGCGCGCGGAGCTCAGGTTGGCCTCGTCGAGGGTCCCGGCCGCGGTGTGCTCGACGAACTGCTCGAACGCCGTCGGGCCGTCCTGGTCGACCAGCTCCTCATCGCTGAGCCGGCCGTCCTCGTACAGCTGGAACCCGTCGCCGGAGTAGCCGTAGAACAGGCTCGCGCCGTTCCAGTGCAGCTCGATCGTGAAGGGGCTGTAGCCGGGGGTGACGAACCCGGTCTCGGCGACCGCGATCGCGCCGTCGCCGTACCGGAAGGTGACGACCGAGTTGTCGTCGACGCCCCGGCCGGTCATCTGGCCGTACGTCGCCGACACCGACACCGGGAGCCGGCCGAAGAAGTGGTCGAGCAGGTAGACGGGATGGCATCCCAGGTCGGTGAACGCCCCGCCGGCCGCCTCCGTCGGATCGTAGAAGCGCTTGGGGAGCCAGTCCTTGATCGATCCGTCGTGAGCCAGCCGGACCCGCGCGTACGTCAGCTCGCCGTACCGGTGCGAGTTCAGGACCCGGTCGATGGTCCGCGTGTAGTGCTCACTGAGCCGCGGCAGGGCGACGGTCAGCGTCACGCCGGCCCTCCGCGCGGCGGCGACGATCGTGTCCACCTCGCCGGTGGTCACTCCGAGCAGCTTCTCCGCGAAGACGTGCTTCCCGGCGTTCAGGGCGCGCACGACGACGTCGGCGTGCTCGACCGTCGCCGTCGTGACGACCACCGCGTCGACGTCGCCGGCGAGCGCCGCCTCCAGGTCCCGGAACTGGGGGACTCCCCACTTCTCGGCGGACTCGACGCCCCGGAGCGGATCGCGGTCCCAGATCCCGACCAGCTCGGTGCCGGGATGGTCGCGGATCATCTCGGCGTATCCGGTGGCATGGACGTGCCAGAACCCCAGGATGGCCACTTTGAGCATTACGGATTCCACCTCTCGGTACTCGGTGACAGTGAATCGGCGGAAGTAGGTGTTCGAAGGTTCGAAGGTTCGGCAGGTCCGTTACTTCAGCGCGCCCTGCGTCATCGCCTGGACGATCCGGCGCCCGGCCCACAGGTAGAGCAGGATCATCGGCATCACCAGGATCACGATCCCGGCGAACAAGCCGCCCCAGTTCGACGTGTACTGCATCGTGTTGTAGAGCTCGAGCAGCGTCGCCGGCAGCGTCCGCTGCTGCGGGTCGCCGACGATGATCAGCACGAACAGCGTCTCGTTCCACAGCGCCACGATGTTCAGCACCAGGGCCGTCACGAGCCCGTGCCGGGCCAGCGGCAGCATGACCTCCACGAAGGTCCGGGTGGGCCCCGCGCCGTCGACGGCCGCCGCCTCCTCGATCTCGGTGGGCAGCGAGCGGAAGTACATCGTGAGCAGGTAGACCGTGAACGGCAGGGACATCACGATGTAGATCAGCACCAGCGAGATCCGGTCGTCCCACCAGCCGGTGACCCAGTCGGTCATGAAAGTCGACAGGTCGTTCGCCATCAGGAAGAACGGCACGACCAGAGCCTGCGCCGGGATCCCCATCCCGATGGCGAAGTACGTGACGATGCGCGACGCGCTGCGCCGCTCCGTCCGGGCCAGCACGTACGAAGCCGGCGTGGCGAGCACCATCGTGAGCAGCGCGGCGGCGGCGACCACGGCGACCGAGCTGAAGGCCGCCTGCCCGAACCCGGACACCGACCAGGCCAGGCGGTAGTTCCGCCACTGCGGCGACTTCGGCAGGCCGAACGGGTTCGAGAAGACCTCCCCGTTGGTCTTGAGGGAGGAGACCACGACCCACAGGGTCAGGATCACCATCATCGAGACCCAGATCCAGAGCACGGCGCGCACCGCAGCACACAGCAGGGCGTCCATACGGTCCAGCGCACGCCGGCTCGCGGGCGGCCGGGCCCTCGTCGGCGTCGCGGCGGCACCGGCCGGGGCGATCGAGCCTGTCTTCTCAGTAGCCTGCTTCACAGCTCCACCGCCTCGGACCGCAGCAGCCGCCGCAGTGCCACCACGAGCACCGCGGTCAGCAGGAACATCACGACGCCGATGGCGGCGGCCGAGCCGAGCTGCGGTGTCCCGGAAATCCCGCCGGTCACCGCCAGGTACTGCTGGACCGCCGCGCTGCGGGCCTGGACCGGCGGCGTGCCGGCGGTGCCGGTGAAGGCGATCACGATCTCGAACGTCTTCACCGCGCCGATCACCCACAACACCGCGCCGGTGGACAGGGCGTCCCGGCTGAGCGGGAACGTGATGTAGCGGAACTGTTCGAGGCGGTTCGCCCCCGCCAGCCGCGCCGTCTCGTAGAGGTCCTCCGGGATGGCGTCCACGCGGGACATCATGATCGCCACGTAGAAGCCGGTCGCGATCCAGACCACCGCGGCGATGATGCACTTGAAGATCAGGTCGGGGCCGAGCCACCCCCGGGTCAGGGAGTGGAGCCCGACGTCCGACAGCAGCCGGTTCAGCGCCCCGTCCGGATTGAGCAGGAAGCCGACCGCCGTGCCGATCGCGATCGGCGACAGGATGCTCGGCACGAACAGCATCGAGCGGACGAAGGCCCGCCCCCGCATCTCGCGCACCACGACCATGGTGAGGAAGGTCAGCGCGAAGACGAACGCGCCGCCGACGACCACCAGGATCAGGGTGTTGCGGAACGAGGTGAGGAACACCGGGTTGGACAGCATCGCCCGGTAGTTCGCCAGGCCCGTGTAGTGCGCCTCGGTGCCCAGGCCCTGCCATCTGGTGAAGCTGTACCAGATGGTCACGGCGGCCGGGGCGATGAACAGGATGGAGTAGATCAACAGGGCGGGAAGCAGGTAGGGAACGTAGATCCGGTCTCGTTCCCCCCGTACTCCGCCGAGAGTGCGCGCCATGGTCCCGCCTTCCCGCCCTGACGGCTCGGACGAATCAGTGGTCAGCGATCATTGGCCGGCGATCAGGCGCCGGCGTCAGTGGCCGGCGTCAGTGGTACGACGCCGTCTGGGTCTTGCCCATGCTGACGAACTGCTGGGCCGTGATCTTGCCGGAGAAGAGCTGGTCGTCCAGCGGCAGGAAGACGTCGTTCCACCAGCCGGAGTACAGGCTCGACGCGTTGTCGTCAGTGCCCTGGACGCTCTTGGCGTTGATGATGGCCTTCTGCGCGGCCAGCAGCGTCGCCGGCGCCGGGACGTCCGAGCGCGGGCTGATGTTGAGCGCCTGCGTGGAGATCAGGGTCATGTACGGCTTCTGCATCATGAACGCCAGGAACGACTCGGCCGCGGACAGGTTCGGCGACTTCGGGTTGAGGCTCCACCCGAGCGAGCCGACCTCGACGGAGTCGGTGCCGCCGGGCACGGACGGGAACTGGAACATCTGCGCCTGGAACCCGGAGACCTGGTCGGGAGAGGTCTCGCTGTTCAGCCAGGTGCCGTTGATGTTCATGTCCTCCTTGCGCACGGCCCACTGGTTCTGGGCCGCCGGGTACTTCGTCGCCATGTAGTCCGGCTCGAACAGGTCGGCCTTCACCAGGCGCTCGACGTCCTGCGCGGCGGCGAGCACGGCGGGGTTGTCCCAGCCGTCGGCGCTCTTGCCCAGCGCGGCCAGCGTGCCGGGGCCGCCGTGGCGCATCAGGAGCCAGTAGAGCCAGTAGGCGTTGTAGCCGTTGACCGTGCCGTCCTGGGCGAACGGCGGGTGCCCGGCGGCCTTGATCTTCTGGGCGGCGGCCAGCAGGTCGTCGAACGTCGCCGGCGGGCTGGCGGCCCACTCCGGGTGCGTGGCCGCGTCGAACCAGATCCCGCTGGAGGTCAGCGTGTAGGGGATCATCGCCAGCCCCGCGGAGTCCGAGGACGTCTTCAGCACCGAGGCCGGGATGACGTCGCCGACCGTGTCCTTCTCGTTCGGGATGGCCAGCTTCAGCACCGGGCCGAGGTCGGCGATCAGGTCGTGCGACCGGAAGTCGCCGATGTGGTCGGAGGCGTCGTCGTAGACGTCCGGCGCCTTGCCGACCGCGCCGGCGTTCTTCACCGCGTTCGGGTAGTCCCGTCCGAGCCACCGCACCGTGACGGTGTTGCCGGTGGCCTTCTCATAGGCCGAGATGGCCTGGGAGAAGATCACCTGCTGCGGTTCGCCGACCCGCCACGACGACCAGTACGTGATCGTGGGATGGCTCGACGTTTTGGCGCCGTTCTCCTTGGTCCCGCACGCGCTCAGGCCCATCGCCGCGACGAGCGCGAAGACGACGCCGGCCAGGGGCACGCGTCTGCGGAGCTTTCCGGGCATGCTGATCACCTCGGTTCGATAGGACGTCCTTGGTTGTGCTCCCGTGCTGGGTGCGGTGATCCGGTGACTTCTCGGGCAGCCTTGTGACAGCCCTCGTACACCCCTCGTGAAGGCCCCCCGTCAGGCCCCGTTGATCCCCCGTGGACTCCGCGGCCGCCAGGGCCGCGGACACCGTCAGCGCTGCCAGGTGTCCTGGTGCAGCGTGTTGTCCGACTCGCGCCAGTACCAGTGGTGCACGTGCCCGGCCGCGTCCAGGCCGAAGGCCTGTTGTTCGGCGTTGAGCACGTTGTAGGACCAGGGATCGCCGGCCAGGGCCGTCACGCCCCCCGGCGTGGCCGCGCTCCAGTCGTCGTGGCCGAGGCCCCGTCCCTGCGTGTTCCAGATGTGGTCGAGATGGTTCGTCGTGGCGTCGCGGAAGAAGACGTGTTGCTGGTCGCCGTACACGAAGCCGGACGGGTCGCCGGCGATCGCGTACGTGGTCTGGGCGGTCCAGTCCTCCACCCCGTTCGTCCCGGCGACCTCGTCGTACCACCAGTGCCGCAGGTGGCCGGCGGTATCGCGGGCGAAGACGTGGAGTTCGGTCTCGGCGTAGTCCATGGCCAGCGGCGAGGCGTCGGAGGCCAGGGCGGGGCCGAACCAGAGCGACTGGTGGATGTAGGCGGGATCGGAAGGTTGCCACCACCATTGGCGCAGCGTCCCGTCGGTGCCCCGCGCGAAGACGCATTGCGCGCGGCCGAAGACGACCGCCGCGGGGTTCCCGGTGAACTGGCCGCCCCAGTCGTTCGCGGAGACGGTGTCGTTCAGGGCGGAGTAGACCCAGTGGTGGAGTCGGCCGTTCGAGCCCCGTCCGAAGACGTGCTGCTCGGTGCCGTACAGGAATCCGGACGGGTCACTGGCCAGGTCCAGCGAAGGACCGTGGGCGGCGGCCTTGGCGGTCCAGTCGTCCTCGACCCAGCCGCCGGAGGCTCCGCCGGTCACCCAGTGGTGCAGGTGGCCGTCGGTGCCGCGGGCGAAGACGTGCTGCTGGTTGCCGGAGGTGTACGCCGTGGGCTGCCCGACGGCCGAGCCGCCCGGCGCGATCGTTTCCGTGGTGTACGAACCGCCGGCGGAGCACGCGCAGTAGGTGTGCAGCAGACTGCCGTCCGGCTGGACGGTGAACGTGTTCTGCACCTCCTTGAACATGACCGCCTTGGAACTCGGCAGCGATGTGGAGCCTGGCCCGCCGGCGGCGGGCGTGTCGAAGAACCCCGGCGCCCTGCCGACCGCGGTGGCGGTCGCGGCCATCTCGGCCCAGGTCGGGAACAGCTTCGGCGATCCCCAGGCCCGTTGGGAGAACGCCTGGTGCAGCGGCTGCAACTCGCTCTCCAACTGGCCCAGGTCCTCGTGCGAGACGTCCCAGGACGACAGTTTGAGGCCGCTCAGGTGCGGATCGGCGGCGCCGCCGGGCAGCTTGGCACCGCCCTGGAACGTGCCCGGGTCGAAGACCTCCCAGATGATCTGGCCGGTGGTGTTGTAGGTTCCGCCGGCGTGTTCGTCCCAGTACAGCGTCGAGGCGTCGGCGTTGACGAGCTGGTTGCCGTTCGCCGCGATCTGCGCCGGGGTGAGGGCGCCGCCGAGCCAGTACTCGACGGTGATGTCGCTGTCCAGCGCCACCCCCGAGGTGGCGAACAGGTCGTCGTTCCACATGCGCAGGGCCTTGCCCTGCTGCTTGGCCAGCGCGTTGGTCTCGTTCATGAAGGCGCGGTAGACGTCTTCGATCGTCCCCTGCGGCCCGTGCTGCTGCACCGCGTACGCGGCCAGCTTCGGCAGGTCCGCGGGGTCGTTCATCTTCTTGTCGAAGAACGCGTATTCGTCGCCGCCGGTGTGCCAGACCGGGGCGGAGAACAGGCCGATGTAGCGCGCGGTCAGCTGCCGGGCCCAGCTCACGGCGTCGGGGTTGGTGAGGTCCAGCGCACCCGGGATCGGGGCGCCGGTGCGGTCGGTGAGCTCGAAGTTCCCGGGGATGTTCTCGCGGGCCGAGTCCATGTGGCCGGGCATGTTGACCTGCCCGACCAGGTTGACGTGGTAGGCGGCGGCGAACTCGCCCAGGTCCTGGAGCTGCGTGTCGGTCAGGCCCAGGCCGGAGGCGTAGACCATCAGCTCGTTGAGTTTGAGGTAGGACAGCTCGCGGATCTCGTTGTGCCAGAAGCCGACCGGGAAGGCGCGCCCGGCGTTGTCGACCAGCACCGAGCGGACCGGGTACTGAGGCCAGTCCCGGACCGAGCCGGGCGGGAGCGTCAGACTCTGCCGCAGCATCTGCGCCACGGTGCGGGTGGCCCAGAACGCCCCGGCCGCCGCGCGGGCGCCGATCTGCAGGATCGGGCCGATGGTGAGCTCGTACCCCTCGGCGCCGAGCGTGTCGTCGGTGGCGCCCAGTGCGATGTGGATGTCTCCGGGAACGGCCTTGGCGGAGACATCGGTGAGGACGGCCGGCGCGGTGGTGTTCAGGACCAGGGCGAGATCGCCGGCGAACGTCTGGGCGTCCGCCGTCAGAGCCGGGGCGAAGGTGCTTTCGACGACGATCCGGCCGGTGGCCGTCCACTGGAAGCCCTGTCCGGTCCCGGGGGTCCACTGCTGCGGGGCCGGCAGGGTCGGAGGTGGTGTCGTCGTCGAGCCCGCGGCGATCCCGCTGTTCTGTTCCGTCGTCGTCACCAAGTCCTCCGTCCAGCAGTGCACGAAGTTGTTGCCGAGCCGGTGGGCGTTTTAAATAACCAACTTTAAGTTAATATTCTGCTGACGGGGCGTCAAGGGTTCGACCGGCAGGGCACCACCGACGCGGAAGGAGGCGGCCCGTGGCGACGCGCGGCGGCGACCGATCATTGCTCCGGCGTATCAATCTTCTGGCGACGTTGCGAAGTACGCGCGAGGCGCCCAGGACGATCGCCGCACTGGCGACGGCGACAGGCCTGTCCCGGACCGCGGCCGAGGCGGTCGTCCTGGACCTGGTCGAGCTCGGCTGGCTGGCCGAGGACGGCCAGGGCGGGCATCCCGGCGCCGGACGGCCCGCGCGCCACTACCGGCTGCGCGCCGAGGCCGGCACCCTGCTCGGCGTCGACGTCGGGCCGCACAACATCGTGGTGACGGTCGCGGATCTGCATGGTGAGCCGCTGAGTTCGGCGTATCGCGCGGTACCGCCGGCGGCCTCGCCGCGCTCGCATCTCGACGCGGTCTTGGCGGCGGCGAGCGAGGCTCTGGAGAGTGCGGACCGCGCACTGGCCGACGTCTGGGTCGCGGCCGTCGGCATCCCGGGCATCGTGCACCGGGGACGCATCGAGCAGGTGGGGCGCTCGGCGGACGGGCCCGAGCCGGACCTGGCGGAGCGGCTCAGGGCTCTGCTCGGGTGTCCGATCCTGCTGGAGAACGACTGCAATCTGGCCGCGGTCGCAGAACACTGGCGCGGGGTCGCGCAGGACGTGGACGACATGATCTTCGTGCACTCCGGCACCAGAACGAGCGCCGGGCTCCTGCTGGCCGGCCGGCTCTACCGGGGCCACGCCGGCGGCGCTGGGGAGATCGGCGCCTTGGCGCAGGTCGGCTGGGCGGACGCGCCGTCGCGGCTGGAGGCGCTGCGGGACGAGGGCCGCGTGGGGTCGCGGGAGGAGGTCTTCGCGCTCGCCAGCGACGGCGACGAGGAGGCGGTGGCGGCGGTGGACGCCTTCAGCCAGGGCCTGGCCTTCGGGGTCGCCGCACTGGCGCTGGCGGTGGACCCGGAGATGGTGGTGATCGGCGGCGGCAACGTCCGCGCCGGGGAGACGCTTTTGAAACCGCTGCGCCGATACATCGACGAGTTCACGTTCTCGCGCATCCCGACGGTCAGCGTCTCCTCGCTCGGCAACCAGGCGGTCAGCCTCGGGGCTATCCGGCTGGCGCTGGACGCCATCGACGAGTTCCTGGAGGCGGCGGTGGCCACCGCGGCCGGGTTCCCGCCGCCGACGGCGTCGGCGTTCGCGGCTGTCGGCACGCGGGATGAGGGGTGAGGGTGAGGGGTGAGGTGCCGGTTGTCGGTGCCTAGCTTCGGTCTTCGAGGTAGGCCTTCGCGTACCTGAGGACGGTTTGCTCTTTGACGCCGAGGTGGTCGGCGAGTTCGCGAGCGGCGCCGTTTCGAGTCGGACCGTGGTCGCTCAGCAGCGGGTGATCACGGTCGGCGCCTTGGTCGGTCAACTTGTCGGCGACTTGGTAGAAGGCATCCTTGCCTTTCGGACGACCGGCGCCGTTCGTTGAGCCGTTCGTGGAGCCGTTCGTGGAGCTGACGGGACGCGGCTCGGGTCGGAGCGCGGGTTCGGGCTCGGACTTCGGTTCAGGGAGCTGATGCGCGCCGTTGACTCCGTTCAAGGCCTCATGGATCACCGGAGCCGGCCGCTGAGCGGGAATGGCTGCGGCAGCGGGCTTGGCGCGCAGCTCGGCGAGATCGCGTTCCAGGTCCGCTATTCGGCGCTTATACGCCGCGGCTTCCTCAGCCCGCATCTGCTCGATGTGGATCCGCTCGCGCCGCTCGATCTCGAGGTTGGCGTCCGTGTCGCGCCGCAGGCGTTCGGACTTCTCGAGTTCGATGTCCGTCTCGCCGCTCCTGGCCCGGATCACTTCCAGATCGGCGCGGAGTTTCGCCATCTCCTTGGCGAGTTCCGACCGGTCCTTCTGGGCGGCGGAGGCCGCCGCCGCGTGCTCGGCCTTCAGCGAGGCCGTCAGCTCCTCGTGCTTCTTCGCCGCCGCCTCGGCGGCCGCGGCCGCCGCGTCCTTCTCGGCCTGCAGCAGGTCGGCGAGCCGCTGGGTCTCCGCCGCGTGCTCCTGCGCCTGATCCTTCGCCTGGCGCAGCTCGGTCTGCGCCTCGTCGATGCCCAGCCGCGCCTGGGCGTCCGCCACGGCCTGCGTGCCGAGCGCGCTCATCAGGGCGCTGGGATCGGCGTGCAGCCGCGCATGCCGCTGCAGTTTGGCCTTCGCCTTCGCCTCGCGGGCCGCGATGCGCTGGATGGAGGTGTCCCGGGCGTTGTGTTCCTTGAGGATCCTCAGCTTGTCCGAGACCCGGAGATAGCGCTCGAAGTGCCGGTTGGCGTCCAGATCGGACAGCGTCGAGCCGTCCGCCGAGGCCAGGCCCAGCCGGATGCCGATCTCGCGGGGGGTGAAGCGCCACCGGACCTTCTCCAGCGGCTTGCCCTCCTGCTCGGCCAACCGCTTGCGCGCCTTGAGCCACAGGTCGAGCAGGTCCAGCGTCCACAGGACGGCGATGACCACCGCGACCAGGAGGCGGAACAGGCCCTCGCGGAAGCCCGAGGAGTCGCTGGCCGACATGCCGCCGGAGGAGATGGCCAGGATCCACAGCATCACGGCGTAGATGAGCCAGTTGCCGGCCTCCTCGGCCTTCTCCAGCGCCTTGAGGCCGAAGGCGAGGATCAGGATCTCCAGGAACGGGAACATGACGATCTTGTACGCCAGCGACATGTGCATCACGTCGCCGAAGAAGTGCCACATGCCCGAGGCCTGGACCATGGTCGCCATCAGCGTGCCGAGGGCGACGAGCCCGCGGACCTTGACCGACCGGTCCTTCCCGTGGAGTTTCCAGGCGAGCAGTCCCACCAGGGCGAGGACGATCGCGACGGCCACGCCGCCGGCGACCGTCGAGGGCACCGGGTGCTTGTCCGCCCAGGACCGGACGTGCTGCCAGCTCATGCCGCCCCCCTGGTCGCGGAATCCGTTTTTCACGCGGCAAGCGTAGGGGGCGTCGTCTTTTCGCGGTAGCCGGGACCAGAATCAGGGAACGCCCATCCGCCTCACGTGGGGCGGGTCCTGATATGCGGAAGCGGCGCGGCTCCTCTTGAGGAGAGCCGCGCCGCTTCCTTCCTTCACTAGGCGGCCTTCGGAGCCCGGGTCGGGTCGTCGACTGTCGGCCAGGCGCCCTCGCGCCGTGCCTGCTTGGCATCCTCGACGAACTCGCGGGTGAACATCGCCGCGAGCATCGCCACGCCGCCGCGCGCCACGCGCACCTCGCTGCTGTGGACCCGGCCGGTGAGCCGCACGCGGCGGACGTCGGCGGCCGCTTCGGCGCCCTTGGCCCGGCGCTGTTGACCGACGCCGTCCTTCACCTTGCCGCTGCCGCTCCAGGCGATGTCCTCCTGCTCGACGACCGCGTCGTCGGGCAGGAGCAGCTTCACCATCGCGCGGTCCAGGTCGAGGTCCACGACCAACTCGCCGGCCGGCAGCCGCGGCGAGCGCAGGTCCAGCACGACCGAGCCGCGGCGGGCCCGGACCTCGAAGCGGTCGGCGTCGGTCCAGGTGCCGAGGCGCTTGATGGCGATGTGGTCGGCGTGCAGGCGGACCGGCTCGGCGGCCGCGGCGGCGACGGTGCGGGTGGTGGCGGCGGTGGAGATCGGGGTGGTCATTTCTGCTCCTCGGGGTCTGCCCTCTGATTCGCCCTTGTCGCGAACTCGAGGGACCGGGGTGGTCGGTGCCGGTGTTGTGCTGTGCTGATGCCTTGATAGTGTCACTGACACTAGTCTTCTGTCAACTAGAGTTGCTACAACTAGTCTCCCGATGGCTATGATGAACGCATGGCAGCAGCCCAGCACTCCCCAAAAGCCCAGCACTCCGCGGCCGGCGCGACGCGCCGCTCCCCCTTGGCCCTCGCGGTCCTCGCCCTGCTCGGCTACAAGCCGCTGCACCCGTACGGCGTGCAGCGGCTGCTCAAGGAATGGGGCAAGGAGAACGTCGTCAACGTCGGGCAGCGGGCGAGCCTGTACAAGACGATGGAGCGGCTGACGGCGGCCGGGCTGATCGCGGTCCGCGAGACCGAGCGCGACCAGCAGTACCCGGAGCGGACCGTCTACGAGCTCACCGACGCCGGGCGCGAGGCCGCGCGGGCGTGGATCGACGACATCGTGCGGGTGCCGCGGCCGGAGTACCCGGAGTTCCCGGCCGCGCTGTCGTTCCTGATGATGCTGGAGCCGGACGTGGTGCTGGCAGCGCTGCGCGAGCGGCGTGACACCGTCGCGAAGACGCTGGCCGCCGCGAAGCGGGGCATGGAGGACTCCCGGCAGTACGGGCTGCCGAAGGTGACGCTCCTGGACGACGCGTATCTGGTCGCGATCACCGAGGCCGAGCTGCGGTGGATCGAGGGCGTCGTCGCGGAGTTGGAGAACGGCGAGCTGAGCTGGAGCCTGGAGGAGCTGCAGCCGTTCGACGAGACCGACACCGAGGCGGCGGCCGGCCCGGCGGACACGGCCGGCGCGGCCGGCACGGCCCCCGAGGCGGCCGGAGCCTGACCGCTCAGGCGGTGCCCGGCACGGAGGCCGGGCTCCGTCTCACTTCCGGAGCGGCTTGTCCCCGGAGCGCGCCGGCAGCACCCGGTCCAGGGTCTCGGCCAGCTTCGCGGCCTGCGTCGCGGTCATGACCTGGCGCATCTGCCCGAAGACCGACGGGAACTGCTCCGGCATCAGGATGGTCACGCCGTCCAGGAAGCGCGGGGTCGGCCGCAGCTCCTTGGCGTGCACCACCAGGACCGGCTCCACCTTCACCCCGCGCGGCAGGTTCGGCCGCAGCGCCGAGGTGAGGTTCTGGGCCTCCAGGTCTAATCGCTTGAGCATGGCCTCGCGGTTGTCCATGCCGACGAACAGCTTGTCGCCGATCATCTGGGCCTTCGGGCCGGAGAGCCAGTTCTTGGAGTCCAGCAGGAAGACCCCGGCCGGGCCGATGAGCAGATGCTCGATGTCGACCGGCGGGATGCCGTTGACCGTGCCGGAGGCCAGCCGGCGGTCGTGCAGGGCGGTGAAGCCCTGGAACCTCAAAGGTTTGATCGCCTTCGCGGTGGCGGCCTCCCCGGAGGCGCGCCGGCCGGCCACGCTCACGTGGTCGGGCTTGGTGTAGGCCAGGTCGGCCAGGGCGGCGAGCACCAAGGCCGCGAAGCCCACGCCGAAATAGGCGTGGCGGGTCATCGCGGACGCGACGACTCCGCACACGACGGTGACAGGAAGGGCCCACCACAGGGAGTCTTTGATGCGTTTCCTGCGTTGAGCGGCCCAAGCCGACTGGACGCTGGTGTTGACCGCCCTAAGACTGCTCCCCGCCGCGGCCCTCGTCGGCTTCAATTCTCTGAACGCCACTGAAGACCACTCTCCTCGTCACCGACCGTACTCCGATCTGCATGCCCGGCGCAGAGGTATTCAATTACGGCGGCACCTTGGCGAACAGACCCCGCCGCCGATGTGTACCTACAAGCCACATTGTCGTTAGCCTGGCCTGCATGACGCCGCCGCCGCCCGAAGTCGACCCCTTGGCCATGACCCTGGAGATCGACGACACGATGGACCTGACCCTCGACGCCACGGTCGGGATCAACGGACCCGTGCCCGCCGGGCCGGTCTACGTCACGGGCGACGTGCACGGCTGCGCGGAGCAGTTGCAGGCTTCGTTGTTCCGCAGCGGGATCACCGACATCGACGGCGAGTGGGCCGCCGGGTCGGCCTGGCTGTGGTTCCTCGGCGACCTGTTCGACCGCGGGCCCGACGGCATCGGCGTCATCGACACGGTGATGCGGCTGCAGAAGCAGGCCCCGGAGCACGGCGGCCGGGTCGACTGCCTGCTCGGCAACCACGAGGTCATGCTGCTGGCGTCCTACCGGCTGACCGGCCCCGGGGCGGACAAGTTCCAGGAGCGGTGGCTGGGCAACGGCGGCCAGCCCAAGGATCTGCGGGCGCTGACCGAGGAGCACGCTCAGTGGCTGGAATCGCTTCCGGCCATGGCGCTGGTGGACGACCACCTGCTGATCCACTCCGACACGGTGACCTACCGCGAGCTCGGCGGCGACATCGCCACGGTGAACGCCACGGTGCAGGCGGTGCTGCGCGAGTACACGGACCTGGAGGCCTGGGACCGGCTCACGCACCTGGTGACCGCGCGGTTCGCGTTCGCCGACGACGGGACCAACGCGCTGGAGTTCCTGGCCGAGTACGGCGGTTCCCAGATCGTGCACGGGCACTCGCCGATCCCGCTGGTGTTCGACATCCCGGCCGAGGACATCACCGGGCCGATGATCTACGCCGAGGGCCGGGCGGTGAACATGGACACCGGGACGTTCCTCGGGGGGCCCTGCCTGATCAGCCCGCTGCCTTCGATACCGCCGCGCCCGCAGGGCTGAGACCCGGGGGCGCGACACCGCCCCCACTCCCGCTCCCGGCGCTTCCCGCCCGACCGCGGACGCTTGGTCCCGGACGCTTGGTCCCGGACGCCCCGCCGCGGACGCCCCGTTCCTGACACCCGGCTGCGGACACCCTCCCGACGCCCGACGCCCCACCGGCCCGGTGACCTGTCCCCCCGGCGGCGGCGAGTCTCCCCGGCCCGGGCCGTACCCGGCGCCAGTATGGGCGTTATGCGCAGATTCCTGACATCCCGCGGGGTCCCGGCATGCGCGGGCCTCGGCCTGACGGCTGTCGCCGCCGCCGCACTGCTGGCCGGCTGCTCCTCCGCCTCCAAGACCGACCCCTACAAGATCGGCACCCTGCCCGCCGCCGACGTCGTGGCCAAGGGTCATACGGCCGGGCACTGGACCCGCGACGGCGGCACGCTGGAGCTGGTCGGGACGGTGACGCCGGACAGCGCGGCGCAGTTCGCCACCGCGCTCGGCTCGGCCGCGGCCACCACCGTCCGCGTCACGGTCACCGGCGGCGACCTCGCCTCGGGCCTGGCGATCGGCCGCACCATCCACGACCGCAAGCTGAACCTGCTGATCGACGGCGCGTGCGCGGGCCCGTGCGCGGACTACTGGTTCCCGGCCGCCGCGAACCGCCGCAGCACCGGCTCGGGCTCCTGGCTCGGCTACGTGCCGGACCTGAGCGAGAGCGGCACCGCGACGGCGCAGCAGCAGACCGCCGAGGCGAAGCTGTACACGGACTCGGGCCTGGACGCCGCGAAGTTCCACGCGGCCCTGGACGGCCAGCTGCGCGAGGTGCCCGGCGGCAGTGCCGCACCGGGCGCGGCGATGTGGATGCCGGCCCGGACGGATCTCAAGGCACTGGGCTACTCGGGCGACGCGGTGAAGGACCTGTGGCTGCCGCCGAACCTGGCCTCGGCGAACGCGCAGGCGCGGGCGTGGCAGCAGGTGGTGGCGTACCAGAACACGCTGGTGGGCCTGCCTCCGGTGCCGGCGAAGGGGGCTCCGGCGCCGGCGGCACCGGCTTCCGGGGCGCCGGCTTCGGGCGCTCCGGCGGCGCCCGCGACGGCGACGCCTTCGAAGAAGGGCTAGACCTTCCCGACCGCCGCCTGCGCCAGCGCCTTGGCGTCGTCCGAGGCGCTGGCGTAGCTGTCGGCGTGGATGACCGCGATGTTCAGATCGAAGCCGTTCTTGTACACGTCGATCACGCCGGGGGTCTGGCTGCTCTTGTAGGCCTCGTCGCCGATGCCGGGGATGGCGGTGACGGTGTTCGCCGGAATGGTCGCCCGGAAGGCGTCGAACCCGGACTTGGTCACCCCGGTCAGCGAGATGGTCACCATGGAGGGGTGGCCGGCGTTGTAAGCACAGCTCCGGCCGCCGCTGTTGGACGCTATGGCGCCGGACTTCGCGCCGTCCGGCAGGTGCCCGATCTGGGCCACCTGGTCCGCCGAGATCAGCCCGCACGGGTCCGGCACGCCCGGGACCACGAAGCCCTGCGCGCTGCCCGTCGCGTCGCCGGCCGCGGCCGAGGAACTCGACGCGACCGGCTCCAGCGGCGGCGGAGTGGAGTCACCGCCGCAGCCGGAGAGCGTCACGGACAGGGTCACGGCGAGCGCTGCGGCAGCTAGGAGTGCCGACCGGGTACCGATCGCCGACCGAATATCGATCGCGGACTTGGTACCGATCGCGGGCCTGGGGCTTGGCATGGGGACTACAGTAGCCGCGGCTTCTCGGAGCCATGCCGCGATCGCGGCCCGCGCGACGGGGCCCCGGACCGCGCGACTCGGCCCCGTCACTCCCCGGTGACGCCGTCGATCGCCTCCCGCAGCAGGTCGGCGTGCCCCAGGTGGCGCGCGTACTCCTCGATCATGTGCAGATAGACCCACCGCAGCGTCAGCGTGTGCCGGCGCCCCTCGAACATCTCGTCGAGCCCGCGCCGCACGCACGCCTGCCGAGACAGCTCGATCTCCTCCCGGAACACCGCGAAGTCGGCCTCGGCGCTTTCCGCGGTGCCGTTGTGGAAGTCGCCGTCGGGGTCGTCCTCGGTCGTGAAGATCTCCTCCAGCCCCTTCTGGCCCAGGAACTGAATCCGGAACCACCAGCGCTCCACCAGCGCCATGTGCCGGACCAGCCCCAGCAGCGACAGTTCGGTACTGGGCACCGGCCGCGAGGCCAATTGCTCACCGGTGAGCCCGCCGCACTTCCAGAGCAGGCTCTCCCGATGCCAGTCCAGGAAGCGTTCCAGGCTCTCGCGCTCGGCGTCGGACGGTTCGTTCTCCTGCCGCTCGAAGATCGGCGCGGTCCAGGCGGAAGGCGAAGATGATGATGAAGACATGCCCCCCAGCGTCCCGGTCTTCGGGCCTGTCTGGCAACGCTGCGAGGAAACCCGTGTATGGTAGGTCACCGTCGGCACATCACAGGGCCCGCATATATCGCATCATCTCCGGTATATGCGGGCCCTGTTTGCGTGCGGGCTGCTCCCAGCCGCGCTCAGTCCACGAGCGGCAGGTAGACCTGCGCGCCGGAAGCGAGGAACTCTTCCGACTTCGCCTGCATCCCGGCGTTGATTTCGGCGTCGCTGGCACCCTCGGCACCGGCACCGGCACTCATGTCGTCGCCGTACTTCTCGGCGATGTTCCGGCTGATCTTCATCGAGCAGAAGTGCGGACCGCACATCGAGCAGAAGTGCGCGGTCTTCGCCGGGGCGGCCGGCAGCGTCTCGTCGTGGTACGCGCGCGCCGTGTCGGGGTCCAGGGCCAGGTTGAACTGGTCCTCCCAGCGGAACTCGAAGCGGGCGTCGGACAGGGCGTCGTCCCAGCGCTGCGCGCCCTCGTGGCCCTTGGCCAGGTCGGAGGCGTGCGCGGCGATCTTGTAGGCGATCAGGCCCTGCTTCACGTCGTCGCGGTTGGGCAGGCCCAGGTGCTCCTTCGGGGTGACGTAGCAGAGCATCGCGGTGCCGTACCAGCCGATCATCGCCGCGCCGATGGCGGAGGTGATGTGGTCGTAGCCGGGCGCGATGTCGGTGGTGAGGGGGCCGAGGGTGTAGAACGGCGCCTCGTCGCAGAGCTCCATCTGGAGTTCCACGTTCTCCTTGATCTTGTGCATCGGGACGTGGCCGGGGCCCTCGATCATCACCTGGACGCCGAGCTCCCGCGCGATCTTCGACAGCTCGCCGAGGGTGGTGAGCTCGGCGAACTGGGCCGCGTCGTTGGCGTCGTAGATCGAGCCGGGGCGCAGGCCGTCGCCGAGGGAGTACGTGACGTCGTACCGCGCCAGGATCTCCGTCAGCTCCCTGAAGTTCGTGTAGAGGAAGTTCTCCTCGTGGTGCGCCAGGCACCAGGCGGCCATGATCGAACCGCCGCGCGAGACGATGCCGGTCTTGCGGTTCGCGGTCAGCGGCACGTAGCGCAGCAGCACGCCGGCGTGGATCGTCATGTAGTCCACGCCCTGCTCGCACTGCTCGATCACGGTGTCCCGGAACACCTCCCACGACAGGTCCTCGGCCTTGCCGTTCACCTTCTCCAGCGCCTGGTAGATCGGCACGGTGCCGATCGGGACCGGGCTGTTGCGCAGGATCCACTCGCGCGTGGTGTGGATGTTGCGGCCGGTGGACAGGTCCATGACGGTGTCGGCGCCCCAGCGCGTGGCCCACACCATCTTGTCCACCTCCTCCTCGATGGACGAGGCGACCGAGGAGTTGCCGATGTTGGCGTTCACCTTGGTCAGGAAGTGGCGGCCGATGATCATCGGCTCGGCCTCGGGGTGGTTCACGTTCGCCGGGATCACCGCGCGGCCCCGCGCCACCTCGTCCCGCACGAACTCGGCGCTGACGCCCTCGCGCACCGCGATGTACTCCATCTCGGCGGTGACCTCGCCGCGCCGCGCGTACGCGAGCTGGGTGACCGCGCCGCGGCCCTCGGCCCCGCGCACCGGCATCCGGCCGCCCGAGAACACCGCGTCGAGGTTGCGCAGGTCCTCGGACTTCAGGCCGTCGTCGGTCGGCTGCCAGGTGCGGCCCTCGTACTGCTCGGTGTCGCCGCGCTCGGCGATCCACGGAGCGCGCAGCGCCGGCAGGCCGAAGCGGACGTCGGTGCGCACCTCGGGGTCGGTGTAGGGCCCCGAGGTGTCGTACAGGACGACGGAGTCGCCGTTGGTCAGCGCGATCGAGCGCATCGGCACGCGCAGGTCCGCGCGCGCAGTGGACGACAGGTACGTCTTGCTCGAAGCGGAAGATGCGGGAGAAGCGGGAGAAGCGGAGTTCTCGGTGGATTCAGACGATGCGGACACGTCATTGACAGCCGTCATGGCGGCGCTCCCTACGTCGGCATTACCCGGACAGGTTCGGCGGTCGACGGCACCAGCCGTCCTCTCAGCCCGGTTCGCCCGAGCTCCCGCGTGTATGTGGTTTCACCGACACCGTAGCGCGCGTACCGTGATCCGCGTCAATGCCAGGGGACGGGAGCGCCGATGATCGGCAAGCAGGGCCGGGTGACGGGGCGCATCGCGCCGGGGCTCGTCGGCGAGGTGATGGTGGAGATCCGCGGCGGGAGCGAGGCGTTCCACGCGTACGCGATGACGCCCGGGACGGAGATCGCGAAGGACGCGCTCGTGGTCGTCGTGGAGTACCAGGCGCCGCGCACGGTGTACGTGGAGCAGCTGCTGTAGCCGCGCGAATCAGGCCCTTGTGGTTATCGAATATCGATGGCATCGTTTCTCGATACCATCGACTTTCGATATGGGGGAGCGATCGTGGAAGGTGTCGCGAAGAAGAGGGCGTCCGGACTCAGGGATCCGCTGAATCTCTTGACGACGCTCAGCGGGATGGCGCTGTATCTGCTCGTCGGCGGATTCCTCTTGACCGTTTGCTTGACGCCTTTCGGCAAGGGCAGCATCTTCGGGTACGGGCATGATGTCGTCGCCTGCGTGGCCACCGGCGACATGGGGATGACCAGCGACAGCGGAAACTGGCTGCTCCGTCCGCACGCCGGGGTCACAGTGGTCCCCACCCATATCAACCTGTGCGCAAACAGCCCCTCCGCGGCGCAGCGCTGGTGGTACACGATGGAGAACCTACCTGGATGGCTGACGCTGATCACGGTGGTCCTGGTCACCCATCTGGTGCTTCAGCACGCCCGGGGCCAGGGCCCGTACTCCCCGGGCTTCGTGGCCAGACTCCGTTTTCTCGGGTGGTTCCTGCTGGCCGATTCCGTGCTCAATCCGGCCATCGCGACCTACGCCTCGCACCGGCTGTGGGCCACCCTGGCCGACGGCCCCGTCGATCACCCGTGGCGGCCCGGCTGGACCGCCCTGTTCGCCGGGATAGCCTTGCTGTCCCTGGCGCAAGTACTGGCCGTCGGCACCGCGATGCGAGAAGACCTGGAGGGCCTGGTCTGATGCCGCCGGACAACGGCGAGATCCACTTCATCGGCGTGCACCTGGACCGGCTGTTGGAACAGCGGGGCCTGACGCTCACCGAACTCGCCGACCGCGTCGGGGTCACCGTCGTGAACCTCTCGGTGCTGAAGAACGGCCGCGCGAAGGCCATCCGTTTCAGCACCCTGACGGCCTTGTGCCGGGAGCTCGGGTGCCAGCCCGGCGACCTGCTCAGCTACCGGCCCGACCAGGGCGAGGTGAATGCGTGAGGCATGCATGTTCCGCGTGTGAGCACTCTGTGAGAAACGCAAGCGCGATGCAAACGCCCAAGCCGTTCTGACGTGCTCCCGCCGGGAGTAGAACATCCTTGGCACTCCGCAGGGTACGGAGGCCGCACGGGAAGGATGTGAACGGTGTCCAGTGCCGTTCCGTACGTCGTCATCGGGGGAGTTGTACTCCTTGCTGCACTGCTCATTCTCCTGTTCAAGGCCATGTGGCGGGTGGCCGAGCCGAACCAGGCGCTGATCGTCTCCGGACGGCGGCACCGGGGCGCGGGCAACGAGGGTCTCGGGTTCCGCATCGTCACCGGCGGCGGCAGCTTCGTGCTGCCGGGCGTCCAGGTGGTCCGGCGGCTCTCGCTGGACTTGAACGAGTCCGGGCTGGAAGTCGAGTGCGTGACCCGGCAGGGAATCCCCCTGCACGTCAAGGGAGTCGTGATCTTCAAGGTCGGGGACGACCACGCCTCGATCGCCAACGCCGCGCGCCGGTTCCTGGACCAGCAGGCCCAGATGAGCGTGCGGGTCCACAACATCTTCGCCGGCCATCTGCGCTCCATCGTCGGCAACCTGACCGTCGAGGAGATGATCCGCGAGCGGGAGCGGCTCACCGAGCAGACCCGGGCCACCAGCGGCACCGAGATGCAGAAGCTCGGCCTGATCATCGACTCCCTGCAGATCCAGGAGATCGACGACCCGACCGGGTACATCAAGGCCCTGTCTGCGCCGCACGCCGCCGCGGTCACCCGCGACGCCCGCATCGCGCAGGCCGCCGCCGACCAGAGCGCCACCGAGGCCGAAGCCGAGGCCAACGCCCGCAAGGCCGAGGCGATGCGCAAGGCCAGCATCCAGCAGGCCGGCTACCAGGCCGAGGTGGAGGAGGCGCAGGCCCGCGCGCGCCAGGCCGGCCCGCTGGCCGACGCGCAGGCCCGGCAGGACGTCGTGGTCCAGGAGACCCGCGTCGCCGAGCTGGAGGCCCAGCGCAAGGAGCAGCAGCTGCAGGTCGAGGTCCGCAAGCCGGCCGACGCCCGGGCCTACGAGACCGTGACCGTGGCCCAGGCCGAGCGCGAGGCGAAGATCCACGAGGCCGAGGCCCACGCCCGCGAGACCGAGCTGCGCGCCGCGGCCGAGGCCACCCGGGTCAAGGCCGCGGCCGAGGCCGAGTCCCAGGCCAAGCGCGCCCTGGGCCAGGCGTCCGCGGACGCCGCGCAGGCCCAGGCCCTCGCCGACGCCGAGGCCCGCCGCGCCCGCGGCCTGGCCGAGGCGGACGCCCGCCGGGCCGAGGGCCTGGCCGAGGCGGAGTCCCGCAAGGCGCGCGGCCTGGCCGAGGCCGACGCCACCAAGGCCCTCGGCCTGGCCGAGGCCGAGGCGATCAAGGCCCGCGGCGAGGCGCTGGCCGAGCACCAGGAGGCGGTCATCACCCAGCAGCTGGTCTCGCAGCTGCCGATGGTGGTCGCGGCCGGCGCCAAGTCCTTCGAGAACGTCGAGCACATGGTGCTCCTCAACGGCGCCGACGGCGTGACCGACGTCTTCAGCAAGGCCCTGACGATGGGCGGCACGGGCCTGGGCCTGGCCCGCCAGATGCTGGCGACGATGGGGGACCAGGCGCTGCGCCGGGAGCTTCCGCGGCAGAACGGAAAGGCCGCCGGCCCCGACCAGGGCACGAAGGAGAGCGTCGAGGTCGCGGAGTAACGGCGCGCGAAAACGGGGGTGGGCCCGGCGGATTCACTTCCGCCGGGTCCATTCGTCCCGCCAGCCCTTGGCGCCCTCAAGCCCGCCGCCTGGATTCCACAGGATGTCCGCGACGAGCATCGCCCTCGACCTGAGCGCGAGGAGCCCAGAGCCGACCCGTCACGGACAGCTCGTCTGACCAGCCCTCGCTGGACAGCTCCGTGACGGGTGGCTGTGGGGCCGGACCGAGGCGGACGTACATGAGCCGATTGAGCACCGGACCCCGTCGTTGCTCGCCCGAATGCCATCGCAACAGCTGTCCGAGTCGACCAAACACCTGGTCAGCCCCATGCGATTCGCCCAGCACCGCTGCCGCGTCATCGGGATCGGCCAGCTCTGGGAACAGCCACGAGGCGCTTCCCCCGGCAAGGAGCACACGGCGCCCATCGGAACGTCGACTCGACAGGCCGGCGACACCAGGCATCTCAGACCTCGATCACAGCGCAACGCCGCAAGATCAGCCAGCCGCTCCATACAAGGCGAAGGTTTTCAGATACGGCACCGGCCCACGTAGCCCGGCGCGGTCGCGCACCGGCGGGATCGCGTGGTGGATCACCGGTTGGATCACGAGTCGGATCATCAGCGGATCAGCCCCCTGATACCGCGCGCCACGACGAACGCGGGCTCAGGCGATCCGGGGGAGTAAAAGTCCTGCCAGAGGGAAGGAACGAAGGTGAGACCCGCGACCGCGGGTCTCACCAGTTTCCCGGACTCGCCGCCTCGGGGTTCCCCGAGTGATTTCCCCGAGTCATTCCCCCGAGTCATTCCCCCGAGTCACGGCAGGCCCGTTCGTCACACCGGTCGCGCTGGGCACTTCGCGTCCCGGCGTTGTCACCGGCCGGCGGGCCGGCGGGCCTTCTCTAGTACAGGCCCTTGCGCTGCTTGTCGCGGAGCTTCTTGCGGCGGTAGGCCGGGATCTCCATCATGACCTTGTTGTAACCCCAGTACAGCGCGCCGGCCGCGACGACCACGAGGGCGAGCGTCAACAGCGAGCCCAGGATGACGTGGACGATCGTGGTGATCACCCAGAACGCGAGGATGGCGCCCGCAATCGGGAGTGCCACCCACTTGAGCCAGACGGGCATTGCGACCCCACCTTGTCCTTGTCGTTTTCTCCAGCAACCTGGTTTCCTGTACCACTCAACGTCGGGACCCAGGCTTCCAGTTCCCAGGTAACCACGCGATATGTCGCGTTGGCAAGATGCTTCCGGCACCCCTGTTCGGCGCGGTCCGGCGGGCGGCGGGGCGCGCGGGGCGGGTGTGACGGAAGCGACGTGAGTTGCTTTTGAGGATGTTGAGATACCCGGGACCCGTGTGGCTCAATGTGCTGATGTGCGAACAGTGCACTGATGTGCGCGGCCCGGCGGGGTCGCGCCGCGGGTGCGGACACGAAAAAAGACCCCTGCAATCCTTCGGGCCCGGCGCTGGTGCGCCGGGCCCTCCTAGCAGGGATCTTGCCGATTCTCGCCGAGCGTGAGCAGGGTGGCTCAGCGCGCGGTCTTCTTGGCCGTCTTCTTGGCGGTCTTCTTCGCGGCCGCCTTCTTCACGGTCTTCTTGGCGGCGGCCTTCTTGGCCGGGGCGGCCTTGGCCGCCGCGGTCTTCTTGGCCGGAGCCTTCTTCGCGACCTTCTTCGCCGTGGTCCGCACCGCCCGCTTCACCGGCTTCGGAGCGGCCTCCTCCTTGGTGAAGGGGGCACGCGCCTGGTCCAGCAGCTTGGCGAACGTGGCCTGGTCCTTGACCGCCATGGTGCCGGCCAGGGTCTTCTCCACGGCCAGCACCTCCTTGTCGGCCTTGGCCAGGATCCGCTTGCCGGCCGTGGTGATCGTGGTCTCCATGGCGCGACCCTGACCGGGCACCGAGCGGCGCTCGATGTAGCCCTTGAGGGTCAGGTTGCCCAGGACCGTGGTCATCGTCTGAGGGGTGACCAGACAACGTCGGGCCAGCTCCGCTCCGCTGATGCCGGGCTCGTCATTGATGACGAGCAGGGCCGTGTACTGGGGGACCGTCACGCCCATCGGCCGAAGCACGGCGTCCTTGGCCCCGCTGAGTTCCTGTTCGAGGCTCTTGACCTTGTGGCCGAGCCGCTGTTCCACCGCAGTCATGGTGTGAGCATATCCGGCAAAACCCTTCATGAACCAATTCAGGGCCGTTCGTGGGATACCGACCCTGATAGCCAGGCGTGAAACCAGCCTTCTGCATCCGCCGATCAGGCGACATCAGTGGACGATGACGGAATCCAGTCACCGTCTGCTTGCCAGAGTACGGGTACACGGGAATTTGCGGAGCACCGGTGGTCGATTTCTTAGAAAGCTGTGACCTCGGCAAGCCCGGCGAGTCCTCTCGAAGTCCTCTTACGCAACAGTGAGCGCATCAAGGAACGCGGAGGGTGTCCGGCGGGCCCCACCGAAGTGGCTTTCTCCTTCCGTTCTTGAGGAAGAACGGCTCCGTGTCAACCCCTCGACTCCCGATATGGGACCGTGCGAGCATGCCGCGGTGAAGAAGCTGCTGCTGAAGATCGGTATCAACGGGATCGCGCTGTGGGTCACCACGCTGGTGGTGTCCGGCGTGAAGATCGTGGTCGACCCGAACGCCCCGGACGCCACCAAGCAGAAGGTGCTCACCGTGCTGATCGTCGCGGTGATCTTCGCCGCGGTGAACACTCTGGTGAAGCCGCTGGTGCAGATAGCCACGTTCGGGTTGTTCATCCTGACCCTCGGGCTCATCACCTTCGTGATCAACGCGCTCATGCTGTTGCTCACCTCCAAGATCTGCGAGCACTACCAGGTCCGCTTCCACGTCGACGGATTCCTGTCGGCGCTGATCGGCGCGCTGGTGATCACCGTGGTCTCCATCGCCCTGCACGCGATGCTGCCGGACGAGGCGAAGCGCTGAGCCCGGCAGGGGCCCGCGATCAGGCATACCGGCGCCCCGTTTCGCCATAATCGCTGAAAACTCCTGGACACAAACCGGGGTGGTTCGGACTTACTCCGCCGGCAGAGCCGTCACCTGCGGCTACGATCGCCATATGGCGAGTACTGTCGCGGACCGCGTGGCCGCCCTGCTGAACAGGGCCGTGCTCGGCGTGGCCGCCATCGGAGGCGGCTCCTTCGGGAAGACGTACCGCATACAGTTCTTCAGCGGCGGAGCGGCGTTCGTCAAGACCCTGGAGCACGCGGAGAAGGTCGCAGGTCCCGGCTATTTCGACGCCGAGGCCGCGGGCCTGCGCTGGCTGCGCGAAGCGGTCGGCGCCGACGGGGCCTCCGGCGGGGTGCGCGTCCCGGAAGTCCTGGGCGTCGCCGAGGACATCCTGGTCACCTCCTGGATCGCCCCGGGCCGCCCGACCCCCGACGGCGCCGAGGAGTTCGGCCGCCGCCTGGCCTCCCTGCACGCCCGGGGCGCGCACAGCTTCGGCGCCGAATGGCAGGGCTACATCGCGGTCCTGCCGCTGGACAACGCCGGCGACGAGGACTGGGCCACTTTCTATGCGCGGCGCCGGGTGCTCCCCTACGTCCGCATGGCCCGCGACCGGGGCCACCTGGACTCCGAGGGCGCACAGGTGATCGAGGAGGTCTGCACCCGCATCGACTTCCTGGCCGGCGAGGAGGAACGTCCCTCCCGCATCCACGGCGACGCCTGGAGCGGCAACATCCTGTGGGACGGCCGCGGCGAGGGCTGGTTCATCGACCCGGCCGCGCACGGCGGCCACCGCGAGACGGACCTGGCGATGCTGGCCCTGTTCCCGCCCCCGTATCTGGACCGGATCATCGCGGCCTACGACGAGGTCCACCCGCTGGCCGACGGATGGCAGGAGCGGGTGCCGCTGCACCAGCTGCATCCGCTGCTGGTGCACGCGGCGCTGTACGGGTCGGACTACGGGGCCCGGGCGGCTTCGGTGGCCCGGGAGTTGGCGGAGCGGCTGCGGTAGGGCGGATCGCCCTACGAGCCCCCGTTTCCGTTCTCGCTCCCGTTCTCGCTCCCGTTCCCAGAAGTCTCAGCCGTCTCAGCCGTCGCGTTTTCGAGCTCTGGCGCCGCCGCCACGATCCCCAGCGTCGCGGCCTCGACCGCCGAGAACGGTCCTGAGAAAGGCCCCGGGAAGGCCCCTGGGACGCCCGCACCGCTCCTGGGGCCCGCCACCGCACCTCGTCGTACCCGAAGACCCCTGACCGGCTCGTGGCGCCGTCTGCGGGCAGCCAGCAGGCACACCACGCCGACGGCCAGCGTCGCCGGCGCCACCAACTCGCCCCACGGCCGTACGGCCGCTGACAGGGTGCGGACGGTGGCCTGGTGCCCCGCGCGGCCGAGGGCGACTCCGATCTCGTAGTCGCGGAACCAGCCTCCGGGCAGGGACAGGTCGGCGGTCAGGGTGCGGCGGGCGCCGACGGGCAGCGGGCCGCCGGTCCAGGCCAGCGGGTAGCGGCCGACCTGCTTGCCGCCGCGTGACACCGTCAGCACGACCCCCGGATCCGGGGCGGGGCCGCCGCTGAGGTTGGCGAAGGTGACCGTGACGCGCGCCGAGCCGTCCGCTCCGAGCCGCGTCAGGAACGGCGAGTCGTCGGCCGCCGTGGCCTGCATCAGCTTCGCCGTCCCGGCGTCCGCCGCCGGGGCCGCCTGCGGTAGAAAGCGCAGGCCGGGGATGGTGATCGGGGCGTCGACGGGGTCGGCCGCGGTGCCCGCGAAGGGGGTCACGTGCACAGTGCACGGACAGGGCGTCGGCGGCTCCACCACCTGCAGCGTTTGATGGAACCCGCCGAGGGCGTCCGCCGTCGCGCCGACCGCCGCCGCGATGGCGCAAGAGTTCGACGATCCCCCGATTCCGCATATCTCCACCTGCAGCTGCGCCCCGATCGGGAACCCGCTGCCGGTCACCCTGATGTACTCCCCCAGCTTCGCCGTGCCCTTGGACAGCGCCAGCGTCGGACCGTCGGCGGCCGCATACGTGGCGGGAGCCGTCAGTCCGCCGATCAGCGCCGATGCGACAGCCGCCGCCGCAACCGCACCACCGACCCGCCCGAGGCGCCCGACCTGTCCCAGCCGCCCCAGCCGCCCGAGCCGCCGCCACATCACCGCACTGCTCACCGCACCGCAGCCTTCGACCGCTCGCGCCGAGGCCGCGCCGGAAGCGGCTTCCCCCGCCGCCGCCAGAACACCAGGACCACCACCAGCGCCAGCACCACCAGGGCGACGACCAGCAGGCTGAGCCACGGAATCAGCGTCACCGACACCGCCGCCGTCGATGTCACCGGCGGAGAAGCGGAGTCGTCCGTGACATCCAGATGCAGAGTTCCGATCTCAAAGGGCGGCATGTTCTTCCACGACTGAGAAAAATCGATGCTCTGTCCCGGAAGGATCTGCGGAAGCTGAACGGTCCGGTCTATCAGCGTCCCGAAGATTCCCGTCGCATGCAGATGCGCTTTAGGGGACTCGAGCAAGTTGCCGCTATTAGTCACCGTTGCAGTAACCGCTCCGTCACTGTCACTCACATAGGCCGGGAATGGTGCCGATCCCGCGACTTTCAGGTTGGTGACGGTGAGCCCTCCGACCGCCGGTCCGTCGACATGCACATAGAGCCGCGCCGCGACGACCCGCTTGATGCCGACCTGCACGCTGCCCTGCTGCTGAACGCTCTCCACGGCGACGTCCATGCCGGAAACGCCGCCGACGTGGTCACCGGGGGAGGCGTTCTCGGGAATCGCTATAGAGATCGGCACAACAGTGGAAGTGCGCGCCGGAACCGTGAGCGTGGGGAACGCAGTACGCACCCACGTACCGACCCCCGTCATCGCGTACCCGTGGTCCCGCAGCGCGAACTGGCCGTCCCGAGGGGTGTTGTACCCGTCCGCGCCGTACACGTAGTAGGTGATCGGGTGGTCGGTGTAGTTGGACACCGCGAGGCCGTCCTGCAACGTCGTGCCGGGGCGGCCCTCCAGGATGAAGTACTGGCGCGCATCAGCCGACGAACCCGGCTTCGGCGCGGGCTGCACCCACCAGGAACCGTTCCGGTGCGCGTCGTTGGTGGAACCGGGAGCGGTGGACTTCGGCGCCGGCGGAGTGGGGCTCGGCGTCGGGGCTGCTAAAGCGTTTCCGGTACCGGAGCCGACTGATACTCCGAACAGAAGCGCCGCGGTCAAGAACACCGCCGCCGCGCGGGCGCGGGCCTTGCGACGGACCATGATGTTCTGCCCCACAGCGATCTCCTCGGCAAGTCGCCCGGTGTGGTACTCATGGCTGTGGCTGCCGGTGGGGCGAATGGACCTCGCCCCACCGGCAGCCCCTTGCTTCCCTCAGGTAAGCGCCAGGCGCCTTACTGCAGGGAGATGGTGACGGTGCCGGTGTAGGTGCCTTGCAGCACGTAGGCCGGAACCTTCAGCGTCAGCCCCGCACCGACCAGGAAGTC
>Ga0207671_10000861_pt1 | contig 38444 bp, 42 predicted proteins | sample KBSC24metaG_FD_184352 | JGI IMG/M metagenome (GOLD analysis project Ga0207671, IMG submission 184352) | Corn rhizosphere microbial communities from Kellogg Biological Station, Michigan, USA - KBS C2-4 metaG (SPAdes) (version 2) | ecosystem: Host-associated > Plants > Roots > Rhizosphere > Soil...
GTCGGCGTGATCGTCGCCGAGGTGCGCTGGTCGCTCGGTGGACGGATCGGCTGCGAGCTCGACCGGCCGATCGGCATGGCCGAATATTACGAATTGCTCGCGGCGTTGCTCAAGAACGTTCGCTGAAGGCGGGTTGAGCGGCTGGGTTGTGCTGCCGCTTCACCCTTCTCGTCACCCCGGACTTGTTCCGTGTTCGAGCTTTGTCTTGCCCCCAGCAAGCCAAGATCGTGTCCGGGGGACACGATCTCGCCCGAGCACCAACCCTCCACAACGGAATCCGGCCGTAGTTGCACGTTGGATGCCGGCACAAGGCCGGCATGACGGTTTGGGCTTAGTAGCCCGCCGGCCATTATCCCGATCGCAGCAATTGCACCCCGGCATCCCTTTCAAACAGATAGAGCGCGGTCCGTGCCGCATGGCCGCGCGGTCCGTCGAGCCCGCCGTCGCGATCGATCATCAGCCGGGCGTCGTCATGCGCAGTCTGTTGGAGCGAGGCAAAATGCTCGGGCGTCGCCAGCCGATAACCCTGTTCGCCCGATTGCCGCGTGCCGAGCATCTCGCCAGCCCCGCGCAACCGCAAATCTTCCTCGGCGATACGGAAGCCGTCATTGGTCTCGCGCATGAGCGCCAGGCGCGCGCGCGAGGTTTCGCTCAAGCCATTGCCGCGGATAAGCAAGCAGACAGAGCGCCCTGTCCCCCGCCCCACGCGACCGCGCAACTGGTGCAACTGGGCGAGACCGAACCGGTCGGCATGCTCGATCACGATCAGCGTCGCATTGGGGACGTCGACCCCGACCTCGATCACCGTGGTCGCGACCAGCACGCCGAGATCGCCGCTGGCGAAGCGTGCCATCACAGCGTCCTTCTCGGCAGGTTTCATGCGGCCATGGATCAGTCCGACACGATCCCCGAACCGCGCCTGGAGCGATCCCGCCCGCGCTTCGGCGGCGGCAAGATCCGATTTTTCGCTCTCCTCGACCAACGGGCACACCCAATACGCCTGTCCGCCGCTATCGAGGTGGCGCCCGAGCGCCTCAACGATCTCGCCCAGCCGGTCCTCCGACATCACGCGCGTCTCGATCGGCTGGCGCCCAGGCGGCATCTCGTCGAGCCGGCTGACGTCCATCTCGCCATATTGCGCCAGGGTCAGCGTACGCGGGATCGGCGTCGCGGTCATCGCCAGCAGATGCGGCGCGGCCCCCTTTTCCTGCAGCAGTAGGCGCTGCGCCACCCCGAAGCGATGCTGCTCGTCGACCACCACGAGACCCAGATCGCGATAGGTCACCGCTTCCTGGAAGATTGCATGCGTTCCGACAAGAATGTGGATCGAGCCATCGGCCAATCCCATCAAGGTCGATTCGCGCACCCTGCCCTTGTCGCGGCCGGTCAGCACCGCGACATTGACCGGCAGCCCGGCGAGCATGCGCTGCAGCGTGTCATAATGCTGCCGCGCCAGGATCTCGGTCGGCGCGAGGAAAGCCCCCTGCGCGCCGGCCTCGACCGCCATCAGCAGCGCCATCGTCGCGACCAGGGTCTTGCCCGAGCCGACATCGCCCTGGAGCAGCCGCAGCATCGGTGCCGATTGCGCGAGGTCTCCCTCGATCTCGCGGATCGTCCGCGCCTGGGCGTTGGTCGGCTCATAAGGCAGGTTGAGCATCGCGCGCAGCCGCCCGTCGCCGTTAAGCGCGCGGCCACGCCGGGCGCGGGACGATTGCCGCACCAGCATGAAAGCGAGCTGGTTGGCGAACAATTCGTCATAGGCGAGCCGCGCGCGCGCCTTGTGATCGGCGGGATCGGCATGCGCCCGGGCTAGCGCTTCGCGCCAATCGGGCCATTGATGCTGTGTCTTGACCCCGGGCTCGATCCATTCGGGCAGATCGGGCGCGCGCTCGATCGCCTGATGCGCCATCTGCCCCAGCCGGCGCGAGGTCAGCCCTTCGGACAGCGGATAGATCGCCTCGCGCTCGCGAAACCCCTCGCCAGGATCGGCCAGGTCGGGATGGACGATCTGCAATTCCTGACCATACATTTCGAGCTTGCCCGAAATGCGCTTCGCCTCACCGAGTGGCAGCAATTTCTTCACCCAGCCCGATGAGCCGCCAAAATAGATCAGGCTGACATAATTGCCCTTGGCATCTGTGGCATGGACGCGCGTCGGCCCGCGCGGACTGCTGCTGATGCGGTAATCGACCGGCGTCACGGTGATCGCGATCGTCCGCCCGGCATCGGCCATGTCGAGTTCGTCGCGCGGCACGCGGTCGATGAACCCGGTCGGCAGATGGAACGCGACATCGACCACACGATGCAGCCCCAGCCGGTCGAGCGGCTTGGCGAGCGCCGGTCCCACGCCCTTGAGCGCAGTCACTTCGGCAAAGAGCGGGTTGAGGATATCGGGGCGCATAGCTATCTCGCTCTCCCTAGCCCCAGCCGACTGCGCGTCAAAGCGCTGCCGGCCAATTGTCGTTGGAGACCGATGGACCGCGAGATCCGCCTCAAGCGCCTGCGCTTTCGCGCCTGGCACCGCGGCACCAAGGAAGCCGATCTGATGATCGGCGGATTCTTCGACGCGCACGGCGTGACGTGGAACGATGCCGAGATCGACTGGTTCGAAGCGTTCCTCGAGGAACAGGATGTCGACATCATGGCCTGGGCGATCGGGACGCAGGATGTGCCGACGCAATGGCAAGGCCCGATGATCGACACGATGAAGCAGCTGAATTTCGTGCCGATACAGAAGTAACAAAACACATCGTCACCCCGGACTTATTCCGGGGTCCAACCCTCCACAACGGAATCCAGCCGTTGTTGCGCGTTGGATGCCGGGACAAGCCCGGCATGACGATCGAGGAAACCAATGACCGACCCGCGCAAAATCCTCTCCGCGAAAGCACCTCTAACCCTCGCCGGCGTCCCGGCAGGGTTCCTGCCCGTGCTGCTCGCCGACCTCGCCCGGGCGCAGGCGCCGGGCCGCGTGGTGCTGATCGCGCCCGACGAGGCGGAGATGCGCGCGGTGGCGGCGACTGCGGGGTATTTCGCGCCCGAGCTCGAGATCGTCACCTATCCGGCCTGGGACTGCCTGCCTTATGACCGCGCCAGCCCGACCCTGCGCGTCATGGCCGAACGCCTCGCCGCGCTCCACCGCCTGCAACAAGCGCCCAGCAAGCCGCAGCTGGTCGTCACCACCGCCAATGCCGCGACTCAGCGCACGCTGACGCCGTTCCGAATCCGCCAGCTCGTCGCGCGCCTCGCGCCGGGCGAGCGGATCGGCCGCGACAAATTGGCCGTGTTGCTGTCGGCCAATGGCTATGTGCGCACCGACACGGTCCATGATCAGGGCGAATTCGCGGTGCGCGGCGGCCTGGTCGACTTGTTTCCCAGCGGCGAGGAGCAGGCCCTACGCCTCGACTTTTTCGGCGACGAAATCGAGAGCGTCCGCACCTTCGATGCCGCCGATCAGCGCACGACGGGGCGAGTCGACGGCTTCACCCTGTTGCCGGCATCGGAAGCCCTGCTCGACGAGGAATCGGTCAAGCGCTTCCGCACGCGCTATCGCGAGAAGTTCGGCGCCACCGCGACCGGCGACCCGCTCTATCAGGCGATCAGCGACGGGCGTCGGCTGGCCGGCATGGAACATTGGTTGCCGATGTTCGAAGAGCGGTTGGAAACGCTGTTCGATCATCTCGGCGACGACGCGCTGGTGATCCGCGAATCGGGCGTCACCGCGGCGGCCGAACAGCGCTTCGAGGCCGTATCCGACTATCACGCCAACCGCCTGAGAGCGCAGTCGAGCGATCCCGGCAGCTACCGTCCGCTCGCGCCCAACGCACTCTATCTCCTGCCCGAAGAATGGGCGACGCGGCTCGATCAGGCCAAGGTCCACCTGGCCACGCCGTTCCACGAGCCGGCGAGCGACACCGTCCTCGATTTCGAGGTCGACGGTCCGCGCGACTTCGCGCCCGAACGTGCGAGCGGCGTCAATATCTACGAAGCGGTCGTAGAACATCTCAACAAGCTACGGAAAGACGGCAAGAAACCGATCCTAGCCAGCTATTCGGCCGGGTCGCGCGAACGCCTCGCCGGGCTGCTCAGGGACCACGAGCTGACCGGGCTGAAGCTCGTCGACACCTGGCAGGAGGCGCAGGGCGCCGCGGATCACGGTGTCGCGCTCACGATCCTGCCGCTCGATCACGGTTTCACCGCGCCCGACATCGCCTTGCTCACCGAGCAGGACATGCTCGGCGACCGCCTGGTCCGTCGCAATCGCCGCAAGAAATCGGCCGACGCCTTCCTCGCCGAACTGGCGACGCTCACGCCGGGCGACCTGGTCGTCCATGCCGACCACGGCATCGGTCGGTATGAAGGCCTGACCCAGATCCCGGTGCAGAAGGCGCCGCACGATTGCGTCGCGCTGACTTATGCCGGCGGCGACAAGCTCTACGTTCCGGTCGAGAATCTCGAAGTCCTGAGCCGCTATGGCGGCGACGAAGGCGGCACGCTCGACCGCCTCGGCGGCGAGGCGTGGCAGCGCCGCAAGTCGCGGATGAAGGAGCGTATCCGCGAGATCGCCGGTGAGCTGATCGCGACCGCCGCCCTGCGCGCCTTGCGCCAGGCCGATGTCGCCGAGCCCGATTCGTCGGGCTATCCGGCGTTCGTCGACCGTTTTCCCTATCAGGAAACCGACGATCAGGACCGCGCGATTGCCGAAGCGCTCGAGGATCTGGCATCGGGCAAGCCGATGGACCGGTTGATCGTCGGCGATGTCGGCTTCGGCAAGACCGAGGTCGCGCTGCGCGCCGCGTTCGTTGCGGCGATGGGCGGGATGCAGGTCGCCGTCGTGTGCCCGACCACTCTCCTCGCCCGCCAGCATTACAACAATTTCGTCGCGCGGTTCGAAGGCTTCCCGATCAAGGTTGGCCGCCTCTCGCGGCTGGTCGGTGCCAACGAAGCCAAGGCGGTCAAGGAAGGGCTGACCGACGGCACGATCGACGTCGTCATTGGCACCCACGCGATCCTGGCCAAGGGCATCGAATTCAAGCGCCTCGGCCTCGTCGTCGTCGATGAGGAACAGCGCTTCGGCGTCACTCATAAGGAACGGCTGAAGGCGCTCAAGACCGACGTTCATGTCCTGACGCTGACCGCCACGCCGATCCCACGCACCTTGCAGATGGCGATGTCGGGATTGCGCGAGCTGTCGGTCATCCAGACCCCGCCGGTCGATCGCCTGGCGGTACGCACCTACGTCATGCCCTGGGATCCGGTGGTGCTGCGCGAAGCGTTGTTGCGCGAACATTATCGCGGCGGGCAGAGCTTCTTCGTCACCCCCAGGATCAAGGACCTGCCGGAGATCGAGGAATTCCTGCGCGAGCATGTGCCCGAGGTGCGCTATGTCGTCGCGCACGGTCAGATGGCCGCGGGCGAGGTCGAGGAGCGGATGTCCGCTTTCTACGACAAGAAGTTCGAGGTTTTGGTCTCGACCACGATCGTCGAAAGTGGGCTCGACATCCCCAGCGCCAACACGATGATCGTTCACCGCGCCGACCGTTTCGGCCTCGCCCAGCTTTATCAGCTGCGCGGCCGGGTCGGGCGCGCCAAGACGCGGGCCTATGCCTATCTAACCACGCCGGCCAATCGCATCATCACCGAAACCGCCGACAAGCGGCTCAAGGTGCTGTCCGATCTCGATACTTTGGGCGCCGGGTTTCAGCTCGCCAGCCACGATCTCGACATTCGCGGGGCCGGCAATCTGCTCGGCGACGAGCAATCGGGGCATATTCGCGAAGTCGGCTACGAACTCTACCAATCGATGCTCGAGGAAGCGATCCTCGATGCCCGCGCCGGTGGTCTGGCGCAGCGCCCGCGCGATTTCAGCCCGCAGATTACCGTCGACGCGGCGGTCATGATTCCCGAGGATTACGTCCCCGATCTCGACCTGCGCATGGGCCTATATCGCCGCCTCAACGAACTCGACGACCAGAACGGGATCGAGGCCTTCGCCGCCGAGATGATCGACCGTTTCGGCCCCCTGCCCGAGCCGACCGCGAACCTGATCAAGCTCATCGAGATCAAGCTCAACGCCAAGAGGGCCTGCGTCGCCAAGATCGATGTCGGCGCCAAGGGCGCGCTGGTCAGCTTCCACGACGACAAGCCGCCCAATATCGACGGCCTGCTCGCCTATGTCGCGCGGCTCAATGGCGTGGCCAAGCTGCGCCCCGACAGCAAGCTGGTGATCGCCCGCGAATGGCCCGATCCGCAGGCACGGCTCAACGGTGCGCTGCAATTGTCGAAGGGACTGGCGAAGGCGGCGGGATAGGCCCATCGCTCGAGGGTGCAGACCCATTACTAATGAGGTCGAGATGGAGACGAAAAAGGCTGCTGGGAGAGAGGGCGCGCAGCCAGATAACGGTGTCTATCTGGCAAGCGTCCGACCGCTCCAGCGGCCTTTTTCGTCCCACCGCTTCGCGGCAGCCATGTTCGGGCCCTGTGGCGCGTCGGAACGCTCGAACGGGGGACAAGCCCCGTTCTTCGCGCTCCTCCTCCCACAGCATCCCGGACATGGCTGTCTCGATCCTCATTAGTAATGGATCTGCACCCTAATCCCACGCTGACCATCGTCGCCAACGCGATGCGGATCGGCGCGCATTTGCGCGATCGATTGACCTGACAAGAAATTGGTCCAAAAAGAATTAATCTTTACTCCCTGAGCGTAACGCCAGGATTCGCGCGTGGGGTAGGAGTGATGGAGAAGACGGTCCGTTTCAAACGCCTGCGGCTCATGACCGCTGCGACCGAAGCACTGACGAAAGCCCAGTCGCTCGCCGAGATACTGGAGATATTACGGTCGCGCGCACGCCCCATCCTGGGCAGCGACGGGGTGACAGTGGCGATCCGCGAGCGCGATCGGGTCCATTATGTCGGAGAGGATTCGATCGCGCCTTTATGGGCTGGGCGGCGCTTTCCGATCGGTTCGTGCATTGCGGGCATGGCGATGACGCAGCGCCAGACGATCGTCATTCCCGACATCCGCGTCGATCACCGCGTGCCGCTCGAAGCCTATCTTTCGATCTACTTCGTCGGCCTGGCGATGGCCCCGATCGGTGTCGGCCGGCCAGTTGCGGCGATTGGCGCCTATTGGCGCAGCGGCCGCCCGATCGACGAGGACGCGTTGGTATTGCTCGACATGCTGGCCAAGGGTGCCAGCGCGCAATTCGAGCGGATCGTCGATCAGCGGTTGAAGAGGGCGTCCTGAGGGCCGACAAGTTCGATCTCCTCTTCGCGTTCGAGGTCGATCTCGGCGAATTTCTCGCGGCGCATCGTGAAGATGCCGTGATGGCTCACGATTATCCAAGTGCCTGATATCTCGGTCGCGTCACTATTGATCTGGCCCGAATAGCGGACCGCATGCGCTAGCGCGCCACCGTCATATTGCTTCACAAACCGCAGCCCCGATGCGCTTCGGGTGCCACTGACAAAGGCCCGCCTCACGCCTGTTCCGCCGCTGGTATCGGGCTCGGTGATCGTTCCGGAGATCGCGCCGCCATCATCGTCGAGCCGCGCGACGAAGCTGTTGCTTTCGGCATAACCCAGCGCGTCGTAGCGACCATACCAGACCCCGCCGAGATTCTGCGGGTCGTCGCTCACGCCGCGATTAGGTCGGCAAGCGCCGCGCTGGTGAGCGGCTCGGCACACAGAAAGCCTTGATAATATTGGCACCCTTCCTTGGCGAGCAGGTCGAGTTGTTCGGCGGTTTCGACGCCCTCGGCGATCACCGACAACCCGAGGGACAAGGCCATTTCGATCACCCCGCGCACGACGATGCGGTCGCGCGGCGAGCCGCCAATGTCCTGCGCCAGCTTGCGATCGATCTTGAGGTAATCGAGCGGCAGTGCCTTGAGATAGGCGAGGCTCGAATAGCCGGTACCGAAATCGTCGATCGCCACCCGGCACCCCGCCTGCCTCAGCTCGGTCAGCAAAGACGACGCGGCGCCAAGGTCGTCGATCAGCCCACTTTCGGTGATCTCGACGGTCAGCCGCGACCGTGCGAACCCCGAAGCATCGATACGATCGAGTAGAATATCGGCAAAGCCCGGCCGCGCGATATCGGCGGCGGTCAGGTTGATCGACAGGCGCTGGCCGGAGAGGGCTTCGGGCCAGGCGGCCGCCCGGCTGAGCGCCAACCGCTGGATATGGTCGGACAAGGCGAGCCCGAGGTCGGCGCGATCGGCGGCGGCGAACAATTGATCGGCACCGATCGCGCCGAAGCGCGGATGCTCCCATCGCGCGAGCGCTTCCACGCCGACGATCTGGCCCGTCGCGATCGCGACCTGGGGCTGGAACAGCACCGCGATCTCGTTGCTTTCGATCGCTCGACGCAGATCGACCGACAAAGCCTCGGCGATCGCGGGTTCGTCGGCGATGCGGATCGTCGCGCCGTCGGACGCGCGCGCATCATCCAGCGCGTCATTGGCGCGCCGCAACAGCGCATCGACCGTTTCGTCCGCCCGCGCCGCAGCTACCCCCAGCCGCGCGCCGACCGCGACCAACGTGCCGTCGATCGCGAACGGTCGCGCCAATGCCTCGGCAAGCGCCCCGGCCAGCGCTTCCGCGTCAGCCGCTTCCTCGAGCCCGACCAGGAATTCGGGACCTTTTTGCCGCGCGACAATCTGGCGCTTGCCGAGAGTCGTACGGGCGACTCCGGCGATCCGCCTGACCGCCGCCCGGATCAGCGCATCGCCGGCCGGGCGGCCATAGCCGCTATTGACCAGATCGAAACGGCTGAGCGCGATCAGGACCGCGCTGGGGCGCTCGCCGCGTTGCAGCCGGCGATCGAGCCATGCATGGGCCGCGCCGGCGTCGAACGCGCCTTCGATCGCCTCCTCGGTTTCCGCCGCCGCGTCGGGCGCGGTGCCGAGTTCCTCGATCAATCCGTGGACCCAGGGGTCGCCCGTCGTCGCCTGGACATGATGGACCAGCCGCCCGACCCCTGGATGATCGTGCGCAAATGCGGTCGCTCCGCCACGGCCGACACGGCGGACCGCCGCTGCCGCCGCCGCGCGATCGTCGGGCGCCAGCGCGCGAAGCGCCGTATCGAGCGAGACCTCTTCACCGAGATCGAGCCGTTTGCCCAAAGCGGGCGTCAAGCGCACGCGGCGCGTGCGGCGATTATAGCGCCAGCCGAGCAGGTCGACCGCGCGGCCGCGATCCCAATCGCCGGCAATCCGTTCGACGAAGCGCCAGGCGAACCGCAGCGCCTGGGCGAATTCGAGCTCGGTGAACGGGCTGGCCAGGAAATGCGTCGCCCCGGCGGCGTGGAAATCGCCCAACGCGGCGACATCGTCGCGCGACACCAGCACGAGCAACGCTCCGCCGCGGACACGCGCCGCCTCACCGAACGCCCTGGCGGCAGCGAGTCCCTCGCCGAGCGCCCCGCGAGCGTCGAGCACAGCCAAGGCGGCGCCGCTGCCAAGATAGCGCCGCGCCGCGCCGTCACCGCGTCGGGCGGCCACTACGCGCCAGCCCGCCTCCGCCGCGATCGCCGACAATTCGCCGCGCTGCCTGAACGACAGCAGGAACAGGGAGTTTCCGGCCTGGGGATCGCTGGGGACCATTGCGCGCGGTTCTACGCATGCCGGCGGGACTTCGCCAATCCGCAATCGAAACGCGCGCAGCTAATCGGGGTTGCCGCGGGGGATACGACGCCCTAGCTGTCGAAGCACGATGGCGACCGCCCCCGCCCTGATCGACCGACATGGCCGCACGATCAGCTATCTGCGCGTGTCGGTGACCGATCGCTGCGACCTGCGCTGCCGGTATTGCATGAGCGAGGATATGCGTTTCCTCCCGCGCGACGCGTTGCTCGAACTCGACGAAATCGCGGCCATCGCCGAACGTTTCATCGCACGCGGCGTGACCAAGATCCGGCTGACCGGCGGCGAGCCCCTCGTGCGCCGTGGCGCGATCGATCTCGCCCGGCGGTTGGGACGGCAAGTCGGCCAGGGCCTCGACGAACTGACACTGACGACCAATGGCACGCGGCTGGCCGACCATGCCGGCGACCTGCGAGCTGCCGGCATCCGGCGTATCAATGTCAGCCTCGACAGCCTCGATCCCGATCGCTTTCGTCACATCACGCGCCACGGCGATCTGTCGCGCGTGATCGAGGGCATTGCCGTCGCCAAAAATGCGGGAATCGCGATCAAGATCAACATGGTCGCGCTCAAGGATCTCAATCAGGACGAAATTCCGGCGATGCTCGCCTGGTGTGTCGAGCAGGGCCACGACCTCAGTCTGATCGAAACCATGCCGCTGGGAACGATCGACGAGGATCGCGCCGACCGGTTCGTGCCGCTGACCGCCGTGTTCGACGATCTGTCGCGGCGGTTCGACCTGATCCGCGACCCGCGATCGACCGGTGGCCCGGCACGCTATTGGCGCGTCGGCGCGAGTCCCACCCGGTTGGGGCTGATCTCCCCCCTCACCGCCAATTTCTGCGACGGCTGCAACCGCGTCCGGCTGACTACCGAGGGGCGACTCTATGCCTGTCTCGGCCATGACGATCAGGTGGATCTGAAGGCGGCATTGCGCACGGACGGGATGACCGGGCTCGATGCCGCGATCGACGAGGCGCTGGCGATCAAGCCCGCGCGCCACGATTTCCGCATCGCCGCCGGCGCCGCGCCCGCGGTCGGGCGGCATATGAGCGTGACCGGCGGATGAAACGCGCTTTGGTCGCGTCGCCGACCCCACCAGCCCAGGCCGCCGAGCGTGAGCTGCGCGATTCGTACGAATGGGTGCCGGTCGAACAGGCCGAACTCATCGTCGCGCTGGGCGGTGACGGCTTCATGCTCCAGACCCTGCACGCGATGCTCGATCGCCGCGGTGGCCCGGTGCCCGTATTCGGCATGAACCTGGGCACGGTCGGTTTCCTGATGAACGACTGGCGGCGCGACGGACTCGACGCGCGGCTCGAACGCACGCGCCCGTTCAAGGTCACGCCACTCCAGATGACGGCCCGGACGATCGCGGGCGAGACGTTCGTGCACCCGGCGATCAACGAAGTCTCGCTGCTGCGCGAAACGCGCCAGACCGCCAAATTGGAAGTCACCGTCAACGACCGCGTCGTGATCCCGGAACTGGCCTGCGACGGCATCCTGGCCGCGACGCCGGCGGGGTCGACCGCCTATAATCTGTCGGCCAACGGCCCCATCCTCCCGCTCGGCTCGGCGATGATCGCCCTGACACCGATCTCCGCCTTCCGTCCCCGCCGCTGGCGCGGCGCGATCCTCCCCGAAAAGGCGCGGATCACGCTCAAGGTGCTCGAAGCAGCGAAGCGGCCGGTATCGGCGGTCGCCGACCAGCATGAGGTGCGCGATGTCGCGCAGGTCGACATCGCGATCGACCGGGCGCGCGAGCTGACCCTGCTGTTCGACCCCGAACATGCGCTCGACGACCGCATCACGATGGAGCAGTTCGCCGCCTGAGGATTAACGGGAAATCAGGGGTTGCATCGTTAATGAGCGACGGTATAGACGCGCGCTCCGGTGACGTTCCCTGATAGCTCAGCGGTAGAGCTCTCGACTGTTAATCGAGCGGCCGTAGGTTCGAATCCTACTCAGGGAGCCACCGAAGCGCGCAAGCTACTGAAATCACGCGGTAAAAATTAAAAAGCCGCGCTGATCCCATAAAGTTTCCAGCGTTTAGCCCATCGCTCAATTCGGCCCCGGCATGTCGGGCAGATTGAAGAGATAGCGCGTCAATTCATCGGTAAGGATGAGCGTTGTACGCCCCCGCTTCTTGAACCTAATCAAGCCTGCGGCCTGGGCTTCGTAGAAGGTCGATCGCCCTATCCCAGTCGCTTCGGACGCTTCCTCGAGCGTATAGGCCAGCGTCGGCTTTACGATCGCCGGTGGATTGAGCTCCTTCATCACAGCCCCCGCAGGTAATCACAGGTCGAAACGAAGTGGCGGATGAGCACAAGCTCAACTGCCGACGGTTGGTCCCACAGCCGCTTTTTCTTCGACATGGAGCGAGCTAATTCAGCAAGGAATGTTGCTTCGTCGGCGAACATGCTCGCTGTGGCGGACGCGTATGGCCGACCATCGCACATCTTCATTTCAGTGAAATTTTGGAACCCCCATGCGGCCACTCCCTCGGCGACCTTTGCGAGCAAGATCGGCTGGCCCTCGGGAGTCCGTGGATTAAAGCGTTGCCAGTAGGGTTCGCTGTTCGCGCGAGTGCGCGCTGTCGAAATCTCATGCATAGATCGTCTCCTTATGCGTGCTTTTTCGAGGTGGCGTCTTCAATCGCCCACATCCCCGAACTCAGAATGCACAACACAAAGAAACGCTCAATACTTATCTTTTTCTTGATAAGCGTGCGCGATAACGGATATACGTTCTTAAACCGCCTATGATCGTCTTTATTTAATACTGCACGCTCAACTACGAACGCCCACGGATGATTCTATTTACTCGCGCCTTCCGTCTCAAGCGTCGCGCTGGTCGTGAAGCCTCGCGCGCTGAAAGTGTGCGATACGGACTTAGCGAGGAACGTGCCGTCGACGTCGGCATCGAAGCCCTTGAGCTTCACGAGCGCCTCGGCGAAAAGGCTGGTGTTGCCTGGCCCATCGATCGTCGCGGAAATCTGGCCGCGGGTTAGATCACCCAATTTTGCTTTTCCTGCGGCTTCGGCTTCGGCCTGCGAGCCGTAGAGGTGGCGGTCGTGATAGACATCACCGCCAGTGCCGGCTCTTGCCCATTTTCGCTTCGCAGACGCCGGATCGCGATATTGGGTTGCCACGGTGGCAAAGTCGCCGCGGCTTTCCATCGTCGCCGACCAGATCGATACCTGCTCTGGCACGATGATCTTGACTGACTTCGCGCTCGCGTCAGGACTTCGTGCCGACCCCTTGGCCGCGAACAGTACTTTGCCGTCAGCCAGTTTGAAGGTGGCGCCGACGCGGCGCGCCAGGCGAGTCAGGAAGTTGACGTCGCTTTCGGTTTGCTGGTCGATATGCTCGATGAAGATCGCGCCAATGCCACTATCGACGATCGCCTGCAGGCCGTTGTCGGCGGCGATTTCGCTGACGATGTCATTTACGGACTTCTCGTGCCACGACTTCATCTTCGGCGAGCGGATTTTGCTGGTGAGGTCGGCGGCGCGAGCGGAGAGTGTCAAGCGGCGCAGAGGCCCGTCCTTCGTCCACGTCGCCACCTTGTACGATCCCATATAGATGGGCGTCGGATCGTAGCCGAGCCACACCTTGAGCGTGGCGCCGATCGGAGGTGCGCTAAAGCCCTCTCGATTATCGAAAGTCACCTCACATGTGTCGGTCTTGATGCCGGCCTCGTCGGTGACAGTCAGAGACTCTAGTACTTCTGACCATAGGTCGGTCACGTCTTTGCCGTTGAGCTCGATGCGGTAGGCGGGTTTGTAGTGCGAAGGCATTGACTATCTCGGGCTCAGGCAGCGAGGATTCGCGCGACGACGGCGTCCTGCCGCTCATCGCCGCTTGCTGTGGCGGCGTCGCAATTCAGAATGCGTGCCACAACGGCGTCGACTTCGAAGGTTTCCGGATAGCCGTGCTCGGTCGCTGCGGCCTCCACCGGCGCGACGTAATCGTCATCGCCCACAATGCGGCGCACGGCAGCCTCGATCTGTTCTTGGCGCGTGAGTTCCCGCGGGCGCGAAGCGGTGCGAGGGATGAAAGACGCCACGCCAGCAACCAGCGCGTCGAGCTCAGCGGACGCCTTGCTGGGCGCTATAGCCGATGCCACAGCAGCGTCGATTGCAACCTGTAGGGCTGCATTGGGCATCTCCCGCGCCGGCGCCAAGGGAGTGGCCGACGCGGGAGGCCCAGCAGAGACGGCGACGACGGGATGCGTCTCTGCATGGATTTCGGAAACTTCGTTACGGAGGGCGCGCGCTTGGGCGTAAAGCGCTTCGGACGCGTGACATCGGAGCAGTGAACACCGAGGGTCGAGTCGACCGTCGGCCTGAGCGTCCGCCGTGGCGGCATCCAGCGCTGCTACTGCTTCGGACTCAAGCCGATCGGCCTCGGCGAGCATTACGGCGATGTTCATTGGCGCATGGCCCTTTCGATTGCGAGGCGGTCGTCGGGATCGAGGCCCGCGACTTGAGAGGAATTGAGTCCGGTCGCGGCTTCGATCGTCGAGGCGCCGACCCGCACGTTGACCTGGCGTAGACGTCGCTCGCCGACGGATGAGACGAGGAAGACGGGGCGGATCACTTGCCCGCCATTGCGCGGACTTGCCGCGGCTGATGAGTGGCGGCGTATTCGGGCCAGGTGGCGGCTGCGAGCACCACAGCGCCAAACGCCTCTTCCCTTGATCGGAAATGCTTGCCGAGGCGGTCCAGCTTCCCGAGGAGCTCAGGTTGGATCGTGTCCAGCTTGGGCACTGGCACCAACGTCCAACCGACTGCACCCAAAGCGGCTTCGATCGTAGTCAGCCCGGGAGTGTTGTCGGTTCGGTACGCTTTGAAGGTCGAGGTCTGGACGCCGCTACGATGTTCGAGCTCGGCGTAAGTCACTCGCTGACGATTCATTTCCGCGAACAGCAATTTTGCAAACGGGTGCGCTCGCCGCGGCACAGTAATTTTCGAAGGTCGCTTCGAATTCTGCCAATCGAGTCGGTCGCGCGGTGGTGCGACTAGCGGGCGTTCCATAGCCACACAGTGGGGCTAAGGGAGCGCGAGCACCGGTCGCGTTTGGTGTCGGTCGGGTTGCTTCCGCACCGGCCTACGGTTTTAGGCGCACCCCTACGCCACCAACCAACGAGGCCTCGCCGGCGTCAAAGAGCAGTGCGCCCTTTGCCTCGAGCGCGCGGCGAATTGCAGCCAGGTTGTTGGCGATGGGAGTGTAAACGCCGTTCTCGTAGTTCTTCACGGTCGACAAGCCGACCGATGCCGCTGCCGCCAATTCAGCTTGCGTAAGCCCAATGAGGCCGCGAGCCGCTCTACATGTTTCAGGTGTCATACGGCCGTTTAGCAACTTAATTGGCTTAGATCAACCAAAATGGTTGACAGGTGGCCGGCGCAGTTGGATAACCATTTTAGCTAACCAAGTTGGATAGCGGCCCGACCCTAGCGCGCCAACGCGAAGGCCGGGCCTCATCGCAACCCTGTCTAGAAGGGCACGACTATGAAAACTCGTATCACACCCCTCGCCGCGCGCGCTATCGCATCGGCCAAGTCCCTCTTTCGCACCCTCGAGCCCGATTACGACTTCGGCCCGTATGGGTGGGAACGCCTAGATGGCGAAGGCGAAGGCGAAGGCCGACATATCCAACTGGAGTGGCTCGGCCTCAAGATTTCGATCGCGGTCGGCCGGAGGCCGGCCAAGGGAGCGAGTATGCTGGTCAAGCACCTTGAAGCCGCACGCCGGAGGAAATAGCGGGGATGCCGCTCCGGTCGTAATTCCCCATCGCGGCCGGGGCAACTTGGGCGAGTTAATCCCGCTAACCGGTCCGCTCAATGGGGCGCGGCCGAAACAGGCATTGCTCGTCAGAACCGTTGAAATCACCCACCGTTTGTACATCCAGGCGTGTATTTCGGTCACCAATTGGACCAAGGAAGGTAACCTTGAAACAAATTTCGCTGCGATGTCTCGCTGTGCCGGCAAAAACGTCATCATAGTCAATCGCAGAATAGACCCAAAATTCCAGATCTTGCTCAAATGAGGTTAATTTGTCGATGGGCACGTCCACATAGGAGCGCCGTGATTGCATTGGCGGCACTACCGTAAACTGGTAGATTTCGCTACTTTGATCATACGGGAAATCTTCTGGGATAGGCGCGTCGTGCGCGAAATATCCAGTTATTGCACACACACGGCGCGCCGGCGTTGCCCCAGCGTTTTGCCACTTCACCTCAAATCTATAGGCCTCCACTGGCGCGGTTTTGCTTTTGGGCAGCTTATAGACGATCATTTTTTCCGTGCCGACGTAGGCCCTGCTCGCCACTCGAGCCTGCCGTTCTCCGTCAAGCCAAAGCCGCCTCGTCGCAAGCCAGACCGCGACAGTCGCCAGCACAAGCGCAACGGTGAATGTTGCCATCGGGTCCCAAAGCAGCGCGTCCCGCCAATGGGCGAGCCAGTCGCCCAAGGAGTAAGAATGTATAGAAGGTGGCCCGGCGGCTGCGGTCGTCATTTGGCTATCCCCAGAATACTGTTGGCTCAAATGCCGGGCCGCCCCGGGGGCCGATAGTGGCCGCGCTCGCGATCTCGGCCTTAGGGATTCCTGCTCCTGTTCAATACCGCCGTCGCCGATGTGACTTCGGAGCGTACGGGTCCTTCGTGCCGGCCCGGCCCGTGTAAGGATTGACGTTCGGCCGGCTCGACCAATTGTCAGTCCGCGTGCGGTTCGGCGATGTCCGCATCGACGGCATCACATAAGTTCCCCGCTTTGTAGTGTAGCCGCGGACGTGGACGTTCCTGGCCTCGGCGGCGGTTGAACAAAACAGAAGCGCGATCGCCGCGCAGTCAACAATTTTCATGATCAAGCCCTCCCCACAGTATCGGTGATCGAGGATGTCGCCCGCGCGCATCGGAGTCGAGATTAGTATCGTCCGAAATGGACTATTCCGGCCCCGGAGGCAGCCTTGCGCATCGCCCGAACCGAGCGCAATCTTGCCATCCAATTGTGGAAGGAATCGCATGTACCGTTTCGCCTTTGCCCTGGCCGCCGTCGCCATGGTCGCAACGCCGTCGATCGCCGCGAACCGTTGTCGCGACGCGCACGGGAAATTCATCAAGTGCCCGCCGCCCAAGGCTGCGCCGGCGAAGAAGTGCCGCGGCGCGCATGGCAAATTTGTGAAGTGCGGGACGCCGGGGGCGAAACCGGCCTGACCTTGTTAAGCGGTAGTGCACGGCACCACCGCTTAACAGTCCGGGAAGCCCATGGCCTTATTTTTGCGGTAGCGTTTTCGCACGCTCTTCAATCACCCACGACAACGCGTGTTGATTCATTAGATCCACCAGGCGTGCGTCAGCCTGGTCCAATCCGGTCGCCGGCAACTTCTTGCTTTTCAGCCCATAGCTAATTGCCAACCGCACGTTCGGTTTTTTGCCGGCACACGCCGTTACAGCAGCTTCCGCAACCGCCTTCGCCTCATCTTTCAGCCGTGACCAAGACACGGCTTTTTGGCGTACGCACGCTGACCAGTCCTGAACGACAAGAGAGAGGCGGCTGTCGGCGAGGCCGGGCTCTGATAGCCATCGTTCGACGGTCTCGATATATGTCCCTCGGAAGCGGGCGTCGTTCTGTACGCCAAGATCAGTGGCGTTCGCGGCTGGGCCGCCGCCCTCTGCCGAGGCTGTGCCGTAAGGCGCCATCATTTTCGCAAGTTCCGTTCGAATGGACGCGCAATCTTTCATCGCAGCGTCTGTCACTCCTTCTGGGGTGGCGTCGAGCAAGTGAGCCTTGAGTTCAACTTTCACGTTCGCATCCATGCAGGCAATTAGCTTGTCCAGCACGACATCAGCTTTTTTCGCGGTATCCTCATACCGATCGATCGGCGCAGATTGTCCGATGAGCAGCGCAGCAGCGATCAACACAGGGTTTCAGAGCTCTTTGAGTCCGCCTTCCGCTTCACCCAAAGCTCGTCGGTGCGCGTCATCTCAATAAGGTCATCCGGAAAGCACCGGGCCTGAAACGCGATTGCCTCGTCAAAATCACCGTGTAGCCAGCGCTCATATTCGTCGGGCATGAGGAGTACGGGCATGCGGTCGTGCACGGGTCGGATCGCCTCATTGCAGTCCGTCATGACCATAGAATAGACCGGGCCCCACTCGTTGCTGACCCGCCACAGGCCCGCCGCGGCAAAGATGGGCTGATCCTTCACATTAAACCAGGTCCGCGTCTTGGCGCCCTTTGGCCCCTCGGCCTCGGCGAAGGCGGTGAGAGGAATGAGGCAGCGCCATTGCGGCTTAGCCGCGAGCCCCTTCCACATGCCTTTATTGAGGTCGGCAATGTTGTTTATCGGCTTCGGCTTGGCCGTCGGCGACATGGTCTTGAGGCGGAGCGGGAAGCCCCAGGTCATCGATTGCATCACGCGCTCGCCGCCCTGCTCCCGGACTACGGTGCCGGGCGTGCCGGGATAGGCTTCCTCAGGCGCATTGGAAAAGGACGGCACCTTCACGCCGAAATGTGCTGCGACTTCGGCCATGCTTTTCCGCATCGAGGTTAGGTTGCACATGCGGCCAGCGTATCACCGATCGACGAGAGCGCCAGAGTTGTCCGGAGGGCGCGCGGTAGATCGCGCTCTTGGCACCGACGACGCCCCTCGATAGGTTCGACCGCATAATGAGAGGGGGGCACGTGACGTCTGAAAGCGAACTGTCTGCCCTGGAAAGGCTGGCCGATCTCCGTTCAAGCGGAATGCTGAGCGAAGAACAATATGAAACACAGAAAGCGAGAATTCTCGATCGCAAGCCTGGTGGCTCGCGTACCGCGATCTTCGTCGGGATCGGCTTACTTCTCGTCGCAATCGTGACGGCTGTCGCGATATTGTTGACGAGATCACCTTCGTCAGGTCTGACGACGCCCTCGTCGAATCCGCCTACACCGATGGCGGCGAGTGGAACGCCGACTGCGGCACCGTCTCCGACGCCATTGGCGACCCCCTCGGCAGACCCCGACACTCCCCGTGGCCGCGGCGTCACCAGCACCGCCGATCCGATCGCCCAGGACGCGTCGTCGACCGCCGGGATGACGCTAGACACGACCCTTTCGGTCGCTGGAAAGCAAGTGGTCCTTTTCAAGAAGGACGGCGATGGAGCGTTCGATACGTCCTATGTCCTGATGGTTGGCAAGCTTGCGCAGGTCTTGGAGGATGGCGCGATCTACTCGATCTCCAAAACAGGGTCGTACGTCGTCTTGCAATCCGACAGCGGCGGCACCGCCTGTCCCGCAGACTTTCAAATCGTCGATGTTGCTGGTGGGAGGATCACGAAGTCATTCGGCACATGCTCGGACCTCATCCGCAGTCGCGAAACGGCGGATGGTTCTTTGATCTCGATCGTCCATAGCTTCAACGTCGGGGGCCCGGTGACCGCGAAATATTCACGCGGCACGCTTACTGTTTGGGGCGACACGCAATAGCCGTCTTACAGCAACGCCGCCTGTGAAAGCGCGGCAAAATCGGGCGCGCTCCCACTCCGCCACCGATCGTCGGTGTGTATGACCTCGATCCGATCCGCAGCCATCGGCGCCCGAAACTGAAACTCGATCACATCGCTGATCGAGCCATGTAGCCAGCGCTCATACTCATCGTGGCTGAGCAAGACCGGCATCCGATCGTTGTAGGGCATCACCGTGTCGTTGGCCGCCATCGTCATGCCGGCAAACACCGGGCCGACATCCGGCAAGTTTCGGCAAAACCCGGCCCAGGCAACGAGTGGCTGATCCTTGACTGAAAACCACGACCTGGTCTTCGCCCCGGCGTCACCAGCCGGGTTCGCAAAATGCGTGAGCGGTATGAGGCACCGATAGCGGGGATCGACCACCAACGTATCCCAAAGGGGGTTCGTCAAGTCTGCCACGAGGCCGATAATGCCCGGCTCGTCGCCGCGGATCGCCGCCTTGAGCGTACGTCGCGGGAAGCCCCATTGCGCCGCCTTGAGCAGGCGGCGGCCGCCGTTCTCGATGACGATCGGCCCTTCTAAGCCCTCCGTCATCTCGCTCGGCATGGAAATGATCGGCGCATCCTCGACGCCGAATTGCTCGGCGATCTGCTGCGATCCGACCTGGGCGACGAACAATCGGGCCACGTCTGCGCTCCTTTCTCGACTCGGCTTGATCGAGGTTTAGCACGAATCTGTTGCCGGGTGTTCCGTTTTTGTTCTAGCCTTCTTATCCGCCGCCGAGTCGGCGATTCGACATTCAAGGAGAACGGCCGTGCAGCATGACCCGCTGCTGCGTGCGATGGCGCGCGAGACATATGAGGCTTGCTACCCAACGGAGGATTGGGCGCCCGTCCGATTTGAGGAAGCGGAGCGGCTGGGCACAATCCACTATCGGCAGGCAGTCGAGGCCGCGCAGAGGTCGCGAGCGCTCGCCGCGGCGAAGGGGGAGCAGCTTCCGCTTTTTGAGGTGGCGTAATGCAGGTCATCTCCCACGACGAGCTCCGCATGCGCATCGCGATCAAGCTTCAGGTGCTCAAGCCGTACAAGAAGAGCGAGTTAGGCATCGTCAGTCCAGTAACGCTCGCCGAGGTCGTGAACTCGGTGATGGAAGTGCTCAATCGCACGATTGTCGTGCGGCCGGACTATCTCCCTGGTCAGCAACGGCCAGGGGTGTTCGGCGTGGACGAACCTTGGCCCGCCGGCTGCGAGCCGCGGGGCGGGGGCGGCTGATGTGGCGCACTACGGGCGCGATGGGAGTCCGCTGCCGACGAACCTGCTTGAGGCGGCCGCTTGGCACTTTGCAGTCGTCGCGACATGCCGACGATGTGCGGCCTGGGGCGTGTTCGATCCGCATGCCTTGTGGGCTCTCTTTGAACGCCGCGGCTGGGACGTCGGAATGCAGAGCGTTTCGCGGCGGCTGCGTTGCAAGCGCTGCGGTGCCGGCGCGTTCGTGTCGTGGTCGAAGGATCGCGAGCCGACGGTGATTTTGCCTATGCCTAGCGAGAGGCAGTGGAAGCGGGCTTTGAGCAGGTTGCGGAGTTGAGCGGAAAAAAGGCCGCAATCTGCACGCCACCTTTAACCAATTACTACTATGGCTAACGCTGCCAGACGACGGGCAATGCCTGCGATGACGTGAGTAGATGCGTCCATATCGGCGACAACTGCTCCTTGACGAGTTGGACATAGTCGTAGAGCCATGCGTCTTGGGGGGCAGGTGAATGGCCAAGGACGTTGACGGGAAATCCCCGTCGTTGAGAGAGAATCTTAACTCGACGATCTTGTCACGGCTGCAAAGAGTGTGGCTTGGTACCAAGTTGTTTCGGGCAATATTCTTTGCCGGTGCGGCGGCAGTTGCGGGTGTATGTCAGTACACTACTTGGCCTACCAACCAGCCGCCTAACACATCGCAAGTTATTGGCATTTCCGCTACAGTCGTGGTTTTCTTAGCTGCTGCGCTCGCGGTGTTTATCGACCAAGACGCTACGAACGAAATAGCGATCGCCCAACGGGCCGTCCACAGGGCAGAGGACCTTCGTGAACGTCTCGAGGACACCCTACGCGTTTGGCCAAACGTTGAGCGAATGGTGGCCTTACACCAGGCAATTAGCCTATTCCGTGACCACATCGAGAGCGCGTGCGTCGCCATGGTTGGCGACGAGTCCAACCTGTTGTCCAGCATGCTGACCTTGGGGAAACGTCAGTTGCCATCTGCGGCCGGGTTTTCCTACGCCGACCAATGGACCATCTGCCTATACCGCGCGGAACAGATCAAGGGCGATTGCAGATTCGAACTGAAGTTGATCGAGCATGTCAGGGCGATCGACTGCGCAAAAGATGAGGCCAGAGTTTGGCCGGAGGGCCGGGGCGTGGCCGGAATTGCCTTCTCAAACTCGTCGGAAGTGCTCATTGAAGATCTAACATCGGAGGCCGCGAGAGCCGTATTTAAGCCCTCCGGCATGGAACGAACTTATGATGACGATCGCTACCGTTCGATGGTTGCCATCCCTATATTGGTCCAAGGTAACGACAAGCCGTGGGGTATGGTAACGGCCACGTCATCGAACGTCGGCCACTTTAACCACGACCCTGAGGACGGCTTAAAGCCTGTAGAAGCCATGCGGGCGCTATCACGGTATGCCGCGCTGGCCGTAGCGGTGGTGGAGTCTCGGAGACGGGCTTCGCAGCCCCCACCGACTACGACTATCGCGAAACCTTAGGTTCAGCTAAAAGGGAGCAAGCAGTGGAAATGAAAATGGACATTAACGGCTTCACGGTTACGGGCGCTGATCTCGACAAGGAGATCGAACTCCTGGTGGCCAAGCGCCTCAAAGGTGAGTTGAAAGAAGGGGATCAATATCTCCTAGATCGACTTGTCGCGCGACGGGCCGGCGGAATGATACCGGTTCGGCGGCCCAGCCCATCGAAGGTTTATCGATTCGCCTAGGAATTGCTGACGCTCGCCGAAGATCAGATTCAACGGCGATCAAGCGATTGGCCGCCGACTGACCACCCCAAACGTTGGGAGACGACTTAATTCGCCGTCTTCCCCTCTTGCTCCTTCACCTGGCGAAACACCGCCTCAAGCGATCGGGCCGTTTCCGCAAATTCCCTGCCCAGCGCCCCGCCAAGCCCATCCAGGTCAACCGGCCCGCCACCAACCAGGCGGGCCGCAGCGAGGGACGACAGGCAGCGCATTGCCCCGATCATGGTTGGCACGAATACCTCGTCATCGACCGGCAAAGTATGCCCGTCCGCGGACAGGCTAAAGAGCGCCTGGCCAAGGGCCACACGCACGTTCTCGGTGTAATTCTCGGTCTCTTCCTGGGTCATGGCGCAGTTGCTCCGAGCGAACAGCTATTAACGCCTGGGCATGAAAAACGTCCCGCATCAGACCCCGGTCGCCATTACGAGCCGGAATAGGGCGCTAAAGCCAGCGCGCGACGCCGCCGTGCCAAGAACATGTACCCCGGTGGCTTTCGCTAAAGCTCCACGAGCCATCGCGGCACTTCGCGCTCGCGCCCGCCGGCGCGCGAGCGGCCTGCATCGGGCGATGTATACGATGACCACTTCGCGCCGTGTAAAAATCTGACGAAGAGCCATAGCGGTAGCCGTAGCGATAGTGTTGGCGAGCGTCTGACGTTGCGGGTCCCGCGATGGCGACCAATGCAAGAGCGGTGAATAACAATCTCATGGCTTCCCCCTCATTGCAGAACTTAGCTCGCCGATGACCGCGTTTCGCTCATTCGCCTTTGATCGACCAGTGAATGCCTGGCAGGGAATAGCTGTACGGCTGCGCGTTGCCCTCCGCGTCCTTCTGAACCGTAAAGCGGCCGCGCCGCTGGGCGAGACGGCATGTCGCGTCGTCGAGAGAAGCGTTGCCACTCGACGCCGTCACGCGGCAGCCAACTACCTTTCCTGCAGTATCAACGCTGAGCAACAGCGACACGCTCCCTTGTGCGCCGGCGCGCTTCGCGTCGGCCGGATAATCGTCATCGGTGAACCAGCTACCGGGATTGCCCTTTGGGCCTCCTTTGATCGGCACACCCGCGGGGCCAGGCTCCCCACTCGGCTTGGCGAATGGATCGTCGGCGATATCGGCATATCTGCGCTTCTCCGCATCCGCGGCAGCGATGTCCGCACGCACCTTCGCCAGGCATTGCTTCGCCGCTGCGATCGCAGCGCCGCTCCCGCCGAGTGAAAGGCGATCGACTAAAACGTCGCCTTTCAAAATCACCAGATTCGGCGAAGCGGCGAAATCCCTAAGAAATTCAGGCCCAAATTTTGTGGCGAAGGACTTCTTGTTCGCATATTTATCGCTGACGCCGACGGCGACACCATCCGAATACACGCGGCCGTTGACGCCGAATATCAGATCAGTTTTTTCGCCTTTTTCGATGCTCCATTTTTCGTTGCCTACAACTAAAAGAGCATCGCCATTCATCTCGAGGAACAGCGACAACTCGGTTGAGCCCTTCCCCTCATACTCAAGGTGAATGGCGCAATCGTCGGCATATTCGAATACATCCCAGCCCGCCGTTCGCGGCCAGTCTCGCGCGTCCGCGCTCTGTGTCACTGTTGCGCTGGCAGCAAGAGCCAGTCCGAATATGGCCGCCCTCACGCCGGCCGAGCGATTTGCGCCAAGCCTCGGCATCTTCAACGACTGTACCTTCGGGCGGTATCTGCTTCGCCGCCCGTTCCCGCAAACGCCATGATCCATGCAATCACGACCAGCACCGGGTGCGAGTTCCAATACGCTAGGCTCAAAACCGCAACCAGGAAGTGCGGGGCAACGAGCCAACCCAACCACGCCAACCAACCGAAAGGTGTCGAAGCGAAAAGGAGCAGCGTTATCCGCGGGAAGAGCGCCAAGCCGACGAGGAACCAAATTCCGTGATTGCCGACGCTCATCGAGTTCCCCCTGTTAAGCAATCAGCATGCGTATCGGCACAAGGGTGTCAACGATCCGGGGCGCCATAGGGTGTGTTTTTGGCCCAATGTGGACCCAATGACATCGCTGCCTACCGATGCGGCCATTCAATCGCGAACCCGCCCGCGACCATGTACTCGCTCAGATCCATACCGTTAACGCTGCAGCGCGCCACAGTTCGGCCATAGCGATCGCGAGATGACCCGCCGCGGGGCGAGGCCGAAACAGGCGTACATTCTATGTCTTGCCGGCCGACAACCTCGACCAGCGCGGCTTTCGCCTCGAATGGGTCACCTGGGGCGCAGCTACGGCCGCGCCGGCAATGCCCCGGCATCTCGGGGGCATCGATCCGAGCGAGACGCACGCGAGGGCCGCGGGCGCATTGCAGCGTGTCGCCGTCAATCACGTAGGGAGCGTGGCAGACGAAATTGGCTGGCAAAATTGGCATTTGCGCGCCCTACGGCGCCGCTAATCCTTTGTCATCGGCTCGTGCCCGCGGTCGCGCAATTCAACCAAAATGGACATTCATAGGCTTGACGAGTGCTCGCCGCCGGATCGACGGTGCCGGCGGGGGTAGCAATGTCTCGAGGTCGCCAGGCGCCGCCTGATACCGGATGGGTGATTGCGGGCGTAATGCTGGCAATCGGCTTTGCGTTGGGCCGGTGCAGCGTCACCACGCCACAGCCGTCCGCGCCCGCCGCACTGGCCGGCATTGCACCGGGACCTACGTCAAGCGCGGCCGCGCCGGCGTTCTATGCCAACTGCAGCGAAGCGCGCGCGGCCGGCGCTGCTCCTATCTATGCGGGTCAGCCCGGCTATCGCGGGGGCCTCGATCGCGACGACGATGGGATCGCATGTGAATAGGCGCTTGGCTCTCTCAATGCGGCAGCATGAGGTCGAGCTGACCGCCGGCTTCACGAGAAATAGGGACCTGCAACGATGACACATACCAAACGATCGACGTTCGCGGTTGCGCTCATTTCGCTCTTTACGGCCCATGGTGCAGCGGCGCAGCGGGCGAAGCTCGACGTGCCAGTGATCATCAAGGCTAGCGACCTTGACCCTTGCAGCAATGGTGTCGTCGTTGGCCTTGATCCGCGTGGCGACGGTTTTCTGGCCGTCAAATCGGGACCCGGCTTGCGCTATCGCCGGGTCGACAAGCTGTTCAATGGCGAAAAAGTCTACGTCTGCGGCCGCCGCGGCGATTGGCTAGCGATCGTGTACTCGCGTCGTAATTCCGGGTGTGGTGTGACCAGTCCGTGGGTGCGAACTTTGCCATACACAGGACCATGCGCCGTGGGTTGGGCGCATCGCCGGTGGATCGAAATTTGGGCGGGCTAACGAACGATCTTGGGGGCTAAATGAAAATACTTGGTATCTGGTTGCTGATAGTCGGCGCGGCGATCGCAGCCGGTTCATTGCTTATGCCGACCACGGCCCCCATCGAGGTGCCGTCCGGCACGCTGTACGGGCTGCCAACGCGATCGGACGTCTACAATCTAGGCCTGTTAAGAGATCAATCCTTCGTTTTCATCGTCGGATGCGCGCTAGCGGTTTTAGGCGGCGTCCTCGCGGCGATTGGTCACCTCGGCAAGCAACTATTTCGGCCTGCGGAAAAGACCGACACGCCAGCACAGCTTGCGCACCCTTCGCCCACATCGGCCACGCCTAGTGATACACCCACTTCGGTGGATAGCGCCACCGACGGGCCCAATAGCGAAATCGGATGGATTATTGGCGTGGGCGCGGTCGCCCTGCTGATCGCTTTCTTCGCAATCGTTTTCGGACAATTGTCCCACAACTCGAGTGCGCCGGCGACGAACATTACCGACATGAATGTCACCGACGAAGTCGTCGATAACATGTCGCCGGCTGATGCCGGCGCGCTGGCCACCCCAATTGCGACCCCCTCCCCGAAAGCCATCGAGACACCTGAGGCCCCGCCAGTCGAAGATGACAGCGAGATAGGCCGCGACAATTGGGAGGGTGAGTGAGGGAGCTAGCCTCTCGGCCTTTTGCCCCAAAACCACCTTGCGAAATGAACAGCGACGCCAAGCGCGCTAAGCGCGACCATCCAGAAGCCGAGCTCTGCGAGGAATGCGCCGAGGTTCATGCGTGCTTCTCTCCTTTGGCAGATAGTTTCAGGTAAGGTTGCTGCGCCCGAAAACGTGACGAAACCCCTCGAGATCAAATCGCATAATCGGCCGGCTGGTCCGCCTTACGCAAGCGCCACGATCCGCTTGAAAAGGGCGCGCATCTGGTTCGACTTGAACCGCTTGTTGGCGCGGCGAGACAAGTGGGTGCCGTCGTTATAGGCCGCGTTCGGGTTCAGGATGTCCCACTGACATTTCACCGGATCGGAATTGTAATAGGCGTAGAAATCATAGATCGGGACGTTTAGGCCCCAGCCGACAGCTCGCCCTTGCTCCGTAATCTTGTCCGAAAGCGCGCGTGCGAAGGTTGCCGTGGTCGATTCGGGATCGGTGAACAGCACAACACTTCCGCTCAACTGCGCGTTGGTGATGATCGCGGTCGCCTGCTGGTTGTACGTTGCCCAGGCCGTGCCGCCGGAGTTCATGTCGTTGGTGTCGTCGCCGCAGCCGAACCACAGCGAACAGCCAAGCACGCGGACGGGATAAGCGTAGCTCGACTCAACGTCGGCATCTAGCGACAGGTTGCCGACGGGGTAGCCGTTGGCGCCGCCGTTGAAGAACACGAAAGATTTCGCGGCCGGATTGTAGGCATAGCAAAGGCACAGGTGGACCGGATTGCCGACCGCCTTGATGCTCCACGCATTGCTGGCGAGGGTGGTGTCGTAGGTGCGGACGATGAGCGCCTTAGTCCACATGCTGGCGCTGGTCGTGTTGGTCGTGTTCGAGACGCTGTACGTCCCGTCACCGCCAGCCGTGCCGCTTAGCTGGGCAAGAATTGCCGAGCCGCCGATAACGCCGGTCGTGAGTGCCAGCCTGTCACCGACTCGGATCGTCCCGGTCGTCCCGGTCGTCGTCAGCACGCCATTCGTAATCGACCCCGTGAAGGCGGCCGAAGTGGTGCCGTTGCTCGTGACGCCCGTTTCATTGGCGACGATCGGCGTTATTCCGCCGTCGATCGACACCTCGGCGCTGCCGCGGCTGGTCTTGTCAGTATAGAAATAGGCGATGAGCCGGCTATTGGAGCGGCCCGGCGTAAACGTAAGGACAGTCCCCGCCGGTATGACGACATAAGTCTTGCCGAAATCGACATCGACAGCGGTCGGCGCGGTCCCGGTATAGGTGATCCGGGCGTCGTGCTTCATCGTGCCACCGGAGAACGTCGCCGACCCGGTGCCGCAGAAGGCTTCCGCGACGCTGTAGCCGTCGGTTTCGAGGTCAGCGAGCATCTGCGATGCCCAGCTATTGGACCGAATATCGGTATCGCCCGTCAGGCCGACGCCGCCCTCATGGGATGGGCCGATGATCCCGACCTTTACGTGGTCGATCACGCCCGCGCGTAACTGGTGCACCGATGCGAGAAATTTCGAGAACTGCGTCGGCCCGACATAATTCTTGAGCAGGGTGTCAAGCGCCGGCGCGGGCTGCGACGTGTAGGCATTCCAAAGCTGCTCGTCGGTTAAGCGGGCAACAGTGTCGTATTCCCACCAGCCGATGCAGCCGTTGAGCACTTGCTGACCGGTAGTACCACCAGTCCCCTTCGGCCCTCCAAGCGAGGCCGAGGTGATCGCGACGCCGCCGTTTTTTGCGAAGGGGTGCGATGTCTCGAATCTGCTGCCGCCACCGAAAGTCATCGTTGCGGTCGCATCCCAGGTGCGCCCCACGGTCGCGCCCTTCGAGAAGGTGTCATTGCCAAGGTCGCTGCTCGTGTTGCTGCCGCCGTCAGACATGGTGACCTTCGTGTTGGTGTTCACGAACCACTTGCCGGCGTTATTGAACCCGAGGAAGAACGGCGGCGCGCCATAGTTCCGGGTGTTCTGGTCAGAGATACCCATTAGCAGGTAACCCTGCGGCGACTGCATCGCCGCAAGGAAGGCGGAGCCCGCCGGGATTTGATCCGCTTCCCGGGTCGCCTGCGAAGCGATGTAGGGCACCGCTTCCGTCTCGGAAGGCGAAGACGGGTTATAGACCACGTTTGCCTTCGCAATCCCGCCCGACGGCGTCAGCGTGATCGTGCCCGCGGTCGTAATGTTGATATACTGCGGAGCGCCGGCGTCGCCCGCGAGGGAGCCGAACCCGGTGCCGACGGCACCGCCGGTTGACCCCGGCGCGCTGGTATAGGTGCTGCCCGATGGCCCCCACGCTGTCACGGCGATCCAGCCGACAGGGACGGTGACCGTCTCCGCCACTGGTGCGCCGGGCGCTGCGAGCAACTGCTGCGCGCGCGTGAACGCAAACAGGCCCTTGCCTGGCCGGATTACGGGTGTGTTGATAGGGTAACTGGTCGGAACATAGGTGTAGGGGTCGCTTGCCAGCATGTCGGTCGACACGCTGTTGCGGGTTACTGTCGCCTGCGTCGTGGGCAGAGTTGCGCCGGCGGTACGGAGGTCGGTGCGCACCCGAGTGGACGAGGGAATCGATCCCCGGGCAGCCGGCGCCCCCGCCGGCCATCCGATCGCGGTCTTCGGCCCATACAGGTAGCCGCTATCCAGATCATAGTAGAAGGCGCCCGGCGAGCCGACGTTTGATCCTGGCGGGCCATGGCCCTCGATATACGTGGCCGCTCCGGTCGGCACGCTGCCCGCGCTCGTTGCCGCCGCAGTCGCCGAACTTGCGGCCGCATTCGCATACCCCTGCGCGGTAGCGATGAGGGCGTTGATCGCCGTAGTCGCGGTCGTCTGCGCAGCCGTAACGGCATTGACGGCCGTTGTCTGCGCCGCGGTGATCGCCGACAACGCAGCGGTCTTCGCCGATGCCAACTGCGCCGTCGCCCACGCCAGCAGATTGGTGCGCTTGGCATTGCCGGTGCCGTCAACGACAATGGCATTTTCGGTACCGTCAGGGCTCGTGACGAGCGGAAGAAGCGCGACCTTCATGCGAGTTCGAGCCAGGCCGTGCCATCGTCGAGCGTCAGCACCTCACCGTTTTCGTCCTCGAGGTAATCGGGTGCCGCGGAGCCGGACGGCGGCGCATCCTCATCGGATGGATGGGTCGCGTGTTGCGTGGAGTCGGGGTTCGTCGTCATGACGAAAAGTTGCCCCGGGCGCCGAAAAACTCCCGGACGCGTTCAATGGCGGTGGCGGCAAAACTTGCTATCTGCCCGGATGATCGGCCGCCGTGGAAACAAGCCTAAGTTTCTATTTTTTTATGATTTTTTTCCGACCGGGCTCACTAACCAGTTTCAATAGAAACAAGTTTGAAAATTTCATTTGATCTAGAATTCCTCTGCGCTTCGCGCGATACCCGCACCGGGCGGTGGCCCGGGAGGACCCAGACCGTTCTAAGTCATTGAAAAGGAATATAACTGATCTTCAACTGTGTTGATCAAATAGACCTCGTTCAAACTGGACCAATATTCTCTTTCAACGGAGAGCCAAAAGTGTTGCCATGCCAATGTTATTGGAGGTGAAGCATGACTGACCCACTTTTTGGCAAACAATGGAAGATGAGCCGCGCGGCAAGTGCGTTCAGCACTGCATTTTCCCCAGAAACCGAGACGCGCCTCTACGAGGAACGTCCAAATGGTTACAAATTAACGGTTTCCGGTGTTCACGGCGGAAAAGAATATAGTTGGGGTTACGAAGCATACCATGACGGAAAGCCCTATCCCGTACATGGCCGAGATGACGTCGACTCGATCACGATTTTCCGCCTCAACGATGCGCGCACCGTTGGTTTTTTCGAGTTAGCCGGTTCTGTGGCCGGCCCTTATGCGCGTAGACTATCGGATGACGGGAATAGTTTGACTGTCGAAGCTGCTGGCCGGCGGGACGGGACGCCATTCTATGATGTGATCAACTACCATCTCTAACAATTACGACTCATTCTCGGCGCCACTGGACCAGGTGAGCGGACATCCGGACACGACCGGACATATCTCATTTTGTCCATGTCCGACCTAAGTCCGAAGACCGGACAGACAGGACACCCCCCTATAGGGGTGTCCTATGTCCGGGCGGATGGGTACCTAACATTACCCACGTAGGCGATCCACCTACGCCGGCCTATTGTCGGCAATGAAGCACAGCCCTTATTATCGTTACATGGTCGACGACAGCCGAACTCTTCTCGTTTTTCCTGACACGAATGTCTTGATTCAAGGGCGGCCGCTCCGCGACATACCGTGGTCGGAATTAGGGCGGCCAGAAATTGAATTAATCATATGCGGCCCGGTTATCCGGGAACTCGACCGCCTAAAGAACAAGGGGGGCCGCGCCGGAAAAGCGGCTCGAGCAATGAGCACGGTAGTTCGTGGACTGATGGCAGAGCCCACCAAATCCGACGTCATTCACCCAGTATCTCCGCGCGTCGTGCGCCGCCTGATATCTGCGTCCGCTGCGCGCAGCCCCACGCGGGTCGGCCTCGACCTCAACCATGACGACCAAGCCATCATTAATCAGGCGCTGGCGAGTTTGGACGCCGGTGAGGACGCTGTACTGCTAACAGACGATAACTTTGCCGCGATGACGGCCGAAGAATTCGGCCTTCCGGTGATGATGTTGCCAGCCCATTGGCTTAAGCAACCTGAGGCCGATGACAGCGAAAAAGAGATCGCGCGGCGCGACGCCGAAATCGCCCGCCTCAGGGCTACCGAGCCCCAGCCTGTGCTGCAGTTTGTCGATGATAACGGCACGCCCTTGGATCGCCTAGACGCGACTATGCCTCGCTACGTGGCGATTAAAAAGGAAGACGTCGACCGTCTCGTGGATCGCATCGCGCAAGCCGCACCGCTGGTCGACGTTCGCGAGACGCCGCTACCAAAACCGTTGACCGCTCCACGAACGCTTCAAGAAGAAATTGCACGTCTCGTAACAGTGCATATGCCGGTTACGCCGGTGACAGCCGCGGAGATTGAGCAATACCAAGCTGACTACAAAACTTGGCTGGGCGACGCTCGCGCCAAGATCGCCGAGTTCCATATTGAATGGAATCGCAGACGCGATTGGCCTCGAGCAACATTAGAGGCTGTCAATGTTGGGTCGCGACCGGCCAATTCAGCTTTATTGGAAATTGAGGCAGCAGGGCGGTTTGTACTCTCAAAAGCCTCAAATCGTGGCGAGGCAACTAGCGACGACGCAAACGCCCTTGAATGGTTGTCCTTGAGGCCGCCGCCTAAACCGCCCCGTCCACGCACCGGGCTCGATGAGTTCCATCACCAGTTAGCTGCGATTACGGGGCCCGTTCCGTTGTCACCCGGCTTTGGGTTGCGTCGGCATGACTTCCCGAGCGATGCCGACGCATTTTTCTGGCGCAGTGGCCGGGATAAAGCGGTGCGCACACTGGAAATTACCTGCAAGACCTGGCGGCACGGGCGGGTTGCGGATTGCTTGGCTTTTCAATGCTTCGCCGGCGATACCGCCGATCTTGGTGGGCAATTGATCGCGAGGCTCAGTGCAGCAAATTTGGGCAAGGCAGTTGAGGTCAGAATACCAATTCGCGTCAAGTTTGTGGATAAGTCGATCCTCCCGCAAGCCGAGGAAATGGTAGCAGAATTTGAGCGGCAGCGGCGTTGAATTTTGGCCCGACCGCGATCACCGGAGTCGCCGCATTACTGCTATCCGTTTGGCACCCACACCATCAAAGTCCGGTCATCGGTCGCGACGCGCCCATCATTGATCGCAACCTCGAGAGCCCGTGTCCAAGCCTTCCGAATTGTGTCAGGCTTGCCGTCCGGTCGCGCCGCGCAGAACATCAGTCGGGCCGTTTCGACCCTGGCGCGCTTACCGCCCTCTTCCGCGATCGCCTTCTCGACCGCGTCCATGAAATCGCGACCTGACTTGGTTAGGCCATTTGCGTCAACGGCCGGCGCAACAATCGGCTCGACAACGCAGGTAGTGACGACATCGCCATCCTCGTCGACGCCAGTCGGTACCGTTCGCAAGCGATAACCAAACTCGCTGCCCGCGTCGCCGTCGCGCAACTTAGTAATTGCGATGCGGCGTGGCGCGCTGCTCGGCTTCGCCTTGGCGCCAGTGAAGCCCGGCACCGATACGGCCAAAATGACATCTGCGGCCGCAGGCAGCGCATTCGATCCCCGTGCGCCCTTTTCGAGCTCCTTCCCGGGATGGTGGACAACCAACGTGAGGAAATCGCCTTTCTCAGATTCGCTGATCAGCGGTTTGAGCGCGTGCCCGGCGTCAGCCGCACTGTTTTCGTCGCCACCGCCAAGAGCAGCATGCCATGTGTCGAGCACGACTAGCGCCAGCCGGTCGCCACCGGCCTCAAACGCCGCCTTCGCCGCCCGGATGGTTTGCATCAAAGGGTCAGGACTACCATCGCGCGAGAGGTCAGGGGCTTCCGTGACGATGCGGATGGGGGCTCGGCGCGGCTTAGCGCCGGCCAGCCCCGCGGCGGCGATCGCTCCACCGAGTTCGGCGTTCGCTGCTTGGAAGCGACGAGTAACACTGCGCCCACCTTCGGCGGCGATATACAGCACGCCACCTCGCTTCACCTTGGCGCCGAACAGAGGCAACCCCCATGCAACGCAAAGCGCGCTGTGGACCGCCGCAAAGCTCTTACCCGCGCCGCTCTCGCCGAACAAAAGGCCGATTCCGACGCGCGGCAGCAGACCCTTAGCGAGCCAGGCCGGCGGCGAAGTCTCGGCGCTGGGATCGAAATCGATATATGCGAGCCCGCGCAGGTGCGCCGGCATATTCTCCGCAGCCGACCACATCGCGGGGTTGGACAGGCTAGCGGGGCGCCAGTCACCGCGCGGACCGGGACCGGTCGCGATGACCGCGGCCGGGCGAGGCTGTTGGTCCGTCATTTCTTGTTCGAGCACTGGCGCTCTCCGCCGCGCTTTGGCGCGCTGAAAATCCTCGAGCGCCATCCACGCCCACGATTGCATGAGTGTTGCCGGTTCATCGGCGCACGCTCCCGGTGCTTCGCCGATGACGATGTCGACCAGATCCGCAGGGGGAATGTCCGCTGCGCGCGCGGCCGCTTCGATAAGCGCGCGAACGTCGAGATTGTCGTTGTCGGCCTGGACCTCGATCCAACCGCCTGCGCCGTCGGACTGCAAGACAGTGTCAGCGGCGGCTTCCATGTATCGGCGGACGGCTGCGCGAGCTCGGTCGCGAAGTCCCTCGGTGAAACCGGCTATCAGTGGTCCGACAGGAACGCCCTTCTTGGCGCCAACGCGGTCGGCGAGCCGGGGGATATCGTGGGGCGCGTATAGGCCATTGAGGCCACCTCGCCGAAAGTCGGCGGCTAGGGCAATTGCGTTCACAGAGAACGCCTAGGCTTCGTCGGCACTGGTGTTTTCCTTGGTGAGTAGCGATCGGCGTGTGGCGCGCCGTAAGAAATTGAGCGGCCCGGCCGAGAGTGATGACTCGGCCGGGCCGTTTCGATTCAATCGAGTTTGAGTGGACGCGATTCAGCGTCAACGAGTTCAAAGGCGTTGATGTATCTCCGCGGGAGCCGCGCCGGTTCTGTGCGCTCCGCCGATTGCTCGACCTTCACGACCTTTCGCACAAACCCCTTCTCCGTTGGCTCGAGCTCTCCATTTTTGCCGTTCCTGTACGTATGCGGCCGGTTGCCTGCGCCATCTTCCCAGCGGATTTCGTCGCGATATTGTGCTGGATGGTGTTTGGCCGGGATCGTCCGGACAAGTTGTTCGGCATCCATGATAAACGGGCGCGAACCGCGTGCGGCGTTTAGCTTGTCGGTCGCTTTCCGGCCTTCCTCGACCTTGAGGATTGCCGCGTGGAGCTTCGCTGCCAGCCGGGGGATTTCGTTAACGATGGGAACAAGGGCATCGCGCTGCTTGATGCCTGCGGCATGCGCTGCGTCCGCCGCGCGTTCTGCAGCTTCGGCCCTTGCTTCTTCGGCCCGCTTCTCAGCAAATGCGAGAGCTTCTTGAGCGGCTGTGACACGATCGCCGAGGTCACGTTGGTCACGGCGCCACGCGTAAAGAGCATCCGCATCGTCCGACTGCGGCTTTGCCACCTCGTGATCAGACAACGCGCGTTGCGCGCGCTGCAAGGCGGCACGGTTGCGCGCGACGGCGTCGATCGCCTTTTCGGCATAGCTTTTTACGCCGATCATCGTGCGGCCTCCGCGATGCTGCGCGCTGCGGTTACGGCGGCGGGGCCGTAAATTGTCGTGCGACCACGACGCTCAGGGCCCGGAAGAAGGCCGGCGCGCGTCCAGCGCCAGAGGGTTGTGCGACCTACGCCGAGGTCGCGGGCGAGGGCTTCAGCTTGCATTGGTTCGCTCCGTTCTGAGTTGATGGGCAAACCATGGCGGGGTGAAACGAATTGGAGGGGACGTGTTTGACGTCTGTTACTCGACCAACACACCTCACACGCCGCCGAAAAGGGCAACTTGCCCCGGCACCTCTATCGATCGGCGGCGTGGCGCCGCGGACGCCGGTCTGGCTGCCGCCTCCACCGCCGGCACGTCCGCCGGCTCGGAAGCGCCGGCCAGATACGCCCCCCACTCTTCCATGAGTGCGCGGCGCTTCGCCAAAGCATCGCCGCGCCTATAGGCGCGCTCGACAGAGTCACCGACCGCGTGCGCTAGCGCCATCTCCGCGATCTCGCGCGGAAAGGTGGTCTTATCGCCTGCCCAGTCCCGGAAGGACGACCTGAAGCCATGGACCGTCTCTTCGCGCCCCAAGCGTCGCATGAGCATATCAAATGCCATGACCGATAAGGGGGCGCCTGGCTTCTTGCCCGCGAAAATGAACTCATCGGGCGCACCGACCCCAAATTGATTCAGGAGCTCTATAGCGCGCGGCGAGAGGGGCACGCGATGAGCTTTACCCGCCTTCATTCTTTCGGCCGGGATAGTCCAAAGCGCAGCGGCGAGATCGAACTCGGACCAGGTCGCGAGCCGAACCTCACCTGACCGGGAGGCACAGAGGATCAAGAACTCGAGCGCGCGTGCGCTGGTGGCGTCCCGCGCCCGCAGGCTGGTGATGAACTCGCCGACGTCGCTGTAGGGCATGGCCGCATGGTGCCCGCCCGACGGACGCTTCGGGAGCATGTGCTCCAAATTCCCCTTGAGTGCGGCTGGATTCTCGCTGCCTTTTCGCCACCCGCGCGCACGCGCCAAGTCGAGCACGTTCTCGATGTAGGTTCGAACGCCGCGGGCCGCTTCTGGCTTTTCAAGCCAGATGGGCTTCAACACGGCGAGCACGTTCTCAACTTGCACTGTGTCGACCCGATACCCGCGAATGGGCTCGGCATATCCCCCCTGCCCCACACAGCGCTTCCACCGGGCAACCGATTTGTCGGACTTCGTCGCCGCGCTGCGCAATTCGATGAACTCGTCTGCGACGGCTCCAAACGTTGGAATGGCACGCTCCGCGTTGCGCGCCGCGATCGGGTCTACCCCGTCGGCGACCATTGCACGGTAAGCCGCGGCCTTTTCCCTCGCCCGCGCGAGGCTCACGGAATCGGTGCCGCCTAGCCCCATTTCCCTGCGCCGCTGATGCCAGAAGAATATGAAGGCCCATGATCGCGAGCCACCTTGGGCGACCCGAAGATACAGGCCCCCACCGTCGCTATACACGCCAGGCTTGAGGGCGGACTTCGCCGTCTGTGCAGTCAACCGATATAGAGAACGCATGCCCAAAGACCCCGGAGAATGGGCCCTAGCTTCAACACGGTTTTCCATAAGTCAAACGCCCGCTGCGCTCCGACAAGCTCGGACGACTGCGGATTTCTCCGGACGTTAACGATTGTTAAGGCGCTGTTTCTAAGCCGTTTTTCTTCGATCGCCGTCGCGAATCGCCTTAGTCGATTCGCCCCGTTCGAATCCTACTCAGGGAGCCATTTCCGCGATTTGGGCGCTCTCGCGCCTGAATCCTCCCTCGCGAGCGCCTCGCTGGGCAAGCTTTCTACTATTATATTGAATGGCTTACGGTAGGTTGCTGAAACCGGTTCGTCAGCATAAGTGCAGTTCGAAAGTAGAAGGGTAAGGATCCGTTTGCAGGCTTCCCGGTCAGCCTTCTGGAACATCCGCCCGGCGTCTTTGGCGACGCCGATCAGTCGAATCCCTTCGTCCAGATGACCGTGATCGGCGTCCATGCGCAGTTCGAGCTCCCGAACGATCTTTTGCTCATCCTGCTTGTAGTCGGCGATCAGCCGGCCGAAAATATCGGTGTCGATTCGCCATGGATATTGTCGATATAGGTCTGCTTCATACGGTTGCGGATGCCGTCCTGCTCGCCGTCAAACCGATCGGCGTCACAAATCGGCGCGGCCCGACTCAAACAGCAATCGCGCGAGGTCGCCGACGCCGTCGACCACCAAATGCGCGCGCTGCGCCTCGGGCGCCGCGGCCCATTCGGCCGCGTTGGTCGTGCCGGTCGTGACGCCGATGCCGATGGCGCCGCCGGCGCGCGCCATGACGGTTTCCACCTTGGGGTCGTCGCCGACCACCGCCACCCGATCGACCGGCACGCCAAGCCTGGCGGCGACGAAGCGCAAGGCGGCCTGCGACGGCTTGCCCGTCACCTCAGGTTCGACGCCAGTCACGCGCGCAACCGCGCCGCCGATCGCGCAACTATAGCCGAACGCGCGGCCCGATTTGCTGGCGAAGAAGGGAACATCCGACGCGCTATAGAGCGCGGCGCCGTCGAGCACCGCGGCGGCGGCGGCATGGATATGGTCCATCGTGCAATGCGGGTGCCAAGCAATATAGACCGCATCGGCCTTTGTATCGCCGGGCGCGCAGGTGGCGATGCCTTCGGCCTCGAGGGCGGCCACGACGCCGTCCGTGCCCAGCACCATGACCCGCTTCAGCCCGCGCGCATTGAACAGGCCGGCGGCGACACTGTTTGGCGTGAACAGCCGGTCATCGGCGATCGGCAGCCCGAGCGCGCGTAATCGCGGCGCCTGTTCGGCCGCGGGATAGGCGCTGCCATTGGTCAGCGCGACGAACGGCATGTCACGCCGGTCGAGCTCGGCGAGTAGGTCGACCGCGCCCGGTAGCACCTGATAGCCGCCCAGCGCGCGGTCGCTCAGGATCAATGTGCCGTCGAGGTCGAACATCACGCCGGCGGGCGCGGGAAACGCCTCAGTCATCTGCCGCCTCAAGTTCGAGCCGGAAGCCGGGCCGCTCGACCGTGACTCGCGTCAGGTCGGCCCGCGCCAGCAACTGCTCGACCAGTGCCATCACCGGCCGCACCGCCGGGTCATAGTCGCGCGGCGCGGAACCCGCGGCCTGCATCGCATCGACCATCGCCGCGGGCATCGTCGCGCGGAGCAGGAATTCCTCGTCGGACACATGTGCGCCAAGCTTGCGGCGAAGGTCCGGCAGCGGCGCCATGACCGGCTCCGCTTCCAATTCTCGTGCGCGTGGCGAGGACAGGATGCGGTCCATCACTTGCGGATCGATCGGGCGATTGGGTCGTCCGAATCGGCCAAGCGCGTAGCGGACGACCTCATCGGGGATCGTCGCGTAGCGTTCGGCGCCGGTGACGTTCATCACCGCCTGGGTCTGCAGCATCTGCGCGAACGGCGTCATCACGATCGGCCAACCGAGCTCTTCGCGGACCCGGCCAAGCTCCTCGATCACTGCGCCTTCGAGATGCGGCACTCGATGATCGGCAAGGTGTCGGCGCATCGTGCCGACCATCCCGCCGGGCAATTGGTGGCGGACATAGCCGGCATCATAGGCCATCGGCGCGCCGGTTGGCAGCCCGTCGGCCGCGGCGAGCTCAGCGAAATAGCGCGCGACCTCGGCCACCGCCTCGTCGTCGATCGCGACGTCGTGCCCCGCTTCGCGCAAATTGCGAATAGTGCGTTCGATCGGCGGGTTGGACGTCCCGTCCGCCGCGCCGCCGCTCGCGCATTGCAGTGTCGATACGCCGAGCCCGGCGCTATCGACATAGGTGCGGTCGGCTAGCCCGATCGTGCAATGCGCGTGGAGTTCGAGCGGCTTGCCGCCGATCCCCGCCATGATCGCGGGAATCAGGGTACGCGCACGCTCGGTGGTGAGCAGGCCGCCAGGATCCTTGATGTAGAGCGCGTCGATGTCGGGGCTCGCCGCCATCGTGCTCGCCGCCTCGGCATAGTGCGCGTCATCGTGGATCGGGCTCAGGGTGAAGACCAACGCCCCGATCACCTGTTCGCCGCCGCCTTGTTTCACCAGTCGCGCTGCGTCGACATTGGCGGCGGCATCGTTCATCGGGTCGGCGAGCGCGAAGCGGCGCATGCCGTTACGCGCCAGCGTGGCGAAGGCGAGCGCCATGAAGTCGGGACTCGCGGTCTCCCACGAG